>Ga0180302_10000011_pt1 | contig 57938 bp, 66 predicted proteins | sample GuaBasSediGuay17_FD_121794 | JGI IMG/M metagenome (GOLD analysis project Ga0180302, IMG submission 121794) | Subseafloor sediment microbial communities from Guaymas Basin, Gulf of California, Mexico - Guay17, Core 4571-4, 12-15 cm | ecosystem: Environmental > Aquatic > Marine > Hydrothermal... | reverse complement strand
GGGCCAACCATATGATGACAAGTACTGAAATAGAGCAATTAATAGCAAGGAAGATACTGAAGAGAATATCGTCGGACTCTAAACCAACAAACGCAACGCTTGATGGGTTGATGAACAAACGGTTAGATGGTTCGTAGAGCGGATCGGATATGCTAGAAAGCTCAGCATAGAGTTTGTTTGGATCAAAGATTTCGCCGAGGAATTAGGAGTAGTCATTAATGATAGATTATCTCTCGCAGGAATATAGTTCACACCAATAGACGACCAGACGATAGAGCTTATCTGTATTACTACCAGAGAATTAGACTTAGGGTGTATCTGGTAGGTTCCTAGTGTTTAGGTGGTGAACTATCTGAAGTTTTTGAGATTTGCTAGATGCTAAGCAACTGTTTTATCTATTTTTTGGTATTTTTCTGTGTATGGTTGTGTGGTGTTCTCTGTGTTTGAGTGGGAGCTTCATAGTTGGGATGAGATTCGGGATCTTATTCCTAGGCTTAGGGCTGTTATTTTGCCTGTTGGTAGTGTCGAGCAGCATTCTTATCATCTTTCTTTGGCTACGGATACTGTTGGTGCGTATAGGATTTCGAAGGAGGTGGCCAAGCATTTTGGTGGTTCTATTCTTGTTCTCCCCCCAATATACTATGGTGTTTCGGAGCATCATATGGACTTCCCAGGAACCATAACGATATCCTCGGAGACTCTTCTTAGGTTGGTTTGTGAGATTGCAGACAGTTTGAAACGGCATGGTATTCGGACTTTGATAATTATTAATGGTCATGGAGGCAATATTGGTGTGCTCTCAGAGGCCGTACGTAAACTTAGATTTGAGTATGGGATGAATGCTCTTCTCATTAATCCTTGGGAGCTCATTTTGGATGTCATCGAGGAGACTCTCGAGAGTGATGTTTGGGGCCATGCTTGTGAGTTTGAGACGTCTGTTGCTCTTGTTGAAAACCCAAAGCTTGTTCGCTTAGATAAGATTGTTGATCCTAAACTTCGACGTCTCGGTAAGTATTTTGATTTGAAGAGTAAGAATAGAGTTGTTTATCCTTGGAGGACGAAGGATTTCACGGATACTGGTGCTTTGGGCTATCCCAGCAAGGCGTCTAAAGAGAAGGGAGAAAAACTTTTCTCAGCTATGGTCGAACGGACTGTGGAGGCGATAGAGGAATTCCTAAAAATTGTTGGTTGAGTACCTATCTAGCAGCTTCTGCTATTCTTTCCAGTTCTATCTTTTTGCTTATTGCTATCGAGTTCACATTTTCTGGGCTCTTAGCAGCCTCCATTATTTCTTCAGCAAGAGCCTCCGCTATGCTAAGAGGAGATCTCCAAGCTCGCTGTCTCGCGCCCATCACCAAGAATTTTAGGGCGAGATCTACTCTTCTCTGTGGGCTTAGGTCGACAGCGAATTTTTTGATTATTCCTGCAACTCTAAAGGAGGTGTAGTCTTCTCTTGGGGCACAGTTCTCTACAGCTCTGACGAAGATTTGTATTGGATTTTCCTCGGTTCTCTTTTCTATTATTTCGAATGCCGCTTCTACAATTCTCATTGCATGGAGTTTTTTGCCAGTAAACTTACCGGTCTTCGGTAAGCCCCGTTCTCTTCCTGGTGTCATCAGTCTATTTATTAGTCTCTCAACGATATTCACTTTGGCTCTAGCAAAACGCGTTTTTTCATGCCTCCCAAAGCTATGGGGAATATATACTGGTTTCAGCGATATGTACGCAACGAGCCCCGGATCGCGCACTGTTACTCCTTTCCAACTCCATCTGCCAAATAGTTTTATCTCATCTGCTCCAAATTCTTGCATTATTTTCTCTATCTCGCTTTCTATCTCCTCGGCCGTTGGTTGTTCACCCATCTGTGTGTCACCAATGCCCCAGTTAATACTTCCACTCAATAACAATATTAAGGATTATTAAAGTTGATAGGTATGTGTGTTCCAGCTTTTCAATCTTTTTGGAGAAATGCTTATCTAGGTGCCGTTGCTGATTAAGAATCTACGTCGAATATTAACAATACTATGTTTCGTACTCATTAACTCGTCGCTCGGCTTGATAGGAGAGAGTTTTGGCTATGCTGTTCTTGATAAAGTTGGGATAGTCTTTGCTGCTGGGCTTCTCAGCATATTTGATACTACTATGATAGGAATGCTAACCCCCCTAGCAATGGCCACGCTTCTCGGTGATCCTCTGTTAGCGTGGAAGGTACCATCATACATAATTTATTCTCTCTTCTTAGCAATAGCATTTAGTTTGCTCCAAGGAAAACTACGGCGTCTTGGCCCCACACAGGCATTTATTTCTACACTATTTATAAGCTCGGGGATATTCTTACTCCTCTCGGAAAGCATTGGTATTCGAATCGCGGGGATATCTCTTGTTGGATTAGGATTTTTCCTATTAATAGGGTACATTATGCCTACCCTTCTTCGAATAGAAATTTCGTCTCAGACTCTGGGCGTAATAATGCTTCTGGTGGCCCCATCAGCACTTGTTCTGATAGATCTCACAATATACTCTGCGTTGTTTGTGAATGTTTTCTCGGGAGATATATTTGACCTCGTGAAGTCGACAATGTACCTGATGATGATTGATAGTGTTGGGCCACTAATACTTTATGGTATACTATGGCTCACATTGGATCTTGGAACAATACTATCGTCCATCAAAGGGAAAATAAATATAAGAAGACAGACACTCGGCTTGTTTTTATTGCTCATAGTCATAGCTCCTGTTCTTCTTTTTGGAGGATTCTACATGCTATCACCAGAAAGAAAAATATATGAGCGAATCAAAAACTCGCTACCTGTGGGTGATTGGGGAGTATATGAGATGAGAATGTCCTATGTCTGGTCGCCATTGGGAGCGACAGGGACTGTTTTCATAACATATCCTACTCAGCACATAGATAGGAATAGTCCTTGGTTCCAAGCTGGAATCAACATATATCTGGTCCGTGGGAAAAAAATAGTTGATTTTAGAACTGACTGGTATGACCTACTTTTGCTTCAAAAAATCGTCAGCCTGCAGTTTTTAGCATGGCTCCGGCTACAGGGCGTTGGGAATGTTGAACCAACTATACTCCACATATATGTGCTAGGCGAGTATCATACTAACCGAACATATCTCATGCTTAATGCAACATTGAGAACATTTACTGATGTTTCTCCGCATACAGGTATTGTGCTTCAATGCTACATATTTGTTACGAATGTTGAGGAGCTTGACTTGACCGGCATCATCGTCCTATATGGCATCGATTATAATTTTGAAGCCTTAGAAAACCAGCTTATGGGATTTGTGGATAGATTCGACTGGATTTAGCGAGAAGAAATTTATGGAAAGAGCATCCCTATTGTGCCTATCTGTACTGTTTTTGTTTTCTTTTTATCGATCTTCTACCTCTTCTCATGCACGATTTTACTATCTGCTGTTCTTCTGGAGTTAGATACTTCATTATCACTGGCAGTATATCCCTTATTGTTATTGGCGTTGTTTGAAATATATCCGCTATGTCAAATTGCCTTATCTTTATTCTCTCCTCCTCGGGTAGCACAAGTATTGCGGCTACATACGTTAGTGCGGTTACTATCGACTTGGGGATTTTATTGAGTCTTAGTAAGTCATTTTTTGCTTTCTGCCATAATTCATTGACTTTCTGAATTATAGCTTCGACATGTTTAATTAGGCTCGGCACTCTTTTGAAACGCTGCCTATACATCTCTAACAGCTTTATGGGCTGATCCCTATCCTCCCCTACAAGTGATGTTCTGAGTTTTAGTAGACTTGTTATCTCACGTCTCTTAGACCTTATCTGTTTGGCAAGTTTCTTCATTTCCTGGGGTGGATATTTCTTAAGCGCACTCAGTAGGGTCTCTTCAGTGATTGTGTATCCGAGATTTCTAGCTGCCGCCAGAAACACCGCATAGACTGTTATTTCTAAGCTATCACTTCTGGTTTTCTGGATTTTAAGGTACCTAGCAAAGAGCTCCTGTGCTGTGCTCACGACAACATTGTTTGCTGAGAGTCCAAGCGCACCTGCTGCTCTACGAATAATCTCTTTCGCTTCTCTTAGGTGCTTCCTTCTTATCTCACTCTCTATGGAGTATCTGTCCGCCAGACTTATTTTTCTGTGAACCTGAATAGTTTCTTCCTCCATATCTGACTTTGGATACTCTGCTTCCATGTACGGTTTAACAAAGGTATCATATACTCTCCCACATATGGGACAGTAGACCTCATCCGTTTCTGAGTTATACTCCAGAGGCACCCTACATATTTTACATATACCATACTTAGGCATTACTATCCCACTACTTCTCATACCAGCATCCACAGTATCCACCACCGTTAGTGGTACCACGACCTTTTCCTCGCTTTTCTTCGCATGTTGCGCCTCCATTCATATCACCAAAATTATGTTAATTTTGTCCCATAGAAATATATATTTTTATTTACTTTAAAAAATTTTGCATTGCATATATCTAATTTTTAGCTTATGAAAGTCTTCCCTATGATATTTTCGTTGGTCATTATCCCAATTCGCAGCTATATATGGGCAGACGGAAGTGAAGCATAAAAATTTGCTTATATAGATTAAGATATATATCTAATAGTTAGGCCTCAATTATCTCCACTCTGGCGTTGTCTACTGCCTCATCTAGTGGTAACGACTCTACGATATCCACTAATTCGTATGCGACTTTGTCTTCCGTTTCTATAGCGGGTCTGCGGGGGACTAGACGGCAGCTCCCAACATCTATACTTGTGATTCCATAGAGCCCTATCCTTTGGGCTAGGTGGTCTATCTCCGTTTTATCCATAAATATTAAGGGCCTTAGGATCGGATATCTCGTTATGGTGTTTATGGCTTTTAGGTTTTGTGGTGTCTGAGATGCTACCTGAGAAAGACTTTCCCCAGTAATTATTGCATGTGCATATTCTTTTCTAGCTACTAGTTCCGCTAGTTTTATTAGAAGCATTTTGCAGAAGACACATCTAAATCTATTTACTGGTAACTTCGCTTTTTCATGAAGCTCAGCTACAGAGACTATATACGCCTTTAGCCTACCAGATGGCACCCAATCAGCTAGCCATCGGAGGACAGATTGTGCTCTCTTTCTCGCGAGATTAGAGTAGTATTTTCCCATATCTGCATGAACCGCAACAATTTTCATACCCCTTTTCATCGCGAACCACGCAGCCAGTGAGCTATCGACACCACCCGATATGAGTGCAACTCCCTTTCCCGAAACCCCATAAGGTAGGCCTCCGAATCCAATCTTTCTTTTTTTGTAGATATATGCACCGCTTTTCCGGATCTCTATCTCCAATAGTGAATCTGGATTTTCTAAGTTTACTTTAAGACTTTTGTTTGTCTCTATGAGTGCTTCGCCTACTATCTGATTAATCTCGAGGCTGGTATATGGGAATTGCTTATAAGCTCTGCGTGTTCTTACAGCGAAGGTTCCTTTGAAATTTGAGGCTATCTCCTTTGACGCCGCGATAATATCTTCGAGATTTAGAGATGTTCTTATGGCTACTATTGCTTCTTTTATTCCGAATATTTTCGCAACATTTTCGGAGATTTGTTCGATATCAGAATTCTCTTTGGGCTCAATAAATATGCGGGATTCCTGACTATAGACATTTCTTGCTTCTAGATTTTTTCTCAGAAGCCTCTTTTTTATGTGTCTAATAATAAGATTGAGCCATTCCTTAACAATACCAGGAGACTTAAGTGTTATCTCACCAGACAGTCTTCCCAGAACAACTTCTTGCATAAGTCTTTCATCCTATCTTATCCTCGCTCTTGATCTTAACAAATAGAATCTAAGTATTGTCCTTGCTAATGATTCGAAAGCTTTTTCTATGTTTATTCCTTCTTTCGCTGATGTTTCAACATAAGGTATTGGGAAACCAAGTACTCTCGAGAGTTCCTTAGCATATCGTGCCCCATACTCATATGGGACGCAATTTATTTTGTCCCTCAGATCTATCTTATTCCCAACAATTATGAACGGATGCTTCCCCCCACTGTATTTCCAGAACTCACGGATCCAATTAGGTACTGACCTAAAAGTTTCTGGTCTAGAAACATCAAAAACAACAACTGCGGCTTTAGCCTTATTATAATATATAGGCCTAATCACCTCAAAACGACGCTGACCAGCCATATCATAGATTATCCATTCAAAGAGATAGGAACCAAACGGCTCAATATTGTAGATAGCACGTTTGATATAGAAGTCTGCACCTATTGTGCTCCTATATTCAGCAAGAAAATCAGCTCCTATATATCTCCTAGCTATCGAAGTTTTGCCTACAGCTTCGTCTCCTATGAAAACTATCTTAAGTTTTACTGTTCTTCGTATATTCTCCATCGAAATCCCTGTTTATAATGTAAAGGTTCGAATGATACGTACAAACGGCCTTACAAGAGGAAACAAAAATACTGTATAAAAATCTAATTGGATATCATCAGACATTCTCTCTCGTCATTTTTATTCTCCGATGACCCTCTTCTCATCATCAGTAGTAGGAATTTAGAATATTCTCCTAATAAAATCGAGTTGAAAATCATAATCAGAACTCACATAGACGATATCTGGAAGGAATAAAAAAGCAAACCTTAGTTTCAGCTGGGGGTCACCAAAGTAAAGAGCTTTACGAAGCATCAGCATAAAGGATAAATTAGCACCAAATATGTCTCGCCAGACCTTCTCATATAGACGTAGATCCACATCACCGTTAAGGTTCAATTCTATTATCTTCGCAAGAATACCTGCGGATATCCCGCCCCATACGATGCCTCCCCCAGTAGTTGGCTTAGTCTGACCCGCAGCATCCCCTACAACTGCAATTTTTCCAAAAACAAATTTTTCTATAGGCCCTCCAACATTAACCAAACCGCCAAACATATTGAGGACCCTAAACTTATCGTATTTTGCCTTAGCTAAGCGTTTTAGGAATTCATATTTGTTCTTCACGTATCTGCTAGCGATGCCTATCCTAACAATATTTTCTTTAAGGGGAATTGTCCATGAAAAGAAATCTGGGACGTTCACGTACACGTCTATGATGCTTCTCCGCATTCTATAATCCTCGACATGTATATCCATCTGAAATGCTGGCAGAACTTCTGGGCGATAGCTAAGGAGTCGACTTATAAGCCTTTTTGATGCCCCTTCAGCATCAGCAACAATTTTCGATTTATATAGCTTCGTTCCTGCCTTCACATGACCATCGCTTCTCAATTCCTTCACCTTCTCTCCTAGGAAGTATTCAGCTCCGCGGTTCTGTGCCTTTTCAAAAAGAATTTTGTCGAGCAGAGGACGATCAATAACTAGCAAAGTATCCTCCTTGAGATAGAATATCTTTGCTTCTCTGCCAATCCAGATTCTGATACATTTATGTGTCGAAAGCACCGCACCTTCGCGCAGAATATTGCTGTAGATTCCCAGACGTTTAAGACCTCTCTTACTTACTACTCCTGCGCAGTGAGGCGGATGTCCTATTTCCCTATGCTCCTCGAATACTTGGACATGTATGCCTTTTCTTGCAAGCAGATATGCAAGAAAATTTCCTACAAATCCGCCTCCAACGACTATTATGTCGGGCAATCTATCACACTAAAAAGTTTATGTAGGATTCTACAGATCCGATTTAAGATCCTCAATCCGTTTCCTAATTTTTTCCTCTGAAAGCATCTTCGGTGTATGGATCTTAAGACTTCTGATAGTTCTTAGTATCTGTTCAAATAGCTCTTTCAATTTCTCTTTAAGCTCGCTCACCGTCGCACGTTCAGTAGTCTCAGGTATTATCTCTGGAACAAAAGCAAGGGTGCTTAGATGGGAAAAAGATCTCGCAGCCTCTTCTATCATCGGCCATAATTTCTGTATTATGTTGTTCTTAACATCAAACCATATCAACCCGTCTATCGCCACGACATCTACGAATTCTGGATCGGAGAACAATGCTTTGTATTTTATGTCAAGAAGCCTGACGATACTCTCAATAACATTGAGGTCCACCGTCTGAAGAGCTCGTTTTCCAAGAATAAGCGCAGCATTCTCCGCTAGGGATTCCATCTCACTTAGTCTTTCTCTTAATTTTGATAAAACCTTTTGACGCAACTCAAAAAATTGTTCTATATCTTCGATCATTTTGGAGCCCACCACATGAATCTGAATCACAAACCAAAATATTCAATTTGTAAAGTTTTAAGAAAAGAGAACATAAAACAACGCCAGCATATCTACACTAGCTTTTTAGATATCTCCACAATATTGTTAAATGACTGTTTTCTAATCCGAGTGTGGAAATCCAACGATATAAAATCATCATAATACTTGCAACTAAAGATTTTTGAAAAATTACTTCGCTAAATCAAAAGAGAGAAAAACTTACAGTCAGAAAACGCTAAGTATTAAGCTCTGAAGAGATCTAGGATGGTATCTAGGTTCCTTGTTTTTTTGTAGATCTGAGCAGCAGCTTTTAGCTTCTTAACTTGTACGACTTTTGAAAGCTTTTTGCATAGTTTGGGGCTTCCAGAGAGTTTTATTAGGAAACCAAGTAGTTGTGTCACTATTGATTTCCTTTGGAAGGAGGCTCTTTCGACATCTATCAGATAGGGCTTTGTTCCTACAACTATAACATTTTTTGAGAGAGAGGAGAACTCGGAGATATATATTCCAAGATTCTCCACGGCGTTTAGTTGCTTGATGAGTTCTAACAAGAGGACTCTCAGCTCATCGATGCTGAGTCTCTCAATGGCGTCACGGAAGAATATTCCGTCAACAAATTCTCTGATCAGGATCATACAATTAGCTGAATCTACAAGTTTAATTGGCTGAGGCACATTTATACCATGCTTATAAAGCTTCCTAAGAACCTCATATTCCCTGATCGCTCTATGACGTAGCTCTAAGGGGTATATCTTCAAGTTTATCTTTTTGTCCTTAAATATTATGTTAATTGAGTGATGACCAAGCTCAACAATTATTTCCCCCATAGCTCCTTTCTCCTAGCCTCAAGAAGATTTGGCGACCGACCCATATACTCGGCTGCTGTGAGGAAATCACATATACTCACAAAGTAATCTTTGAATTTAAGGTCTCTAAGGAGGTGATGATCCAATATCAGAGCTTCGGGCTTTATCAGCGTAACAACATCCCCTATATTCCTCAGGCTTACATCTATAAGGCCATGCATTTTCTTTCTTAGGTATGTAGGTGGGCCATCTAAATAAAGTATGTTTGGCCTCATTTTTAAAATGAAATCTACTTGGACATGGTCAAGAAGACCTTCAACATCCGACGAGAAGAGAAAACTCTTATTGTCATCTGAAATGAAAACCTCAAGAACATATCCGAGTTTTGTTCCCGATTCGCCATGAGGCACTGGTTCTGAGAAAACAATTTGTGTATCACCAATGAATATCTCCTTGTTATCTATGACCATTATTTGGCGAGGTAAGCCCTCAATTTTTTTGAGAAACGCTCTGGCACGCCATCTCTGATTCTCATTGATAAATGAGTTTGGGTCTTTTATCAGTAATATCTTATTCCTGTATATCCCAATATTTCTTTTGCGGCTATGATGATCATAGTGATAATGCGTAATAATTATTATTTCAGCATCTTCTGCGAATTCTGTGATTCTCTGCCAAGCATCCTCTAGAGCCTCGAACTCTAATTTATGGGGAGGGAGACCATATCTTCTGGGCCCAAGCGCTGCCGCCGGATCTATTAGTATGGATGTATCTGATGTTTCTATGAATGTAGCCATTGACCTTACTCCAAGCGAATCTGCTGCTATGAATTTTATTTTCATCGCATCTCCTCTAGTTGGGATAGAATATCATCAAGAGTTAGGTAGGACCAGCAATAAGCACACTTCAGCTTGAGGGGGTCCCTACAGATCACCTCAAATACTGTTTCTACATTCTTCTCGGAATTTGTTACGCAGGTGGGATTTACGCATCGGAGAATATGCCTAATTTCGCGGGGCAGTTTAACTCTATATTTTTTAACAACTTGAAAGTTCCTTATGATATTTATTGTTGCTGTGGGCGCCACAAGTGCTATTAGGTTAACCTCGTCTTCGGTCAGCTCTCTTCTTTCAATTTTGACTATGTCCTTCCTACCTAATTTTTTTGACTCAACATTTATCAGCACAGCTATTGTATTTTCTTCATTTCCTGTTACCCCCAAGATTTTTAAAACTATCAGACTCCGCCCTCTTGGAATGTGATCTATTACTGTTCCCTCCTCTATCTTGCGGACTCTGAGCTTATTCTCCTCCAATCTCACTCCCTATATGCTATAACTGAGATTTCTAGGAGGACATCTTTGGGCAAACGGGACACCTCTACTGTTACACGAGCAGGTTTTACGGATGAGAAATACTGAGCATAAATCTCGTTGAACTCTTTAAATTTCGTTAGATCGCTTAGATATACAAACGCCATGACGACATTACTAAGTGTATACCCCGCGGTCTCCAGAATAGATTTTATATTTTCTAAAACTCTGATTGTCTGTTCCTTAATTCCTCCCCCAACAATGTTCCCAGTCCGAGGGTCTATCGGTATTTGTCCCGCAACAAATAGGAACTTACCAGCTTTTATTGCTTGAGAGTATGGGCCAACAGGAGCTGGAGCTTTCGGTGTGAAAATTACTGATATCCCAGCAGTTTCCTTTAATCTAAATTTTTCATCTATGATCATCTTCAATTTTATTGGTATCTCCTTAAGAACGAACGCTTCTTCTTGTTTGCCTTCTCTCATTATTCTTGTTGGTTTTAACTGCGTCATGATCACTTCGAACTCTGGGAATTCCTCGAAGACTGTTTTAATCTTGGCCACATGTACTCCAAACTCGGAAATATATGCGCGTACAATCTCACCAATAAGAATACCATCTTTTGTGTATACTCTTTTTCCTTCTGGCATGGGAATAAAGCTCAAGTTGCTTCACCTAAGAAGCATATCCCAATCTCCTAAAAATAAAATTCTAACCTCAAAATAATAAAGTGATTCCTGGGAGGGATTATTTTAGATTATCTTCTAGGAACAAGCCTTGAGAGTCTTTTAAGCATTTCCAACTTGTCCTTTCTCCCAATCCTTAGATCCTCAATAATATCCTCTAGGAACTCTGCGACTTTCTCCATTCTCTTAACATTTACTGGGTATGGAACACCATCTTTACCTCCATGAGCATATGTGTAGCGTATGGGATCCTGCCAAGAAACTTCAGCGTTGTATATTAGCTCCGCTATTAGGGCTAGAGCTCTAATAGTTCCAGGCCCTAGGCCTCGGATTTCAACTAGTTCCTCGTAGCTATCTGGTTGTATTTCATATGCCCTATTTAAAGCTTCCCAATTTATACGCATCGGTATTATCTTTACTTTTACCTCTCGTTTGAATCCGATACTGAGAGATTTTTTGTTTAGGAACTCATCGAGAGAAACTATTCCCTTAGTTAGTCTTATAAGTGTATTGAAATCCCTTCTGACCCGATCGATACCCTCTTTTACAATATCAACTGAGATTTTCTGTGCTTCTGATGATTTACTAGAGGCCATATCGAGTACTACTGGAAGCCGAATATCTCCTATAATCTCATGGGGATCTATAACGAAGCTTTTGAGACGAAAGGATACCCAGTGATACCGCCTCGCAGTTTTAGTTTTAGGACACATTCCTTGCTGTATGATGGCCCAATCACCATGCCTACTTATAAACATTGCATGATGATAGAGCTGGTGCTCATCTTGAAGAACCGCATTATCCACCTTTGCGGCTAATCTGCTAACTCGGATTAATGATTCTATCTTTTGTTCGGTGAAGCCAAATTCTCTGGATATCTTTAGAATATCTTCAGGTGCTTGTAGACTCCTTTTTCCTTTGCCTCCTGCAACCATAAGTCCTATATCCGGTGTTAAGACTTCTCTTAGTACACCCACAGTAACTGTTGTTACTCCAGAGGAATCCCAGTCATATCCAAGGACATAGCTAAGTGCTTGGAACCATAAGGGGTCTGCTAGTCGTTCAAGGAGTTCTCTGACACCGAAGCTCATAACGATAAGTTGGAGAAGAGGCTTGGCAAGTTTTCTCATTCTGGATACTAACCAAGGGGGGGCTTTGCCTCCATGAAGTTTCAGCTCCACTATGCTTGTTCTTCGCATGTCTGGTCATCTAGCACTCCAGCATTTAATGAGTACTCTTAACTACCACTATAATACTAACTTACTCTGTTATGTATATATCAATGTTTTCTATGTTATGTGTCTCTCTACGATTTCTTTTAGTGCCGACGCTAGCTTTGTGCCCAAAATAGATTGTGGATTTCCTATTGTATTCTCATAGTCCGCATCGAATGGTACGCTACCTAAGAAATTCACGGATAGCTCCTCGGCGAGTCTTCGAGCACGAGTATCATAATTTCTGATCATATTCGCTATTATGCCTTGCAACTCTAACCTGCTATCAATAATAAATTTAATGAGTCTCCCAACGGTCTGTATGGACAATACCGAGTTCGTTGTTACTGCAATAAATTTTGAGTTGGGAATAAGACGCACTATGTCTAGGAGTATATCTCCCATCCCGGGAGGCATATCCACGATAAGGTAGTCTATCTTTCTCCAGTTGAGTATCGATAGAAACTCTATCAGAGCGTTTGATAGAGCTTTACCTCGTAGGGGGACGTACTCGTCTTTCACGAATGGATATATCGAGGCAAAGTATAGGTTCTTAGTAATTCTATATGGGTTTATTCCCTTCTCCTCTTCATATTCAAGATCTTTGATCCCTAGGATTGTATGGCAAGATGGGCCATGGAAATCTAGGTCGAGTAGGCCTACGCTGTATCCTTTTACGCTTAGGATTAGACTCATAACTGCGGATATCGTTGTTTTCCCCACGCCTCCTTTTCCTGAGACCACACCTATTATGTTTTTTATTCCCCCTAATGTCTTCTTTATCCTATAGATCCTCGCATCAACGCTCATTTTACTATTCTCACCCCCTTGAGCAGTACACCTCTTCCCTCAACAATATCAAAATCGTTGCTTCCACATTTTGGGCATTTCATGAAGACATGACTTAGCTCCGGTATGAAGTGTATGGATTCTATTTCTTCTTCTGACAATACTTTGTTTAGATCATCGACTATCCACTCATAACCACAGACATTGCATTTGAATTTAGGCTTCTGTTTAACAAACCGAATCTTAGCGTTTTTAGCTATTGTTTCCTTTTTCAGCTCATTCAATGCAAATTCAAATATTTCGAGATCTATGGTCTGTAGTCCCCCTATCAACAATTCTATTTCGACAACCTCTTTTGCGTTTTCGCGTTTGGCTAAGTCTATAACGGCCATTATTATGGATTCTGCTAATGCCCATTCATGCATCGCATTCACCAAAAATTGGTTACTCTATAAGCATCTAACAACAAAGGATATATAGCGAGAATAGATAGCCTATCTCGGGAATTTAAGTCAGGAGTACACTCAAATTTTTCTTTTCTGTTCCTATCGTCGTTGTTTTTCCATGTCCTGGATAGACCACCATATCGTCGGGAAACATACTCAATATTTTCTTTATGGACTCAAGGATTTTTGTGTGGTCCCCACCGTAGAAGTCTGTGCGTCCTATTGCACCATGGAAGAGTGTGTCGCCCGTAAATATGGTTTTTGCATCCAGATTAAACAGACATATGCTCCCAGGTGTATGTCCTGGCGTATGTAGTACCCAGAGCTCAGTTTTTCCAAATCTTATGATATCACCCTCATCTATGAATCTATCTGGCTCTGGCTTCTGTCCCGTACCATAGACACTCCAGGAGAAATCCAGTACATCTATATCATCTTTATGCATGAGAAAAACTGCTCCAGTAATCTTCTTAATTTCTGGTACTGCTAACACATGATCAAAGTGTCCATGGGTCGCTATTACAGCACGAACCTTAAAACCTTCAGTTAGTTCTAAGATTCGGGATGCGTCGCCGCCAGCATCAATAATAACAGCCTCTCCCTCAGAGGCAACAACATATGCGTTAGTTCTAAGAATGCCTACTTTCACCGATCGTATTTCCATATGTCCCACCCAAGTGTTCTAAGCATGCAGATGTTTCTTACTAATAACTCTTCTAAATTGTTTGGTTTAGCATCAGATATATTGATTTTTTCGCACAGAGATTTCTCAGCGGTATTAAGAAGGACATATATTTTTTTGTCCACTTCTTCAAAGCTGACTTCTCCCAGTTCACAGATTTTTCTAGAAAACCTATCAACAGCGACTTGTTTAATGTTAGTGCTGTAGGCGAGTTGGATAAGTCGGCTGTCAGTATAGGTTATAAATGGATAGATGATGTTTTTGAATTTGGGCTCTGGATTCAACACTAGGTCTGTGAGGCTCTTAGCTACTATTGGCACTCTTTCTTCGGGTAATGCCAGATTGGTCAGAATGATATTACGAATGGCTCCTCTAATAATATCTGCAAATACTATATTTTGCTCTAGATACGGTTTTAATCTATGCAGAACCAGAGATGCTATGTCCTCTGCCTCAAAAACAAAATAGTCCGCTCCAAGCTCCCTGCACAAACGTATAAGAAGCGCCATAATCTTCAGATTTGTTTGACCTAAAAATGAGAATATAATTACTTTCAAGTCCACATCGAATTTTTCGAGGAAGAGCCTCAGAAAAATATAGGACCCAACGTTTTGCTCGGCCGCGAGCAGTAGTTTATCCTTATTGATTATAATTCTTTCTATTTTATCCAAGAGACTCCTCAACACTTTTCACGAAAACAAGCAACCTATTTTTCTCCAAGTATTTTGCCGATTTCTCCTTTAATAGCAATATATATTTCTTTGAATTGGGAAAGATTCTCAGCTATTGTCTGTATATTCTCTGATGATACCTCGGTTTCATTATGAAGTATCAGATTTCTAAGTTCAACCAATAGTTTTGCTTGAGGCTCAAGATTCTCTGGAATAATATCGCTGTCAACCAATATCATCAAACTTTCCTGGAAATTTTTGGGGAGATCGAAGTTTCTCTTCACAATTATATAGTTCGCCATTGTTAAAACAGCTTGGGCAAACATTACGAAGCAATAAAGGAAAGCGCAGAAAAGCTCTTTATTTCCTATAACCTCACCCAAATGCATGTCCCTATGCCTTTCTAGAAAATTCATGGCCCCTTCGGCATTCGAACATATTTTCTTTATGACTTCTTTGGTCAGCACAATACACATACCTATCTCCCACCTAGCTTATCTCTGAGTTTTGATAGGAATTTCTCTCTATCCACAATAAACCTTTCATGAATACCTTCCCCAATAAGATCCTCATTCCAAAAAGCCTTCACTTCGAATACCAGTTTCCTTCTGTCTTGCTGGATAAGTTTCGCAACAACAGTTATCTCCGCTCCCTTCGGAGCAGGACGAAGATGTTTCACATCGACCCTTATTCCCACCGTCGTTAGGTTTTCTAGAAGATATGTCTGCACGGCTTCAAGCGCTGTATGCTCCATATATGCTATCATAGCTGGTGTGGAGAGAACCTCCACATCGCCAGAACCAAGGAACTTCGCGGTGTCTTCTGATCGGACTACATATTTCTTCGTTAACTCTAAGCCTATTGGGAGCTTTGGCATATCCATAAGGATCGCCTCGAAGACTTTCATTCTTCTTCCAGAGATTTAAAGATAATGATAGTGTAATTCATGTGTCTATAGAATTCTAGTTTATATTTTTCCAACCCAACGGTTATTCCTATGACTTTACCAGCTATATTTGGTGCTTTTTTCTCTAGGGCTTCAAAGACACATTTATATACTTCCGATGATATTGCACCTATGCCCTCAATGATTTCTAGGTATTCCTCTTTCATAGGATAGGCACCAACGACTAGTCCTCCCTCATCAGCTGCAACAATAAGTTTTATGCTGCGATCTTCTTTGGCTATCTCTGATAATATGTCACGTATCTCTTCTGCTGCAGACTTAGAAGCAATTGTGGGATTGTCAGCATTCTCTAGGTTAGATTGTGTGTGGGAGTTCTCTGGATTGGACATCTTATCACCTTAACTTTAACGATATAGCTTTTGTGGGGCATACTTCCATGCATTTAAGGCAGAGTATACATTGTGGATGTCGTATTTCGCCACTATCTAGGAAGTTTAATATGGGAACGTCCATTGGGCAAACACGTTCACATATTTTACATTCGTCACAGCGTCCCTTACTAACATATAAAGTTAAAAGGGCAAATTCTGAGCCGAGACCCATAATGGCACCGAGTGGGCAGAGAGCCTTGCAGTAGAAGCGTGGTATAAAGAGAATAGCAACTATTATTATTGCTAACAGGAAGAGACGCCAATATAGCTCCGCAGGTAGATTAAACCATTCGTTTAGGTCTGATGGCCATTTATCATGGTAACTCATCCAGAACATTAGTGAGAACATCGTTGTTACTGGGTCGAGAAATGTGGATGGGGCACCACTGAAAGCTCCGAAATAGTTCTTGATGCTACTCCCAGCGACTTCATTATAATATACCGAGATGTCAATAAAGATGAATAGGCCTGCTAGGAATAGAGCGAATTTCCAGAGAGATATTACTGTTTGTGGAGAAAGTCTTTTCTTCTTACCCAACGCACCAACAATATCATTAATTAGGCCAAATGGGCAGACCCATCCACATGTAGCACGTCCTAAAATAAGTGTGAATAATGCTATGCTTGCTATTGCTACTAATGGAACTATAGCCATCCCAAGCATTATCTCCATTAGCATCCAAGCGTCGGAAATTATAACATATGGATTGCTAAGCCCTACTCTTATTGGAAGAACAAGAAACGTGGCTGAGTATCCTAGAGCGCCTCCAAATATTATTATGAACGACAATACTTGTGTGAGTTTGCGAGCAAAAGTGATGTAATATCGCTTAGCAGTTTTCTTCGATGCTGCGGTTGACACTTAGACACACCTCTTATGAGGGGTACCCAGCTAGTTCGTTATCCAGAAATTTTGATAGAAGCTCTTTTATAAGCTCGAATTGCCCAGCATATATAGCCATTATTAGGCAGAGGGTCCCTACTATTAATAGGATCAGTCTAGCGGATTTCAGCCTTAAACCCAACTCGATTCACCATTTCCGAATCCCTATTAGACGCTCCAGTAGGTCATATCCTGCAATAGCAAGCCTAAGCCATGTAGTTTGTTTTGATTTTATATGAATAGATGGGTCTTTTACAATGGGTATTTCTTCGAGTTTATCTAAGATGCCTTCATAGCCCAGAACTCCTGGAACTCCCTTAAGCAGTTCGTTTTCCAGCATGCTTTCATATCTGTTTCTCGTAACAAGCAACTTATTCATAGAGCCATGCCATGCGCTGAGGATACGTGAGTCGTCAAGAGTGTAGCTATTCCTGAGTTTTCTTGTTACCTTAAGGAAATCAAGAATCCAATGAGATATTTTCCTTATTGTTGGTGCGAAAAGTTTTGCTGCGAATCTATTTCTAACAAGTTCTGCTAGTGGTATTCTTATCAAATGTTCACGTAAATACTCGCTAAATCGGGGAACGGAAAGTCTCTTAGGACTCCCAATAGCGGTCTCATATAAATGCCTTTCCATTATAACCCCATCGATAGGAAGTGAGAACCTTGTTGGTTCCTGTCCCCGATCTGGGATAAATTCGACTAGGTAGCCGCCGAGACCAAAAATCCCTACGCATTCCTCACCACTAAGCATACGGTATAGCCATATACTTCTCATGGATGGTATTAGGATCGTGACAACTGCCCATAGGATTTCACGTACGGGTCTCCCTTCGAACATACCTTTTGAGGCAGCACCTATCAGACTCCGCCACTTTGGGAAGATCCAAAGTTCCATCTCTTGAAGAAGCTTAGCCCTAATATTGCTATCTTCTGCTTCGAGATCCCTTAAGACTTTTTGAAGTTGATGCGGGGCGGGTTTTCGATGTGCTTTCAGCTCTGGGAACAATGAAAGAAGAAAAGATATTTCATTTTCCGTTAAGCCGAAGTCTCTGTGGAGTGATATCAAATCATATTTATTGTCTGTTAGGGCATGTCTAAAAATAGTCAACGCTATCAATTTATTTCTGATATCCCGAAAATCCTCAAACCCAAAATATTCGAGCTCATTACCCATGTCTCATCCCACCTATAGCTCTATTGAGACCATTCCTCCAAGCTTCCTATGAAGACGGACCCACTTAATATGGTTTACTGCTTGTCGATAGATACGTGGGTACCTAGTGATCTTTATCAATTCTATATATGCATAATAATCCTCACGGCTTATCGACTCAAGCACCATCGCTAAGGCCAGAAAATTTTTCTCATCACGCATATCATGGCGATTTATCCAATTATCTAATATAGTAGCTATTTGTCTTATTATCAAAGATTTCTTTTTATGGTGGCTTGGATGTATTCTTCTTAGCTTACTTAATAGTGATTTAATCCCAAGTTTTTCCATAAGCATTTTTCCATTTCGCCCAATATCAGTCATCCTTGAAAGCCCTAAAAGATTTGAAGACCATACCTAATATTCATTTAATAGGCTATTAAAACTTAGTGAACATAATAAGTTTGGTGAGATGCTATGATTCCTGGAAAAGATTTTCTCACATTGTTGGATTTTTCGGCTGACGAAATACTCTATCTAATTGATCTATCAATAAGATTTAAACATAACAAAGTAGATGCCAAAAGACTAATAGGAATCCACAATAAGGCGGCGGCTCTAATTTTCGAAAAACCATCGACAAGGACTCGCATATCATTAGAAGTGGCTTGCCACCAACTTGGCTTATCACCGTTATACATAGAGACAAAGACAACTCAGCTTGCTAGGGGGGAGCCCCTAGAAGATTTCGCAAGAGTACTTGATCGCTACGTAGACATAATAGCAGCTCGGGTCTATAGCCATAAAACACTTGAAATTCTAGCTAGGTATGCTAGGGCCCCAGTTATAAATGCTCTAAGTGATATGTATCATCCGCTACAAGCATTGGCAGATTTTATGACGATAAAAGAAAAATTCGGCGATCTATCCGAGATAAAAATCGCATTTATTGGTGACACAGACAATAATGTGGCGCATTCGCTTACAATAGGAGCCGTAAAATTAGGCTTAGAAATAAGGCTTGTAGGTCCTAGAGAGTACTGGCCAAAGAAAGAGTTTCTAGACGTCGTGAATAAAGTCGCGGAGAGGACGGAAGCAAAAATTGTTATTACAGATAATCCTGCAGAGGGACTTAGAGATGCCAATGTTATTTACACGGACGTCTGGGTGTCGATGGGACAGGAAGAAGAAAGAAAGAAAAGACTTAAAGTGTTCCGACCCTACCAAGTAAACTTCGACCTAGTTAAGACAGCTAGCCAAGATTTCATATTTATGCATTGCTTACCTAGACATAGAGGAGAGGAGGTTAGTGACGATCTATTCGAATCTAAACACAGTGTAGTATTTGACCAGGCTGAGAATAGGTTACATACGGCAAAAGCTGTTTTCGCCGCAATACTGCTCGAGGAAAAACTATAGGATGGAGAAAACCATTGTCTCATCAACTCATAATTCCTAGATCAAAGGGGACATACATATTAGTATTGGAGTTACCAAGCGCTGCAAGGATACGTGTGGGAAGCCTAGGTATTATAGATTTTGACTCGGGAACATATCTATATGTTGGTTCCGCACATGGGCCAGGAGGACTCCATGCAAGAATAATGAGACATCTTCGTAGGAGGAAGAGACTCTTCTGGCACATTGATTATTTTTTGAGATATGCTAAGATACTTGCAGTTTATATCATCGAATCTCCGAAAAAGCTTGAATGCAGAATCGCCCGACGGCTTATTGCGGAGGGCGTGCCGTTTGTGTCCGGATTCGGCTCCTCTGATTGTCGATGTAAAAGCCATCTCTTCAGAACTGCTGACCCTCAAATTATTGATGAAATTCTAAGGAAACTTTGTTTGAACTACTCCTTAATTGATATTAGGTGATTGATATTGAGCAAGATCTATGCACATATGTTTTTGTATCCATTAGATAAGCAAATTGCGATTTGCGTTGACAGAAAAATCAATTGCTTAATAAGCCTCACAGCAACAACACTTATGGATTTGAAACAAAGTGATGTAGAACTCATTAATGATGCTGGAAGAAAAATTCGAATAGCATATCATGCTCCGCCTCATGATATGTTTCCTGGGTCTGTAGACCCGTATGTGAGGAAGGTTGCAAAACTAAGGCTTTCAGAGACATTAGACCTAGCCTCTAAAACACATGCAACACATATTGTTGCACACATCAATTATATTGAGGATATGCATAAATACTATGTGAGAGGCTGGATAGAGAACAGCTTAGAGCTTTTTGAAGAACTAATTAGACTCTATAGAGTACCAATACATATAGAAAATGGTTATGAACAGACACCCGAGATATTCTACAGAATGCTCAAGGAGGCCAAAAACGACTTGTTAGGATTCGCATTAGATATCGGTCATGTGTTGGCGTATTCAAAAGAGCCGCTGGAGATATGGATATCTCGGCTTTCGGATTATATCAGGGAGATACATATACATGAGACAAGACCAGGTGTGGATGAACACTTAGCCGTGGGATCCGGCCTAGTTGACTGGGACCATATACTGGCCATGCTTGAAAATAATGGTGTCAGCATAAATAGGATATGTATAACTGTCGAACCAAGAAATGAAAATGATCTTGATCGGAGTATTAGATATCTTAGGGATACCTTAGGTCTTATATGATGATCCTAGCTCCTCATAGATTTCTTTGGCGGCCTTCCTGACAGCATCATGTGAATTCATACTCGGATTCCACCCAGAGTTTTTAAGTTTTGTTATGTCTAAGAGCATTAGTTTTACATCACCAATCCAACCTCTGCCACCCTCAACGCCACCAGTGAATCTATATTTTGGATTTACACCAACGACCTCAGAGACAATATCAGCTATTTCTTTTACTGTTATCCAGTCCTCATTTCCAACATTATAAATTTCGAATTTGTTGTCTGACTCCAAAAATTTTTTGAATAGATGCATAGTTGCGCTAATAGCATCACTTATGTGTAGGTAACTTTTTCTTTGTGTTCCATCCCCAAGAATCTCAAGTTCATCTGGGTTTCTGAGTAGCTTTGTGATAAAGTCAAATATTACACCATGTCTTAAACGTGCGCCAATAATATTTGCGTATCTAAGAATTAAACTACGCATCTTAAAGGTATTCGCGTAGCCTAATATTAGTGCTTCACCAGCCAATTTTGAGGCCCCATATATTGATATTGGTTGAAGCAATGCGTCTTCTGGTGTAGGAAGTTTGACCTGGTCTCCATAAACCGTCGATGATGATGCAAAAACTATGTATCTAACTCTATTCACTCGCATTGCTTCTAGGACATTAAACGTTGCAACGATGTTGTCCTGCCAAAGTTTTTCGGGGTTCTTGACACCGATTCTAACATCCGATTCTGCTGCAAAGTGAAATACTATGTCTGCGTCCCTAAAAATCTCGTTAATATCATCCATTCTTGCGAGGTCTGCCTTTATAAATTGAAACTTTTCATCATCCTCCCAGTGAGCGATATTTTCATATCGTCCAGTGGAGAGGTTATCAATAACTATTACTCTCTTGTAGCGTTTGTCTTTCATGAGGGCATCAACTAGGTGGGACCCAATAAAACCAGCTCCTCCAGTTACTATTACGCGCATTGACGACACCTAAACCTCCTTAATTAGCTTATTGATACCACCCATAAAGATTAGAGGCAGAAGTATCGTGATGAAAACTGCTAATAGTGTTCCATCTTTTGTTCCCTCAGGTGGGTATCCTGGGACATATTTCTTGACTTCAATACTCGCATCGTTTATGCCTAATTCGAATTCTTCTTTGAGTTCTCCCTTTACCCTAACACCCGAGATTTTACTGGAAACAATACTGTATGTGCCTTCCTCCCCAAATCTTATTACTACCCAGTGGATAAATGTTGTTTGAGGGGCTACATATTTTATCTCGAATGTTACGTTGACATATTCTTCTCTTTCAAACACATATCTTGTTACCGACACATTTGTTATATTTAGAGCATCCACTATAGTCAGTTTTGTAGCTGGTCTTATAAGAAAGTGGCCAGATATGTTGTAAAGAGTCCATGTCTCCGGATTATTAATTATCGTGTAAATCTGGATGGATTGGCCCGCATGTATCTCAGTAGCATTTAGGACACGTGCCGCATGAAGTACTCCTTGGGCTGAGACTGACTGTATGTGCGTTGGTTGGCACTTGAAGGCGACCATGAGGAAAGTTGTGAGGATTATTATGAGTGTTAATCTGAATCTCCTCACTTTCGATCATCCCTCTACCTATTTATTAGTTTAACTAGAGTATAAATGGCGAAACTACTTGTCCTCTAAATCAGCAAATTTAAGTGCTTGTTGATACATTTTAATTGCTCTAGACACAACAGGGCATGAATCAAAGTCACACTGCCCATTTATTTTTCTACATCGAATATTGCTGGGATCCTCAAGATTATACTCGGCATACACACATACGACACGAAAATACTCCCAAATTTTGTAGTAAAGTGTTAGTTCTAGATCCTTCTTCTTCATATCAGGAGGTAAAAAGCCTAGGGTTACAAGTTTCATTATGTTGCCCATAGATTATAGCCTCTTTAGCACCCCTAAGCTCATATCCGTTTTCCTTATGCTCTCCTCTGGATTGTCGGTAAGATTCATAGCTGCGCGGATCGCATCGATATTTTCTGGTATAACAATAGCTTCTTGATGCACAGCATAGCTCATCCATAGCTCACCATCGATGATCCTTATGCTCTTACCAAATACCATAACCTCATATAGATCATTTCTCGGTCTACCTAGGTCCCTTGCCAGCTCTATTAGTGCCGCTGTTGAGTCCAGTTTCAAGTTTGTGGGAACAAGTATTATTCGAGGAGCCTCCTCTAGAGCGTTCCAGATATCACTTTCACTTACCTGTTCTTTAAACTTCACATTTAGAACGTGTAGATGCATTATTGTCGTTGGAACAACAACAGCAAATGAAACAATATCGATATCACCAAGAACAGTTTTTGCGTCTGGTGCATGATGACTAGGTATTTTGAGTGTTGGAATCACAGCATTTATTGGCCCCTTCTTTACCTCCCAAGGATCCGCAGCTCTACGCACAAGCACTACTCTGACCTTCTCTATTGGAGATAAACTGCGTAGAGTATGTATCACCCGCGAGATTGCAGTAGTATTACATGAGACTACTCTTATGTAGTTCTTGCCGAGGGCCTTATCATAGTTTACTTGAGCAACAAAGCTTACTTCAGCTACTGATTCTTCTTCGCCTCCTTGGAATATCGCTTTCTTGCCATGTTGTTGGTATATCCCTTTGTTTTTCTTACCTATTCCCTTAGGAGCAGCATCAACAATTATATCTGCTTCTCTGATGGCATCCTCAACGAACCCCACAACTTTGAGCCCCTTCTCCTCGAAATTCTTTGCTTCATCTTCATTTTCCACAAAAATGGGGATACCCAGTTTGTTTGCAACAAGAGCCTTAAAATCAGGGGTTCTCTTTCCAATACCAATAAGTTTCATATCGTCTTGTCTCATCACAGCCATAGCTATACGTTTACCTATAGTACCGAACCCATTAACGAAGACTTTCACAACCATGTAGCTCACCTACATAATATCTGAAAAGAGGATTATAACTCATGTAATTAAAACTACGAGAGTCTAGCTGTACATGTTGCTTTAAAATGAGGTATTTATATTTGGGGAATATTGTTAGTATATACCGATACTTATCGGTTAGTTAGTTGTGATGAAAATGTCTAGAAGCGGTAACGATGTAAAGAAGATACGCAGAAGTTCTAATCTACGTTCAATTTTGAGACTTGGTAAGAGTAGCTATGTTATAACGTTGCCCCATGACTGGCTACGAATGATGGGGCTAAAACGAGGAGACAAAGTTCTACTTGTGACGAATCAAGATGGAAGCTTAGCATTATACCCCATGGCCACTGATGTTACACCGCAGATATCTCTTGTACTAGAAGTCAATGCTGATAAGATGCCAGAGCACCGCGTTTTAGAGAGAATTCTCGTTGGAGCATACTTAGAGGGTATTAGACGTGTCATATTTAAGACAGGTAACCCTAGAGATCCCAGATTTGATAGGCTAAAGGAAATTTCCCAAAAATTTATCAACGCACGACATACGGTTACTTCTAGTAGTGTTGAATTTGAATTTCAGCAAAATTTTGATGCTGATTTCACAAATCTTGTTGTTAGACTCTCTGCTAGTCTACTTAGCATGATAGCTTATATAAAGAGGGCAATAAATGGGCAACCAGAGTACCTTAGGAATATTGAGAAGATGGAAGATGAGATTGATCGGGATTACTGGTGGGCTTTAAGAATTCTCGTTGCATCGCAAATAAATAGAGGACTAGCTATAAATTTAGGCTTCAGAAATCCTGCTCATATAATAGGTAATAGAGCTATTATAAGGGCTTTAGAGTTGGCAGGGGATTACGCATATGAAATTGCACAGGACTTGCAGGAATTAATCGAAACATATGGCCCTATACCCAAGAACATCGCGGAGATTATCGCGAAGGTAATAGATCGATGTGAAGATCTAATAAGCCACTCCATCTATGCTCTTCATGCCTTAGATCCACTTAGAGCAAACGAAAATCTTAATGAGGCACTGGATCTCCGAGAAGAACTCAAGAGAACATGTATGAGCATGGCTAATATAGCATCAGACCGCAAATTCCTAATATATCTTGCACGACTCATATCTAGATTAGTTGATGTTGTTGAAAGCGTATCGACAATAAATGAGGTTATAATCAATAGGTGCCTTGGAAACGAAGAAACAATAACTAGGTTTAAGCACCTAGAGCTTAGACGCGAATAAATTTTATCTTTTTATTCGATTATCATAACTATCCGAGACTAAGAGCTAGTATTTGCAGGTAGGTATAGATGCCAATCTATGGCAAAGTTGTCCGAAAAGTCCTCAAGAAAGCAAGCACGGGAGACTGGCTAGAAGGCTTAGTTAGAAAAGTTAGATTTGGAAGAGCACGAGAATGGAAGCTTATAGTTAGAACAACATTTATCGATGAAAAAACTCTTGCAAATATGATTGACTTTATAAATAGGAGTAGAGTTGTTTCTCCTAATATTCTAGCCGAGAAATTCAAAGTAAAAGTATCCACTTGTCGAAAGTTTCTTGAAGAACTAACTAAACTAGGATTTCTGAGGAGATTAGAATCCGCGGGGCCAGGTGCGTATCTATACGAAGTAATAGCCAAAAAATAGATAGGATAAAACAAGCATTTTTTAAATGCCGAAAGTTTCCTCTTTTTCCTCTTTATCCTTAAATAGGTCTCCTAATTCCTCTAGCTCTTCAGCCTCTACTGGAACCTCAGTCGAGGTTTTCTCCTCAGCAACAAACTGTTCGGGTTTGGGTTTCTCCTCCTCAACTTTTTCTTCAAATTCTATTGCCTTTTTCTCATCTGTAATCGCAGGAGTATATTCAAAGCTAAGCTTTAGCTCGCCACCTCGGTCCTTCCATATTGCGATTTTAAGTATAGCCTTATCGCCCTCGGCCTCGACTATAACTCTTCCTTTTCTAAACCCTTCTATGCTTCCAAATATTTCGGAAGCATATTTCATCAACATTGAAAGTGTATCCCCCCATTTCTTCTCATCCAATAGCATCACCTTTTGGAGACATAAACTAAGTAAAATTAAAGTATTTTTCTGAGTTGTTTTAATAATTGCTATCACATCAAAATTACTTAGCTATATAATGTTAAGTCGATTAGATAGAGGTACCCGGTATGGCTGATAGAAGTGATGATTTTTCTCTGACTTTACCTATATTGGTCTTTCCAATAGAAAGAAAACCCAAATTGGCATTAATTATTGTTAGCACATTCATATTTCTCTCACTTCTGGTAGCTACAGCCACATCGCTTGTTTTAAGATTCTTTCAGAAACATATTACTGAGAGCGCAGCCCCGATCCCAGAATCCGAAGCAGGTGGTGTCGCAGTAATAATAAATCTACTTTATCTGCTCTTCGCCGTCATTCTGGTAACATTGCTCCTGATTCTTCTAATACGTTACGGTAAGATCACATTCATGAAAATTATGATCCTCAGTTTGATGTCCTATATGATATTCACATTTACTTTATATATGGGTTTCCTCACTAGCGCTTATCTGCTAATCGCGATAGCTGGAGCCTTAGATTTAAATTTGCCATTCTTTATTGTCGACGTTCTATACTATACTATGATGATAATCGCAATAGTTTTTATCGCCATTTATATCATATCAGCATTTAAAGGAAGATTCATACTAGCCCGAAACATAATTCTAACTTTGAATGTCACATGGCTTGGAGTATGGATGAGCTGGAATATGGGTGAGCTAACACCAATAGCTCTCCTGATAGGTTTCGCTTTGTATGATCTATATAGTGTTTTTAGAGGGCCTCTAAAACAGCTAGCTGAGACGCTAAAGCGTAATATAGTATCTTCCGAAGGTGAAAGCAAATCAGGCTTTGGGTTAGGGCTGGGCGATATATTCTTTTACTCTTTTGCTGTTGGATATTCTTTTGCTGTGTTGAACCCCCTAGAAACCTTTGCCATTTCCATCATTCTTCTTGGTGGAGTGTTAATAACAATATTTCTGCTTTTTAGATCTAGAGCTGAAGCTCTGCCAGCACTACCAATACCAGTATTATCAGCTGTAGTGCTCATATTGATATTTAAGTACTTAGTTTAGTACTTCGGCTTAATAATTGTTTCGGATTCTCTTTCCTTATCGACCAGATAAACAACTACTAACTCTTTACTTAGGATCTCTATGTTTAGTATGAACTGTGGGTTTTTGAGATCCACAGGCTGATCTATAACCGCAGCTACCTGTCGAATTATCTCCATTCTATCAGCCATCTTTCTCGTTCTCAGCTCGATTTTCCATCGACCTCTTATTTTTTTCGCCAGAATTTTTGCTGTCTCCACAAGCCTATCAAGGTCCAGAGGAACAATAAAGTTTAGGATTCTCACTTTAACTATACTCAATAACATGCCTTCATCGAAAGCCTTCTCAATGAAATGAGTTAATTGTCTTCTGATAGACTCTTGTGCTTCGATATTCATGCTCTGAAGACACTCTCTTAGGTCTAGCAGTATCAACCCATTGATGCCGCCAGGTCTAGGCATTAGTCTTGCCTTATCAATATTGGGAATTATCTCTCTAAGGTTCCTAAGAAGGGTTTCCACCTGATATACCGCAGACTCACTAAGGTCTCGGGGATGAGTTTCATATGAAAATAGAACCCCTTCAAACAACCTATTTCACACCTAAAAACTTTTTAAGTCTTAGAGCATCATCCTCCATATAGACATTGTTTAGCATTATAAATATACTGCTTGATACCCCTTTCAGCCTCTCTATCTTCTGGCTTATTAGATCAAAATCCTTATCTGTGTATCGATATCTATAGTTTAGATATGGCTTTCCATGAAGACGAAAGTATGATGTCTCCGAGATCGAGACTGGCTCGTGAAAGAATATGTCAACTATGTGTATCAGCTTATTAAAACTACTAAAAATATCATCTAGAGCGTCAATATTTTTAAGCCAGTCCCCCCTCGGTTCCCAACCAATCCAGAACTTAGCTCCGAGGTTCTTAAGTCTTTCAAAGAAATACTCGAAGAATTTCATAGCGTTAGATACATTCTCATTTGTAGGCTTAAAGCTCGCAGGAGTTTGTACTACAAGAACTTTTCCGTCTAATATCTTCATATAATTTATGTATGTGTCAATCCACTTTTTTGTAAGGTCATTGAGTTTTAAATCTCCCGCCTGTTTTTTCTGAGTTTCTGTTAGCTTCCTAGTATATCTCTTCCAAGTCGGCAGCCTCGGATTATGTGTAAGACCTTGAAAAACCTTTAGGTTAAAGATAAATGATTCTGGGGCCTCATTTCTCCATTTCCTAACAGTTTTCTCCATAGGTATGTTATAGAATGTCTGCTGAACTTCCACACAGTTTATCTCACTCTTATAATACTTTTTTTTAAATGCGCAGACCCCAACATATATCTCCGTCACTTTTCCCCCTCCCTAATATCTACAGATAGCACATAAACTTCGAATAGGGAGGAGGACTCGGGAAGACCAAGCTTCTTTCTAAATGTATATCCAGGAAGGACTCGGGGATGTTCCTCTTCAACTATTCTCTCAACAAACATCCTCCAGTCTTCTTTTGTTGCTGATTCTACGCTTACATAATACTTCTCCGTAAGCTCCATCGCGGCTATTGAGTTTAAAAATTCTTTTCCATTAATCACGACTCTTATTCCATATACACACAATACTTTGAAGTCCTCCTCAACACTTATTATTCTGAGCTCCCTGAAGACAGCCCTCTGATCTAACCAACAAAGCCATAGGACGAATTCTAAGTTTTGGAGATCCGATATTTTTCTTTGATTTAGCATGTCGGCCACTTCTTCAATATGCTCCTTTGATATCACTTAAACCACCAGAAAAAGCTATTTTTAGGAGAAAAAGAAATTCAGAATTAATAAAAGAATGATCATTAGAGCATGACTATAAGTTTCGCTGTGGGGAACGCTGCTGTTACGATGCTGGCCCAAACTATAGCACTTGCAAGGGCATGTGGATATATCTCCCGTGTTGCATAGTAAGATGCTGCCGCGAGTCCTTCGGTAAGGAGGGCTATCATTGTCATTCCTATCAGACTAAAAATCGCGATTACCTTTATTGGTGATACAATGTAGATTAGGAATGTTATTGTTAACATAACAGTAACTTTTGATGCTAGTGAAGTCAATATGGAGAGGATTATAGCAATATGCCTTCTCCCCCCAAAGATTTCTTGTATCTGAGCTCGGTAGAAGTACTCATGGAACATAAAATACCAGAATACAGCAAATGCTGTTGGGATAAACACTAAAAATCGACCAGGAGTTTGTGGTACCATTGATATTAGTATTGAACCATATGTCATCTGTAATATCACGATAAAGACAAATGCTTCAATGATCCCTAAAATTGTTCCACGGCCAAAATCGCTCTTTATCGATAATAAAGTTTTTTGGATACAACTTTTTACACTCGATCTAGAGAGAATACTTGATGAGAATAATATAGCTATTGTCGCTACAAATAGATACCCACTAACAAGTACTGGTACAACATATCCCGTTCTCCCCGCTATTGTAACCATTCCGCTCAGAAAACCAGCCAATAAAACTACTGTTAGAAGAGGCCAAACAACAATGCTCACGACTATTGTTGTCTTAGCATATTCTATTGCTGGGAATCTTTTACCACCAGAAATCATTCCCAATTTGCTAGAAACAATAGGGGGTATTAAAGCAACTATAGCTATTCCAATAAGACCTGCTAGAGCTTTGAATTCAGCTATAAGCGTTCCCAGGGCAACATGTCTAACTCCTTTTACTCCTCTTGCATTATCGATCCATTCTAAGACTTTAGAAATGATCTTTGGATCGTATGGCTCAAGCAGATGATCTGATAGTTCGGATACAAATATCATTCGGGCAGTACCATTAGAGAAAGATCCATAGAGCCTACCAGGTTTGATCACTACAGGGTTTGTAGGGTTTAAGTACATTTTTGCTATGTCTAATCCTATAAACTCATCGTGTTTTCCCAGACAGATAAGAAGATTCCGAGGTGTTGAAGAGTTTACTATGCCTGGGAAATATGGAGGAGCTATTGCTATCGTTGCTAATACATTCAGGTCTTTCTGCACTTCACCAGCCAATACCATTGCAAGAAACGCACCCAATGAATGACCACCAAAAACTATGCTCTCATTCGGAGCTAGTATATCTTTAAGATAGTTAATTATTGCCTTACGGTAGCCTTTTGTCTGATTAAAAATCTTTCCTAGAGCTCTTACACTATCTTCGAGATCCTTAGTGCTAAGAATGTATTGTCCTTCGGTGCCCCCATGCCCCATTTGGTCAACTAGAATTACCCGCCATCCCGCCCGAGCAAGGTCTGATGCGAGAGGATACATCATTTCTTTTGATGCTAATACTCCGTGAATTAGAATTATCGTTCCTACACGTTCTTCAACAGGTTCCCATGCTGTTATCGCTATTGACAAACCACCACTATAAATCTTCGTAGAATAAATATTCGCAACACCTACTCGCTCTAAACAATGAGCTGAGATGAGTAGGGATACGAATAAAGCTGACATAGCTATGAATGCTGCTGTACTTCTCTTCATATTGTCACACCGCCTATAACCATATTCCCTTAACGAGGGGTAGATCTGCCCTTATTATCATTTTTCCTGCACGCTCCTTAATCTTTTGAAATACTAAGCTGAACATCTCCCTCTTTTCATTCATAGCGAGAAAACCTCTCCAGCCTTCTATTGTGTATAGAACAGTGTTCAGAAATAGTATCTGTTCTTTCACAAAATCAAAATCAACAAGGGATCCATAGAGCGCCATATGGAATGCTATGTTGGCTAATATCTGTGACCGCATAACACTGTCATAAAAACGCCATCTCTCAATTGATATTACGGCATCAAACCCATCTCTATTTTTGAGGAACTCACTAACAATAGCTGATTTATGGAGACTCTTAGATATGTCAAATATATCAACATTTACTACTTCATTAAGTCCGAAGTCCTCTAGGAGACCTTCAGCTAATCTTACTTCTCGCTCGGAAGGGTCCAATGCTATAATTTTGCCTCTAATCTTCTGGAAAAATTGGGCAACATTGACCAATCCGAATCCCGAAGCTAATCCGATAGTGAGTATAACAGGGTCTTCAACACCCGATATTTTTAATCTCTCTTTTACGCCCTTGTATAGTATCTCAAGAGTTTTAAGGCGAAGCATAACAAGTTGTGGAGAGAACTCTAGAGGCTCGAAGGCGATCGCTGCATCTGTTAGCCATTTGAGTTCTCTTTTCCCAGTCATAAGAACATCAATGATATTATCGCCGGTTAGTCTTATTACTTCGAATATAGCTCTCATAGGAGTTTTCTGGAGAACATCTACAGTTGATGGTTTTTTAAGTTTTCCTATGAATATTTTCAACTTAAATCTTCCAGCAGCTTCATCCAGAATTCTCATTTTGACGAGAGCACGAAGGAACTCGTGAAGGAATATAGTATCTTCTATTGAATGCTCCAATGCTACTTCCATTGTTGACTTAGGCGTTTTAAGGGTTTTATCCAGACCCAACTCATAGAAAGCGTTTAGGATCTCGCTTGCTGCTGCCCAATTAAGCGCTCTTAACAGTTCATGAATACCATACTTGGCCACAGGTCGAAGACGTGAGTATGGCTCTTTTTTGAGAAACGCTATTAATAGCTCCTTAATGTTTACCAATCATAACAACCCCCAATAGCACCTAAATTAAAGTTCATTGAAAAATACCGCAAAGCATAATGCTCAAACCAAAAAATTATTTTTTCTGGCTCTCCAAGTACTCGAGAGCAAACTTTATTGTGTCTTTTGTCTCATTGTCTATTTCTGAATCAGTAAGCAATTGTCTCGCGAAGTCCTCGCCAATGCTTTCTATCACGTCTGTCACATCTATCATTGCTTTACCTTTAGAGACTAATCTAAGAATGACTACTACCAGCTCTTTTTTCTTCTCTAAACTGGCATTTTTCAGTACTGATAACACAGTTTCGTATGCCAGATCTCGGACAGATTTCTCCAAATCCTCCTTTGTTAGGACAGCGCAACGCCCTATAATGTCTTTGTCCGCAAAACCAACATTTTTTATTGCTCTCAGAACCGCACGCCTAGCTTTTCTCTCAGGACTTTTTAGAAGAGCTATAAGTATCGATTTCACTTTCTCTACGTTCTCCTCAGCTTGCTTCTGGATCATATCTTCTATTAGCGTTTGGGCTTCCTCTTCATCCGCATATTTTATTGTATCTAGAAAGGACATACTCATATGCAAACACCAATTCGTTTTAAAATAACCTTGGAAAACAATTAAAAACAATTTTAAAAAAGTTGGTTCTGAAGGATAGGATACAAAAGGGCGGTGAAGCACATATCGAGACCATTATTATCAAACTCTATTTGCGAATATTCTATATGAAAGCTTAAGTGCTTCTAGCCCTGCGAGAGTACCTTTGAGTAGATATTCTACAGCTGCTCCACCACCAGTGCTAACGAAGTATTTTCCTCTTTTTATAGACTCATCTATCTCGCCCAGAACACTTACGAGGTGCCCCCCAAAGAACATAATAAATTTATTCATTCTGAATAGTTTCTCTAGAAGAGTCTTTGAGCCCCAAGCAAACTTCTCGTCCTCAATAACCCCAGCGGGACCTTTAATTAGAATCGCATCCCGATCTCTAATGAGATCGAGATAATATTCTATCGTGGCAGGGCCTATGTCTTTGGCTGGGGCATCAACCTCATTAATCTTGTCTACCGATATATTTTTCCTAGTTCCATTGACCTCCACACCATAGTCCAATGGAAGTACTATTTTGTCGCTCTTAGCTAGGGCTCGGATCTTCTCTATTCCTTTATTTCCTAATCTATCTAAGATTAATTCCTTTGTCTGTGAAGGAATTTTAAGGCCCTTTACCATGTGAAATGCGAGGGCTACTAGTCCTGTTAGGAGAATCCTATCAGTTTTTCCACTCTCTAGAAATTTTTGTATATATTTCACAGCATCTGAGAGTTTAGCGCCTCCAAATATTAGAGTGTATTCCGATGCCTGCTTCCTAATTCTGTCTAGATTCATTATCTCTTTTTCCATTAGTAAACCAGCGGCAGAAGGTAAAACAGGAGCGAACCCCACCACCGATGCGTGGGCTCTATGTGCGACGGCAAAGCCGTCCAGAACGAAGAAATCTGCATACTTACTCAGAGTTTTGACGAGAGGAGATTTTGCATGTTCCTCTGGTGCTTTGTTTTGGTATTCGAACTCAAGCAATCTAACGTTGTCTAACAACAAGATTTCTCCTTGGCCTAGATTTTTTATTGCATTGATTGCTTTTGTTCCTAAAATATCGTCAACAAATTTGACATCCAATTCTAAGATCTCTGAGAAAAGCTCAGCATGCGGTCTAAGTGACACAAAATCCTCTCTGCCCGGTCTTCCCTGATGCGCAAGAAGAACAACCCTATTGGAATTATCTATGAGCTGCTCGATAGTCTTCTTATGACTTCTAAATCGCGTGTCATCGAGGATAATCACTTCATCTCCTTGCTTTTTAATCGGACTATTAATGTCTATTCGACATATGACAGTACTCCCCGGCTTAACTATGCTCATATCAAATACCTTCTCTAAGGAAACGCCCATGAGAATCACCTAAGACAGCTCCCCCCCATATGGATAAAAAAGATAATATAATTCCTATGATGTCCCTAAGTCCCTATAGTATTATGTCTAGAACTTTCTCTAAATTTACTGGCACCCCCTTTATGTCCGCCAGCAAACGCATTAGTATATTCTTTGCTTTATCCCCATCGTCCTTCAGTTTCTTAGCAAGTAGGATACTACCATTTCTTTTGATCATATAGTTCACTCCATATGCATTTATTGCACCTTCCTCCGGTATCGCCTTCCTATTTATTCTTAGATATCGGATTAGTGATACGGCATACATATGGTTCGAAACTAGACGCGCATCAGCAACCTTTCTCTTTATATCTATGAACATTATCTCCATGTCGTTAGGTATTATTGGTTGTCTGAGAACAAAGTATTCATCCACGTAGATATTCAGTCCATGAATCAGCATGCTTGGAGGATCATATGTCGCGATCGTTCTAATAGCATACCTATCCATATTGACATACAAAATGTGATCTGAGTGATAATAAGCTATGTTGGCAGAACCTGTAATGTGAAGTTCCCGAAGAATAAACTCGTTTAGTTTTATTTCTTCCCTTCTTCTACATTTAGGACACACAATCATTATTGGTGCCATATTGGATCACCAGGTCTCTCCATACGAACCCTGCAGTTTTACTTACGGTGCTTTGACATAGCCAAAAAAGGTACTAGGTCGAAGTCTTGACAAGTCATTTGGATTTCAAGCCCAGATAATAAAGAAAACAATTAGAAATAAAAGATTTTACTATTCCTGAGCAATACTATCCAAAGACTTTTCCTGGATATGAATATCTTCTTAGCCAATTAAGTTCAACTGTTGGGCCAAGAATTTTTCGTATATCTTCGATATTCCATATAAGCATTGCTAGTCTCTCCAATGCGAGGCCCCACGCGATTGTTGGCCATTTTACTCCATATGGTGCCAGAGATTCTGGTCTAAACATCCCCGAGTTTCCAACTTCAACCCATCTTTTATTCTTCTCATGCCATGCAAATATTTCCATAGACGGCTCCGTATAGGGATTATATGTGGGTTTAAACCGGATTTTCTTTATTCCCATCCTCACATAGAATTCCTTTATGTAACCCATAAGACTTCTAAGGGTCAAGTTCGGAGCTATTACGAATCCTTCAATTTGATGAAACTCGCAGAGATGTTTCCAGTCGATTGTTTCGTTTCTAAATACCCTGCCTACAGCAAAGAATTTTACTGGAGGTTTTATTTTCCCTGTCCTTATGGCATAACCAAGAACTCTAAATGTTGTTGCTGTTGTATGGGTCCTCAGAATGCATCTCTGCGCAATTTTTTCGCTCCATGGAAGCCTCCAACCAATGCTTCCTGTGTCTCCACCATTCTCCTGGATCTCTTTAATTCTGCTTACTAACTCTTCTTCAGGTAGTATTCCTCCGCTAGGTTGAGACAACCAGAAAGTACTCTGCATTTCGCGTGCTGGATGATCCTGTGGGATCCACATCGAGTCGAAACACCAGAATTCCGTATCCACCCAAGGTGATCGCATCTCTTTAAACCCCATAGATATGAATACTCGTCTTATCTTCTCAGCGAGGAGCTTCAATGGATTTTTACGTCCACCCCATATCTTCGGAGTCCAAGCTTCGACATCATACCAACGTATAGGGCGCCGTTCCCATTCCCTAGCGACTATTATTTCTGGTGTTATCCGCTCAATGAATCCGACTTCTGGTATCCCAACTGATACTATTTTCTCGCCTAATTCTGTTAGTTCTAGAATCCACCTAGTCTTCGTCTCAAGCTTTGCGAGACCTCTTCTAAGTAGCAGTTTAAGTTCTGGGCTTTCTTCATCCAGAGGGATTTCTCGCTGCTCAAGTAACTTTCTTAGATTTTTCTCAGTTTCAGGAATCTTAATATTTTCTGCTTTGTTTGTCAGAACAATATATTTTTCTTTATCCTCTCTTAGAATTTGAGCAAGCTTCGTGCGGAGAAGCGTCCCCAATGCGGCAGCTATTTCGTCATCAGTAAATCCGTGGTCGGACAAACTACTCAAAGGAATTTTCTTCATGGTCTTAAGCATGTTAAGGAGCTGAGTTTCTGGAAGTGGCCTCTCTGCATAGGTATAGGCTTTCTTCGTGGGAACATATACTTTAGTTTCAAGCGACTCTCTCTTGATTATTCCTTTGTTTTCCAGCCATAGTATCGCTCTATTTACCTCTGCTTCCGTTAGCCCAGAGATTCTAATAGCAGTATCAATGTCTATCTTTCTTTTGCTTGTTTTCGCTAATGATTGAAGAAGCTTTCGTTCTATCTCTGTCATTGAATAGATAATTTCTTTGAGCTTTCCATTGTTTTTTTTCAAATAGCACACCTCAATATCGGGCTAAACCTACAATTCCTCCAAACCCGCTTTTAAGTTGGTCAAAATGCTCCTTATTATCCTTTGATATTATTATCACATGAGTCGATACATTGGATGCCTTATCAAGCACAAAGTTTATTAAACTCTCATCAACAATATCAACTTTCGGATCGCCCAAATCCTTACATATATCTTTTGCTATTTGCTCAGCATCTTTGGACGAGTCTACAAGGATATATCTCTCAGTTTTATTCCCGCATTGAATCTTAGCTAAGACTTTATCGAGGTCTTCCGCTATGAAAACTTTGTCTAATCTACCCTCCTCAAGAGCCCTCATCGTTTCTTGAAGACCAACAACAACTTTTTCTGGTGAGATATTCATGGCTTCCATAAGTTCATCAAAAGCTTCTTTCTGCTTCGCGTATTCTGTTTCCTTTATTAGATTGATCGCATTGTTTACAGCTTCTCTAAGCCCCTCATATCCTTGATACTGAGCTGAAACTAAACCAATTATTTTTTTGCGAAGTCTATAGTCAAGACTATCTACATCAACAAAATCCTCTTTTGCAAATGCGGGGCCCGCGACTATAATGCCATTTAGTTTATCAAGCATATGAAGAAATATTTTGTTTGCTTCTTCTGCTGTTTTTTTGAGATGATATTCATATGCAGATTCTATTTGCCTCTCAAAACGCCTTTGGCTCTGTCCGCCTTTACCATGCTTTCCATGTACATATGTTTCTATTCGCTTTAGGACTCTGATCGTTGATCCTTGCAGTAGACCAATTGTTGATTCGTCTCTTTCAACAATTATTATGCCATATGTGTGGTGAGTCTTAAGTATTTCCTCTAACACCTCCACATGAAATATAGAATCGCACATGTATAGCTTCTTCTGAATAGGGATGGGGGGTATTATTTCCCAGTACTCCAAATCGTTTGATTGTTGTGTCCAGCCACAGAAGATTAATAAACCATTTTCGGGAATTTGGGGCCAGGCCTTAAATTTTGATGCTATGCTTCTAAGGGCGGCTTGAACATGCTTTCTTGTTGTCCTAGACTTTATTCGCGCTGCTGTCGCAAGTTCTTGGTTTATGAGTGCGGATATCTCTGAAACGGGTGTTTTAGGCGGTATCCATATTGTTACTAACGTAGTAGAATGACCATCATACGATGTCTTACTTTTAAGATCATTTACTATTCTAAGGATTTTTCTTCTAACCGCCTTATCCTCTATGTCCCATGTACTCATGTCTATTCTCGGCATCTAGATACACCACAATAACAGATTCTGAATTATTGGTAACACAGCAATATGTTTTAATAGTGGGGGCTAGCTAGGAAATTCCTACTAAGGAATTTCGAGGGGCTCTATAACCTTCAGTCTAATTATTAAGAAGTATTAAAGTATTCGGAAATTCCATTTTTCTTAATCATCTATTCGAAGAATGGTTGTCTCATACGGATTGCTTCTATAAATTTTCTTGCAAGACCACGAAGATCCTCACTTCTAAGACTATCTGAATATCCTACTATTGTGTCTCTCAGAAGACAAGGTTTCCATCCCGTAGGAGTCGCCCTGATCCTTATACAGTTTTTGCAAAATGTAGAATTAAACATCGGTCTTACCAATTCTATCTCAACACCATCAACAACGTAGCGCCGCCTACCCTGCATCTTCCTAACAATTATTCTCTCTGCTTTTGATTCCAAAATTTTCTGTAGGTCTTCTATCGGCCTATAAAATTTTTTGAATAACTTATCATTCGTATCCGATGAGTGATATTCGATAAATTGTATCACAACATTATTATTCCTCCCAAACTCGATGAAATCGAAGATTTCGTCATCGTTTATGCCTCGAAGTACAACAACATTGATTTTGACTGGATTAAGCCCAGCCTCCACAGCTCGTGATATACCCTCGAGAACCCTAGGTAACATATTTTTTGTCCGAGTAATGACATCATAGCGATCTTCTCTCAGCGAAACTAGTGAGATATTTATCCTTGTTAGACCTTGTTCTTTAAGTTTATATGCCAGTCTCCAGAGAAGAGATCCATTTGTGACTAGAGAGATATCTTTGAAGCCCAGAAGCTTGAGGGTCGATATAATTTCTAAAATTTGTGGGTGCAGAAGGGGTTCTCCTCCCGTAATCTTCACCGCGTCTATCTCAAATCTACGGGCAATGATCCCAATTTTTCTGACCTCTTCAGCCGTTAGCATCGGATATGAGTCTTTGAAACAATGATAGTATCCTTCCGAATGGCAGAAAATGCAATTATAGTTGCATGCTGTAGTAATTATTATGCGGAGATTTTCTATCGGTCGCCCAAATCTATCGTATATTTTCATTGAGATTCACTATTATAGGACTGTGTCCTATGAATGAAAAAAGAAAAATAATTAGGTTGTCTAGAATGGTTTTTCAGGGAATATTGCAACGAAGTACGCTATTGATAGGGCCCCCGTCCCTAGGAGGGCCCAGAATAGATCTCCTGGAATAAATATCTGCATTAGGTTCCACGTAACATAAGCAAATATCGCAGTCAATATCAAATCTGCTATTATTATTGTTTTTGTCCGCACAGTTCTGGCCTTCTCATACACATGGTGGAACAATTCTACTCCAAGTATCAGAAGAAATATCACAATTACCCATAGATTCGCCTCAGCTGTTTTCTCAATGACAAATTTGTCCACTAAATATATCGCCGTTACGGATATTGCCGCCCCATATAATACTATAGCTATCATTTCAGTAACAAAATTCCTCACTTTGATTACCATCGGGTATATCATTGTCGTCGCAAGAATCCACACAATGTATGCTTCTGGAAACCCTATTCTTAGATAGTATATCCCTAAGATCAGTAGAAACTCTGCAAGCGCAAAAAGCACAGTTTGAGCATAAGGCGATAGTCTATACGCATCTTCAAGGTTTTCACGTATTTCAAATACGATTTCTTCCTCCGACATTATCTTCTCCCCCTCCTCTTACTATAAGGAATGAATGGATATATCCTCCCACGCCAGAGGGCGAGCTCTCTGGCATGCCTTTTTCTCCATGCAAGATTTCCAAGCTGGACGGAGCGTATAACTAGGAATAGTTCACGTGGGTAAGGCATCGATCTAAATACTATGGGCTCTTTCTTTCCATGAAGCCATATCCTTACATCTCCAACAGGGGTTGATCCAAAGAAGTTATTTATTTTTTGTATTGGACTCATATCTATGTCGATACGCGCTACGCTGCCTCGGCGGATACGTCCGGAGAGTTCATCAGCTGGATGGAGGTCATAAAGAATTCCTGAGTAGAAACCTACTACCACCGAATATTTTCCTCTGTTCCATGCCTTGACAACATTGTCTATTAAATCATAGAGGACAATTCCCACTCCAATAAAGAGTAGTGAGAGTACTAAAGGATCTATCCTCCCACCAGATATGCGTGCAAGTGAATCTATTACATAGTCCACTCCCAGAAGAACCGCAATAAATATCGCTAGAGGAGCTAATATGACTAGCCACATAATTATAGCTACTAGTGGATGACTTGTATAAAATAATTGATATGCCCCATAAATTATGTTGTCCCCTTTAGTTAGTCTCAAAGCTCTCTCGTAGTCCTTTGGAGTCAAAAAGACGAGGGGGTCTACGAGTGAGTAACCCTTTGATGTTCTCAATACTACACCAGCCTTTTCTAGTCTCACTAAAGCTTTTTCTACAACTTGTTGAGGCAGCCCTAATTCCTCACTTATTTTTTTCAAACTAAAAAATTTTTCGTCTAGGTAGTAGTTAGTTAGATGCTCGATGACTTTAGCTAATATAGGATCTCTTTTTCTCTTACTTAAATAGAATAGTCCCCCTGCTATTATCCCACCTATTAATGAAACTACATAGTAGATTAATTCATTCATAAAGATACACCACTATTATCTATAAGAAAAACTATGGCTAAAAGCGACAATAATAAAACTTTGTTTAAAAAGGGGAAGCAGAAATGCTTGCCAAAGTTCGATATTTTGGAAAGTTTCGAAGCGTTACAGAGAAGCTAGAAGAGACTATCAATTTCTCAGGCAGAACTGTTAAGGATCTCCTGGATAAGCTTTGTAAGATTTATGGTGAGAGGTTTCAGAAGATTGTTATAAATGACAATAAACTACCCCCTGATGTCATAATTCTGGTTAATGGAAAATCTATAGGAGATAACCTTCGCTTAGTCTTGAAAGATGGCGACACAGTTTCGATAATGCCATTCGTTTCGGGCGGTTAAGATGAGGATTACTTCACTGAAAATAGTGAATGGCCAGATAGTTGGGCTTAAAGGTCAAAAAATCGAAACCATAGAGGTAATAGCTGGAAGTGCTAGTAAAACTAAGAAGGCTATCATAGAGATTGTAGATGATGTCCCAAAAGAAAATCTACCAGCAATAATAGAGACCCTCTCACGGCTACGCGATTATCATCTAATCTTAGAGGGGGGCGACAGAAAGACGGGGTTCTACTTTCTTTTCAATAATGGAAGAGCTGTTATATTTATCGATAAGAGATTCTTAGCGGAGAGCAAGACAATAAAGCTCCTCGAGAAATTATCTCAGCTGGCTAGTAATAGTAAGCAATTTCAAATAAATCTACTTAGCCCTATTGCAATAACATCGGCTCTTAATGCCATAAGAAACTTTGGGTCAAAGATTGATCATAAAAAACTCCAATTAGATGCAAAGTTAGGAAAATTCTTAGTAGAGAATAAAAACCTACTCGAAGTCTTCGATTCAATTAAAGTTTTTACGTCGAAACACCATGTCGTCATCGTGGATAATAAACTTAAACATATTAAAATTTTACGGCCTGAGAGACAGGATAGTACTTTGCTTCTCCGCAAAATTATCGATTTTTCCCGGAGGGTGCCAGTAACGATTGTAGAAATAGACGGATCTAAAAACGCGGAGATTCTAGCAAAGATCATAACAATAATTCAGGATATTGATGTTTCCCCAGCCCAATGCATCGTCATTTCTCCTAAGAAAATACAGTTGTCTGTTGCGCAATTCTGTGTGATCGTTGAGATAGAAGATTTTTGCGAGAAAAAGCTTCTTAATGCATTAAAAACAGCAACCACAAGCCTTAGGGCGGGTAAATTCGTAAGAATTTTTGTGAAGTGAATAGTGTGTAGGTGTTTTCTCTGGCCCTTACAGGTATTGCAGGTTTAATAAGCTTTTCAGACACTGTTGATGCTGATGCTATCATCAGAAGTATCACAGAGAAACTAAAACATCGAGGAGGAGCCTTTATTTTCAGACAAAACCTAGATATAGGCAATGTATTTTTGATACAATTCTATACAGAGCAAGCAGATCTCAAGCCTATTATAAACAGTAAGAAATTATTCGTATTAAGCGGGAGAGTATTTAATCTTAAGGAGGCATTATTAGAGGAGTTCAAACCCGAGAAACTCAGAGGGTACTATGTTTTAGCTATTGCCAACAGAAAAACTTTGCGGATATTCCGGGATAGAATAGGAATACAGCCTGTTTTCTATGGATATACAAAAGATTTTCTGGTTTTCGCATCTGAGAGAAGAGCTATTAGGGACTTCGTTACTCCCATAAGACTCCCCCCTGGTCATATGTTGCTTCTTCAAAATAGAAAAGTTTCCATAAAGCCCATCCGGATTTTAACCAAACCAACACCCATAGAAATATCAGAAAAAGAGGCTACTGAGACGCTATCGAGGCTAATTATACAGTCGGTTGAGAGGCTATCTGAGGACGAAATCGCAGTAATGTTCTCAGGGGGTCTGGACTCCACAACTATTGCTAGGGTCGCCTCACGGTTCTCAGATGTTCGCTTATTTACTGTAGCTCTGCCAGAAGCTCGTGATAGCGTCTGGGCTAAAAAAGTTGCTGACGTTCTGAAGCTTCCCATAGATATCCATGTGATACATCCTGGCGATCTAGAATACTACTTAGAGCAAACAATCTGTGTTATTGATGAGTGGAATCCCTTGAAAGTTCTTATTGGGATTCCAATATATATTACCTGCGAAAGAATTCGTGAGAACGGCTTCAGAGTAGCATTTGCTGGTCAAGGCGCCGATGAGCTCTTTGGGGGGTACGCGAAGTATCTGAAAATGTCAATACAGGACTTTCTGATGAATAACTTCATTGATATAATAACATTAGCGGCTAATAATTTGGAGAGAGATGAGCATATATCTACGTTCAATGGTGTGGAGCTTAGGCTTCCATATCTTGATGATGATATTGTAGATTTCGCACTAAGGCTCCCCCCAGAACTAAAAATTAGAAATGAAATCCGTAAGTACATCTTGAGACTTGTTGCAATCCGTCTTGGAGTGCCACGTGAGATAGCATTTGCGCCAAAGAAGGCTGTGCAGTATTCTACTGGAACAGCAAGATATATAAGGAGAATAGCAAGAAGGATAGGCAAATCCTTAAGTGAATATTTTAGAGATGTCTACACTAAAATATGTTATGGCCCCACTAATGCGAAATGAATGCTATTTATCTTATCAACTACTGCTAAAGGATTACTACTCATTGTTATCAGCCTTCCAATGATTTCAAAATCAGCACCATGCTTTATTGCCGATCCGATCTCCGCACCTTGAGCCCCAATACCTGGTGATAGTATTATTTTATCCCCAAGAAGCTCTCTAGCTAATACTATTTTTTCTGGGAATGTTGCTGGGGCTACAACACCATTGGCTAGATCCCTAGCTATTTCAATGAACTCGTGAGTGAATCTATTGATGAACTCTTCTGCACCTTTATGCGTCATTGCGACCACTAAAAAAAGCTCAATTTCCTGCCTAGATAAGAATTCTGAAAGACTACTTATGGCATCCCGCCCAATGAATGCATGAGCAATAACACCATCTATGAGGTCTACGATTTTTTCGATGGTTTTTATCATTATGTAGGGGATATCGGCCAATTTGAAATCTGCAAGAACATATATGTCGGAATTTTTGAGGGTCTCCACAATACTTGTGAATTCTCTAGATAGAATTAGCGGTAGGCCTATCTTGACTCCCGCTACCCTACTGAGAACTCTCCTCAGGATTTCCAGCTCTCTAAGTTTCCCTAGACGATCTAGAGCGAGAATTATTCGGCTTCTCTGCTTAAGCTCGCTAAGCCCCATCAGAATCCCCTTGCTCTACGAGTTTCCGTATAATTTCTGGCAGTACAAAAGCACACTTATGCACTTCTGTGTTATAGAAAATAGTATTTGTTGGGGGTTGACGGAGGGGTTCTGATGCATCTCTGCGATCGCTGGCAGTCAGAAAGATCCACATGCCCCCTGGATAGTAGGGCACAATTGTCCAAAAGGGCTTAACAATTCGAAAAAGCTGTTTTAGATATCCGTATATCCTAAGAAATATTTCTCTTTGGAACAAAGGAGACCCTGCTTGAAACACTGCTATGCTGTCTGGTCTCATGACCTTCTTCACGTTTCGATAGAATTCTTTGCTTATGAGCGAACCAGCGGCAGTATCTTGGTATGGATCCGAGTAGTCTCCTATTATAACATCAAATTTAAAGTCTGCCTTTCGTAAATACTGGGCGGCATCCTCTATCACAATCTCTACTCGGGGGTCATCGAATGCGCCTTCATCGAGTCTTAGGTATTTTTTCGATGTTTCGATTACAGATTTGTCTATCTCGACAATAATAACCTTTTTGACGCTATCATATTTGAGAACTTCCCTTAGGACAACTCCATCTCCTCCACCGATTATGAGAATTCTCCGCGGATTTGGATGAGCTGTTAGAGGGACATGTGCGATCATTTCGTCATAAAAGTCAAATTTTTCAGCCGTTTGTATCGTTATATCGTCATCCTCCCTAAATAGAAGTATTTTTCCAATAGACTGAGTTTCCGCAATGATTATATCAAAATATTCTGAAGATTCCTCGTGGACAATTTTCTTAAGATGGAACTTCAGAGCTACTCCGAGCCTGCTATTCTCTTCGCCTATCCACTGCTCCAATTTCGTTCCCTTTGACCGAAAAAATCAAATCTTTTTATCCCTAGAAAAACCAAACAATGTTATTAAGCTTATCTTAGGCTGATATAATGCTTGGAAAAGAAGAGATAATTCTCGAACTATATGATAGAGGAATTATACAGTTTGGTGATTTTGTGCTATCTTCTGGTAAGCACTCTTCGTTCTATATAAATCTTAGGATCCTTCCCAGCTTCCCACGGTTATTCAAGGATATTGTTAAGCTATTTATTGATAAATGCTTGGCTGGACTTGAATTCGATGTTGTATGTGGTGTGGCCACGGGAGGCATCCCTTTCGCGGCCTATATCTCATTCTTTCTAAACAAACCACTCGCGTATGTTAGAAAAGAACGAAAAAGCCATGGCCTCAAAGACCTAGTTGTTGGGATAGTGGATGGAAAGAAAATTCTCGTTGTTGATGATGTAGCCACAACAGGAGGTTCTCTAATACAGGCAATAGAACATCTAAAGAGAAGTAATGGAATTATTATGCACGCCGGAGTCTTAGTTCTGAGAAGCAACAAACCATTGAACGCACTCAGTAAGCTAAATGTCAAATTAGCATATCTGCTTACTGGTAGGGAGATTCTCAAAACTCTCTTAGAACGCGGAAAGATATGTGAGGATACCTATAATAAGGCTATCAAAGAAGTATAAGAATCTAATTATCAATTTCATATTTGGATATCAGCCTAGAAACTCGATGAGGTCTCTTTTGGAGAGCTCCTTAAGCATTTCATAGAGATCATCAAAGCAGATACTAGGATCCTTCATGATGAGATTTAGAAGTGTTGTTCCTTCTGGACCCTTGATATTCGGATCTGACATTATCATATCGAAAACGTTTGTTAGTTGGGGCCATAGAGCAAGTATGCTTGCACGCGCAAATCTTATTGCGTTTATCCCCTTCTTAGCTTTAATTCTTATTCTGTGCGCATTCATGACCATATTGAGGCGTTCTTTAAAAGTAGGGGTGTCCTTATCAATACTGCTTGAAACCGCGTATTTTAGAGCGAGATATATCGAGGAAAGATCGTGCTTCTCAACCATAATTAGAGGCAAACAAACCTTTATAATGCTACTTGGTATATTGTTATACAAGATGACAACATTGCTATGCTCAACAGCAAAGTAGTTGCGTCCTGAAACCCCCACTCTTTTGATGGAATCTTTTATCAAGTTTCTATATGTATTAACGTACTCCATTATTAGGGATACATCCTTGCCAGAAAGTTTAGATGCCCGCAGATCGATGATTTTATTTTCTAAGTCGATTAGAGCGACTTCAAAATCTTTTATTAGAAACCTAGGAGAAAGTAAAACCCTATAGGTATCATAAAATACACGTATATCAGAGGGTATATTATCCGAAGCGACTATATAAGCTCCCCGAATAAACCCCGTTGAATCAAAATTAATGATAAGTGCATGGTCGCCATGCAAAAAACCAATCCTAGCCACACCAAGTTCTGTTATCTCCTTTATATCCTCCTCGCTGATGGTATAAACATTTGTGCGTTCACATTTAGGGCATTTTACTGTTATTGTTGTATGGACTATCTGTTTCTCGGGCAAATCAACACACCAACTAGTTGTCCTATTGCATAATATAATTATATTTTAATTCTCTTAGTTTTTTTGCTAATTCCGATACTTGAATTCTGATCTGATTCTTCGTGTCTCTAAATCTTATAGTTACTGTATTATCTTCAAATGTTTTATGGTCAATTGTTATTGCGAAGGGTATTCCTATCTCGTCTATTTTTGCATAAGCTTTTCCGATCTTACCCGAGAAATCAATATATGTTGCAAATCTTTCAAGCTTTAGCATTGTGTTTATCTCCTTTGCTTTGGCTATGAATTTAGGTTTTTTGAGTAGGGGGAGTATAGCAACATCGTAGGGAGCCACTTTAGGGTGTAACCTTAGAACTATTTTTCCGTCTCTAACTGTATATGCCTCAGTGATTATCGCGAGGAAAATTCTGTCAATTCCGAACGAGGGCTCTATGCAATAAGGATAAAATTCTTTTCCATTCTTTGTTAGATATAGCTTTTCGCCACTCATATTTGTGTGTCTCCGAAGATCATAATCAGTTCTATTTGCGATTCCAACGATCTCTTTCCATCCTAGATAAGGGAAGTAGTATTCGATGTCGAATGTTTGTTTGGCGTAGTGCGCCAATTCCGTTTCAAGATGTTCTCTTAATCTTAGGTGTTCTGGTTTTATCCCTATGCTTATTAGCCACTCAACCGCTTTCCCAGCCCAGTACGCATGCCACATGTTGGAGAATATACCCTCATTAAACGCTTCACCAATCGTCCTTTCCTTTGGCTCAAGTTCTCTCTTCTGTTCTTCTTTTGTCCAGATCTTCACTTCTATGTTCTCTACCTCGCTGAATAATGCACAGTTATTTTGCTCGTTAGGATCAATAAAATATTCTATCTCGGCTATCTCAAATTCCCGTAACCTAAAAATAAAACCTCTCGGTGATATCTCATTTCTAAATACCTTACCGTAGCTCGCTATTCCGAAGGGTAGCCTCGCCCCTACTATTGCTGATATCAACTTGAAGTTTGTAAACATTCCCTGTGCTATCTCTGGCCTCAGATATACTACCGAGCTTTCATCTTTGACCGCTCCAACATGAGCCTCAATCATCAGATTGAAGCACCTAGGTTCAGAGAGCTCCCCCCCACATTTGGGACATTTGATATTGTTGTTCTTAATCGCATTTTTTACGGACTCCATAGAGAAATCCTGTATCTTAATGCCAGCTTCCTCTAGTAATGTTTCTGCTTTGAATCGTGATTTGCACCTAGCACATTCAACTAAGATGTCGATGAACTCATCGACATGACCAGACGCCACCCAAACTTTTGGTGATGTTATTATGGCTGGCGATATTCCATAGACATCATCACGAGAACTAACAAAAAACCACCACCAATCATCAAGTATTCTCCGCTTAATCCCAAATCCTATCGGACCATAATCGTAGAATCCAGCAATGCCACCATAAATTTCGCCTGATAGAAAGATAAAACCTCTTCTCTTTGCAAGATTTGCAATATCGCTTAGAGATATGCTCATACCTATCAGCTCCCCAACATAATAATTAATAGCAGTTAGTGTTGCGTATATCCAAATTCTTCATGTGATTTCTCCGATGTTTATCTCAAAAAAAAGAGTTGTGATTATTTCTGCTTTATTTTGAACTCAAGTTCTAAGATACCATTCTTAAATGAGGCCTTTACAGATTTCGGATCTACTTTCTTTGGTAGCTCAATTTCCTTGTAGTATTTTCTATCGGACCCTTCAGCACGTATAACAACTTTACTTTCTGTTGCATCAACATTTATTTTATCTTCATCGACACCAGGAAGATCAACTATTACTCGTACCTTTGCGTCTTCCTCATATACTGTTGCTAGGGGCTCAAACTCTTCAGTTCTTCTAACCTCAATCTTCCCTTTGGGTTCCTTAGATGTCTTTACGTTTCCAAATCTATAGATACGTGGGGGGCCCGTGGGAGGTATAACTATTGTAAGACCCCATGTATAGCGTTTAGGCTTCCGTTCTCCCATTAAGAATTCGCGCTCCATTTCGCTGATCTCGCTAAAGAAGCGGCGAACCATTCTATCGAACTCTTCAAATATATCACTAAGTCTCATAGGCCTCTCAAATACGTCCTCAAAAAACTTCTCCATGAAATCGTCTATATCTCTGTAAGGCCTTTTTCTTTTCTTATCGTCATCTCTACTCATTATACTCCCCAAGAATTCCTAGGGAATAAAGTAAAATTGATTTATACCTTTTTAATATTGCATTTTGGGTCTGCTGGTGAGCATATTTGGTAGATGATAAGTTCCTCATAGAAGTTTTACAGTCCCGGTTGAAGAGGGCGAGAAAACTCCTTGAGAAATATGGGGATTCATGGTTGGTGCTTTCGGTAGGAACTAACGATACCAACATCGATTACTTATTGGGAGTCCATGCCCATGGTTTTATGGGAGCTCTTCTCTCCCGAGATGAGTTGCATGTTCTAGTAGGACGCCTAGAAAGAAGTTTTATCCGTCACTTAGAAGAAAATAAGCTTATTAGCGATATTCATGTCTTCTACGGCTACGGTGAATTTGAAAAGGAACTTAAAAAAATCATTGCCGAATACTCTGGAAAAAGAATTTTAGCTAATTTTGCCTCATTTGAACTTTGCTTCCATGCGGCTTCACTAAGTTACACATTTGTGAGAAAACTCATGCAGATGGCTGAGGACTATGAGATAGAGCTAAGGCCATCTGGTCGCTTTGTATATGAGCTGAGACAGACTAAAACCCAGGAAGAATTATTAGCTCTGGAATATAGTGTTTCTGAAACTATGAAGATTCTTGACAGCATTATCTCGGAGAGCAACACTATAAAACCAGGAATGACAGAGCGAGAAATCGCAGCGAGGATATATAGCGAGATCTACAAGCTTGGGGAACCCTCATTCGAAATTATAGTTGCCTCCGGACCCAATACCGCCAATCCCCATCATATAACTTCCGACAGAAAACTAAGAACTAACGACATATTCTACATAGACTTCGGTATGAGATATTTGACGATGTCTTCGGATATCACTAGGTTCTTCGTGGTCGGTAATATTCCGAATGAAATCAAGCAAGTATATGAAGCTGTTGTTGCTGCTCAAAATGAGTCGATAAAAGCTATCAAAGTTGGAGCTGCGTTCTCCGAACCTGATAACACGGCTCGAGAGACATTTAAGGCATATGGGTATGACCCAGAAAAACATTTTATTCATAGTCTTGGCCACGCACTGGGTGTTGATGTTCATGATGTAGGTCCACCCCTAAGTCATAGAGTTACGAATAAGAAAATCCCAGAAAACATAGCTTATACAGTCGAACCCGCCCTCTATTTCGAAGGAAAGTATGGAATTCGTTTGGAAGATGATGTTGTTCTAACAAAAAAGGAAGTAAAAAGACTAGTAAGGTCTCCAGAAGAGCCAATATGCCTATAGGTAGTATCTAATGCCTATAGTTGTATTTGACCTCGAAGGAGTACTCATAGATAATTCAGAGAGACTTAATTATGCGTTAAGAGCCGTCAACGCAAAAAGCATTGAGGAGCTCCATGGATATAAACGTGGAAAATTTTGGAAGATTTTTATGAGCCTAAACCTCGCTAGGAGAATGGACAAAGTGAATGACTATGGACTTAGATTGCTGTCTGAAAAATCGCAGAAGTACAGAATAGCAATAGTCTCGGGAACCATTAGGAGGATAGGTCTATATCAGCTAGAACTTATCAAAAGGAGAGCAAAAGAACTCAATCTATATATTAAAATAGATTCGGTTTTCTTACGCCCCGAAAGAACACGTATCAAAGCTGTTGCCTTTAAGGAGTCTATACTCCGTCTACTCATGTTGGAGGATACCGTCGTTGAGATTCACGACGATAATGAGGACGTTATTGAGATGGCAAAGAAATATAAAATACGAGGAATACTTTGGAGAAACCTGCGTCCAGTTAGCCACTCATAGCTTTTCTACTTCTTTTTTGAGAGGGATCATACATATGAAGACCCAGTTCTCATTCCCCGTATTCTCGTAGGAATGTGGTACATTCGGAGGTACAAAAGCAGCCATGTTTTTCTTTAGAATAAACTCTTCGCCACCAACAGTGACCTTTCCCTCACCACCTATGCAGAATATCTCATGATAATACCAATGTGTGTGAAGCGGGATACGTCCACCAGGTTCCACCTTAAATATTCTCATCGCAAATGATACGGGTGCATTATCATCGCTTATGAGCCAGGCCATATACGCCTTCTCAGCACCTTCCATCTCGACTTTCTGTAGCTTTATTTTAGAGACATCAATTATGAATGCGCCCATGGAGCTCACCATAGATAGCTAACTTAATATAATACTATTATGATTGAGTATGCTATCGGCTACTATCAATTATAAACAAAGAAAAATTTCGGAGAATAATTCATGCTTGAACTTTCCTAAGTTGCTTGAGATACATCTCAAATATTTCTTGTGACGTCGTAGCATCCATGGGCCCTTTGTCTGGCCGCCAATTTATAAATCTCGGAAATCTTATCGCGAGACCTGCTTTCTTCTTAAATTTCTCGTAGACAATATCCTTGCCACATGTATGTATTGGAGACAAAGTTATCTCTGCGCCCAAAACTTCCATCACCAACTTCGGATAGACCCACACATCGGGCTCCATGCCCTCAGCCACATCGACATTGTGGGGCTTCTCCTTAACAATATATGGGCCGAGAAAATTGGGTAACTCTGCTAGTTGTGTGTCAGTAAAACCACTCCCAACTTACAAACAGACTCAAACATATCCCTCTGAGGATTATAGGTGGCAACAAGTAACGCACCGTAAGTGCCTGATCTTCTTCCGCGTCCGTGAAATGCTCCCACAACTACTAGATCTACAGTATCCATCATCTCCGACTTATAGTCTCGCTTATACTTTATCCATTTCCATCCTCGTGCTCCAGCTTCGTAGATGGCATCGTTTGAAAGCGATTTAACTACTACGCCCTCGCATCCATCCTCCACAGCTTTTAACATGAACTCCTCCAGCTCGTCTGAGTTTTTTACAAACTTAGCTTTTGCCAATTCGACTATATCTGTTGTTTTGACGATACTCTCCAAGATCTCTCTTCTTTTTGGATATGGTTTCTCTAAGAGCTCCTCACCATTTAGGTATAGGCAGTCGAAAAGGAATACTTTTACTGGATATTCTTGCATGGCGCGAGCAATATCATATTTTCTCTTTCTATGCATTAGTTCTTGGAAAGGTCTCAGTTCGCCTGTATCGGGATCGACACACACAATTTCGCCTTCAACAATGAATGTCTCTCCTTGAACAGCTTCTTTTATCGCCTTCACAACGTCAGGATACTGATTGGTTATGTTTTCCAATCTACGTGAGTAAATTATTATTTTTTCGTTCTCGGTTTTATGAATCTGCGCTCTTTCGCCATCATACTTATATTCAGCTATTCCTTCACCCCCAATCTTCATCAGAATCTCACTAGGACTACTTAAACGTTCGGCCAACATTGGTCTTATAGGCACACCAGGTTTCGCTCTAATTTGCTTTAAGCCATCCTCACCTTTCTCTGCGGTTATTCTCGCTATGAAACCTATGTCGGGATACTTATTGAATGCTGATTCTATTATGGGTCTCTTCTCCTTAGTTCCAAAGAATGCTTGAGCCAGACCATCAAGAATCGTCATCTCTTGGATTCCAAGCCGCATGGTTCCGAGAACAATTCTAGCTATGTATTTAGCTTCTATAGGCGAGGCAGATAGGAATAGACCAGTGAGAATCCTAATTTTAAGATCTTGTGATCCAGGCCCGGTTGCTCTAGCTGCTTTAGCTAGGGAGTCATAGACATCCGTTATTGTTAGTTGTTGAGCAACTAAAGCTGCTAATCTCTTTTTCTGCATTGCTAGTTCAGCAACCCTACCAATGTCTCCAAGACGTTTAAACATTTTCTCAAGCTCACTTTTGGGTATTCCGCTAGCTCGGCTGAGTGCCTCGAGACACATTTTTTCTGCAACACCTAGCTCGGGATAGCCTGTCCAGTCTGGCCAAAGCTCACCTAGTAGTAGATATGTTGCTTTCTGCAGTTCTTCTGGTGATAGTTCTTTGAAGAGTTTTGCGAGTATCGATATCATTCTTAGGCGTTCGCTTGTCACTTCTAATCCTTTGAGGTATTCACAGAATTCCTTAAATAGCATTAGGGGTTCACCTAACTCTATTCCCTTCTAAAAACAAATAATAAGGAAAATGGATATGCTTAATAAATTAGCTATACATATTGGTGAAGACAATAAATGATGCGCAAGAAAAAATGTGAGTTATGTCCAATAGCTTGTACCGATATTAGTATTTGTATGGGTTTCAGTTTGGCGGACAGCCCAATACGTACCTATCGGAATTACAAGATTACTCATATATCTATTGAGAAGATTGGATTCTACCATTACTACCCAGGATCCTCGGCGATCCTCGTTGTTACTTCTGGATGTAATCTATTGTGTTCATTCTGCCCTGAACATGATACTGTTTTCTCATTTAGCAGAGAAAAAAAGAGTCTGAATACTCTACTTTCTAGAATTCTCAATCTCGCTGAGCGGATGGGCTGTCACATGATTGCTTTCTATTGCAATAGTATATTGGATATCGATTTGATGAAGTCCATCAGAGAAAAATTTGGCTATTACAAAATAGTTACTCTGACAAATGGCTTTATTTCTAGTAGTCATATGATAGATTACATTAAGATTGTTGATGCGATTCTTCTTCGGATATTCGGCTTTTCTGAGGAGACCTATTCCCGAATAACTCCTTTCCCAGACGCTTATCGATACGCCCGTGAGTTTATTGACGTCGCGAAGAATAACAACAAATTTCTTGAAGTTGAATTCTATGTTATTCCAGGTATAACCAAGGAGAGAGAATTTCTGTATTTCCTAGAGTTTCTCAGAGAGGTAAACCGCGATATTCCTTTGCATGTAAGGCGTTTCAGACCTAATTTTGTCGAATTGGAAAGAAGACCAACTAGAACGGAAGTTCTCCTTCACTATTATAACATCGCAAGAAAATATCTTAACTACGTATACGCGGATCTATGGATAAGCCCTTATAGTGATACATTCTGCCCAAATGGGCACCTTCTTATCAGCCGATTTGGATGGAAAGTTAAAAAAGTCTACATAAAAAAAGGCCGATGTCCCATCTGCGGTGTAGAAGTGCCTATCGTGGCATAGCTACTTCTTATAACCTATTTTTCTTAGAAACTCCATTCTCCATTCCTTATCCTCTTTTGTCTCAACTCTTTTTGGTGGATACCCATCGATAACCCCTATAACTGCTCTTCCAATGTTGGTTTCTGCTACTATTATCTGGAGAGGCTGATTCGAAGTAGCACAGAATATTGTTGCTACCTCCTGGACCATCTTCACTCTATTGAGAACATTTATCGGCCAGCCATTCTTTATAACGATGACAAAGATATGACCAGCAGCTATCTTCTTTGCTATTTCAACCGCTAGATTCTGTAATTCGTCATCGTTTCCTTCATAGAAAATCCTCCTCTCACTCGATGACTCATTAAATGCAACACCAAATTTGAGGTCTGGATGCGCTGTTACTAAGGCTTCATATAAATCAATAACCGTCTTCATGAAATGGCTCTGACCTACAATTATGGAGACCCCCTCTGGAAGCTTTATATCCACAACCTCAAATTTCAGCTCAACCATCTAGATCACCAATATGAAAACAAACAAAATTTTGAAAAAACATTGTGAAGCTTCAATTTCAATATGATTTTTGGTGGTCTATGAAAAATCTATTATCAAAGCAATACAGGTCTCATGGAATACATCGAGAAATCCATTCCAAAGACAAACAGGCCTTGGCTACTATTTCCAGGCTATAAGAATAGTATACCTTTAATTTCTAATCCCCCTAGTAGGGACTTGAAAAATCAGCTACGCTAATTCAGCTTTTCTTCTCCTTTTTCCCGTTTTAGTTTTTTCTGCTTTTGTGCTATATGTTTAATGTTAAAACTTCTTTTCCTTTGATTTGCATCACATAGTAGTTTTGTTGAGAGGTAATCTCATTGAGCAATAAACTCCTTGACATTATTACTTCCTCCCTTTTTCTTATCTCAAGCCTCTTACTGGGATTGCCCCTCCTATACTATCCATTTATTGGTTCTCAGACGAGTATCGAGGCAGCATTAGCGTGGATAAGGACGATGGGAATCGCAACCATGTTGTTAGTGGGTGTTGCTCTTTATATTATGTGGATTGCCATTATTATCTTTCTGAAGAAGAACCCGTATGAGTACTTCTATGTGGGCGTGATCTTAGCTCTAGGAGCATTGACATTTGGGGCTATATTGATATTCGCAGGATCGATAGTCATGTATGCTATGGGGTATGAAGAGCTGCTAGAGCTTTTTGACACTATCGAATACAACCTATTATTCATGATTCTAAGTCTCGGAATAACAGCACCGATACCACTAAGAATATTGTCCACTCGAAAAAAGTAGTTCGTGGTAAACTGCATTTTCATAACGCACTGTCGCAAGCAAGCTACGTAGCCTGCTTTTATGACTTCCAATCAATAATGTTGGGCAGAAGAAATGATAAAACGGGTCTCCGCATTAGAAAAAAGGAACAAAAAGGGCAACAACAAGCAGAGATGGGACTCATCCCATTTTGGTTCTCAAGCATATAAAGCATCCTGTGCAGTTTTTCGGAATATGTCCAAAAATTGTTTGATGTTGGTTTCGTTTGGATGTTCTCTCACCACCATTCGGTTATAAAGGATGATATAAAAATAATAGACAAGTTGCTGGTAGAATATCAAATTGAGGGCGATGGCCAATAAGAGCTGGATGCGACATATCATAATGATAATCACTAGGAAACCAAGATGATCGCCGCCTAAAAGAAAAGAAGAAAGCCAAATGAAAAGTTCAGCCAGAGAAACAAAAGCTTAGACCAAAGAAAACTCTTAGAGAAAATAGAGCCAGACGAAATCATCAAGTCGCAGTCCAAAAGCACCAAGCAGAAAAATACGTCAAGAAGCACAGCAGAGTAATACTAGCTAAAGCACTGATTCTCACAGCAGTAATACAGCCCGAAAGAGGCCTCTATCAAGCAATTCTCGAAGCAATCTATAGGAAAATAATCCAAGCAGAACCACCGCTCAGCCTGAGCACTATAAGCCAAACGACGCTAGGGCTCCTAGATCCGCTCTGGGAGTCTTTAGGCACTACTCAAGGAGGCTTGACAGAAGCCTTGTTCCAAGAGAAGCTACACAGATTCCAGTATTGGACCCCAATAGTAGTAAAAATCATTATGTTATGTTTTTAATATCCTATTGGAAGCAATGAAATTTTGGTGTATTCAGCATTGAGAGCTGAATATTTACGTTGGTTTAAAGAGGCCCTATGGGCTTTTGATACTGCAAAAATTTTGTATAGAGAGGCTCGATATAATGCGGCGGCCTTTTATGCGCATCAAGCAGCAGAGCTTGCCGCCAAGGCTTTACTCTACCATATAAATGAAGCACCTTGGGGACATAATATAAGAATATTACTTGAACGCTATTTTGAAAGGGAGAATATTTCTCCTCCAGAACCTCTTTTAGAGGCAGCTAGGGAGCTTGACAGGCACTATATTCCCGCAAGATATCCAAATGCGCATCCTAATGTCACACCTCATGAGGCTTATGATAAAGCAACAGCCTGTAGAGCCCTAAGAGCCGCGGAGAAGATAATAGAGTTTGTCAGAGGGGTTATCAGGTATGAGCAACAGCAATCTGAGTAGGATCGTAGAATCCCTTAAAAAAAATCTGGATAAACTAGAAGCCGTGATACTCTTTGGATCGCGAGCTAGAGGAGATTGGGGCCCATGGAGTGATTATGATTTACTTATAATCGCCGAGTTTAAAGAAAAATATTTAGACAGAATTAGCAGGGTTTCTAGTATTCTCAAAGACATTAGATTGCCCATAGAACCTCACCCATATACGCTAGAGGAGGCATTAGAACTTCTTCGTAGGGGGAACCCAATAATAGTTGATGCAATTGAGGAGGGACGAGTACTCTATATTACAGACCGTGGAAAAAAACTTTACAGCGAATTTGAGCGTTTGAAGCGTCTAGGTTTAAGAAGAACAAAGACGACGATTCTTATACCCTAATGAAGGTTTATATATAAGATTCAGCCACACTTCTATTCCCACTTTGCCTGTTGTGGTTTAAATTACCTGTAGCCTCTTACACAACCAACAAATGAGGTTCGGCTTGAGCATTAGGTTGCATGAAACCTAAGAATTTTTATGGATAAAAACTATCTCATTTTGAGCTAGAAAGCATCTAAGCCACGTTCCATTTTTGCAAAAATTCTCCAATAAGTAAAATCACCAAATTATTTATTTTTTGATACCTAACTCCTTCAGATCGCACAGAACTCAGCAACAACAAGAAAAAAGAAAACCTAAGCAAACTCCGTCGGAATCTGATACTTCTTCCACTCCTCTTCGGGACCAGCAACAGCCTTCTTCATCTTCCTAAGCATCCTAACAGCCCTCCTAAAATGCTCAACCGTAACAAACCTAGGCTTATCCCTAAGCACCACAGCAGCCCTCTCCCAGCTACACATCCTCGCGATGAATCCCCCAGAGCAATCCCAGCATGAAAAATCAGAACCAAAAAACACTCCCACCAATACGAAGATACCTCTCCTCCTCATCATAAATCCTCACAACATCCATGACTTCCAGATCCCAGTCGAAGAAAGCCAGGTACAGAGTCCTAAACTCACGACGAGCACGCTCAGAGAGAGCATAGTAGCGAGAATCATCAAAAAACTCCCCTGGGAGGCCATGCTTAAAAATACCCGCCTCCTTAAACTCCCAGGTAGTCCGGAAGAAAGGAACAACAAAACCGCGAAGATCAGGGGCCACAGCAGGCTCCTCATAGAAATACCCAGTAACACCAGAAACCCTCCCAAAACGCTCTTGAACAGTATTTTCGTCCTCATCGCACAAAAAATAGATAGGGCGGAATGAGTAATCAAAAACAGCGAATTGATCACCAGCAAGATAAACAACAGTCACACCACCCCTAAAAACCTTTATGCTGAGAGGAGCACCGTGACACGGATGCCTAGGATCCTGAAAGAACACATGGAGAACACGGCCACTACGAAGATCAACCCAAACAACAAAGAAAGAGAAGAAAACATCACGCTCAGCACCATATGTGCCATCAACATCAAACGCTAAAACAACAAAACGCCCATCGGGATCAACACCAAAACTAAAAGACGGCATAACATTGAGCTCAACGACACGCCCACCAACACAATCCTCAACGAAACCCCTGTACTCCTCAGCAATCCTTCGGCCAAGCCCATACATGGGAATGGGCCAGCCATCACAGTCAAAACCATGCCAACCGGGAACCTCACCGCGCAGAAAGTCGTAGGGAAGAACAAACCAATCATGAGAAGAAACACGAAGCAAACCACAGACAACACAGCCGGGATCACTAGGATATGGATGAGCACTCATCTCAGAATCCAGAGACGGAGCATGGAGCCAGCCCCAGGCCTTATATTTGGAGAGAAGAGACGCTGCGATCGTGAAGGGTGCTGGAGGAAGCTTAACACTGCTGACACCGAGGGGGGCGATCCCCTCATATATTCCCAGAGCGGACTCAAATACACTTTTGAGGAAATACGGGTTAGTCTCTGTAGCGATGAGTTCGCCAGTCCTCAAATCATATGTCCTTACCTCCTTGTCGGTGGATATGGTCACGTGGCTGTTATCTGGGAAGCCGCCGTCCCCTCCGCCGAGCATGGCCTCCCAGGGGAGAAACCCGACCTCTCTCTCCAGAACCTCCCTATTTAGCAGGCTGAGGGCTCCGCCGAGCCTCTCAAACTTCCCCATTAGGTTTGGTCTGCGGAAGAACCACCAGCTCTGCATATATGGCTCGTAGACCTCCTCGAAGCTATCCAGATCCAATATGAGCGCTGCTGATCCTGCACGCATTAGCAGTCTCTTCTCGTCTGGTGATATGTGGTAGTCGTCGGGGCTATTTGTTATGTGTGGTTGTTTTATGTTTGCCCAGGGCTTCTTCTTTATCCTCACGATGTGCAGTGTTTCCCCTGATTCCACGTCCACGAAGTATATTGGGTATGTCGCCTTGGCCCAGTCGCAGGGAACCACAACGATGTTCCGCATCCACAGCACCCATAGAAAAAGTAGAAATGGGGGATTTAAGCGGTCATAGGGAACACTATTCTGAGGATCCTCATCAGAACTATCTGCCCGATCACACTGCCCACAACGTACATCACAGCCCCAAGCCCTCCAGACCCACATGCAATGAGCATACCGACTACGAAGAACACAATCTTTATCAGAGCACTGACAATCGTGCCCCAAGGATCTGGGAGCCACCCACCGCATACGTAG
>Ga0180302_10000010_pt1 | contig 61956 bp, 61 predicted proteins | sample GuaBasSediGuay17_FD_121794 | JGI IMG/M metagenome (GOLD analysis project Ga0180302, IMG submission 121794) | Subseafloor sediment microbial communities from Guaymas Basin, Gulf of California, Mexico - Guay17, Core 4571-4, 12-15 cm | ecosystem: Environmental > Aquatic > Marine > Hydrothermal... | reverse complement strand
TGTAACCTTCTCGAACTCCTCTATGACGCTGACGGCTATAGGGCCACCTCCGCTGTTACAGAACCTCAGCGAACTTAGGTCATGTGGGCAGCGCCTAAGGTGGTTGACGGTGGCTATAAACATGGTCGGCACTCCAAACCACACGTTGACCTTATACCTCTCGATGGTCCTTAGGGCCTCCTCAAGGTCGAAGCGCCTCATTAAGGCTACGGTGGCCCCAGCATACAGAGAGGCATTCATAACGTTGGTCATGCCGTAGGAGTGATATAGCGGCAGCCCCCCAAGCTGAACTTCCCCTTCCCTTAGCAGGCACACCTTGGCTATGGCTATAGCGTTGGAGAGCAGGTTAAAATGGGTCAACATGACCCCTTTAGGCTCAGCGGTAGTCCCAGCCGTGTACTGGATTACAGCTACATCATTAATCGGGTCGATCTCCACTGATGGGGGAAGCCCTCCTTCCGTTGCTAGGGTCTCAAGAGATAGCCCTCCTGGCCTAGCCTCGCCAGCTACTATAACCTTGCCCCTCCACGCAGAGCCCTTAAGCTGGCTCCAAGTCTCCTCGTCTACTATCGCGACTTCGACTTCAGCGTCCTCGAGCATGTATGTAGCTTCCCTGGCCCTAAGCATAGGGTTTAGGGGGACCACGGTGGCTCCAGCCATTAAGGAGGCGTAGTAGCACACGACGAAGTCCGGAGAGTTAAGCATGAAGAGAGCGACCTTAGACCCCTTGACGACCCCTAACTTGGTTAGCGATGACGCTACCCTCGCAGCTTTATCGAGGAGCTCCTTGAAAGTGTAAGTGGAGCCTTCATAGATTAAGGCCGCTCTATCACCGAAGAGCCTAGCTGACCTCGTTAAGAGCCAGTGTAGGGGCTCTTTGGGGTACTCTATGCTGGCGGGCACTTCGCTAGGCCAGCCTTTAAGCCAAGGTCTATCGCTTAGGGGCTCCACGGGCCGAGTCGAGGCGAAGCTAGCTTTTAAAGCCCTCCACCGCTCAAGGTTTCTAGAGGCCCTGTGACCGAGCTTACCTTGCCCCCCACGGAGCGGTGACGATAGACCCCAGGGGAGGGCCTAGAGCTCAGCCGACTGTTTACTCTTCACCGCCTCCGTAAAGGGTGTGCTCATCACAGCCAGCTTTAACGTAGCAGCCTAAGCGAAATAAACCTTTACGGCTTCAATAGCCGCTGAGGGGCTATGGAGAGGGAGCTACGCGTAGCTCTAAACGTGGTCTTAGCCTGTACCTTTGGCTGGTGGAGGACCATAGCCCTCGTGGCCAGCAGGTACGGCCTAGAGTTGTTCGAGAGCAAAGAGTGGCTTGAAGTGGGGAGGGGCATGGGATTGAGAGAGGCTAGGGGGCTAAGCGAGCTTATCCAAGGAGGGAGGAGCGACGTTGAGAGGTTGACTGAGGCTTTAAGGAGCTCACACTGGGCGTTGCTGGAGAAGATTAAGGTCGACGTGGGGGACCGAGAGGTTAGGTTTAGGGTCTATGACTGCACAGCTAGGAGGGCGCTGGCTAAGTGGGGGCTTGAGGCCTACCGGTGCGTCGACTTCACGGCGAGCGTCATTGAGGGGTTCTTAGAGGGGCTGGGCATTGAGGGGCGAGCAGAGTTGGTCTACGGCCCTCCCCACCCCCCAAAGGGTGAGCTCTACTGCGAGTGGTCGATTAAGCTTAAGCGCTGAGCATCTCCTCCACGATCTGCTTGGAGGCCTCCTCAAAGGCGGTGCGCCAGCGCTCATCGTTCATGAGCCTCCATATAGCAACCCGGGGAGGTAGGTCGCCTAGGCTTGACAGCTCGGCCAAGTAGCGCTCTGCCCCTCTTAACGCCCTCTTAAACCTCTCGCTCAGCACTTCAAGGAGCTCAGAGAAGGTGAGGTCCTCCCCCTCCTCTAGGGCCTCCTTAAGGATCAGCCTAGCTAGCTCGAGCTTAGGGTCCATGGCCGCGGCCCTTAAAGAAACTGTAAGGGTCTAAACCGTAGGCAGCCATCCTCACGATCGTGGTCTCGTAGGGATCGCAGAGTTCCTCTTCTAAGTTAGCGGCCACCCTACGGTCTATCTCGGCCAGCCTCTCAATGAGCATCCTCCTCTCCTCCTTAGGCATTATGCGGGGGTCGCTCATAGCCGCCACGTGGAAGCTGACACCGCTGTCTAGGAGGTACTCCACAGCCTTAAAGGGTAGCTCGTAGAACTCGCCTATCGCCCCCGTCCTACGTTGAAAGCCCTCGGGCGTAGCCGCCTTTAAGGACACCCTTACGTGGACCTTGCTAAACCTGGCTAGCCTCCTAGCCAGGCCTTTATCAGCTCCAAGCACTATCCCGTTGGTCTCCAGTATGAAGAGCGGGTACTCTGAGTTCTCAACTAGCTCTAGGAGCTTAAGCACGTGCTCAGCGCCTATCAAGGGCTCGGCCCCCGATACCCTGAGCTTTTTCACCTTAAACCTACGCGCAGCCTTAACCAGCTCCTCGAAGGCTCTCCTAGGGCTATAGAAGCTGCCGTAGAGCTCAGGGAAGTCACGGCTCCGCTCGCTCCAACAAAAGAAGCATCTAAGCGAGCAGCCTACGGTGTAGCCCGTGGCGATCCCCCCATAAACACCCGTAGCGTAGAAGGCTGTGTACTTGCGCTCTAAGCCTTCAGGCCCCTCCCTACACACTATCCTCTCCGTCAGCTTACTAAGCTCCACCGGGTTGAAGGGCTTAAAGTTGGGGGTTAGGAAGCGTGGGTAGCCTTGCATCAAGAGAAGCTTCGTGCCTCGAATATTAAGGGTTGAAGTGGCCCGTTAGCTGAGGCACTGCTTAATTATGGGGAGTGGAGCCTGAGGGTCTAGGGGGTGCTGCGTCCTGGCTCAGTATAAGGTCGCCGTAATACCTGGCGACGGTGTAGGTCCCGAGGTGATAGAGGCCGCCCTAACCGTGTTGAGAGGACTAGAGGAGGCCTATCCTAAAGTGGGCTTCGACTTTGAGGTCGTCCAGGCCGGGCTTAAGCGCTGGGAGGAGACGGGGGTTCAAATAAGCGATGAGGACGTTGAGCTCATTAAGTCGTGTAGGGCGTTGTTGAAGGGGCCTACAGCCACCCCTACAGGGCCCGGTAGCTTTAGGAGCGTGGCGGTCACGTTGAGGAAGAGCTTGGACCTCTACGCCAACGTCAGGCCATTTAAGTCTAGGGAGGGCGTGGACTCAGTGCATAAGGACGTGGACTTGGTCATAGTGAGGGAGAACACCGAGGGCCTATACGTGGGCACTGAGTATAGGCTTGAAGGCGGGGCCGTCAGCCTTAGGCTCATAACGAGGAGGGGCTCAGAGCGCATAGCTAGGTTCGCCTTCGAGCTAGCTAGGAGGCAGCATAGAAGGAAGGTTACGGTGGTACATAAAGCTAACATCTTAAAGGAGACCTGCGGGCTCTTCAGGGAGGTCTGCTTGGAGATAGCTAAGGGATATCCGGATGTGGAGTGCGACGAGATGTTTGTCGACGCGGCCGCCTATGCCATCGCTAGGAGGCCTCAGACCCTAGACGTCGTCGTGACCACTAACCTCTTCGGCGACATATTATCAGACGCCGCGGCTGGGGTTACGGGAGGCTTAGGGGTGGCTGCCTCAGCTAATATAGGCGACCGGTACGCTATGTTCGAGCCTGTCCACGGAACGGCCGCTAAGTACGCCGGTAAAGGCATAGCCAACCCCTGCGGAGCTATACTGGCGGCTAAGATGATGTTGGAGTGGCTGGGTGAAGCTGAGGCCGCCACTAGGCTTGAGAAAGCCGTCGAACAGGTCTTAAAGGAGCGTAGGAGGGTCACTCCGGACTTAGGGGGAGGGTCGAGCACCATGGATATGGCCGAGGCCATAGTCGAGAAGCTGAAGGAACAGTAAATCAGCCCGCCGTCAGCCAACCGTGCAACACTCACCTAATCATCGCCGGGAGTAGACATCACTCGGCGGGCTAGCTTAAGGTTGCGGGAGGGCTCTATAACTTGTCGCTGTGAGAACAGTTATGTGTAAGGGGCTAGCTTAAAGTGGAGGAGTGTTGGGGGTCGACTATTGAAGGTGGATATACGCATAACACACCTTTCAGGGGAGAGGCTGTGGGACTATGATAAGCCTCTACCCTCGAAGGTCAACCTCTCGATAAACATCAACCTAATGGAGATCACCAGGAAGGACCCTGTCAGCGTCGAGGCCCCCTTCATGTTCACCATCAACTACTCGCCGCCTGTAGCTCACATAAGCATCAAGGGTAAGGTGTTCGCTTCAGGTAGCGAAGATGAGATCTCGTCGATGATGGATGAGCAACAACGCACTAAGCGCCCCCCAGCCCAGCTCCTACAGGCCGTATCCTCAGCCTGCATGGCCGAGGCTGTGCTGTTGTCGAGGAGTATCAACATACCTCCACCCATACCACCACTACCTCCACCGCCGACGGGCAAGGAGGCTGGACCCTCAACGAGCTACACTAGGTGACACGGGCCTTGAAGTACGTGGACGCGGATGGCGTCAAGGTCAGCTACAGGGAGAGCGGTGGGGGAGAGCCCGTAGTAGTCTTCGTCCATGGAGCCCTCGGCTCGAGTTTAACTTGGGTGTACCAGTTAAAGGCGGCGAAGGAGGGGGGCTTTAAGGCCTTAGCCTTAGACCTGCCGGGGCACGGTGAGTCGGAGGACTTAGTTGGAGAGGTGGATATAGCCCGGCTCGCCGAGATCGTCGAGAAGTTCATGGATGCCTTAGGCGTGGAGCGCGCGGTGCTAGTGGGGCACTCCATGGGCGGGGCCATCGCCATGACTATGGCGGTAGACCACCCTCAGCGCTTAAGCGGCCTAGTCTTAGCCAACACCGGGGCTAAGCTGGGCGTCCTGCCGGAGATCTTAGAGGGGCTCGAAAAGGACTACCAGAGGACAGTGGCCGAGGTGATAGCGCCCCTCGCCTTCTCTAGGAGAACTGACCCTAAGCTGGTGGAGGCCTCCATAGCTGAGATGTTGAAGGTACCACTCCACGTGGCCCTAAGGAACTTCAAGGCGTGCAATAGCTTCGACTTAAGGAGTAAGCTAGGCGAGGTCAGGGCTCCCACGCTGATAATCGCTGGCGACGAGGATCGACTGACGCCGTTGAAGTGGGCTGAATATTTACGCAATAATATAGAGGGGGCGAGGCTTAAGGTCATCGAGGGCTGCGGCCACATCGCAATGCTCGAGAAGCCCTTAGAGTTTAACAGGGCGCTGATGGATTTCTTAGCAAGGTTAAGCCTTAATTAGCCTTAGAATAGGGTCCTGAAGCTTGTCCTTGATCGTCTCCCTCACTATGTAGGTCTCGGTCTCAAGGACACCTCCAACCTTGTGGAGCGACTTGATGAGTTTCGAGAGCTCTTCGTGGTCCCTGACTATGACCTCGAGCAGCGCATCGAACCTCCCGTAGACGTAGTGTAGCTGCGACACCTGCTTTAGCCGCCTAACCTTAGACTCGAACCTGCCTCTAACCTCGTCGCTAGGGGCTATCCTGACCAACACGTAGGCTTTGAGGACTGGGCCTAGGCTCTTAACGTCAGGTATGACCGTGAACTTGACTAAGCCTTGGCTCCTCAGCCTCTCCATGTGCTTGGCTACGGCTTGCCTGCTAACCCCTAGCTCCTCCGCTAGCCTATAAATGGGAGTCCTTGAGTCCTCCATAAGCTTAGCTATCAGCTCGCGGTCCAGCTTCCTCAGCATCTGTTAACAAACTGTTAACTAGGAAACTTTTAAATATGTCGGTTTGCCGAAACGGGGGAAGGTTTAAGTGAAGAGAGGTGCTGGGAGTGATCAAGGCCATTTGGGACGACGCTGGCTCGCTGCTGGAACACGTGCTCGAGCACGTAAAGCAGCTACGGCACCAGCCCAACGTAGCTCACCTCAGCCACGAGGAGCTTAGAATGCTAGCCGAGCAGCACGGCGTTAAGACAGTCTACGGGAACCTGGTATTTTCCACCAACGTTAGGAACCGCAGCGCGGCCTTAACCGTTTACATAGGCAGCCCGAAGGTAATGGACTACGACGACCTGACCGAGAAGCAAAAGGAGATAGTTAGGAAGGCTCCTGAGACCATCGAGCGCGTGCACCGCTACTTGATGAGGGCACCCCTCGTGTGCGTGGAGAAGGTCATGGGCGACAACGACGAGTTCACGCCTAAGTGCACCATGTACCTATCGGTCCAACGTAAGGACTGCATCCGACTGGCCTACATGCTCGACATACTGTTGTTCGATAAGGACAAGTGGAGGGATAATGGGAGCCCCGAGCTCTACTTGATATACGTGCCCGAGTGGCAGGAGAAAGATAGGCAGATCCTCGTGTTCCCCGAGATAGGCGTCACCTACGTGTTGGGCTCAGACTACTTCGGCGAGGCTAAGAAGGGCTTCCTGAGGATGGCCATGTGGTTCGCCAAGCAGCGAGGCATGCTCGGGCTACACGCAGGGGCTAAGCTGGTCAAGGCTAGAGGACGCGGCGGTAAGCTCAGGAGATACTCCATGCTGCTCTTCGGCCTTTCAGCCACAGGCAAGACCACCCATACATGCCACAACCACGGCTTAAACCCGGAGCTAGGCGAGGGCATCGAAATAGTCCAGGACGACGTAGTGTTCCTCAGGATGGATGGCTCGGCGCTAGGCACCGAGAACGGCTTCTTCCTAAAGACCGACATCGACCCCATTAATCAACCCCTCATCTGGGAGGCCGCCACTAAGAAGAACGCCGTTTTCGAGAACGTGATGGTGGACTATAAGGGGGCCGTAGATTTCCTCGACGACACACTAACCGGCAACGGACGCGGCGTCTTCCCTAGGTCGGACTTAGACCCCGCCTACATCAGCCCCTCAGTCAACCTGCCACCACTAAGCGAGCTCGACGGCATGATAATCATCTTCATAACCAGGCGTAACACCGTGGTCCCCATAATATCTAAGCTGACCGTCGAGCAGGCGGCCGCCTTCTTCATGCTGGGCGAGTCCATAGAGACCGCGGCCGGCGACCCCACTAGGGTAGGCGAGTCCGTAAGAGTGGTGGGCACGAACCCCTTCATCGTGGGCGACCCCGCGGAGGAGGGGATATGGTTCTACAACTTCCTTAAGGCCAACAAGGACAGGGTGCAATGCTACCTACTTAACACCGGCGGCGTAGGGGAGATCGTGGTGAAGAACGGGTATAAGGTCTTCGTTAAGCAGAAGGTTACTAGGGTGGAGATTAGAGAGACCGCCGCCATTATAAGGGGCATAGTTAGGGGCACCATTGAGTGGACCGACGAGCCCTACTTCGGCACCCAGGTGCCTAAGTACGTCGAGGACGTCGACGTCTCAAGGTTCGACCTTAAACGGTACTACACGGAGGAGCAAATTGAACAGTATGTGAGGCAGCTGAAGCTTGAAAGAGCTCATTACCTCCTAGATAGGCATAGGAGGTTCCTTCAAGCCTTAAAGCTCGACGAGCGCGTAGCTAAGTTCATAGGGTTAGACCTAGTAGGGGTAGAGGCAGTTAAGGCGACGCCGCTCGCTGCGGCGCGTTAGTCTATAGCTATCCTCGCGTCAGCTACGACGACCCCCTTCTCGTACACCATAACAGGGTTCAAGTCCATCTGCTCAATTAGACTGTACTTAACTCCGAGCTCAGAGACCTTAAGTATCAGCTCGACCACGGCGTCGATGTCGAGCCTAGGAGAGCCCCTGTATCCTTCGAGGAGCTTATACGCCTTCACCTCGCTGATCATTTCCCTAGCGTCCTCCTTGGTTAACGGGGCTATCCTGAAGGACACATCGCCATAGAGCTCCACAAAGATACCCCCAAGCCCGAACATCACAGCTGGGCCGAACTGGGGATCCCTCACAAGGCCGATTATGACCTCCACCGTGGGTCTGAGCATCTCCTCAACCAGCACGCCCACTACGCGGGCGTGAGGTACTGCCTCCCTAACCCTGCTCATCATCCCCTCGTAGGCCTCCTTCAACCTCGCAGGACCGTCAATGTTTAGAGCGACGCCTCCGACGTCGCTTTTATGTAGGATCTCGGGAGACACTACCTTTAACGCTACGGGATAGCCTACCTCCTCAGCCGCCTCTAAGGCTTCCTCTAAGGTGTGAGCCACCCTAAACCTCGTGGTGGAGATCCCTACAAGCTTACAGAGCTCCTTAGCCTCAGGTTCAAGTAGCCACTTACGCCTCTCGGTGAGAGCCCTCCTTAACAGAGCCTCCACGTCCACCGCTAGCCCCCGTTGCTCTACGAGGGCGCGCCTCTTATCCTTGACTCCCGAAGGCTAAAATATCAGGCCACGGTAACTTCGTGGGGTGTTAAGGGAGGATGGCGCGGGCCGAATGCCCTCAGACTGTGGACCCTGCTCAAGGAGTACATGGCCATGGTGTCAGGGCCCGTAGGCGCTGTAGGCTGCTACTTCAAGAAGAATTAAGGTGAAGGAGCTTGGAGCTCGAAGGAGTCAAAGTGTTGGTCACCGGCGGAGCTGGCTTCATAGGTAGCCGCCTAGCCGATAAGTTATTAGAAAGAGCCTCGCTGGTCGTGGTCTACGATAACTTCGACGACTTCTACGCTGGGAAGGAGAACAACGTAGCACATAACCTTAGGAATCCTAAGTACAGGTTGATTAAGGCCGACATACTGGACTACGAGACCCTGCTAAGGGTGATGAAAGAGGTGGACGTGGTCTTCCATGAAGCCGCCCAGCCAGGCGTACGCTTCTCCCTCGAGAACCCCCTCAAGACCAATAGGGTCAACGTGGAGGGCACCCTGAACGTGTTAATGGCAGCCAAGCAGACAGGGGTGAAGAAGGTGGTCTACGCCTCCTCTTCCTCGGTATACGGCACGCCCAAGTACGTACCCATGGACGAAGGCCACCCAAAGAACCCCTCGTCCCCCTACGCCGTTAGTAAGCTCGTAGCCGAAGAGTACTGTAGAGTGTTTAGCGAGGTCTACGGCTTAGAGATCGTATCGTTAAGGTACTTCTCGGTCTATGGACCTAGGCAGAGGCCTGATCAAGCTGTAAGGGCCTTTGCTGAACGCATAGCTAGGGGGCAACCCCCCATAGTATATGGGGATGGAAGCCAGACCAGGGACTTCACCTACGTCGACGACGTGGTGGAGGCCACCATTAAGGCCGCCGAGGTCGACGATATAGGGGGAGAGGTCTTCAACATAGGTTTCGGGCGCGAGACCAGCATAAAGGACCTGGTCCACAAGCTAATTAAGCTCATGGAGGTCGAAGGAAAGGTCGAGCCAGAGTTTAAGCCCTCCTACAAGGGCGACTTCCCGAGGACCTTGGCCGACAACTCCAAGGCGAGGAGAGTTTTAGGTTGGGAACCCACGACAAGCCTCGATGAAGGACTACGCCTGTTCCTTGAATGGTTTAAGTCTCATCGAGGGGCTCCCTAGGGCCTATATGCCCTATTGAAGTTTGGACTATCACTGTCTTAAGCCCAGCCGACTCTAAGACCCTCTTCACCTCTAGCATTTCAGTCGGGCTAGGCCTCTTAAGCCGCCTCCTCCTAAACGTCGGGAAGTAGTCTAAGACGCAGAGCTGCACCTCAGGGTGGATGGAGGCAAGCTTAAGGCCGAAGTCGTGGACCTCCTCCATGGAGATTAGCTCCCTGTTGTAGGGTAGGCCTACGCCTAAAAACACCCTTTCAGGGTAGTAATGGTCGACTATGTACTTGATGGCCCTCCAGGAGTTATCGAGGAACTTGGAGGCCAGCTCTCTATCATCGATCCCGGTTATGTACATAAAGGTCTCGGTCTTAACGCCCTTAGGTTCGACGCCTATGTCGGTGATCCCTGCCTCCACGAGCTCGTCTATGTAGTCCGGGGTCAACATGGTACCGTTGCTGTCAAGGTGAAGTCTAGCCTTGGGATCTGGGTTTAAGGCTCTAAGGTGCTTGAAGAAGGAGGTGAGCCACCTGCGGTTTATGGTTGGCTCCCCGCCTGAGATAGCCATGCGGTCTACGTCGTAGGTGAGCCTAGCTGCCGTCAACGCCTCAGCTGCCTCCCTAGGCGTCATAGGCTCGCTTAAGCCGTCGTAGGTGACCTCCCAGTTCTGGCACTGTGGACACCTTAAGTTGCAGCCGGCCGCCCAAATGGCCACCTCGATGTACCTACCCCTACGTTTAAGGTTCCAAGGGGTAGCCTTGCCGCCGACGGTGTGAGGCTGGGGGCCGTGCACCACCCTTTTAAGCTGGTCCTCGCTGGGAGGTACGAGCTTAATCTCCATCCCGTGCTCGACGGGCGTAACACACGCCCTACGATACTCGCCGTTAACCAAGACCTGGCAGGTGTAGCAGCCCCCCGTGCTACAGGGTGCTTGAAGCACCCCCTCTCCTGGAAATAAGCCAACCTTGAAGCCCAGCAGCTTTAAGGCTTCCTTAACCGTTATCCGCCCCGGCACCTCAAAGTCCTGGCCGTCCACCCTAATCTTCACAGACCCCCTCGGGTCACGGCTATCAACTAGGATCCTAGCCTCGTAGGGGCAGCCATAGTAACAGGAGAGACAGCCTACGCAGGCTGAGGGACTAGGACAGTAGATTAGGTATTTGCAGGCTCCGCAGCGCTTACAGCGTCCCTGGTCCACAGCTACTTCGTACATCAATTAAGGTTGGGGCTAAGCCTCAGAAAAAGCTCTCCCCCACCAGCTCGCTGATCGATGAGAACCCCGCTAGCCATGGAGCCTTGTCGCGGGTCCACTTTATGTGCGCCTCGTCCAGGTCGCCGTATCTCATCACGTAGCGCTTAACGTAGTCTAGCTGCTCCTTGATCAACGACCTAAGCTCCTCTAAGCTTAGCTGGCCCCTCGAGGCTAGGAGGTGCATGACCTCCATTGGTGAGCGTAAGTAAGGTAGCCCTACAGACTCAAGCCTCACCTTAATCCCCGAGGACCTAAGCCTCTTAGCTAATTCCCAAGCCTCTAGCCCCGAGAGGCAGATAGGCCTCCTGCGCTTAACGGCAAGCTCAGCCACTTTTTCAGTCACCGTGTTTAAGGAGGCCCTGCCCAGCTCATTCCGCCTATGAATAAGGTCGAGCCACTCCTCAAGGTCGCTGGGCGACAGGCCCTTAATGGAGGCCCTTAGGAGCAGCCTTGGGACCTCTGATTGAAGCTTTACGTCCTCCTTGAAGAGGGAGGAGTCCACGTAGCATTTAATCTCGACCTTTAGGTCCCTGTTAACATTCAACAGCCCCTCAATTAAGGGTTCAAGCACCCTCAGCGTTGATGAACTTTGAGGAAGCCAGCCAAGTTCGACGGCCGCCTCGAGGACGGATGATGGCGAGGCGTGCGGCCAACGAAGGAGAGACTCCATGCCCTCTGGAAGGTCGACTATGAGGAGGTCTGAACCCAAGCTTAGAGCCGCTGAGTAAAGGGTCAGGGAAGCCAACCTATTGGCCGATCTCAACCCCCTGGGCCTAAAAACCAGGAGGAGGTCAGTCATTCATGGAGGAGGGAGAGCAGCCCTAGCTTAAGGCTAGCGGCTATCCCTATCGACCTTCAACGCCATAATGAGGAAGAGCTAACTGAAGACTTAGTTAACAGGCCTTCCTTACTTTCTTCATCGGTTGGCCTCCCAAGAGCCCCGACCTCGCCGACACCATACCCCACCTGATAGCCGTATCCATCAAGGCCTTAACTGAGGCCTCAGCTTTAGCTTCAATAAAAACCTCTTAACTGAGCCTACACAGTGATCCTCGATCACCGTGGAAGTATGTCTAAAAAACTAGCTAGCCTCTACCGTTAAGCCTCTGCTCTCAGCGTGGCGCTTTAAAGCCTCAGCAAATACTTGGTAGGCTTCATCCCCATAGAGGCATAGTATCACTTTCTCGAGGCCCGTGCCGCCGGATAGGTAGTCTAGGATGGCGGGTATCATTACGTTCGCGCATACCTCCTTGGCTACCCCGAAGGCGCCTGTGGAGATGGCTGGGAAGGCTATGCTTTTAAGGCCCTTCTCATCGGCTAGCTTAAGGCTACTAATCGTCGCGCTACGTAGCTTACCCTCTACGTCTGGGTCACTGGCTCTAGGGCCCACCGCGTGTATGACGTAGCGCGCCTTTAGGTTGCCCCCTGTAGTTATGACCGCGCTGCCAACTGGGCAATAGCCTATTTTATCGCATTCCTCCTGTATTTTGGGGCCGCCCTTACGCCTAATGGCTCCAGCCACGCCTCCACCTAGCTTCAAGTACTCGTTAGCGGCGTTAACTATGGCGTCCACGTCAAGCCCGGTTATGTCCCCTTTAGCGAGCTCGAAGAACCTACCTTTAACGGTGACCTTCAAGTTAGACACCCGTCCTAAATACGACACCGGGTCTTTAAATGCCGATCTGCTTCGTGACCAGCCATGCCCTTCGGTGAGGGCTCGGGCTTATTTAAAGCTCGACCACTTCAACTTCCTCGGGCTTAATCTTCCCTAAACCCCTCCTCTCAGCTAACACTAAATGTTTAATTTTGTAGGGGTTAAAGCCCAGTAAACGTGAAGCTACGGCGTCAGCCGCGACCGGGTCCCTAGAGGCTATTAAGACCCCTATCTTCACAGAACCCCCTCCGAGCTCTCCCCCTACACAGGCTTCTCTACCATCTATCACCGCTAAGCCGGGTTTAAGGTAGGAGCATATATCGGCTATACATTCATCGATGCCTAGCCTATGAAACCTGCCCTTCCTAGCTATCAATCTAGGCTCTGACGGCGTAGCGCCTAACATGTTCTTGAGGGACAGCGAGGCCTTCGCTATAGAATGGGTTTTTAGCGCCGCGGCTGAAACTATGAATCGGCCTAGAGCACCCCTAGGTGCCTTAAAGACCTTGAGCACTAGGGCTTGAGGATCCCTAAGCTCAACGGTCTCATCTCTGTTAAAATCTAGCAGCGAGAAACCCAGCTTTTTACGGGCTTCAAGGAAACCTAACCTCTCAAACGCCTTAAAGGTGTCAGTCCACCCAGAGCCCTCGCCGACAATAACTTCCCCTTCGAGGCACGAGGCCAAGGCCTCAACTAAGTCGAGGGGGGTCGTAGTGGGCGGGGGAGCATCTATGATTAAGTTGGGCTTGATTAATGCTTCCCGAGGGCTCTTAAATCTCAGCCTCTTAAGGGCTTCCTCTAAGGCGTCCTCGACCCTCCTAAAGCCCTTGACGACCACCACCTTATGTTGATCCTCCACGAAATTTAATGGGCTTAAGCTACCTTTATAGCCTATCATACTTGAGGCACGCCAACGTCCTTAAACCCTCGCCGAAGCTGTCATCAAGTTAACAACTTTGAGAAGGGGGGCCAACTGATTCTATTTCTCGAGCTTGTTAAACGTCCTAGTGGCCGGCCATAATGGATACGAGGCAAGCGCGTCGACGAGGTCTCGATTCCTCCTGACAAGGCTAGGGTTGGTGGGAAGCTAAAGGACTGATGAAAGAGGGAGTCAAGCTTAGCCCTTATAGCCCACTATTCTCTTTAACTCCTCCACGACCTCAGGGTTCATCAGCGTGGTTATGTCGCCGAGAGGCTCATTGCGTAGCAGGCGTCTTAGGATCCTCCTCATTATCTTGCCGCTCCTAGTCTTAGGTACGTCGCTTACAAATATCACTCTCTCGAGCCTAGCGATGGGGCCTATAGCCTCCTCCACCTTCTTAATAAGCTCCTTCTCGAGCTCTGGACTTGGCTGAGCCTCAGCCTTTAATATCACGAAGGCCACGGGCACCTCCCCCTTGACCTCGTGGGGTACCCCTACCACCGCGGCCTCAGCCACCTTGGGGTGGCTGGCTATCGCGTTCTCTAGCTCGGCTGTAGATAGGCGGTGGCCTGCCACCTTAAGCACGTCGTCAAGCCTGCCTATAATCCTGAAAAGCCCTCCCTCCAACGTCCTGGCTCCGTCGCCGGTGAAGTAGCGGTCGTAGCCGAACTGGGAGAAGTAAGTGTCCACGTACCTCTTAGGGTCGCCCCACACCCCTCTAAGCATCCCAGGGGCGAAGGGAGGCACCTGTACCAGGTAGCCTTCCTCGCCGAGCGGAGCCTCCCTACCCTCCTCGTCGAGGATCACGTGCCTCGTTCCAGGAAAGCTCTTACCAGCTACGGTGGGAATGATAGGCCCTACGCCGGGCAGCGAGCTTATCAGTATGCCGCCGGTCTCAGTCTGCCACCATGTATCCACTATTGGGCACCGTCCACCTCCAACCACGTCGAAGTACCACCTCCAGGCCTCGTAGTTGATAGGCTCTCCGACGCTCCCTAATAGCCTAAGGCTCGTTAAGTCGTACTTACGAGGAAGTTCGGGGTCTACTCTCATCAACATCCTTATCATCGTGGGGGCCGTGTACAGTATGGTGACTTGGTGGTACTCAATGATCTCCCACGTCCTGCCTGGATGCGGGTAGTCTGGTGCACCCTCGTAGATGAGCATGGCGGCTCCGAGAGATAGAGGGCCGTAGCAGTTGTAGGTGTGCCCCGTGATCCAGCCGATGTCGGAGGTGCACCAGAACAGGTCGTCGTCGTGTACGTCGAAGATCCACTTAGTCGTCCAGTAGGCTTGAGTTAAGTAGCCCCCAGTTTCGTGCACGACGCCCTTAGGCTTACCTGTGGTGCCGCTTGTGTAGAGTACGAATAGAGGGTCCTCGCTCTCCATAGCCATGGGGTCGCATTTAGGCTCCACTTGGTCTCTAAGTTCATGCCACCAGTGGTCGCGGCCAGGCTTCATCTCCACGTTTATGCCCAGCCTCTTGACTACAACGACCTTCTCCACTTTGGTCCCTTCAAGGGCCGCGTCGGCTTGAGCCTTCAAGTTGATCTGTTTGCCCCTCCTATAGTAGCCGTCAGCCGTGATGAGCAGCCTAGCCTCAGCGTCCATTAACCTGTCTTTTAAGGCCGCGGGGCTGAAGGCTGAGAACACAACGCTGTGGATCGCACCTATACGGGCGCACGCCAGCATAGCAATTTGTACTTCAGGTATCATGGGTAGGTATATGCCGACCCTGTCGCCTTTACCTACGCCGAGCATTTTTAGGACGTTCGCCATTCTGTTAACCTCTAAGTAGAGGTCCATGTAGGTCAGGGTTCTAGGAGGCTCGTCAGGAGGCTCAGGCACCCATATTATGGCAGCTTTGTTTCTACGCCAGGTCTTAACGTGGCGGTCTAGGCAGTTGTAGGAGGCGTTAAGCTTGCCCCCAATGAACCACTTAAAGTATGGGTAGTCTGGCCTGTAGGTCTCGCTCCAAGGCTCAAACCAGTCCAGCCCCTCCTTGGCTAGCTTGCCCCAGAAGGCCACAGGGTCCTTGGAAGCCTCCTCGTAGATCGCCTCGTCAACGACCCAGGCTCTCTGCTTCATCTCTTCGCTGGGCCAGTACACGTTCTCCTTGACCTTGTCCTTTTCAACCCATACTGCGGGCTTAGACATACGCGAAAGCCTCCGTACGTTAATTTATGTCTTAAATAGTGCTATAACTCTTTCCACAACAGTCATCGCTGCCGCTTCATCGACCCTTTCAGGAGACCATCTCGATAATTGCTTTGAAGACGCCGCCTTCTCCAGCCTATCGTTGAAGAGAGCTGCAAGCAACCTTAACCTCTCAGCTTCAAGCCTTGCACATCTAGTGAAGTAAGTGCAGTCTTTAAGATCGCATCTGCTGGCGGTGGACACTAGGTATGTGTCCTTGTCCACCTCCTCTATGATGACCTGTGGGGGACATAGGAGGCTGCGTGCAGTTAATACGATGCGCTGGCCTTCTCTCTTCTCCTCTACGTCCCAGCCTAATACCTCCCTAGCGACCTCCTTAACCAGGCTTAGTGGTGCCTTAACCCTCAACCCCTCCCTCATCCTCACCACCTCCAGCCGAGGGAGGGGCACGGCTGGCTATATACGTTCAGCTGGTAGCTTTAAGTCTAGCTTGTTTTAGTATATACTGGTATATACCTTATATCGCCTCGCTCGTAGCTAAGGCCAGGTTTATGGCGGCTTCGCCTATCCTAGCGCTATTCACGGCGGTCTCCCTAACGTAGTGAGCTGCCATAACTATGTAGGCGGCCATCTCCCCCCTATAGCCGGTAACCCTCGAGTAAAGCGAGAGCTCTATTTCCCTGAGCTGCTTCAACGACTCGATGGCTTCGTTGGCCAGCTCCACGTCCTTCTTAACGAAGGCCTTAAAGGCCTCCTCATGCATCCTCAAGGACGTCTCCCCCATGGTCTTCAGGTCGCTGGGGGGCTCCTCGCTTAACGATCCAGCTAGTTGTAGGACTAGGTTACAGAGCCTCTCAGCTCCATCAGCTATGCTCTCTAGGCTTTTAGCTACAGACCTACAAGCCCAGTTTAGGGGTAGGTCCTCTACGCCCACCTTCTTAGCCACCTTAGGGTCGTGAGAGGCTAGCTCTAGCTGTCTTAGAATTAACCAGTATAGCATGTCTGAGTCCTTCTCGAGCCTTATTACGTCCTCCGCCAAGGACTTGTCGCGCGACATGTAGGCTTGAAGGGAGACCCTCTGCATTAAGAGGGACAACGAGTGAAGCCTATGTAGCAAGTTCTCGACTGGGAACTTGGAGGGCTCCATTATACTCTGAAGCACTAAGTGGTTCATAGACTCCTCCATCACCCCTACGCCCATCAACCTGCGTAGCACGCTGTTAACTTCCTCCACATGCTCCTGTCTAAGCCTGGTCGACGACAAGACCTTCACGGACTCGTAGCCCAAAATGTAGCAGCCTACAAGTATCCTCTTCAACATGTTAGGGGCTACGCAGCGGTCAGCGTTCACCGTGAACACCCTGAGGGCCTCGCTTTCCTCCTTTACCGGCGAGATCCTTAGCGATCCATCCTTCTCAGCCTCTAGCACAACTAGGTCGCCCTTCCTCAAGCCATGTCTCCTTACCCACTCCCTCGGCAAGGACACCGAGAGCGAGTAGTTACCTACAGCCTGTAGCCTTCTAAGCTCCACCAAGGTACACCTTTACTGATATTTACTGCAGGCTTAATTAATCTACTAGCCTAAGCGAAGCGCGGTACTCGCCGTTCTCCATAGAGAGCCTGACCCTAAAGCCTAGGGCCTTAAAGAGTCTGACCATGCGCGGATTGTCGAGAGAGACCCTCCCATAAACCTCAGTCACCCCTGACTCCTTAGCTAACTTCAATAGCAGCCTCAGCATGTTTAGGCCTAGCCCTGTCCCCTGCCATTCATCGCTTATTAGCACTGAGACCTCGCCTAACAACGTCACAGGGTCGACGTTGCACTCAGCTAGGCCTACACAGCGTTCCCTTCCATCTTCCTCCACTAAGGCTATGAGACTTAGCTCCCACCCTCCACCCATGCCTACAGCTCTACGCGCCACGCGCATAAACAAGGAGACCGCGTGGCCATACCTCGCGTAAATGGAGTCCCTGGAGCACGATCTAAGGAAGTCGAGGACTAGGTCTAGGTCTGAGGGGGAGGCTAGCTTGACCTTGACCGTGCCCCTCCTAAGCTTAAGCCTCGCTAGCTTAAACCTCCTTGTCCTCCCCAATACTCCTCCACCGTAAACCCAGCGCCTTTAAGTCTAGCTTGGAGCTCCTCGTAGACCCGCTCATCCATCCCTAGCTCTTCAGGCGTAACTACTCCAGGTCCCTTTACTAGGCCCTCCGCCAACATGGAGGCTACGCTGAGGCACATGGCGGCCGTGGCGGTTATCGAAGGCGGAGGGCTGCCTTGAGCTATAAGCTTAAAGGACAGCCTGGCCCTGCGACCCTCCTTAATCCCCAGCGCGTCTACTAGGAGTACTAAGAGGTCCTCCTCTAGCCCCTGCCACGCCCTGCTTAACAGCTTAACCAGCAAGCTTCTCATTTCGATTCCGTCTAGGCGCTCTGAGGATAGGAGGCCTAAGGAGGTAAGAGCCCTTAAGGCCTCAACGTGCCCCCTATGCCTGATGGTTTTCTCGTACATGCCCCTGGCCCTTATGGTTTTAAGCATGGTCCTCAAGCCGTCGGTGTAAAAGCACTCAAAGAGGCCTAGCCCAGGGACCCTTAACACCTCATATCCTGAGAGAGGCTCCACCTCAACCACTTTGCCCTCTCTGATCAGCTTAGGCCTTCGAGTGTACTCCTCTACCAGGTCCTCGAGGCTCCATGAAGCCACGTGCTTGAGGGGGACGTTGGGGTTGGAGGGTAGGCCGCCAACCTTAATGCTTAGCTCAAGGAGCTCGTCCATCAAGGCGTAGGCCCTGCCAGCTAATAGATTGCTTATGCCTGGGGCCACTCCACAGTCAGGTACTATGGTCACGCTGGCCTCACGCGCCGGTGGATCGAGCTGCGTGGGGTCCTCAGGCATGTAGGAGGCCGAGGCTACGTCGACTCCAGCCTCAATACATGACCTTAAAGCCTTAAAGCCTAGCCTGCCTGGAAGCGCCTCACAGACCACGTCTAGGCCCTTCAACACCTTGACTAGCTCCCCGCTCAAAACGTCCACATTAACCGGCTTAACCCCCTCAAAGCCCTCAACGCTGCTTAAGGCTCGGGGGTCGACGTCCACCGCCAGCACCTCCTCAAACCGCCCGGTGGAGGACGCCATGTAGACTAACGTCCTCCCAACTCTACCGCAGCCTAACACTGCCATCCTCACCGCCAACACCACCTATCGAGGCAGGTTATCTCGTCGAGACTTCTCCTATCAGAGACCTCGCCCTTCAACTCGGCTGGGTAGCCTACCGACATTAAGGCGACCACCCTTACCTCCCCAGGTAGGCCTAGGGCCTCCTTAACCCCCTCCTCGTTGAAGGAGGCCACCCAGCAGGTGGCTAGGCCCAGGCTGGTGGCAGCCAGGGCTATGTGCTCCATGGCTATGGCTACATCCACCTTCCAGTACTCCTCACCGTCCCTCCTCCTCCAAGCCTCGCTAGGCACTGCGCAACCTACTATGATTACGGGGGCCTCTACAAGCCAGGCCTTACCGTGAGCCTTAAACAGCCTCTCCTTAACCTCCCTGCTCTTGACCACTATGAAACGCCACGGCTGCCTATTATCCGCTGAGGGCGCTAGCCTAGCCGCCTCAAGGAGGAGGTGTAGCTTCTCATCCTCAACTTCGCGCGGCTCATACCTCCTAACGCTCCTACGCCTTCTAATGGCCTCGAGCACGTCCACAGGTTAAGGGTGGATGAAGGGGGAGTTAAGGGTGGCGCCTAGGCTCCTTGACGCATAGGCACGTGGCGATCAGGCCTATCACCACGAGCCCTGAGCCGACAAGGAGCATGCCCCTAAAGCCCACGACGTCGGCTAGGTAGCCTCCTAAGGCTGGGCCTATGATCCAGCCAGCATAGTATGATCTATGATACACGCCCAGGGCCCATCCTCTCTCCTCCGAGGAGGCTAAGTCAGCTATGTAGGCGGAGGCAGAGGAGCCAAGAGCAGCCCACGTGGCGCCCTCGAGGATCTGGATGAGAGCGGCCTCCACTATGCTGTTAATGGCCGCGTACATGGCGAAAGCCGCCGCGAAGCCAGCCATAGAGGCCAATACCACCCTCCTCCTACCAAACCTATCTGAGAGCCTGCCGGTTGAAGGCGACGCTAGGGCGGCCACCGCCGCCCCTATGGTGAAGACCAGGCCTATCTGAGTAGTGGAGGCGCCTAAGCTTAGGCTGAAGTAGATCGGCAGCACTGAGTACACCATGCCTGAGCACACCGTGAAAGGCAGTATGGCCACCGAGAAGACGTGGAGCGTACGCTTAACCTCCTTCTCCATCCAAGGACACCGGCGTTAAGATGAGGAGAAGGGATTAAAAAGCCGCGTCAGAAAGCCCGCCGAAGGACGGTCACAAATCCCCCGATGCGGTCCTCCTCATCGCGGCCGCTTTTTAAAAGCGAACAGCGTCTATTAAGGCTTACTTGAGGGCCTTCGGCCCTCACCAACTTACCCTTTCATCACCCCTCAGAGGCCCATCAGAGGATCACTGGGCCTTAATAAACGGAGCAGAGTGCTCCCTTAACCTTAGCGTCTACGCGCAATAATTAAATAAAGGCCCCCTGAGGTATCCATGAGCCTCCTTCTCCAGGCGGGGTGAGATCTCTGTCCTACCTGCCCTGGAGAAGGATTGGCTCGTGGACGTGTCTAGGATGTGGAGAGTGTTGCAGAAAGTTTAGAGTGGTGCTAACGGCTTACGAGTATGCGTTACTGATTAAGCTCTTCGGGCCCTGGGCTGTGGAGCTCGATGAACACGGCGACCCCTGCCTAAGGAAGGTAGGAGGAACCTGTATCTTCCAGTCACCCACAGGGCTATGCAGGCTTCAGCCCTTAGGGTTGAAACCACTAGCCTGTAAGGTCTGGCCCTTTAAGGTTAGAGAGGTTAAGGGTTCTGAGCACGTGGAGCAAGATGAGATGTTCGTCTACAAAGGCAAGGTTTACAGGGTGTACGTACACTCCTCATGTAGGGGTATAGGTAAAGGAAGCGAGGAGGGGTTAATTAACGCGATAAAGGAAGTCATCGAGATTAAGAAGAACCCAGCGCGGCCTCAAGTATACACGACCTCCTTCATCGTGAGCGGGAAAGCTGCAGCAGAAGCCTTAGACCTAGTTAGATTGAGAAGTATTGGCGCGACCCTCCTGCCAGTCTAAATTAATAGCGAGACCAACCAGTAAATGGAGTAGCTTAAGGCCGCTGCAGCTGGGACGGTTAGTAGCCAGGAGGCCGTTATCAATAGGACCGTGAACCTATTGACTTGTCTACCCCTCACCAGCCCAGCGCCTATAACTGAGCCCACGCTAGAGTGGGTGGTGGAGATGGGCATGCCGTAGCCCGTCAGGGCGTAGGGGATCGTGGTAAATAGGTATATGGTCAAGGCGGTGCTTAGCCCAGCCGCCATGCCCGTGTAGGGGTCGAGCCTAGTCACCCTATAGGCCACCGTCCTAACTACCCTATAGCCCCAGGTAAAGCCCCCCACCGCTATGCCCAGACTACCGAGGGCGGCTAAGGTCACCATAGCCGTGGTCTCGGGCGTCAGCCCCAGCTTGCTCATGATAGTCACGAAGACACCCGTAGCGTTGCCGACATCGTTGGCGCCGAAGGCATACGCGGAAAAGCATAGCGAGGCTATCAATAGGAGGTTCACGGCTCTACCGTTGCCGCCGTTATACCTCCTATATAAGGGCATGGAGAGATGCCTGTAGACCGCGACGGTCAATAGGATTGCTAGTAGGGGCGAAAGTATCCAGCTAGCCACTATCTTCCACATGATGCCCCAGTTAACCCCCTTGAAGCCGTACACCGCCAAGCCATAGCCCACGACGCTACCCACTATAGACTGGCTCGTGGATATCGGGAGCCCCTTATAGGTACAGAGTGTTATCCAGAGCCCAGCAGCCAACATTACGGTGAAGGTACCTAGGAGGTCTATGGACGGCACCACCCCCTTACCTATGGTCTTCATCACCATGAATCCCTGGAGCATAGCTCCAAGGGCCGCGAAGGCTGCAAAGAGGATCAAGGCGTCCCTTAAGCTTAGAACGCCGCTGCCCACAGCACAGTTGGTGGGGTTGGCGGCGTCGTTGGCGCCTAGACACCAGGCTACGTAGAACGAGAGTGCTAGGCCAGCCGCCAATACTAGCAGGGCCGGCTGATCCAACGTTCTCGATGATGGCGCTACTCGCTAAGGCTTTTTACATTTTTCATCGAAGAATAGGGGGGCTCCTCATATATAATTAGCGGCAATATATACGCTATAGTAGGCTACAGAGGTTGTTTAGAGCGAGAAGCTTTTCTAGAGAGAGCTCCGAGGTCAATTGAGGTAGCCCAGTTAATGAAGCCGTCGCTAATGGCGATTATAGCCTTGGCGCTGGCAGCTACACTACCCTGGAGCAACGCCGTCGAGGTACACGTAGGCCCACTAAAGCTAAGCCAAGATGAGAGCGTCGAGGTCCTATTTAATGGGACTAAACCCGTGTTTCTGGTGCTAGCTAATTACTCAAGCGCCCTGTTCATCGATAGCGGCTCGTCATGGGGAGAAAGGTCTTATGGAGGGCTGAGAGTGACTTTGACCAACAGGTCTCTAGGTCCTCAACACTGTTTAGTTGCCTTAACTTCCCAAGGCCCCTTCACCGTCGAGGTCTTTAAGGGAGCGGACCCTGTGGCCACCTACAAGTGTAGCGGCAACATGACGCTGGCGCTACACATAGTCGTTGAGGGAGCGAGCTTAGAGCCGAGGAGGACTTTTGATAAGAGTTGGAGCTTGGCCTGGAGGCCTTCATGGCAGCTCATAGTCTACGCAGTACTGGCTCCCCTCTTCGCGGCGGCGGCGGTGCTCGATGTAAGGGACTTTAAGGCTAAGAGGGGTAAGGTCAGGGCTGAGGCGGCTGCCATAGCTATTAAGTACGCGCTCTACGCCTCGATTATAGGCGCTGTGGCGATAGCGCTTGGCTCAGCTGCCTCAGCCATCTACGGGTACTTGACGTCGAAAACTGTCGAGGTTGAAGGGGGGGCTATCATGTTGTCGATCACCTTAGTAGGGCTTACAGGCCTACTCTATGGGCTAGCCCGGTGGAGGGGGTGGTACGACTCTGTCGATGAGTATGAGTGACTCCTTTAAGCCTTGGTGGCTTAAGAGGCCATGGCTTAGGAAGCTCTTAGCGCTACCTCTCATTGTGGCGAACAAGGAGTATCGTAGGTGGCGCAACGCCCAACTAAGCCCGAGCAAGATCAGGAGGAGGTTAAGGGAGCTTGATAAGAAGCTCCCACGAAGACGTGAGGAGCTCGTAGGCAGGGACAAGGAGTACCAGCTAATCATGAGCTCAGTGGGCTACCACGTCGTGAGGGACCCAGCAGTCTTAGAGCTCTTTCAAGGAGCCCCGCCCCCCAAGTTCATTATATTGAAGGGGGCTACGGGCACGGGCAAGACCATGCTAGCCGAGGTATGTCTCCGCGACTCAGTACTATACGGTCTAGAAAAGGGGGTAAACGTGCAGCCCATGGTGGTGAGCTGCGCCGACATCTTCCACCCTCTCTACGGGCAGAGCGTTAGGAACCTAACCGCCATCTTCAAGAAGGCTAGGTCCACGCCTACCGTACTGTTCTTTGACGAGTTTCACGCAATAGGAATGAGGGTTGAGAAGGCCTATCACGCCGTGGATAGGGAGGACGTGAGGGTCCAAGACGCCTTCATAGAGAACCTCAACCGCGTGCTGGGCTCGCAGGACAGAGTAGTCGTCATAGCCGCCACGAGCAAGCTTGAGGGCATGAGGGAGGACATCAGGCGTAGGGCCTACGTCTTGGACCTGGACCAGAACATAACGAGGGACCTACTGCTCGCCGTGCTTAAGGCCGAGCTCGAGAAGTACGGGTGGACATACCTCGACCCCGAGGAAGTAATGAAGATCCTCGAGAGGGCTGTAAGCGCCTACCGACAGACCCAGCTGACACCCTTCGACATAATCGACGCCTGCAACAGGGTGAGGGCTAAGAAGGTGGAGCCATTGAGGGAGGCCCTCTTTAAAAGAGCGAGGAGGGGAAGTGTAAGCTTTAGCTACAAGGTCACCCTTGACGATTTTAGGCTCGTGGCTAGGGAGCTTAGAGGGTACGTGGAGCAGGAGAAGAGCGTAGAGGTCATGAGCAGCGTCTTAAAGATTAAGCCAGCGGTTAGCTACTCAGATATTGGCGGGCTCTTCGGGATAAAAGAGAAGCTGTTCAAGATAATCTCGCTCAGCTTAAACCCAGAGCTAGCTAGCAAGCTCAACTGGGTCCCGCCTAAAGGCTTCCTCTTATGGGGAGAGCCTGGCTGTGGTAAAACCTACCTGTCTAAGGCTATAGCCAAGGAGAACGACGCAGCCTTCTTCTACGTCCCAGCCGCCCAGCTGCTCATCAACGCTAAGTGGGTGGGCGAGCCTGAAAAGAACATCAAGGACCTCTTTGAGCTAGCCAGGCGGTCAGCGCCGAGCATCATATTCTTCGACGAGTTCGACGTCATAGCTAGTAGGAGGAGAGGAGATCCCGTAAGCGATAGGCTGACCGCCCAAATACTGACCGAGCTAGACGGCCTCCAGCCGCTCGAAAACGTGATAGTGATAGCGGCCACCAATAGGCTTGAAGCTATAGACGAGGCTGTGATCAACCGCTTCGAGCCCTACATCATAGAGATACCCCTGCCACGTAACGACGCTGAGCGCTTGGACGTAATAAGGGTCCACTTAAGGCAGTACGCGGCGCACCTGGCCGACGACGTAGATGAGGAGAAGGTGCTTAGCGTGCTGAAGAAGTTTAGGGCAGTGTCGCCGAGAGTCGTGGCTGAGGTCATAAGGGAGGCCAACAGGTTGAGGTCCCAGGAAGTCATGGCGGCGGTGGAGCTCAAGAAGGCCATGGAGGCGGGGGACGAGGAGGCCGTGAACAGGTTGAAGACGCTCTATCGCGAAGACCTCGAGAGGCTGGAGAGGCTCATAGGCGAGCTGACCTTCGATAAGCTTAGGGAGGTAAACCCAAGCCAGTACAAGATAATGCTGTTCCACTTTGAGAAAGCAGCTGAGCAGCTATGCTCGGAGATTGAGAGGGAGATGATGGATGCCCAAGAGAGCATGATCTGCGAGGAGCCAGCTGTGGGCACGGTGATGGGGCTAGCCACAGACCAGCAGGGCAGGAGAGGGGTGGTGTTGATAATTGAATGCTCGGTCAACCCCAAGGGGTCCGGCAGAGTATCAGTGACTGGCGCAGCTAAGGCTGTTCTCTTAGGCCAGGCAACCCCCGTCGAGGACACCAGCGTCCAGGAAAGCGCTTTAAACGTGGTGGAGTACGTGAGGAGATACGTGGCCGAGAGGGCGGGCTACGACCTATCAAGCTTCGACTTCAAGTTCCAGGTGATAAGCCCCCTTGAAGGAGTTGCTGGCTTAGGGGTAAGCGGGCCCAGCTTGGGGCTAGCCTTCAGCGTAGCCGCCATCTCCGAGCTAAGCGGAATCCCCGTAGAGCCGGGCGTAGCCATGACGGGGAAGGGGGACATAAAGGGCAACGTAGGCCCCGTGGGCGGCTTAGGCTGGAGAGGAGCAGGCAAGATAGTGGCCGCCGTCCAGACCAGGAAGGTCAAGGTTAGGAAGTTCATTCTGCCGCGCTGGAACTACGAGAAGGGCATGGATGAGGTCAAGGTGCTGGAGGAGGCTGGAATCCAAGTCGTGCCCGTGGAGCGCCAGGTGGACGCGTGGCTCCACGCCTTGAACATTGAGGAGGACGAGCTGATCGATAGGCTTAGGAGGGCCTTAGAGGGCAAGGCACCCTCAACCTTATAGGTGTGTTCGTCGAGGACGACCTGGGCTATGAGCGCCGCGTCCTTCACTGAGCGGTGATGACACAGGGAATCAGCGAGCCCTTAAAGCTCTAAGCACTCGCTTAGACATTCATCGCGCCACTTACACGATGAGCAGAGGCCGTCTGAGCTGAAGCAGCGGTAAAAGCCGAAGCAGAAGGGCCTGTCCGAGGAGCTTAGCCTTAGCTGCTGAAGGGACTTAGCCAAAAAGCCCTTCAAAACCATCGAAGAGCCTTTTAATAAGCTTAACGGTTTCATCGCAGCAAGCAGACGTACCCAGGGTAAGGCTGGTAGGCTACGCCGAGCTGTAGCAACCTACCTAAAGCCGCCTCGACGGCCTCCCTTTCCAGCCCTTCAGCCACGGCCTTGTCTATGAGCTCCTTGACTGAGACCGGGGTCCTCGACAAGCGCCCCTCAAGCCACTTCAACGCCCTCCCCATACCCTTAGCGTGAAGGGTTAACGGGCTAAACCACTCGTCCTTCACTGGCGGGGGGCTAGGCTCCTCAGCCCTCATATACTCGGTTAAGCTGGCCTCCTTGACCTCGCGGCGCTTAGCCCTCCAATGCTCCTTGGCTAGGGACTTATCCAGGCGCTTAAGTAGGGCCTTCATCTTCCTGACCCTATGGAAGCTTGACCAGTAGAAGGCCTCATCTACGCTGCGCTCAGTTATCAGCACGGTAACCTTACCTGGAACCCTCCTACCCGTCCTGCCCCGGCGCTGGATGAACCTTATCTCGCTGGGCACTGGCTCGTAGAACACCACGTGGTCCACTTCCGGTATGTCAAGCCCCTCCTCGGCTATGCTCGTAGCCACCAACACGTTGTAGATTCCCGCCCTTAGAGCACCCAAGGTTTCCTGCTGAGCACGCTGAGTCATCCCCGCGTCTCTGCCTCGAGACGCCTGCCCCACGAACCTAGCCGCCCTAACACCCTCGATCTTGCTAAGCTCGTCGAGTATCACCCTGGCGGTGTCCCTGTACTGCGTGAAGACTATGATCCTCGATGAGGGGTTTGAGCTTAGCTGCTCCTTAACCACCTCGGCTAAGACTTGGAGCTTGGGGTGCTTAACGCCCTCAGCCTGCCTCAAATAGAACCTGACCTCGGCAAAGAGAGGGTCTGAAATTATGGAGCGGTGAGCGCGACTGCCCGTCTCAGCTTCCTTGACCACGGTCTCCTCTATGAAACTCTTCAAGGTGTCTATGCCCTGCGACTCCAATAGCTCGATCATATGGGCCACTGAGATGGCCGCCGTGGTCTGGGCTTTAAGGTGGTAGAGGTGGCCCCCCTCGCCTCCATTAAGCCTACGCTGTAGCTCCTCGTTAAGCTTGAGGAGCTCGCCCTTAGTCACCTTGCTGGGCTTAACTTCAGCTAGGGCGCCTGAGGCCTGTATGGCTTTGACGCGCTCCTCAAGCATCTGCCTTAGGCAGGACCTTATCTTCTCGTACTCTTGGGGTAACTTAACCCTCCTCCATATCAGCTTAATAGGGTGTATGTAGGGGGCTACGTCGTCGTCTTGGTCGGTCCTAACCTCTATAGCCTCTATGAAGAGGTTTCGACAGATCTGCTTAACCTCCTCCTCATCCCCTCCAGGCGAGGCGGTTAAAGCGAGTATTAATGGATCCCTAGACTCCTCGACGTACCTCCTAGCTATCTCAACATAGGGGTAATTGCCGCGTGCTCTATGAGCCTCGTCGACCACTAGGAGGGTTACGTCTACTAGCTTAATTACCCCGTCAGCCAAGTCGTTGCGCACCACTTGGGGGGTCGCGAAGACCACCCTGGACCTCTTGAACAACTCAGCCCTCCTCGGCTGAGGAAGCCTACCGGTTAACACAGCCATCTCGGCTTCGCTCAGGTTTAGGTGCTCCTTGAACCTTTCATGATGCTGGGCTACGAGGGGCCTAGTGGGCGCCAGGAATAAGGCCTTGCCCCCTCTCTCGTAGAGCCTATGAGCCGTGAGCAGCGCGGCTATTACGGTCTTGCCTAGGGCCGTTGGGAGGACCACCAGGGTGCTAGATCGCTTAGCCCTCTCAAGGATCCTCCGCTGGTAGAGCCTGTCCTCAATGCTCCCAGGCTTGACTAAGGGATGCTCCACGAAGCTTCGCTGCTGCCTTAAAGGCCCTGAGTATGACACTTTAAGCTCAGCTTAGCCTCGCTCAAGGAATATAAAAAGGTTCACGTGGCTTGCATACCCCTCGAGTGTCGAAATAATGCAGGGGATACAATTATTTCTAGGCGGAGAGATCATATAGGCGAGGGCTAAGCCTTGGAGGAGCTGGAGAAGCTGGCTACGTTCTTCGAGGCCTTAAGCAGCCCGACGAGGTTAAAGATTCTTCAAACCATAGCCAACACCGATAGGCCCCTACATATAGAGGCCGTAGCTGAAGGCCTGGGCATAAACTACTCCGCCATCTATAGGCACGTACAAGTGTTGAGGAGGCAAGGCCTACTTAAGGTGTACGAGGTGGGTAGGTCTAGGGTCTTAGCCTTAACGAGGCCGCATCTGCTTCAACAGCTGCTCGACTTAGCTAGGAAGTTCCTATCTGAGGCTGAAACCACGTAAATTAAGTATCTATTTAAGCTAACTTGTATCTGCTACTCAAGCTAATATTATCCGCTTAGAAACGAAGAAAAAATCACTAACCAGTCATATTAAATTGCATGAAAGCTTAAATTTTCTTTAAGTTAGGGCTGGCTAGAGGCTGAAACTATGAGGGAGGCGCCAGCCTCTAAGAGGGTGTCGTTCATAGCTATGATGGGCGCCCTAGGCAACGCGCTCGCCATAATAACGATGCCCATCTTCCCCTTAGCCCCCCACGTCTACCTCGACTTCTCCAGCCTACCCGTGCTGATAGCTGCTGTGTTTGGAGGAGCATGGGTAGGGGCCGTTACCGGCTTCATAGCTGGGCTGGCACCCTCAGTGTACTTTGGCTTTATCGGAGGCTCGCTAGGCATGCTGGGCTTCTCCGCCTCCATAGGTAAGGCCCTCCACGGGCTCGTGGTAGGCCTGCTAGTAAGCTGGCTTAAGCCGCTGGGTAGGAGGTATGGCACAGCGGCGCTGATACCCATAGTGGTCGCCGGCTTCATACCTGAGGCCCTCTGGATATATGTGGTCTTCAAGGCTCTAGTGTGGTTCTTCGTAGCTGAGCCGGTGGCCCACATATTGTCAGAGGTGGTGGTCTGGCAGATACTGAGTAAGGCCTCCTTTGAGGTGGTGGTCATGGCCTTCTTCGTCTCGGCGCTAGCTGGACATGAAGGCTTTAAGTCAGTGGTGGCTGAGTACCTCGCCCCATTACCTTCAATAGCCGCCTCTAAGGCGGGTAAGGGCTAAAGCCAGCCCTTACACCTTCTTTTCCATAAATGCCCAGAGACGTCGAAGTGGAGCCTGGAAGCTTCCTAGTGGCTGAGGGCCCAGTTAAGGTAAGGGTGGTTGACGGAGAAGCCTTAGTGTGCGGGGGCAGGTGCACGAAGGGCGCGGAGTTCCTAGTCGTAGCCGAGAAGGCTGTAACCATAGAGGCTCAAAGCAGGCTTAAGCTACAGGTGTGGGAAGGGCCTGGGTCTAAACTGGAGAAGACCGAGCCCACCATCCCAAGCGAGTGGCTTAGCTTAGTGGAGATGCTGTCAAGCGGAGGAGTAGCCATGGTGGTAGGGCAAGTGGATTCGGGCAAGACCTTCATGACCACCTACGTGGCCAACAAGCTCCTCGAGCTCGGCGTCAAGGTAGCTGTAGTAGACAGCGACGTAGGGCAGTCGAGTATAGGCCCCCCAGCGACCATAAGCATGGCGACGCTGGACAGGCATATACTGTCCCTAAGCGACCTAGATCCACAGGCCTCCTACTTCGTCGGGTCTACAACTCCAGCAGGCCACTTGCTACCCATGGTGGTAGGGACTAAAAAGATGGTGGACGAGGCCTTAAAGACAGCTAAGGCCGTGATGGTGGACACCACAGGCATGGTTTACGGCGGGCCCGCCAGGGCCCTAAAGCTGTATAAGGCCGAGGCCATTAGGCCCAGCGTCGTGGTGTTATTGGAGAGACAGGGAGAGCTAGACCACCTAGCGTGCCAGCTGAAGGCCTTAGGCCTAGAAGTCTTTAGGGTCCCCGCCTCTAAGTGGGTTAAGCCTAGGGGGAGGGCTGAAAGGAGGGCGTTGAGGGAGAGGGCTTTTCAACGACACTTTAAGCGTAGAGGGATCAACGAGCTTAGCTTGGACCTATCTAGGGTTAAGCTCGTGGGCGCTTATGTGGGGACTGGTAGAAGGGCCGACGAGGTCAAGGCGGAGGTGGAGGCGCTGTTAAACGTCCACGCCGACTACTGCGAGCTAATACCTGAGGGCGTAGTGGTGGTCGTCGACGGTAGGCCCCAGCTCAGGGCCTCCTTAGAGGCCCTTAGACAGCGCTTCGGCGAAGTTATTAAAGTGTTGAGAAGAGGCTTTGAGAAGGGCTTACTCGTAGGCTTACTGGATAAGCGGGGCCTACTCTTAGAGGTAGGCATGTTGAGGTCCCTAGACTTGGGGAGGGGGGAGGCTAAGGTAGCCACGCCGTTGAGGGAACCGAGTGAAGTTTCAGCTATGAAGTTTGGGTCCCTCAGGCTTAACGACGAGTTTGAGGAGGTTGAAAGGCTAGAACCTGGGTGGCTTTAAGAAGGGACTAAGGTTGAAGCTCAACAGGAGAAGCTTCTTAGCGCTGTTGGCTGGAGGCCTAGCAGCCTTAGCCCTGGACTCCTCACTAATAGAGCCCCACTTAACGTTAAGCCTAGAGCACGTGGTGTTCCATCTAGGCGTCAATAAGCCTCTAAGGATACTCCACGTCACGGACCTCCACTTCGGCTCGACCTTCTTCACATCCCCTGTATACGGCCAGGTGTTATCGGTGGCTAGGGAGGTTAAGCCGGACCTCGTAGCGTTGACCGGCGATTTAGTCTCCAAGGCGAGCGCTACAGAGGAGGCTTTAAGGTTCATCGAGGGGCTTGCATCCATAGCTCCGGTTTACGTGGTCTGGGGCAACTGGGACCATTGGGAGTTAGGTGGAGGTATTGAGGAGTTTAGGGAGGACCTCAAGGGCGCTGGGGAGGTCGAGGTATTAGAGAATAAGTGCATAGACCTCGGTGAAGTCTGTATGGTGGGGGTTGACGACCCTTACATAGGGCTTGATAGGCTCGATGATGCTCTTCAAGGGGCCTCTAAGGAGGCCTTGAAGATCCTACTAGCTCACTCTCCACAGATTATAGGCGTGGCTGGGGGGAGGGTCAAGGTGGTGTTGGCTGGGCATACCCATGGGGGCCAGGTGGTGCTACCGCTCTTAGGCCCTTTATGGGTGCCTCTACCCCGGAAGTATAGAAGATATCTGGCTGGGGTCTTCGTCGAGGGGGGCACCTCCATGTACGTGTCTAGGGGGGTCGGCACTAGCCTACTGCCTGTGAGGTTCATGTGTCCTCCTCAGGTGGCCGTAGTGGAGATAGAGCCCTAGGCTATAGACCGCCCTACAGGCTCCTCCATGGATATGGGCTCAGCCCTAGACAGCACCTCTTCGAGGAGGCTTAGGGCCTTGCGCCTAGACAGCATACGGTTGTTGTTGCCGCAGAAGGGGTCGTAAACGCAGCGTGGACAGCCATCATCGCAGCTACACCCCCTCACAATCTCTAGGGCTACTCTATGCGCTCTCTCTAGGCGCTGGTATAGGAGCTTGGCTAGGCCTGAGCCCCCAATGGTGGAGTCGTAGATGACTATGTGGCCGCTAGGGTAGCTTACGCCGCCTAGGTCGGTTAAGCCAGCTCCAACCACCGGCCTAGCCGCGTGTATTATGGCGTGTTCGAGAGCATGTATAGCTTCAGGCTCGGCGTACTCGGCGTAGCGCGCCTCTAGGAGCTTAGTACGGTAGCTCCAGGAGATAGGCTCGTCGAGGTACTTGATTAGCTCGGGCCTACCACGCTCCAAGGAGTAAATGAAGTACCTAGCGTAGCCCACCACGGTCTTCGTGACCACGCCCTCCCCGTAGGCCACCTTAACCCCGTCAGCCACCCTCTCCTCCTGAAAGGAGACCTCGTGGACGTCGACCTCGTACAGCGGCCTCGTGTAGTACGGTAAGTCGCCCACAGGCTTAACCTGAGCCCTTAGCCTACGTAGGTCTAGGCTTTCGACCTCGTAGACTTCGCCTCCATGTAGGTAGACGGCCTCGGGGTGCAGGTCGTGGAGGGCCATGGGCAGCTCGCGGTGGCCTATCAGCTTATCGCCCCTATAGATCTCTACTTCGGGGCCTACGCCCCTTAGCCCTCGCTCCCTCACGAGGCGCCAAGCTTCCTTGGAGGGGTAGTAGCTTGCGCCTCTAAGCAGGAGAAGCCCCTCTGACTCGAGCTTTAACGCTGCCCTCCTCCACGAGGGGGGCAGAGAGGCTTCACGTAGCCTGCCCACCTGAATAGCGTAGGCCAGCACGTGTAACTTCAAGACCTCCTCGTTGTCGGGGTCAAAGACAACGGGGGTAAGTTCCTGGCTATAGTACTCCTCGGGCCTAGACTCGTAGTAGGCGTCTATGGGGTCGTCGGCTAGCACCATGAACACGTAGCCCGGCAGCCCCCTACGCCCAGCCCTACCAGCCCTCTGAAGGTACTTTACGTAGCTTGGAGGCGGAGCTGCCATCACTACGGCGTCCAGCGAGCCTATATCTATGCCCAGCTCGAGGGTGGGGGTGGCCACCACGCCGTCTAGAGACCCAGACCTCAATGCCTCCTCAACCTTAACCCTCTCGGCTCTAGGTAGCCCCGCCCGGTGGACAGTTACATTAGCCCCCTCCCTCCTAGCCATGCGTGCTAGAAGCTCAGCCATCTGTTGGCTATCGGTGAAACCTAGCACCTTTAGCCCCAGCCTAGCTAGGAAGGAGATCAGCTTGGAGGTCAGGGTCCACCTACTTAGAGGACCAGCGCTCACCATAATGTGGTAGGCCACTCCTCTACGCCTAGGCAACCCCTCTACGACCTTAACCTCCTCGTTAAAGAGGAGCCTCCCCAGCTCAGCTGGGTTACCTATTGTGGCCCCGCTGCCCACGAACTGAAGTCTCCCCCTAACGGTCCTCTTTAACCGCTCCAACACCATCCTAACGTGGCTACCGAAGGCCCCCTCATAGACGTGGGCCTCGTCCAGGACCACGATGTCAGCGCTCCTAACGAGGCCTCGAAGTCGAGGCGAGTAGGCGAGGCCGTAGTGTAGCATGTCCGGGTTGGTTATGAAGACCGTCGGGGGGTGCTCGGCTATGGCCCTACGCTCATGCTCAGGCGTATCGCCGTCGTAGACCGCTGAAGTTATACCCACACTGAAGCATAGCCTAGTCAACCTGACCCTCTGGTCCTTAGCTAGTGCCTTAGTAGGATACATGACCACCGCTCTATAGCCCTCCTTTAATGCCATGTCCAGGACGGGCACGATGAAAGCCTCGGTCTTACCGGTGGCCGTGCCCGACGTTATCACGACGTTATCCCCCCTCGATATCAGCCTATACGACTCGTACTGGTAGGCGTAGAACCTCTCAATCCCCAGGGACTCTAGGGCCGAGGCCAACTGCTTCGCTAGGCCTATCTCTGAGACCTTAGGGCCTGGTGGAGGCTCGCCCACCTCCTCCCTTTTAACGTAGACTACTCTAGCTGGGGTGCCGGCCAGGAAGGCCTTGACTGCATCTACTACGTTCAGCGACAATCCCGTATAGGGCAGCCTCGTCAAGCCTAAAAAGCTCCCCGCTCAACACTATAGCGCCTTGAGGTTTAAGCCTATAGCTTCAGCGGGCGGCATTACGCTAAGACACCCCTATGAAGGCTACGTGAGCTTCACGTCGAGCCCATACACAGCGCACTTGGCATGGGCAGCTGTCGACCTGTCTACCTCTACCGAGTTCGGGGACGAAGCCCTCTCACCCGTGGAAGGAACAGTGGACAAGGTGGTCGAGGTGAATAGCGGCGTTGGGGTATACGGGAAGATCGACTACATGATATCGATCAGGCCTCGAGGATGTAGCAAGCTCAGGGTGAAGATCATGCATGTCAGGCCGGCGGTTAAGCCGGGTGAGGAAGTCGTTGAGGGCTCGCTGATAGGGAGATTCATTAGGACCAACTACTTCTCCTACCATCACTTACCTCACATGCACGTGGAGGTGTGTAGGGACTCAAGCTTAAGGCCCACTAGGGCTCTACCTTTAACCCCCCTTATCCAAGTGGGGGCGCTCAGGGCCTTAAGGGAGGTTAAGGTGAGGGTCGAGGAGGTGGAGGAGGGCTACGCTCTATGTAGAGTTGAGGGGGTGGAGGTCGGGGTCGTGGGGACGGTGAACAGAAACGCTGCGTTGTTAAACGGCCAGGTGGGGGTTAGAGCTGAGTACTTAGGCCTACTAGGGTTGAAGGAGGCTACACCAGGCGAGAAAGTTGAGTTGGCAGGGGAGACCGTGGCCTACATTAAACTTAGGAGGGCCGGTGGATGGCTCGCCTTGCCGAGCAGGACCTCCTTTAAGGCGTGGTATGCTAGGGTACAGAGAGCCTACATGTCTAGGGGTGAGGCCCCTGAGCCTAGGTTAAGGGTCAATAGCCCAGCCACCGATAAAATTAGGGGGCTCGAGCTACTGCTGTCTGAGCGCCACCAAGTCAAGCTTATACCCTATTTGGGCTCGTCCCTCCATGAGCTACGAGGAGCTACCTTCACGCTTAGCGTAAAGCTCCTTAGCTAGCCCCTTAGCCCTCCTCGACCTAAGCTCCTCTAAGACCTCGCTGAGCTCTACGCCCATCGACGCCAGCAGCACCATTACATGAAACAGCAGGTCAGCGGCCTCGTAAGCTAGCCCGCGCTTATCGCCCTCCTTGGCGGCTAAGAGCAGCTCGACAAGCTCCTCCCCCACCTTCTTAGCTACCGCGTTGACCCCCCTAGAGGTCAGGGAGGACACGTAGGATCCAGGCTTAGGGTTTCTAATTCTATCCTTCACCACCTCGAAGACCTCAGCCATTATGGCTGGACCACTCGCAGGGCTCATCTCAGCCTTGGGCGAGGCTCTATTGTGGAAACACGTGTAAAAGCCCTCGTGGCAGCAGACCCCCACCTGCTCTACCTTAAAGAGCAGGGCATCCTTGTCGCAGTCTAGGTAGAACTCTAGGACCCTTTGATAGTGCCCCGAGGACTCGCCCTTAAGCCACAGCCTACCTCTAGACCTGCTCCAATAGTGCATGAGACCCGTGGTTAGGGTCTTGATCAGCGCCTCCCTGTCCATGTAGGCCTGCATTAAGACCTCCTTGGTGAAGGCATCCTGCACCACGACGGGAACTAGGCCCCCGCCCTTTGAGAAATTCACCTCGTTGGCTACCTTGAGCGCCTCGTCTAGGCTTAACTTAAGAACCCCCTCCATGAAGAGGCACCTAGCCGGCTTATAGGGGAGGTAGGGCGTTTAAAGCAGTGTGGTTTAAATGGTGCTCGTCTCGCCGGACCTAGTTAACAGGCATTTAACGAGCGATCGGCTAAACAGGATGTTTAAGCTGCTAAGCCAAGACGAGGTGGTGCAGGCCTACCTTAGGATGTCCAACATCATGGCGGTGTCGAGGCTGCTCTACAACGACCACGGCCCCGTCCACTCAAGGATAACTGCGGGCAGCGCCCTTGAAATGCTATCCTTGCTCATGGAGGCGGGGGTGGAGCCTTCAGTAGTCAAAGACGGAGTGGGAGACTACGAGGACGCTAAGCTAGTGGTGTTAGCGGGGGCTTACCTACACGACATCGGCAACGCTGTACATAGAGAGCTCCACCACGTACATGGCTGCTACATAGCGAGCTCCATACTTGAGAGGCTGCTCCCTAAGGTGTACAGCGGGGATGGAGTCAAGGTAGCCCAGCTAAAGTCTGAGATCCTACATTGCGTGTTCTCACATGACGAGGAAGTCGAGTGTCTAAGCGTGGAGGCGGGGGTGGTTAAGGTGGCTGACGGCACGGATATGGCTGGGGGCAGGGCTAGGATCCCATATAGGATCGGTAAGGTGGACATACACTCCCTCTCGGCCTTAGCCATCGACAGCGTCGAGATCGAGAGGGGATCTAAGACCCCCGTGCTGATCAAGGTAAACATGGCGAACCCGGCTGGGGTCTTCCAGGTCGAGGTGGTCTTAGGACGTAAGCTTGAGACCTCTAGGCTTAAGGGATACGTCGAGGTGGAGGTCCTTGAAGGGGGGAGAAGGCTGAAGGTTTTAGGCGCCTCTTAGCGCCGCCTAAGCCACTCGCCGTATAGTTCCTCGGCGACCTCAGCTGGAACCCTGTCCCTATTGCTTAGGCTTAACACTACTAGCTTGGAGTCGCCCCTAGACTTTATCTCATCTATGAGAGGGTCCCTAGCCTTATAGTGCACCGTGCCTAGGACGAGCTTACCGCTGTCGAGGGCCCTCTTAACCTCCCGCTTAAAGGACTCGCTGTAGAGCTCCATGGGCCCCACCTCGTCGATGACCACCACGTCCGCCTCGTCCACCGCCCTAGCTATAGCCTTGGCCCCCACCTCATCCAGGTCTCGAAGATTAACTCTATACTTGCCCACGCGGGGGCCTGTAGGCTGAGCAACGCTTGCGAGCGTCCCTTTCTCACCGGTCAAGAGATCGGTCAGCTCAAAGCCTACCCTCGACCCGCCTCTCCTAACCTCACCCGAGGTCATGCCTCCAACCTTAAGGCCTAGACGCTTAAGCTCCTCGGCAGCCCTCATTACCGCCGTAGACTTCCCGACGCCTGGAGGGCCAGTGATGAAGACTATCCTGGCCACGCTAGGCCCTACGGCGGCTAAGCTTTTAAGCTTACCAGCCACGTAGGCCAGCGCGCAAGTTAAGGCTTAGTTAAGGCTGGCAGTAGGAGAGCTATAAAGAGCCAGAGCAACATTATGATTAACAGCACGTTGAACATAGATTGCCACTTAGCCCCCCTAGCTCTCTGAGCCTCAAACCTAGCCCTGCAGTCGCTGCTACAGAGCGGTGGCTCCCCCGGGGTAGTATACATTAACGGTATCGGCTTGCCACATACCACGCAGTGTTTATGAGGATAGCCGACCTCTATACCGGCCTTCCTCCAAATTTCCCTACACCTGTCACTACAAAGAGGAGGCTCGCCTACCCCTTGACTATAAGGAGGGTAGATAGGGGCTCCACAGACTATACAGTGTTTATGTTCGTAGGCCGATTTAGCTCCCTCCGCTCTGTTATAGGAAGCTTCAGCTTAATTCGCTTTTCGCAGCGAAGTACCTGGCCTAAGGTTTTTATGCGATGGCACTAAGTTGAAAGTAGCGGTGGTTAACTTGAAGCTTGAACTGGCCATCAACACTCAGACCCCGCTCATCAGGTTTAAGCTTAGCTTCGAAGAGCTCCTCGAGAAGTATGGTAAGCTGGAGGAGCCCGTGGACTTAGAGAACCTTGCTAAAGACGAGGACTATTACTTTGCCCCTGGAGGAGTTACAGCCATGGTCTACCCCATGGTGAAGGAGCTCATGTCCACGGACGAGCTAAGGTCTGCGTGCTGGGTCTCCCTAAATCCCAACGCGCCCTCTGAGGCCTTATTCGAGGGGATAAAACTATACCACGTCCAACTTCCCAACGAGCTCATACCGTATTACACCAGCTTCAAGGAGAACATTTGGAGGGAGTGCCACGGGCTTGGGTGGAGTAAGATCAAGGTGAAAGAGTACGAGGCGTACATGGAGTACAACTGGCTGTGTGCCCAGCGAATGTTAAGACTACTACCAGAGGTCGACCTACTCTGGGTACATGACTTCCAGCAGCTTCAAGTGGGGGGCTTCATAGGCCCCTCGGCACCCACAGTGTTTAGGTGGCACATACCGTTCAAGGTGGACCTGGTCTCGCCTAGGATGAGGGACTTCGTACTTAGAAGCTTCGAGGGCTACGACGCGGTTGTTGTAAGCACGAGAAGGGACCTCGAGGGCTTAGTACATGGGGGATATAGGGGGAGGGCCTACCAGATCTACCCATACATAGATCCGAGGAAGTGGTATAAGCCGAGCAACGAGGAGATCAAGAGGGTCTCAGAAAAGTACGGAATTAAGGAGGATCACGAGCTGGTGCTAGTCGTCGCCAGGATGGACTACGTTAAGAGGCAGGACGTAGCCATTAAGTCGCACGCCCTGTTGAGGAAGAGGAGGCCCAATACCGTGTTAATGCTCGTGGGCGACGGCAGCTTTACGAGCAGCGGGCTTGGGCATAGCAAAGGCGAGCAGTGGAGAAGATATCTAGTTAGCTTAGCAAGAGAGCTGCGCGTAGAGGACTCAGTGCTCTTTTCAGGCTACGTGAACGAGGAGGAGTTGAGGGCGCTCTATGCTCGCGCAGATGCAGTGCTCCTACCTTCCATGATGGAGGGGTTCGGCTTAACCGTGGTGGAGGCTTGGGCCCTTAAGAAGCCTGTGATCGTGAGTAAGGGAGCGGGGGTCTCAGAGCTCGTCATAGAGGGAGTCAACGGGTTTACCCATAAACCCGAGGACCATGAAGAGTTGAGCTCTAAGGTAGCTAAAGTATTAGAGGACAGCGAGGAGGCAGCTAAAATGGGCGAACTAGGCTACGAAACGTCAAAGCGATGCTGGGTGACCTCAGCCAAGGATAAGCTTAAAGAAGTCTTCGAGGACGTGATTAAAGGATACGAGGAGCCTTGAGCTTATTAGATACTCTAGTTGCCTTCGAGTTGACGCCCACGTAAGGGGTCTACTTGCCCACCAGGTCTATGTGCATCCTCAGGTAGTCCTTGAGGTCCCTCGTTATAAGGAAGTTGTACCTAACGTGTTCCCTGCCATTCCTGCCTAGAGCCCTCGCTAACCAAGGCCTCCTTAACAACATGACCACCTTCTCAGCGGCCTCCTCGAGCCCGTTTACCAGAAAGCCCGTGACTCCATCAATTACCTGTAAAGGTATTCCACCTGCCCTTCTAGCTACGACAGGTACCTCCTTCCAGAGAGCCTCGGAGACTGCTAGACCGAAGCCCTCCCTGATGGATAGCTGTAGGCCCACGGTGAAGGACCTCTGGAGCGCGTTGACCTCTAGGTCCCCCACTCCGTCTAGGTTAGTTAGCACGTGTACATCCTTGGACTGCGAGGCCTTCTCCACAGTCTTCTTATACCACTCTGAGCCCTCAGGGTCATCGTGAGCGAAGCTGCCTATCAATAATAGCTGGGTTTTAGGTTCCTTCTCCCTGACCATCCTAAAGACCTCGATGACCCCTAGGGGGTCCTTCCAAGGGTCGAACCTGGCGACCTGGCCTATGATAGGCCTATCGGGATCTATATCGAATCTCTCAAGCACCTCTTGGATGATGGACGGCCTTAGAGGTTTGTTTTTGTCGCTTAGAGGGTCTATAGAGGGGTACCTTATGAATACCTTGACCCCGGCTAGGTCCCTGGGGACAAAGCGTTCGAGCGAGAACACCACCGCGTCGTACTTCAGGACGAAACCCCTTAGGAAGCTCCACACCGATAGATTGGGCTCCGACGTGTCTATGTGGCAGCGCCAAACCCACCTGCCTCCTCTACGGTAGGTTATAAGGGGAAGGGGCTGAGGGTCGTGGATACATACCACGTCGCCGTCTAGGTCTAAGAGTGACGCGTTCTCTTCGTTTACCTTCAAGTAGAGCTGCATCATGTCCTCGCTGAGGGCTATGGTCATGTCTCCCTGGAGGGCGTTATGTATCTTTTTAGTGACGCCGAAGAACTCGGGGTTGGCCTTAAGCACCTGCCACCTAGCATCTAGCCCGACAGAGCGAGCGAGGGGGATGAGGTTCTTCAGTATCTCGGCTACTCCTCCGCCGTAGGACGTGGCGTTGACGTGGATAACCTTGGCCCCTTTGACCCTCTCAGCCAGTTCCAGTATGCTGTTGACTTCATCCTTCCCTATGACCCTCTCGTAGTCTTCTATGCTCCTCCCCTCAGCAGACAAGCTGGCTCACCATGAGGTCGAGCACTGTAGTCGCGCCTTTAATGTTGGTTAACCCAGCCAACACGTCTATCCTTGACACTAGCCCCACTAGCTCGCCGTTATTTGATGTAACTGGAAGGCCGCTAACGTCGCGGTCAGTCATGATCTCTATGGCTCTGCTTACGTCGTCGTGGGGAGACACCGCGAGCACTTCCTTGCTCATCACATCCTTCACCTTCTCGCTGAAGACCTCCTCTACCCCTACGTCGTGAAGGAGCATCTCGACGTGCTTCTCCTTGATCAAAAGGTAATTCAACAGGTCAGTCACGGTTATTATGCCCGCCAGCTCGCCTTTATGAACCACAGGCAATCTTCTAACCCTTAGATCGGTCATCAGGCTGGCGGCTTCCATTAAGCTGGACTCAGGGCTTATATGGTAGACCCGGCTGGTCATGACGTCCTTCACCGGGACCCCAAAGACCTCTCCCCTCAACCTACTCAGCACGGTGGAATCGTCCACCATGCCCTGGAGAACCCAGTTGTCGTCAATGACTATGACGAAGCCCACTTTGTTTTCAGCCATGTACTGTATGACGGCTTGTGGAGGCATGTGTTCGACGAACACATTGTGAGGCTCGTCTATGAAGAGGCTTACATTCTCCCTCAACACCTTCGCTATCCCCTTGCTCTCGACGAGCGAGGTGCCTCGCTTGCCTAAAATGACCTCTAAGACTCTCCTACCCGTTATGACGCCTTTAACCTTCTTGTTGGAGTTCACAACAACAACCCTGTAGGGGCTTTGCCTGCTCTTACCAGCCATGATGCTCAAGGCTGTGATTAGGGGGTCGTCCCAGTATATGCACGGCCTAAGGCACATGATATCGACTAGCCTCAAGGGACCTCACTACTTAGGACACAGCTATCCGGTTTAAAATCTACCTCGATCGCCTCCTTCAGCTAAGGTCCAGCTCTAAGAGAACCGATTAGAACGCGCAGCTTAATGTCCAGCGATCAAGGGTAGAGTCCATTACTATGGCCGCCGCAATCCACTTAGGGGTATACAAATAGGTTAGACCTCCTCAACCTTAACCTCCTCGAGGCCTTCCTCACTGAGCCTATAGGCCTTAACTGAGCCATCGAGCGAACTTATAATGAGCCAGGTCATCGGCCACCTCCTCATACCCTCCTGGTCCTTAGAGGAAGGGTTCGGAGCAGCTGGATGTGAATGGTAAATCCCCACAAGGTCTACGCCCCGCTTCTCGGCCTCCTTTAACGCGCGGTACACGTCTTCAGGGTTTACCTCAAACAGGTAAGGAGAGGAAGCTAAGTTAGATGCCTCCATGACCTCGACTACTTCAACAACCTCTCCACGCTCCCTGCCGAGAAGAAGACCACATACCTCGATAGGGGTCGACAGCGCCTTACGTACAAGAGACTTAAGCTCGCGCTCACCGATCCTGAGCACTCTGGGGCTATGCATCGGGGAACCATGTAAGCTTAAGACTAAGGGGCTATAGAAGCATTCTCCGTCGGGAGCTGCTTTGACTAAGTACCCCACCATTATAGGGTACGGTAGAACCAAGTTCGGCGAGCTCTATGAGAGGAGGCCTGAGGAGCTGATAGAGGAGGCTGGCCTCAAAGCCCTAGACTCAGCAGGGATCGAGAGAAGGGACCTAGAGTACTGCTTCCTAGCTGACTACTTCCTACAACTGACCAATAAGATAGGGCTTGAGGAGGGGTTTATGTCAGAGCTCCTGGAGCTCCACGTCCCCATGGAGAAGTGTAGGTCCTTTAGCTCCGCTCTCTTCAACGCATACAACGCGATTATGGCGGGGCGCTGCAAGGTAGCCCTTGTAGGGGGCGTCGAGAAGCTGACTGACAGGTGGGATAAGGTGCGCGACGACCTAATGATACTAGAGGATCCATGGAGCTACTATGCCGGCGGCAGCCCTGAGTCTAACCATGAACTCATGCTTAGGATGTACGTGAAAGACAATGGGCTGAGTAGGGAGGATGTCGAGGGCTTGATGGAGGCCTTGGCCCTCATAGCCGTGAAGAACCATCGATGGGCCGCGCTCAACGCCGACGCCCACTTCCACAGCAAGCCCGTGTCGCTGAAGGAGGTAGTAGCGGCTAGGAAGAAAGCGCATAGGATGCTGGGGCTCTACGACTTCGCCCCCATCTCCGATGGGGCCTCCGCAGTGATCTTGGCGAGCCCCGACGTAGCGTCTAAGCTATGCGACAGCCCAATATACGTTGTGGGCTTCGCCTCAGCCACAGACTTCATTTCATACGCCTGTAGAAAGGACCGTTCAAGCTTCCTAGCTACTAGGCTGGCCGCAGAGTCGGCGTTTAAAATGGCTGGAGTGGAACCTAAGGACGTAGGCATCGCTGAGGTGTACGATCAGTCCACGCTGCTAGAACTCGTAGCACTCGAGGACCTAGGCTTCTACGATAGGGGAGAGGGCTGGAGGAGGGTTAAGTCGGACCTTGAAGTGGGCGACCACTACAACTTTGAGGGCGGAGAGCTCTACGTGAACACCAGCGGGGGTAGAAAGGCCGATGGGAATCCTTTAGGCGCGACCGGTGGAGCTATGATAATAGAGGTGGCTAAGCAGTTAAGGGAGGAGGCTGGGCCCCGTCAGGTCTCCTTCTCCTCGAGGGTTAAGGCTGGGCTGGTGGTTGAACATGAAGGCTTCGGCACCAAGACATATGTGCATGTGCTGTCGAGGGAGAGGCCTTGAGCAGCGAGCCTATTGAACGCAGGGTGTCGTATATAGGGGATAGGTTAAGAGGAGCTAAGTGCCCAATCTGCGGCAAGGAGTACTTCACGACCAGGCACTACTGTGGGGTATGCGGTAGGGCTAGCGTAGGTAGGATGAAACACCTAGATCTCTTCTACGAGAAGGGCGTGCTTGAGGTCTGCACGGTGGTAAGAGAGCCCACCAACCGATTCAGAGGGCTAGGCAGCTACATCTACGGGGTGGTTTCATTCCACGACGGAGCTATAAGAGTCCCCGGCAGGATAACCGACCTCATCGTTGAGGGCGACCTAGATCCCTCAACCCTAGAAGGTAGGGAGGTGGTGCCTAGAATAAGGCGCAGGTACGCGGTGGGCAAGAGCGACATTATACCCACCATCTCCCTGGCCTTCACGTTCGCCGACGAGTACTACCCGTACCAGCGCTTTGAGCCCGCGGAGCCCAAGGTGAGGGCTGAGAAGCCCGGTATAGTGGGCTACGGCGTTTACACCTCTAGGTTTAGGATAAAGGAGGAAGGAATGGAGAGGACGGTGCCCTTCATAGACGAGGACGCCATCACAGCTTCGGTGGAGGCGGGAAAGCTTGCGTTGATACATTCAGGCGTGGACCCTGGACTCGTCAAGAAGGTCTACGTGGGCTCGGAATCAAACCCCTATGCAGTTAAGCCGATAGCGTCCAAGGTGGCCCAGGTACTAGAGCTAGGAGTTAAGTTGCCAGGCGAAGTTCAGGAAGTCGACGCTATAGACACACAGTTCGCGTGTAAAGCAGCCACCAGCATGTTTAAGGATGCTGCCGCGCTCGTCTACTATCCCTTCGTGGAGACCCCCTACGTGATGGTAATAGGCGCCGACAACGCTCAGGCAGCGCCTAGGACCACCCCAGGGGGTGAACTCGACTTCTTCGTAGGCTTTGGGGCCTCAGCCTTCATATTCGGCATGTGCGACGTCATAGCTGAGATAGAGGCCTGGTATTCATGTACCTCCGACACTCCTGACTTCTGGCGCAGGGATACTCAAAAGTACCCTAGGCATGGAGGGCGCTTCACAGGCGCTCCAGCATACTTTAAACACATCGAGAAGGCGGCGAAAGGGCTTATGGAGAAGTTCGGGTATAAGCCCTCAGACTTCGACTACCTAGTTCTACATCAGCCCAACCCTACCTTCCCGGTTAAGGCGGCTAAGAACCTGGGGTTTAGGGAAGAACAATACGAGGCTGGGCTAAAGGTAGCTAAGTTCGGCAATACATACTCCAGCTCAAGCCCCCTAGGCCTAGCGGCCATCTTAGACAAGGCTAAGCCCTATCAGAGGATTCTCCTCGTAAGCTATGGTTCAGGTGCAGGCAGCGACGCTTACGTCTTCATAACCACCCCGCTGATCCTAGAGAAGAGGAGGAGGCAGAGGTTTACCGTAGAGTGGCAGGCTGAAAACCAGTTCCTCAAGTACGTGGACTATTACACTTATAGGAGGTTTAAGTCTGGGCTACAGCTACTATAGCCTCGATAAAGCTACACGTCTACGCTCAGCTTAGGCTAACTGGCGCGCTATCTCCAGGAAGTTCCTGAGGACCAATAGGCCGAACTTTCTCTCCTCGTCGTGCCTCTCGGGGTGAAACTGAACGCCATAGACGGGCTTGTCCCTTACCTTCAGCGCCTCGACGGGGTTCTCGGTCGATGAAGCAAGTACCTTAACCCTCGGGTTGTGGAAAGCGCTCTTAGAGAGCCTCAATCTATGATTCTCCCAGACGACTAGCCTCCTTAACCCCTCGAAGAGGGAGTCCTCCTCAACCACCTCTACCTCCTTGAAGCCTATCCTCCGACGCTCCATCTTCACCAGCGGGATACCTAAGCGCTGAGCTAGGAGGTGAAGGCCGAAACATATGCCTAGGACCGGCACCTTAAGCTCCCCCAACATCTTAAGTTCCTCTTTGAGCCAGCTACGAGAGATCGCACCTCTAGGCGAAGTCCCCGTCAACACAGCGGCATCGAAGACCTGAGGCCACCCTCTAGTCGGGCTGGCCGTCAATGGCTTAGCTCCAAGGGACTTTAAGCTCCTCTTAATCCTCCTTAAAGCCGCTCTGCCCATACCCTCGGGGTAGTTGTTGACCACCACTACCCTTAAACTCCCCATCCAGCTCGGAGAGGAGGAAAGGGTATTAAAAGGGTGGCGTCCGCCAAGATAAGCTGCATAGAGGGAGGGAGCTTAGATGGACTGGGCCTTAAGGGGTAAGGTGTTGAAGTATGGAGATAACATAGATACCGATGTGATAATCCCAGGCAAGTACTTGATTCACATAGAGCCTGAAGAGCTCGCTAAGCACGCCATGGAGGGTATAGACCCCTCCTTCCCCGAGAAGGCTAAGGAGGGCTGCATACTGGTGGCGGGCCGTAACTTTGGGTGTGGCTCAAGCCGTGAGCAGGCCCCCGTAGCCTTGAAGCACGCCGGCGTTAAGGCCGTAGTCGCTGAGTCTTTCGCCAGGATCTTCTATAGGAACGCGGTCAACGTGGGCCTACCGGTAATCGTATGCCCTCAAGCTACAAGCTTATTCAACGAGGGCGACGAGGCCGAAGTAGATCTAAAGGAGGGCTTGGTCAAAAACCTGACGACCGGGGCTAAAGCTGAGTTTAAGCCTCTACCTCCCATGCTGCTTGAAATATTATCGGCGGGGGGGCTCGTCGAGTACATGAAGAGGAGGCTTAAGCAGGCTTAAAGCCTCCTTAAGCAGCTCGCCACCATCAAAGCAGTACCTCACCGAGCTAAAGTCCCTAACGAGCTTGTGTACCTCGCCCTTAACTTTCTCAGGATCCTCGCGCTTAACGAGCCTAGATATAAGCTCCGCTATCACCTCCATCTCTCCCTCCTTCATACCCATCCTCGTAACCTCCTGCGTACCGATCCTTATCCCAGAGGGGTTGTGCGACCTATCAACGGGGTCCCACGGCAGTAGGTTCTTGTTGACTATGATGTCGGCCCTCTCGAGGATCTTAGCCACCGTGTCCCCGCCTCCAAGCCTTGATACGTCCACGGCCACTTGATGGGACTCCGTGAAGCCCTTGTGAGGGCATAGAACGTCGAAGCCGTGGTCGTATAGCGCCTTAGCCAGGGCCTTAGCGTTCTTAACTACCTGCTTAGCGTAATCCTCTCCGTAGACCTGCATCTCAAGTAGCGTGACCGCTAGGCATGGCAGCCTCGCCAGATGGTGGTTTGAGACGAGGCCGGGGAAGACAGCCCTCTTAACCCTCCTAAAGACCTGCTCGTCGTCGCTCATAATCATCCCCCCTTGAGGACCGGGGAAGGTTTTATGGGTAGAGCTAGATACGACGTCGGCCCCTTCCCTCAACGGGTCCTGAAAGACCCCCCCAGCCATCAACCCTAGCACGTGAGCTGCGTCGTAATGAACCACGCAATCGTAAGCCTCAACTATCTTCTTAACCTCCCTCACTGGGTGAGGGAAGAGGATTAAGCTGCCTCCCAAGGTAACCATCCTAGGCTTAACCTTATCGGCTAGCTCAGCCAGCTTAGTCACGTCTATGTTCATCTCCTCATGATTGAACGGCATGTCGTAGGTCTTAAGCCCCCTACACCCAGCGGCGCCTATCTCGTCGCAGCTTATATGACCGCCAGCCGGGATGGAGAGCTTCAGCAGTCTATCCCCCGGCTTGGCTAAGGCATAGTAGACCGCTAGGTTAGCTAAGGCGCCTGAAATAGGCCTTACGTCCACGAACCTCGCCTTAAATAGCCTCGACGCCAGCTTAATACATAGGTCCTCTATGTAGTCGACTACACGTCCTCCCTGATACTCCCTGTCGAAAGGATCTCCCTCAGCGTATCGATGGTTGAAGTCGCTTACGAGCAGCGCTCTGGCTAGGGGGCTCATCCTATTCTCGCTGGCTATCAGGTTGAGTGTTGAGCCTCCACGCCACTCCTCCTGTTCCTTAACCGCCCTGATTACGTCCCTTAGCTGTGAGCCAGGTTCCTCCCCTGAGCTCTCAGAGCTCAAACCTCGATCAGCCTCCTGGCTATGTCCTTGGCGAGGTCCATGGTGCTAGAGGAGCCCCCTAGGTCTGGGGTTAAGGCCTTGCCCTCCCTTAAAGCCTCCTCCACTGCCTTCTCAAGCTTAGCGGCAGCCTCGACTTCACCCAGCCACTCCAACATCATCTTAGCGGCCAGTATGGTGCTACAAGGGTTGGCTACGCCCTTACCGGCGTACTTGGGGGCTGAGCCGTGGACAGGCTCAAAGATAGCGTGACGCTCACCTATATTGGCGGCTGGAGCTAGCCCTAAGCCTCCTACGAGGGCGGCCGCCTCGTCAGATAGTATGTCGCCGAACATGTTAGTGGTCACTATCACGTCGAACTCGTGGGGTCTCCTAATCAACTGCATGGCGCAGGCGTCTATGTACATCTCGTCGAAGGATACCTCAGAATACCTAGAAGCAACATCCCTGCAGGCCTTAGCGAAGAGGCCGCAGGTAAGCCTCATTACGTTGGCTTTATGCACCGCAGTCACCCTCAACTTCTTACCCCTTTGCTTCGCGAGCCTAAAGGCATACTCAGCTATCCTACAAGACCCCCTGTAGGTGATGGGTCTAAGGCACACTGCCGCCTCGCTGGGCACGACCTCGAACTCCCAGCCCTTATACACGTCCTCAGTGTTCTCGCGCACTATCACGAAGTCTATGTCGGGCCTAAGGCAAGGCACGCCCGGATACGACTTAAATGGTCTAACGTTAGCGTAAAGGTCTAGCTGAAGCCTGAGCCTAACTATCACGTCAGCCGCGGTCTCGCCCACAGGGCCTTTTAGGCAAGCGTGGCTTTCCTCGGCTATCACCTTGAAGGTCTCGTCGGGCAGCGGTTTACCGTACTTCTTAGCGGCCTCGTCGCCTGCCTCCACTTTCACGTACTCTAGCTTAAGCCCCTTAACCGCGTCCTGGAGAGCGTCCAAAACGTGAAGAGTAGCTTCCACCACCTCAGGTCCTATCCCGTCACCTGGTATGACGGCTACCCTGTAACTAGCCATGTGGGGCGCCCGCCGGCTTATAGTAGCCTTTAGGATTTAAGGCTTAACGCCTAGTGGGCGTGGCTAGGTTAATGGTGACCTCGGCTATGTCAGCTCCGTACTCGGCCACTCTACGTAGGCTGTCGAGCACGAGGCTTAGGCTCACGATAGACTTGACGTCGAGGTTCAGCTTGACCAGCTTCTCCACAGCCTTCCTTCCAGCCTCGACTACCTCGGCGGCCTTGGATATGCATTGATGGGCTGCGTTCACGTCAAGGGACTCCAAGGCCTTCATCGACTCGCTGTATACCTGCCCAGCCTGCTCGCTGACCTTTAAGGCGTCGTCGAGGGCCTCGCTGCCCAGCTTAGTGTCTAGCGAGAGAGCCATGTAGGCTATCCTGGCTGCGTGGTCTGCAACCCTCTCTATGCTCTTAGCCACGAGCCTATAGCCTAGGCAGTCCCTCGGGTTGCCTAGGCCTATCTCCTCGCTGAGCGACCTATTCTGGACAGCCATCTTGAGCTGGCGCACTATGAAGAAGTAGAACCTGTCGACCTCGTCGTCCCTGGCCACGACCTCTGAGGCTAGGCCGTGGTCGCAGTTGGCATAGGCGGTGGAGGCGTCGCGGTGCATGGAGGAGGCTATGATACTCATCCTGCTTAAGGCCCTCTTAACTGGGAGCTCAGAGTACCCTATGAGGCACTGGGTCAACATCTCGTCAGCTGACTCCTCTATGATCTCCACGCCCATCAACTTCCTCCTTATAGTTTCCTTCAACATCGCCCTGTGCTTCGACGTCCCCTGCTGGAACCTCACCCTTATGGTCTCGTGACCCGTCAAGTAGTACGAGATGAAGTTCCTGACCGCCACTTCGGGGTCCATGGACTGGGAGACCTCGACCACCGCCTCGAGGCTCCAGCCCCCCTTAACCTCCCCTCTAGGCACTATGAGGAGCGAGGAGTCCGCCTGTGGGATAAGGGCCACTTGATGGCCTGGCTTGAGACCCACGCTCCTAGCCCACTCCTTAGGCAGGGAGACGACGTAGGTAGCACCACCTGTTAACTGAACCCGCCTAAACTCAATCGACAAGTATAGAGTCCCTCATGCCTGGCTACAGAGGCTAAGTATAAAAGGTTTATAGTTACTAAGTTAATGGAGGGAGGGAAAAACTAGCTACTGATTTCCGTGCTCCTTGACGACTAAGTCGACCAGCCTAAGGAACTCCTCGTCGCTTAGCGCCGACTTCCTCTCCTCGCTGGCGGCCTTAACCGCCTCGGTGATCTTAGTTAGCAGCTCGTCGCTCACCTTGACCCCTAGCTCCTCAAGCTTAGCCTTTATAGCGTGCCTCCCTGAGAGCTTACCTATCACCAGCCTTCTACGCTGACCCACTAGCTCGGGAGGATAGGGCTCGTAGGTGACGGGGTTCACTATCACGGCGTGTTGATGGACGCCGCTAACGTGGGCGAAGATGTTGCTGCCCGATACGGGCTTGGCCGGGTGTATCTTTATGTTGCTTACACGCTCCACAAGCTTGCATAGCTCATATAGGTGCTCAGTCCTAAACGTGGTGTAGCCGTAAAGGTTGTGTAGAGCTAAGATCACCTCCTCAGTTGGCGTTACCCCCGCCCTCTCACCTAGGCCGTTGACCACCGACGATATGACTGAGGCCCCCTCCTCGAGCGCTGCTAACGAGTTGGCTAGGCCTAAGCCGTGGTCGTTGTGGCAGTGGACCTCGATAGGAGTGCCGGGAGGTAGGGCTTCCTTAACCTGCCTCACGAGGAACCTCATGGCCGTGGGGTGTATGCAGCCAAGGGTGTCGACTATCCTGGCCCTATCGCAGCCGGCGTCTATTACGCTCCTAAATACTTTTTTAAGGAACTCTAGGTCGGTCCTCGTAGAGTCCTCGGCGCTGTAGGTTATGTAGAGGCCATGGGCCTTAGCGTACTCCACGAGCTCCACGGCCCTCTCAAGGTACTGCTCTCTTGTCATTCTTAGCTTATACTTCAGGTGCATGTCAGAGGGAGGGAAGGACAACACGAGGCCGAAGGTATCGCACTTAATCACCTCGTCTATGTCTGACTTCACGGCTCGGGCGAAGCCGAAGATCTTGGCGTTAAGCCCCTCCTTAACCAGCCTCCTTAAAGCCTCCCTCTCTCCTTGAGAGGCCGCGGGGAAGCCAGCCTCGATCTGCTGGATGCCCACTTTATCTAGCATTCTAGCTATCTCAAGCTTATCCTCAGGCCTAAACACAACCCCTGGCGTCTGCTCGCCCTCCCTCAACGTGGTGTCGTGTATAATGACCTCGCTGGGGAGCTTCATGCTAGCCCTGACCTCAGGGTGAAAGTTTAGTGGGCTTACAGCGACCTTGCTCTCTAGGTCCAATCCACTCACCTTCACCATGAAATCCTAGGCCTGGAGTAGGCCTTGACGGTTTTAAAAGCTTTTCTACAATATTTGTAAAAATTGTTTTTACAAAGTTAAAAGAGCAAGGAGATGAGGTTAAGCCCAGCCGGCCTAACGTTTACGACGGTCGCCACGAAGCACTTTAGTTTTTCAATCAGGTTTTTAAAGCTGAGGAGAGGGAGAAGGGGGCTGGAAGGCGGGGGGCCATGAGGATCGTAGCTTATGAAGAGCTAAGCTCGGAGGACCTTGCTAGGCTATCTGAGCGGGGCAAGCTTCAGCTGGGCGGGGTAATGGACGACGTGGCCAAGATAGTTAGGCGTGTCAAGGAGGGCGGGGATGAGGCTCTGAGGAGGTTGGTCGTGGAGCTCGACGGAGTTAAAGCTGAGGATTGGAGCTTGGAGGCCACGCGTGAGGAAGTGGAGGAGGCCTATGGTGAGGCTGGAGAGGCTGTAGATACCTTAAGGGAAGTTATTAAGTACGTTAGGAGGTACCATGAAGCTACGAGGCCGATGAGCAGCTCGGTCGAGGTGGCTGAGGGCCTAATCGCAGGGTCGCTGGTTAAGCCCCTAACAAGGGTGGGGGTCTACGTCCCCAGAGGGAGGAGGGGCTACCCGTCCACGGCGATTATGACCGTGGTCCCGGCTAAGGTGGCTGGGGTCGAGGAGGTCGTGGTGTGCACCCCGCCGCTTTGCAACGGCAAGGCTCCCGCGCTCAACCTCGTAGCTGCTGTTGAAAGCGGCGCCAACAGGGTGTTTAAGGCTGGAGGAGCGCACGCCGTGGCGGCCTTAGCCTATGGAACCGAGAGCGTGCCAAGGGTTGAAAAGGTGGTGGGGCCTGGAGGGGTCTACGTGACAGCGGCTAAGCTCGCGGTTAGCCTCGACGTGGCCATAGACATGCCAGCAGGGCCTAGCGAGGTCGTGGTGGTCGCTGATGGTAGTGCTGAGCCTAGCTTAGTGGCCTTGGACTTGCTGGCTCAAACCGAGCACGGCCCTACCTCTCACGCTATCCTCGTCACCTGCTCTAGGAGGCTAGCCAAAGAGGTGGCACAGGAGGTGGAGAGGCTGGTTAAGGAGGTTTACGCTGAAGCCAGCGCTGAGCGGAGGGCCCTTGAGGAGACTCTTAATAAGGGAGGGCTGGCCATCGTCGTGGACAACCTGAGGGAAGCGGTAAAAGTGGTTAACGAGCTGGCGCCTGAACACGTGGAGTTGATGGTTAAGGACCCCCTAGGCCTGGTGGGAGCTATAAGGAAAGCTGGCGCCATCTTCCTGGGAAGCCACGCGCCCACAGCGTTAGGCGACTACGTGGCTGGCCCTAGCCACGTGCTGCCAGCTGGAGGCTATGCCAGGTCGTACTCGGGGTTATCGACCAAAGATTTCGTAAGGGAGGTCAGCTTCATAAACTGCCGGGAGGAGGGGCTTAAGAGGCTAGGCCCGTTAGCCGTGAGGATGGCTGAGCTAGAAGGCTTTAAGTTACACGCGCTGTCGGTGAAGGCTAGGCTTAAAGGTGCAGCGAAATGAAAGTGGCCATAGTTAACTACGGCGTCGGCAACTTGAGAGGGGTAAAGCTGGGAGTAGAGAGGGCCGGTGGAGAAGCCGTGATCACTGAGAGGGACAGCGACCTGAGGGAGGCTGACGCCATAGTGCTGCCTGGCGTTGGAGCCTTCAGGGACGCCATGGCGAGGCTTAAGGGGCTTGAGGAGGCTTTAAGGGAGGAGGTAGCATCGGGTAAACCACTGCTAGGCATTTGTTTAGGGCTACAGCTACTCTTCACTGAGTCTACTGAGAGAGGGACTCATAGCGGCCTGGATTTAATTAAGGGCAGGGTGGTGAGACTACCGAGCACCGTCAAAGTGCCTCATATGGGGTGGAACACCGTAAACCTGAGGAGGAGCTCGAAGCTCGTCGAGGAGGTAGAGCAGGGCTCCTACGTGTACTTCGTGCACTCGTACTATGCTGAGCCCCTCGAGGACGTAACTGTCGCCGTCACGGAGTACGGGGTGGCATTCCCTTCCATTATCGAGAAGCCTCCACTCTACGCAACACAGTTCCACCCTGAGAAGAGCGGTAAGGTAGGGCTCCGCATACTGAGGAACTTCCTGGACATAGCTAGGAGGTGAGGGAAGTCGAAGCTCTTGCCGTCCATAGACATCGTGAGGGGGAAGGTAGTCAGGTTGACTAAAGGTAGGCTGGACGAGGTCAAAGTATACTGCGACGACCCTGTGAAGGCGGCTAGAAGGTGGGTTGATGAGGGTGCTGAGGCCCTCCACGTGGTGGATATAGAGGCCGCCATGGGGGTGGGGGACAACCTTGAAGCTATTAAGCGAGTGCTCACTTCAGTCGACGTCGAGGTCCAGGTGGCTGGAGGTATTAGATGCTTAGAGAGGGCTAGAGACCTAGTGGACAGCGGAGCTTCCAGGGTCGTCGTCGGCACCCTGCTCGTAGAGAAGCCTAGCCTCGTAGCTGAGATGGTCAAGGAGCTTGGCTCTCAGCGCGTCGTGGCTGCCTTAGACCACAGGTCAGGTAGAGTGGTGGCTGAGGGATGGCTTAAGGAAACGAAGCTAGATGTATACAGGCTGGCTAAGGAGGCTGAGAGGCTGGGGGTTGGCTGGATTCTGTTCTCGTCTGTGGAGAGGGACGGTACCCTCAGCGGCGTCGACGTCGACGCCGTGGAGAAGATGGTCAGGTCCGTGTCGCTTCCTGTCTTGGTGGCTGGGGGCGTGGCCACGTTGAAGGACGTGGAAGACGTGGCGAGGGCGGGGGCTGCAGGCTTGGTGGTAGGTAAGGCGCTCTACGAGGGGGTGTTCACCATAGATGAGGCTAAGAGGAGGGCTACGTCGCGATGAATAGGTTCTGGGAGGCGGTGAAGGCTAAAGTGCTGTTTAGGAAGGTGGGGTTAAGCCACGGCAACGACGCCGATGGCATAGCCTGCGCCGCTCTATTCCTACGTAGATACCCCAAAGGTAAGGTGTTGCTGGCAGAGCCTTGGGAGATCAAGCCCACCTGGTCGTGCTGGTTTAATTGGATAGCTTGGGACTTCGTAGCCGACTTACCCTGCCCCTTTAGGGTTAAGCTACACGTGGACCACCACCGCACTGGCAGGCCCTGCGCTAAGAGGGAGTTCTTCGACCCTGAGGCCCCTTCAGCCGCCTCACTAGCTATAAAGGCCCTAGAGCTTGAAGACGACCCTGTAGCTAGGAGGCTTGTCGAGCTCGCTAACGAGTGTGACACCGCCAGCATAAGGTCTCAGGAGGCCTGGGACCTAAACGACGCCGTGAAGGGGGGAGGGCTCGAGGATAGGGTCAAGCTGGCCTACATGCTGGCCACTAGGGGCTTAGAGGCCTTGAAGGATAAAGAGGCGCGTAGGTGGGTCGAGGTCAATAGGCGTAGGAGGCTTAGAGCCCAGGCCCTCCTAGACAAGGTCTCCATTGAGGACTACCTGTTCATCAAATTAAACGAGGCGGATGAGAGATTCCCGGTGAGGACATTCATGATATCGCTGGAGGAGCGTGGAGCCAAGTTAACGTGCGTGATTACCCCTCGAGGTAGGAGGTACAAGATACATCTAGGGTCAAGACACGATAGCGGTATAGACTGCGCTGAGCTAGCTTACAAGCTGGGTGGTGGAGGACACAGATACGCCGCGGGAGCCACCGTAGACAACCTGGAGGAGGCCTTAAGGAGGATAAAGGAGGCCCTAGGGCTAAGCGAGGTTAAGCTTATAGAGCTTGAGGCCCCCCGTGGTTGAAGAAACCTTCACAAGGGGGGAAGCCATGCTGGCTAAGAGGGTCATACCGTGCCTAGACATGAAGGATGGGAGGGTGGTCAAGGGCGTAAGGTTCCTGAACCTAAGGGACGCTGGAGACCCACCTACGCTGGCAGCTTACTATGAGGAGCAGGGCGCCGACGAGATAGTTTTCCTAGACGTCACAGCTAGCCACGAGAAACGTAAGATCCTAGTGGACGTCGTCACTAGGACAGCAGACCAGCTCTCCATACCCTTCACGGTGGGGGGAGGGATATCCAGCCTAGAGGACATAAGGCTGGTGTTGTCCTCAGGCGCCGACAAAGTTTCCATTAACACGGCGGCAGTGGAGAGGCCCAGCTTCATCAAGGAGGCCTCTGAGGTCTTTGGTAGCCAGTGCATAGTAGTCGCCATAGACGCTAAGAGAGTCTACGTCGATAGACCGGAGGAGGCCCCCGACAAGGTCCTTGTAGACACTCCTCAAGGCATCTGCTGGTGGGAAGTTTACACTCACGGGGGAAGGAGGCCCACGGGCATAGACGCGCTGAGGTGGGCGAAGAGGGTAGAGGAGCTCGGTGCGGGGGAAATCCTCTTAACTAGCATGGACTGCGACGGAACCCAGGAGGGCTACGACCTAGAGCTGACGAGAGCCGTGACGAAGGCAGTAAATATACCAGTCATAGCTAGCGGGGGGGCTGGCGAGCCGAGACACCTCTACGAGGCCTTAACGGTAGGAGGAGCCGACGCAGCCTTAGCAGCCTCCATCTTTCACTATGGGAAGTATACCGTGAGAGAGGTAAAAGAGTACTTAGCGAGTCGAGGCGTTCACGTTAGGCTCTAGCCCCTATGTAGGTAAGGATCTTGGTAAAGATATATATAGGACCTAAATAGATTATGTAACAGGGGTGAGGGCGGAGTGGCTATTAGGAGAAACGGACACTTTAAGGGACACCGCTGCCTAGGGGACTTTAGGGCCCTTGCTAAGACCTTCTCGTGGAAGGTTCTCGGAGTGCTAATGCTCTTTGCCGTGTCCTACCTCCTAACAGGGTCTCCCGTGGCCTCAGGCACTATAGCGCTCACTTACCATCTACTCAACACTTTGGCTTATTATGTTCATGAAAAGGCCTGGGAGGACGTAAACCCGTCCAAGAGAGTGCTCGCCTTATCCTTAGCCTTCTTCGTGGCTAGCACGTTAATGTTAGCGTGGTTGACGCTATATTACCCGTAAACCTATGACCCCCTAAATGAAGTAGTCCAAGGTGTTGGCCCTGTTTTCTTGAAGATGCGCGTCCCTAGGTACGTAGCCCTCCTCAACCTTCAACAGTGGGGGCTCACAACCATAACGCTCCCTACTAGTTAACTCCCTTAGAAGCTTTGACACCATAGACCTGTTAGGCGGCTCGATACCGACAAACTCGCTAAGTTTAACCACCTCTCCTTGTACCTCGTTGAGCTTAACGGGCCTACAGCGTTTACGGTAAGCTTCGAGAACAGCCTTGTACACGAGCCTCCTCATAGACTCCTCGCTGAGCTTAGGCCTATCTACTCCGTAAGGGGTCTCCTCCAGGTTCACGTCGGAGGCCCATGGAGGAAGCTGGGCCCCAGCATTCCTCATCGCCCTGAGTATCCTCTTAAGCTTGAAGACCTCCTCCCTTAGCCGTTCGTACTGGGCTTTATAGAAGGCCAAGCTCCTCCTAAGCTCCTCCACTTCGGTGGATGACAAGCCACCACCTCAGGCCGAATCAATGCTTTCGGCAGGGCTGGCTATTTATAGCCTAGCGATGGGGCGTACTTGCGCTCATTTGAGGCACCACATGAGCTTCTCGTAGAGACCTGCGCAGCTCCCTAGGCCACTTAACTTTGATAAATACCTGTAAACCACGTAGAGTTGGGTGTTAGGTTGGGGTTAGAGGAACAGGTTAAAGGATGGTATAGCTTAGCTCGCAGGGCGCTTAGCTTTAAGGTGGAGGGACTGAAGGAAGTCAAGCCTAGCTCCATAGTATTCCTGGGCCTCGGCGGGTCTGGGATCGTCGGAGACTACGTGAAGACCCTATGCTACGATAGACTGTCGATACCGGTCCACGTAGTTAAGGAGGCCAGGCTACCAAGGTGGGTAGGCAAAGATAGCCTCGTAGTGGCGGTCTCATACTCGGGCAACACCCTCGAAACCTTAATGGCGGTGGAGGAGGCCTTGAGAAGAGGGTGCCAAGTCTATGTGGTCTCGTCTAACGGCAGGCTAATTGAGCTTGCCCACCGCAGAGAGCTGCCCTACGTTAAGCTCGATGAAGGCTACGCCCCTAGAGCAGCCCTCCCGCTTATGTTCTACCCCTGCCTTAATCTCCTAGGCGAGTTAGGCCTAAACGTCGTGGAGGACGACGAGATAGAAGAAAGTCTGGAGGTGCTTAGGGACCTAGATGAGAGTTTAAGGGAGGCTGAGGGAATAGCGTTAAGTCTAATTGAGGATAGGACGCCGGCCATTATAGCCGACGCTAGATACGAGGCTTTAGCTTGGAGGTTTAAGAGCGACTTAAACGAGAACGCTAAGATGTCAGCTAAATGTGAAGTAGTGCCAGAGTCCATGCACAACGACGTGGTCGGTTACGAGAGGAGGCGTTCGCCCTTAAGAGCGCTGATTATCAGCGCGGGGGACGACCACCTCTACACTAAGCTCCTCGAAGGCTTCGTCAAGGAGAACCTTGAGGAAGCTCAAGTGAGCGTAAAGGTCCTAAGGTTGAGAGGAAAGTCCATGCTAGCTAAGCTGATGCACGGATCCCACGTCTCAGGACTTACCTCCGTGGCCGCCGCTAAGATGCTTGGAGTAGAGCCTGAGCCTACACCCAGCATCTCCAAGTATAAGAAAGCCTTGGAGGAGCTCGCGAAGTAAGATATTTTAAGCGTTGTAACTATAAATTCACAGCCAATATGGCTCCCCGGGGCGGGGGGGTCAAGCGAGAAGGAAATGTTCTCTGCGAAGAGTGCTCGATGTTTCAAGGCTGGGTGGAGCCTAAACGCAACCCTAGGGGCGTGAAGCTAGCACTCTGTAAAGCTGTAGGGGCCCCTGTCCAGCCACCTTACGACCGGTGCCCCGCCTTCAAGCCTAAGGCTAGCTAAAGGGAGCTGTAAGCTTTCTTTAGTAGCAGGGCGTCTCCTTCAATGTTAGGCGACTCGCTGATGATCACGCCCTCAACCTTAAAGTCCTTCAGTGCCTTGACCAGCGCCTCGTAGTTGTAATCGGACTCCTCCAAGTTCACGTGCTTTATTTCCCCCCTCTCACCGTACTCTATGCCGGAGAAATGCATGTGCATGTTCTTCAAGCACTCTTTACCGAGCTCCTTCTCGAGTAGGATGAAGATGGAGGCTATCTCGTCGTACGTGTTGTAGGCGCCGTTGGTCCTAGCGTGTATGTGGGCAAAGTCTATGCAGGGGAGCACACCTTCAACCTCCTGGCTTAAGGCCACCACCTCGTGTAGGTTGCCGTACTCGGCAAGTCCACCAGCCGTCTCAGGGCGGACCCACACCTCTACGCCTTCGTCCTTGAGCCCCTTAACTATCCTCTTAAGGGCCCTCTTGACCCTCTCGTGAACCGTGGAGGGCTCGTCGTCGCCGTAGTAGGCTGGGTGGAAAACCACCGACCAGCCTCCACATTTGTAAGCCACCCTGGCCGTGTCCATGACCCTCTTTATGCTCGCCTCAACCTTCCCTTCGTCGGGCGAATTAAGGTTGACATAGTACGGGGCGTGGGCAGTCAGGACCACGTTGAGCTCTTCACTGACCTTCCTAACCTCCTCGGCTAGCTTATCGCTCATCCTAACGCCCCTGACAAATTCCAACTCCATGGCGTCTAGGCCAAGCTCCCTGACGGTCTTAATGCCCTCGACGCTCGAAGACTTAGGGCTTGAGAGGGGGACCCCGGCTGTGCCGAAAAGCAGGCCTTTGATCTTCGACAAGCTCGGCCCCACCTACTAAGTGGTCGGCTCCAGCCGTTTTTAAGGCAGCGTACCCCTATAGAACTTGGTGGCTGGGCAGCCTACGCAGCTACGCTTCTCGTAACCTTCACAGGAGATGCATAAGACGCCGCAGGGAGTCTTCTCTAAACCCCTCCTGGACAGGTACATCCTCAGCATCACGTGGCGGGGGATGGAGGCCCTAAGTACGCTGTAGACCTCCATCTTCCTGATGTCTTCTTGGCACCTGCCTAGGACGCAGTTGTAGGATAGGATGTTCTCGAGGGTCCAGTCGTCTTCGACTGCTAGCAGGAAACACAGGTTGTAGGCACCTAGGAGAGAGAAAGCCTGAACGATACGGGGACACTCCTCTAACAGGTTTAGGATCTCCGCTCTCTTCGAGCTGCTGCCCACGTCGGCCATGATTAAGAACAGCTTAACCCCTATGCGCTCAGCGTCCACAACGGCGGTCACCCTCAACATTCCTTCGTCCAGCAGCTTCTTCAGCCTCTTCTTAGCCCCCATCCCAGTCAGGTTTAACCTACGGCCTAGCTCCTCGAAGCTCATCCTACCGTCCTGTTGAAGCAGCGATATCAACTCCCTATCGAGTCTATCCATCACACCACCTTAAGCCAAGCATACCTCGCCCTCGAGGATTTAAAAACTTCTCACTTGCACCTGTTTGATTTGAAAACAAAAAAGATATATTAAGGTTTAAAAAGCAAACCGTGAGGTAGGATGACGGTTGAGCTCGTAGCGGACCCCGAGCTTTGGGGGGAACTTTGTAGACTGTTTAACTCGCTTAAGAATAGCAGAAGGATGACCATACTTAGCGCGCTGTTGAAGAGACCCTTAGGCCTGAAGGACCTTCAGAGGCAGCTGTGGCTTAAAGGGCTAAAGCATAGCTTGGAGACCGTTAGGTCCGCCTACCTACAACCGCTGGTCGACGTGGGCATCGTTAAGTTGGGAAGTAGAGCTGAGCTGACGCCCATGGGGAGAAGGATCGCCGAGGAGGCGTTAAGGGAGGCCTGGCTCTTCAGAAAGCTCCCCTCAAGGAGCAAGTGTTACGAGGAGGCCTTGCTCATCAGCCTGCTTGATGGGCCCAAGTCGATAAGCTCGATAGACTTCATTAAGCCTCAGGCCGTGATCTATAGGTCCATAGGGCGTCTAAAGGGGCTCATTAAGGCCACGGGTAGAGGGTCATTTTACGTGGCGCTGGAGGGAGGGGAGGCGCGCTTAACTCCCACCGAGAAGCGGCTTCTAGAAGACATCAAGAGGAGGGGAGGGGTCGTGGCGCTGAGAGAGCTGATGAAGGACAGGTTCATTAGCCGTAGAAGGGTCTACAAGTACTTAGCTAGGCTTAGAGAGAAGAAGGTGGTCGACAAGGTGCTTCAAGGACCTGAGGTGGAGCTAACAGATGAGGGGGTTAAGGCAGCCAGAGCACTTTGGAGGGTAGCTAGCTATGTAGCGTTTAAGGCCGAGAAGGCCAGGTTGAAGGCCTTAATAGTCTCATACCTAGGTAGGCTGGGTAAAAGGGCCTTCGACGACGACCTAGTGGACAGCCTCAACCACTACTTTAAGCAGCGGTTTGGTAGGCCTATCCAGCCCTATGAATACGATGAATTGAAGGACGAACTGAAGAGAGAGGGAATCATCGAGGGAGACCCATATACGGGGTATAGGCTTAAGCTGTACCCTAGCGCCGAGGAGGTAAAAAGTAAGGACCTTGAGGAGACCTTCTTTGAGCTAGCTACGCTTTAATACTACTTCAAGTACTCAGTTAAGGCTTTGGCTGTGCCGGCCTTAGATTTACCGTGAGCCCTCGCCTTGTGGATAGCAAGGCCCCTCTCTGTGTCAAACTCGCGTCCACAAATCTCGCAGGTGTAGGGCAAGCCTACACCCTTAAAGCTGCTGGGAGAGCCCAATAATATCTATTACGCCATGATCAGGTGGCCCCGGCCTTGAGGGACTCTAGAAGTATCTCCGACACGTCTTTAACCTCGAGCCTTCCCTCGAGCTCCTCGGCCTTTAAGGCGTCTTCAAGCATTATCAGGCATACAGGGCAGGCCACCGCTATAACCTCGGCGCCCGTGGCTAAGGCCTCCCTAACCCTGACCCTAGCTGGACTGTTAGGCCCCCCTCCAAGCAGGTCTATGTAGAAGTTGCCTCCACCGCCACCACAGCATAAGGCGTCCTCCCTGCAGCGCTCCATCTCGACGAGCTTTAGCCCGGGGATGCTTTCGAGGACCCTCCTAGGCTCCTCGTAGATCCCGTTGTGTCTTCCAAGGAAGCAGGGATCATGGTAGGTGACCTTGACCTCAAGCCTCCCAGGCTTTAAGGAGCCCTCAGCTATCAGTTGGTCCAGGAGCTGAGTGTAGTGGATTACGTTTATCGAGCCACTGAGCTTAGGGTATAGGTTCTTGAAGGCGTTATAGGCATGTGGTGAGAGGGCTACGACCTTCTCAACCCCCAGCTCCCTAAACATCTTAATGTTATTCTCAGCTAGTAGTTCAAAGAGACCCTCCTCACCCATCATGTAGGCCTCGTTGCCGTCGCATATTTCGAGTTCACCTAACACGCCGAAGGGTAGCTTCGCCGCCTCCAGTAGCTTGGCTAGGCTTTTAGCCATGCGTTGAGCACACTCCTCGTAGGAGGCTACGCATCCCACGTGTAGTAGGTACTCGTCGCCGTGCTCGTAGCGCTTAACTCCCTCAGCCCAAGCTCCACGCTTCTCTCTCGCCAGTCCCCACGGGTTACCGTACTTGTATAGGTTCTCAAGGAACTCCTTAACCTTAGACGGCGCTAGCCCCCTCTCAATGGCTTCCCTCCTCGCCGCCACCACCATATCCATGAGCTCTTCCCTAAACTTGAACGGGCACTGCTCCACGCAGTTGCGGCAAAGCGAGCACGAGTACAGTATCTCTGCGAGGCGCTGGCTCCATGAAAGCTCGCCGCTTAGCCAAGCTCTTATCAGCCACAGCCTACCGCCCGACGAGTAGGATTCAAAGCGGTACTTCAAGTAGGGCGGGCAGTTAATGCTAGGTGAGGAGGCAGTGAACTTGCAGTAACCGCACCTAAAGCACCTATGTATATCGGCTAAGGGCTGCATTCAGCTGACCTCCCAGTTGCCGGGGTTCATTATCCCCTTGGGGTCGAGGAGGCGCTTGACCTCCCTCAACAGCCTAAGCGCCGTGGAGTCCATTCTCTCCATGATGAGCCTCTGCCCATAGACCCCCGGCTTCCAAGGAATCCCTCCAAGTTCTAAGGCCAGCTCGTCGGTCTCATCCAGCGCCCTCCTAGCCCTCTCAACGCTATCAGGGTCGGCGCGGTTGAAGGGGTAGGACCAGGCGAACATCAAGGCGTGTCCCCTGCCGACAACCCTAGCCATGAACGAGTAGGTCCCTATACCATGTCTCTCGGAGATCTTAATACCCCTCCTGTAGGCCTCTGGGAACCTGTCGACCGGTATGATGGCGCCCACGTAGCTAAAGCCGCCGCCCTTCTTAACGTCGGCTATCCTGGCCACGCTAGGCTGAGGTGTAGCGAGCAGGGTCGCCTTCATGTCGGGGGTCAGCATCATAAAGCCTCCCTCACGGCGGTCGATAATGTCCTTGAGTGCGTCCCACACCATACGCCGCTTAAACTCCAACTCCTCGTCGCTGTCGCCAGTTAGGTAAATGGAGGTGTGCTGTAGGCCCGCGTAGATAGGCGGATAGGGCTGGGCCCATATATCCACGTCCTCTACCATCTCCGTGTACGTCACCCTGTAGACAACCTCGGGGACGAGCTCAGGATCCTCAGTCACGAAGACCTCCACGTCCCTAAACTTCTTGCGAGGATAGAGCTTGATGGAGAGCTTCGTGACTATGCCCGTGGTCCCAAGCCACCCCACGAACAAACCTACTAAGTCGGGTAGGGGGGCCCTTGAGAACCAGTAAGGCGACACGGCACACGAGCCTAGCCTACAGACCTCGCCGTTGGGGAGCACGACCTCCAGGCCGTTGATCATGTCCGAGGTGAAACCGTACTGCTGAGAAAGCCTACCTTGACCGTGTATTAACGCGTTGCCTGCTACGGTAGCTGAGGGAGGAGCGTCGGGAAGCGAGTGTTTTAACCGTGGGTGATGACGCTCCAAGTAGGCTTTCAACTGCCCATGTGTAACCCCAGCCTCTATGATAGCGTACCGTGCCCTCTCGTTGACCTCTAAGATCTGATCCATCCTGCGCAGGTCGACGACTATGCCGCCCTTCAAGGGGACGGTGAGGCCAGTGAGGGTTAAGCCCGCCCCCATGGGCACCACGGGTATGCCCTCCTCGTAGGCCAGCTTAACAATACGCTGAACCTCCTCGGTGGTCTTAGGCAAGACCACGTAGTCAGGACGCCGTGGACCCGCTACGCCTGGATCGTAGGAGTAGATGTAGAGCTCCTCAGGGTTAGCGGACACGTACTCCTCGCCCACTATTTCAACTAGAGCTTTGTAGATGCGGTCCTTCAACCCGTCCACCCCTTAGGGCGCTCGCCTATAGCTAGCTGGCATAGCTGGCTCATGAGGAGGGGCTTAATCCCCCTCTTAGCTACGAGCTCGCTCAGCGTCCAGTAACAGTTAGGACAGTTAAACACGCAGACCTCAGCTCCATGCTTAACCATGTCCTCGATGTTCCTACGCTGTACGTCTACGGCCAGGTCATACCTGCCTTGGAGCTTAAAGATACTGCCACAGCACAAGGCATTTTCTCTATCGTACTCCCTCTCAACGCGTTCGACGCCTATGAGGTTGAAGATGTCGTCCACCCAGTGCTCCTTTTCAGGAGTTAATCTCGAGGAACAGGGTCTCTGGTAGGCTACCTTCAGCCCTAGGGGTTTAACTTCCAGCTCCCTCAGCCTACGATATAGAAACTCGAAGAGGTGTATGGGTTTAAAGGGCACCTCCAGCCCTATGGCCTTAGCGTAGTGCGTAAACGTAGAGTAGCACTCGTCGTGGTAAAATACCACTTCGTCCACGCCGTGCTGAGCTATGGCCTCGACCACCTT
>Ga0180302_10000008_pt1 | contig 62725 bp, 65 predicted proteins | sample GuaBasSediGuay17_FD_121794 | JGI IMG/M metagenome (GOLD analysis project Ga0180302, IMG submission 121794) | Subseafloor sediment microbial communities from Guaymas Basin, Gulf of California, Mexico - Guay17, Core 4571-4, 12-15 cm | ecosystem: Environmental > Aquatic > Marine > Hydrothermal... | reverse complement strand
TTTACCTCTGGATTCACAAGGAACTCTGGCTCTTTCCCAGATAGGACAGACAATAGTCCCTTTATGGCGACTTCAGCCATCTTAGCTCTAGTTCCTTGAGTGGCGCTTCCAATGTGTGGTGTCAGAATTACGTTTTCGAGTTCACAAAGCGGATGATCCTTCGGTAGCGGTTCTTGTTCGAAGACGTCGAGCGCTGCGCCAGCTATCCACTTCTCCTTAAGGGCTTTGACTAGAGCGTTAGTATCAACAACAGCGCCTCTTGAGATGTTTATTAAGTAAGCTGTGGGTTTCATCAACTTAAGCTCTTTTTCGCCTATCATGTGATACGTCTCTTTAGTAAGAGCTACGCTTAAGACTACGTAATCGGCTTCCTTCAATAAATCGTCTAAAGGTTTAAACTCAAGTCCTAACTCCTTCTCTAAGTTCGGCTTCTTAGTTCTGCTGTAGTAAATTATTCTCATGTTAAAACCTTTAGCTCTTCTCGCGACAGCTGTTCCTATTCTACCTAGCCCTATAATTCCAAGCGTTTTTCCGTAGACATCACTACCTAACATGAACGTTGGGTACCAGGCAATTTTCCAACACCCTTCCCTTACACACTTGTCAGCTACTACAATCTTTCGAGCTATTCCCAATAAAAGGGCCCACACTAAGTCAGCTACAGCATTAGTTAGAACTCCGGGAGTATGGGTTACATAGATTCCTCTTTTAGTAGCTTCCTCTATGTCAATGTGGTCGTACCCAACACTATAAGTGCTGATTACCTTAAGTTCTGGGGCTAAGTCCATGATTTCTTTGTCAATTTTATCTGTTAACAGGCATAGAAGAGCGTCTTTCCCTCTGATATGTTCTTTTATCTCCTCTCTTGGAGGTGGCGCATCTGAGTCATAGAGATCAACGTCACAATACTTCTTTAACAGTTCAAAAGCTGGAAACGGCAGCCTCCTCGTTACATAAACCTTTGGCCTTACCATGGTTTGACCCTATTAACACTAAAAATTTTGTTTTATTTATCTTTACACATAGTCTCGTGATTTGAGTTCCAGTAAACCAAATAATAGAATGGTGAGATGAATGTGAACCTAAGTAAAAGACAATTGAAGGATCAACATTACATTAAAGGCTAGGGATGGAACGAAGCGTTATTGTCTTGGAATATAATGTTCTAGTTTCCCCGTTATTGGGTCTATTTTCAGTCCTAGTTGTTCCAACGCTGTTATCCCCAGTACTTTCGCATCGTCCTTCTCTCCAAATATTACTGACACTCCAGCTCTGCTTTTATCCCATTCAATTATCACTACACCTACTTCCCTCTCAATAACACTTCCATCAAAATTTCGGAGTTTTCTCTTTGTGAATGGTCTTACATTGAGTCTTTTCAGAATTTCTTTAGGTATACACGTATATGTAGCTCCTGTATCAACCTTTAACTTGACTTTTTCATATCTCTTCATTTCTAGGTCAAATACTTTCACATTAACATAGACCTCCACTGATATCCCTCCCTACCATGAGTATGCCTATGATTACATTATACCAGGATAATAGACGCTATTAGTCGCTATAATTTTTTCAATCGAGAGAAATAGTTATTTTACGTTATCTAGGCAATCATTAGCTTCCAGCCCATGTCACTTCATTCATAGAGTATACCTTGCGTTATATTAGAATTCGCTCTTCAGTCTAATTTAAATGCTCTCACTTAAGTTTACACATATACGAGCTCACAACATCCACATTAAACAGAAGAGCGTTAGAATTTTCTCGAACTTTGAAGAATCTTGTAATTCTCTATTTTATAAGAGACCAATTAGTAGATGAGTCTAGTGTCGGTGAGTCGTGCAGTTTCACATTTAGGCTATTCATCAATTAGTGGATAGCTCCCAGCATAGTTATCTTATAACGTCATTCGAATCTACTTCTTAGAAATACGTATAAATATGGGAACTTCAATTTTAGAACGTCACGTGAGAGGTCTGAAATGAGAAGAAGGAGCTTTAGTAGGGGAGAAAGACCTTTCATTAAGGTCAAGGACTTAACGCCTACTTCTAGGGGCGTCAACATAGTAGTCAAAGTGTTAGAAGTGAAAGACATAAGGACTGTGTTCTCTAGGAGGGACAACAGAGAGCATAGAGTAGCTGAAATATTAGTCGGTGACGAAACTGGCGTAGTGTTGTTAAGTTTATGGGACGAAAATATAGAGAAAGTCGAGGAGGGGGATGTTATAGAAATAGGTAACGGCTACGTTTCGCTTTTCAGGAACGAGATGAGGTTAAACGTTGGCTTTTACGGAAGCTTAAAGAGGTCTGACAAAGTCATAGAGGAAATTGATTACTCGAGGAACATGTCAAAGAGAAGGTAATATTTTTCTAGCCATTAACTTAAAGCGACAAATTGAATAGCTCAGAATAACTTTGCCCTCAAATATCCCCTTGTAAGTAAAGGTATTTTAATTAGGACTACACTGATAGTTTGAGAACATGGTAGAGAAAGTTGGATCGTTTTCAATAGTTGAAGTTAAAGAGGTAAAGCGACGACCTGTAATAATTTGTGGAGTGCCAGATGCAGGGTTAGTAGGAGCCATAGCGACCTCTTATTTAGTTAAGAAATTAGAGATGAAAGAAGTAGGTTACTTGGACTCCGATGAGTTGCCACCAGTTCTTGTATTTCACAAAGGGAAACCATCTATGCCGATAAGGATGTACGAAAGGAATGGAATTGTAGTCATAATATCTGAAGTGGCCATACCTCTATCTTTGATTTTGGATTTAGCTAAAGTGATAGTTAGTTGGGCTACCAAGAAAGAGGCTCAAAGAATTATAGTATTGGGTGGAATGCCTGTTCCTAATAGGATAGAGATAGAGAAACCTGAAGTCATAGGGGCTGCCGTTCTCAATGAAGACAGAGAGCTCTTGAATAAACTCGGAATAGAGATATTAAAGGAAGGATTTCTAAGTAGAGTACATGCTTTAGTGGCTAAGGAATGTTTAAAGAGAAAAGTTCCTTGTATAGCATTGCTAGCTCAGTCTTACCTAGAGTACCCTGACCCAGGAGCAGCTGCTGCTGTGCTTGAGAAACTCGGCGACATAATAGGAGTTGACATCGACGTGAAGCCTCTACTTGAGGAGGAAGAAGAGGTGAGGTTGAAGTTGAGAGAGCTCATGAGGAAAGCTCTCCCAACTATAGTCAGAGAGTCACGAAAAGGATATGAGTACACTACTCCACTTATGTATGGATGAAGAGGTGAGCAGTGTGAGCGAGGACGAGTTCTCTAGGATGTTTGAAAGGATAAGGAGAGAGATAGACAGAGCGTTCAGAGAGTTAGAAGAGACTATATGGGGAGAGGAGAGACCGATGTTTGACTTAACTAGGAGGTGTTTAGAGCCTTTAGCTCACGTTAGGGAGGAGGAGGATAGGATAATAGTTACTGTAGACTTGCCTTATGTGAGGAGAAAGGAAGACATAAACGTGAGTGTCAGTGGAAACAACCTAGTGATAGAGGCTAAGATGAGGAGAAGCGTTCAGTACTCAACGCTAGCCGGAGTCTATAGAGACCTATCATTTGACACTTATAGAAAGGTAATAAAGTTGCCAGAGAACGTAGAGCCAAGCAAAGCTGTAGCTAGGTTTAAGAGGGGCATACTCGAAGTCGTTATACCTAAGAAAGTGAAGAAGTTCAGAGTCAGAGTAGAGTAAGCTTGACAACTAAGCTATACTTGATAGGCGTTTCAACAAGTCCTCAACAGTCTCTACTCTACAAAGAGCTAGTGGTAACTTCTCACGTTCAGCTATTATTAACCCTAGTTTGTCCACTCTCTTAGGGCCGTGAAGGACTACTAAAGCTGGTCTCAAGCCTCCTAGTCCAGCTTGCATAGCCTTTATTGCTACAAGTGGACTGCGGCCATAGGTCACTTTAGTGAAGACCGCGGCTCTCTGAGTAGTAAATCCATATAACTTAACATACTCATACGCCGGAACGTCTAAGACTAGCTTAATGCTATCAACTACGGTGTAACCTAAAATGACATCGCTTGCAGCGCTCTTCATAGCCACCATCTCAGCATTTATTCTTTCACAAAACTCTCCTATAGTTAGCGGCCTAGAGAATTCCCTCATATCTAAGATGGCCTCCTGTAATGAAGAAGAGCTCAAAGTTAACTTCATTAACACAGAGAGGACTGGCATTCCTTTCCGTATATCTATGTCTATTAAACTCCTAACAAATCTCCTTATTACGTGAGCTCCTGGCGACTTCCTTCTACCGCTTTCGTAGTCGCTTATCACTGAAGGGCTTAACTTCATATAAGAAGCGAGTTCACTTTGAGAGATCCTGAAGTATTCCCTCCATCTCCTCATAGCCTTTCCAGTATTGCTAGACAGAACTATGTCCCCTGCTATCTTAGTTGCTATTTCTTCGATTAACCCTTTAGTCTCCCTACGCATTAGATGTCCCAAGTTTATTACTACAAAGGGCTTTATTAAGCTCTTGATACTTCCTCCAAAGTGCGTAAAATGTACAACTTTATACTATCCTCTCTGTTCTACTTCTATCCAAGACTTCAGTACTCTTTGAAGAAACGCTCTTCCCTCAAGTCTTGAGAATACAGGCAAGTTCCACTCTTCCTTAAGTTCTCTCTTTCTCTTTAACGTTTTCCCCTTAACTAATCGATAATTGCTGTTTCTGTAGAAAAACTTCCAATACAGCAATACTCCCCTTCTTTCCCAGAGCGGGATATCGCTTAACTTAATGCCCTTCACTTTGCGTAATAGTCTTATCAACTCTTTAGCCCTACGTCCTCGAAGGACTTCGCTAGCTCTTTGGGGATCGTGTCCTGCTTCAATTAAAGAATAGTGTGCGTAACAGTTTAGACAATTCCTAAAACACTGAAGTTGTCTCCAAACTAGGTAATCTATTATCTCGTTCACGTGTAGCGGGATTATTCTAGCGTCAAACGACACTGTAATTTCTCTATCAAATAGCCTTAAAATTTCAAGTGTTAATCTGCTCGAGAGAAGAGACGGTATTAGGGAAACTAACTTCTCTATTCTCCTGTTAAATGGAACGTCTTTAAAGAAGAGAAAGTTGACTTCGTCTGAGAACATGTAGGCTAGGATAGCATTAAAACCTCCTTGCAGTACTTCACGAGAAGCTTTTACTAGAGTTCTAATGAGCCTCTCATCAAATGGCTTTCTTAACTCGAGGAGACTACATACCTTACGAAAGTTCCTGCCATTACATCTCACAAAAAAGGCTAACTCTTCAGGTACTCTGTACTTTGAGTAGACTTCATAGCTCTTAAAGTCCTTTACTTTTTCACTTGACCCTTCAACTGACCTTCTTCTCATATTCATCTACGCATATTACCCTTCCTAGCTTAGCCGATTCATTTGCTGCTAACACTGTCACCATAGTCTTGTAGGAGTCTTCATAAGGAGTTCTAATAACCCTCTGATCGCCAGTCAACAGAGCGTTCACTATGGTCTCATACATGCGATCTAACGAGTCAACGTCGCTTCTGTACGTCTTCGTCTCTTCGCCCTTCCTGAATACTTCAACTTTTACACCAGGAATGAACCTGATCAAGAGTTCTCTACATATCACGTCCAAAGTTACGGCGTAACCCTCTCCCTCTTTAAATACCTCGGGGTATAGTGCGTACGTGGTGTGCAAGCTACCAACAACGTCGTTTTTAAACTTAAAGGCTACTGAATAGCTGGCCCAATTAACGAAACCGCTTTTCAGATCCTCATCGAGATTTCTGCCTCTTTCAGTGTAGAATGCCGATACCTTTTCAACGTCGCCAGCTAAATACCTAAACAAATCCACTAAGTGAACAGCTTGCTCAACTACCTGTCCTCCTGCTAAATCTCTCCTCCTTATCCAAGGCACTAACGGAACAGTCCAGTACCAGTGTCCAGCTAACATCGATAAGGTCTCGTAATCGATAAGCTCTTTAACTACGTCAACTAACTTAGAATACCTCAGTTGAAAACCTACTATAACTAAACTCCTGCTCTCTCTAGTCGCTCTAAGTAACTCCTTTAACTCGGAAAGAGAAAGAGAGACTGGTTTCTCCAGTATTACATTAAGACCATGTTTTAAGCAAGTTAGTGTTTGAGGTACATGATATTTGATTGGAGTGCATATTACTGCCACGTCAATTTTTTCTCTGTTAAGCATTTCATTTAAATCCTTGTAAACTTTAATGTTATATTCCTCGGCTACTTGCTTGAGTCTAACTTCGTCGACATCACATGCACAGGTTACTTTTGCTTCCTTGAACTTCATGAGCGTCTCTAGGTGTCTTAACCCTCTTCTCCCAACTCCGATTATGCTGAACCTAATTTGCCCACCCATTAGACTAGCCCTCGCTTACATCGCTCACATACAGTAGTAATCTGTCAACTTCTAGATTGAGTCCAGGCTCTTTACTGCATACAGGGTCTACTGCCTCGACTATAATCAACCAGCGCTCCTTGATAGGGTCATAGGCAACGCTGCAGTAGGTGTGTATTGGGTACTCTTCATGCTCGTATCTAGATCTAGGATCCCATCTCGCCGTGAAGACCTTCTCCAAGTTGAGGTTCCTGTAATCCACGACGTAAGATGCGAAGTTCTTAGTTAAAGCGGCTCCCTTCACTACGTCAGTAGTCTCAGTCCCTATGAAAACGGGTCCTAGAGAGCCAGCCAATATCGACCCGAAAAGCATAAAGAATTCAGGCTGAGACCTTCCATTTACCTTGAGAACTCCCAACTTCTTCCACTCCTTTCCGTCTGAACTCACCGCCAGCGCTGTGTGAACTACGTTGCTATCTACACTCCTAGCCTTGTAGAGACAGAAATAAAGGCCATCGATTATGTCAATTGTACAGTCCCTCGACTCTCCACTATCGTAATCTTGGTCTGCCCTCAAGGCGAAGCCTTCTCCAACCCACGGGCCAGCTGGATCGTCAGCCGTTAATAAGTAAGTCTCCCACCTAGACTCGAAGACTCGCTCAGCTTCTCCAGCTACATTTTCCTGAGCTACGTCTATTGAAAGGTAAAGGTGGTATTTCCCTGTAAGGGGGTCTCTAAGAAGTTGTTGTCCCTCAATGCTCTGCACTTGACGTCCAACGATTTCGCTCAACTCCTCTTTAGTTATCCAGGAGACTAGGCCAAAGTTCTCTCCGTCCTTAGACCTGTATATCTCAACAGCATATCCCCTCTTCGGTGGCGCTGTTCTAGGCCTACTAGTCAGCCAGTACTCTTCGTCTTCTACGTCAATCCATAGCTTTCCTGCTCCACACCATGACCCAGGGTTAAAGTCAGGTGGATTTAGCAATACTTTCTTGAACTTCCTCTTAGAGAACACAAGTTGAGGGGGGCATAATCCTCTCCACATATTTTCCACCTTTTATTACATCACTATAATGATATAAGTGCCTTAGCACGTTAGTAAAAGCCTTAGACCCCTTCGTGCAGTTTCACTCAAAAAGCTCAGTAACGTCTTGTACGTTACTTTTCGCGCTTTTATTCCTAAGTACTTGAAGACCTTTGACAAAAACAAATATATGCTTTATGGGATCACTCCTCTCCGTGAGATGATGTTCGTGGCTATTAGGGATGTTCTCGTCAGGAGCCTAGGATTCCATAACGTCTTTGAAGGTCTCAAGTGGTTAGGTGTGAATAGTATAGAGTTAGCTCTCGACAAGAAGCTCAAAGCCGTAGCTTTCTCGAGCTCATTAAGTGACTTAGACTCACTTAATGAGTTCATATCTAAATTAGGGGAGAACGAAGTTAATGTTTGCGCACTCTTGTTAGCGAATGACTTTGGTTCTGAAGACCTAGAGAGCGAAATTAAGTACGTTAAAAAGGGCATAGAGGTCGCTAAAAGACTCGGGGTTAAAGTAGTTAGAGTCAACGCAGTAATGAGACCGAGACTTAGTTGGACTTTAGAAGACATGTTGAGTGTAACTGTTAACTCTCTTAAGAGCGCTCTGTGCTCTGATAGTGTAGTTTGGTTAGCAGTAGAGAATCATGGAGTTGTGTCTAACAAAAGGGAATTTTTAAGAGGTTTATTCGAAATGACGAAAGGACTTTCGATAGGCTTAACCCTAGATACTTGCAACTTTTATTGGTATGGATACCCCCTTAATGAGGTTTACGAGATATACGAAGAGTTTGCTAAGCATGTTAGGCACACTCACATAAAGAACGCGACATCTATAGGCCCTAAGAACTCTTACAGAGGACGTGGTAGCGTTAAAATGCAACCGTTGTATGAGGGAGACATAGACTTAAAGAGAGCAATTCGAATTCTGTGGGAGAATGGCTATGACCACGACTTAACAATTGAAGACGAGTCGCTAGGTCGTTATTCTATTAGGGATAGAAGGGAAATCGTGCTTAAGGACGTACAGTTTCTAAAAGAGACGTTAAGAGAGGTGGGAGGGTGAAAGCGTTTTCAAATGGCATTAGAGCGTATGAGTGGAGTTATAAACAGTTCAAGGTATTGACTCTAGAAAACAAGAGGTTGAGAGTATCACTATTACCACACAAGGGATCTGACATAGTGGAAATCCGTTATAAACCAAAAGACGTTAACGTACTGCTCGTATTGCCTCTTAAGTTCTTCTTAACTACTCTCCCTCCTAGTCTTAGAGGGACGTTTTTCGACTATTATGAGGGGGGATGGCAGGACATAATGCCAACAGCTGGCGAGGCTAGCTTTGAACTTAGGGGAGTGAGGTGGGAAGCTCATGGCGAGTCCTCGCTCATACCTTGGGAATACAGCTTAATCGAGTCTAATGATGAGGTTAATATCAGGCTCTCAACAGAGTTGATTAGGTATCCCTTTAAAATAGAGAAGGTCGTAAAGCTGAGAGAGGATAGCGATTCTTTCGAAGTTTATGAGAAGATAACTAATGCTAGTGACGAGGATCTAGAGTATATGTGGCTTCAACACATAATGTTCAGTAAGCCTTTTCTGTCCAGTGATTGTAGGATTGACATCCCCGCTAAAACTGTCATAACTCATGGTCCACCTAATTTCTCTGACTTGTCGTTCTTGAAGCCTGGAGTATCCTTTGAGTGGCCGTATAGTGTAACTAGGGAGGACGAGAAAGTTGACCTCAGTACCCTGCCTACTCGTTATCATAAAGTATATGACATAGCTTACGTGACTGACCTTGAAGAGGGGCGTTTCTCAATATCGAGTCTGAGTTGTGGGTTATCACTTGAGTTCCGTTTTCCTAAGGAGGTGTTTAAGTATCTCTGGCTAATGTACGTTTTTGGAGGCCCTTCAGAGTACCCGTGGTATGGTAGAGTATGGGCTTTCGGGGTTATGCCCTGCACTAGCTATCCAGCTTGCGGACTATTGAGGGCTATAGAAAATAGGACTGCAAGAACCCTTAAGGGAAATGGTAGCATCGAGGCTAGGTTCACTATTACTTTACATGAAATTAGTGATGCCTAGGAGACTTGAAAACTATGTCTTTTCCCCGGCGGATCTCTATAATCCTGTGAAACGGTATGTATGTTATCCTGTCATTACTAGACTTAAATTCAAAGCCTCTGTGATATACCTTAATTATCCTCGAACAATTCACCGATGCTCTGTCGTTCGGTTCTCCTCTCGACACGTAAATTATAGTGTATTCCTCAGGTCTCTCCCTAGGATCCCACATCAGTTTGTTTAAAAAATTCCTTATGCTGAACTTTTTCAAATAATCACCTATTTAGGAATGAGTTTCATCCTCTTCCTAAATATAGGTTCAAGTACCTTTAAGTTACGGCTTAATTTCTTAAGCTTGCTCTTTGATAGCCTTTCTGCGTATAAGTAAACGTTGAAATCGCTTATATCAACAGCATGCAACTTTAGTTTAAAGACTTTGTTTACAGCGTAAATAACGTCCTCTTCATCTATCTTAACGTCAATTTGAATGCAGTTAACTGGACAGTTAGTACAAAAACCTCTCAGGAAACAAAGGCTAGGACACGGAATTCTCAAGTTCTTTTGAAGCATTAAGTTGTAAGTGTTTGCACAACAAGCTGACCTAAATGGAATTAACCCTTTCTCTTTAGCTATCTCTATGGCTTTATCTTTCAAGTCATCCGTCATGACGGGTATCTGCTTACTCCCACTAGGGGTTCCTAATATTCTCTTTCTAATCTCTTTTGTATTGATGCCTGACTTCTCTAACCTCTCTAAAATCCTCGTAGTGACTCTAAGACCCCCTATGACAACTCCATACACTCCTGCCTCCTTACCTAAATGGATTAGGTCCTCTATCTCATCGTCATTCACTCCGGGGATTAACGGTCTCAAAAACATCATTGGCTTTAGCCCGCTCTCCCTAAGGAGTCTTATCGTCTCCAGCCTCGACTCTATACTCGGAGCGTAGGGTTCTAAGACTTTGAGTTTTCTTACTGTGACTACTGTGATTAATGGGTTTATCGTTATTTCTCTTAAAGATGAGAGTTTAGACGCCGTTGATTCATTGATGTAGAACTTTGTTGATATTTGACAGGGGTTCCCTAGCCAATTATTCACTGCAGTAAGATACGTTATCGTTTTCTCTTTAATTAATGGATGGAACGGCTCAGTAATACTGCCAAAAGCCAAGTATGTTCCGTGAATTGTTGGAAAGAAGTAGAGGTTGTTCAATAAGGAGTATACCAGTTCATTGCCTCTGAGTCCATACGGCTTTATGCTCTTAAAGTTAAAGCCCATGTCTTCTATATAACAATAAGTACACTGAAGATTACATCCTATTCCAGGATGTATAGTTAGACCGCAAGGTCTAGGTTTCCGTTTCGCATGATAGTCCGTCATAGCTCTGATTGTAGACTCATGGCTCATTCTACTTTCGACCTTTGATTTTAACACGAGTTTCTTCCACTCAAGCTCCCTAAAGGATAGACTTATTGACAAAGTTTACACCTAAGCTCTTAGTTTCACATTATCGTATGCTCTACGTCTATCGTTTTAATGGACTCAGATAGTGAGTGAACGTAAGGCTTAATCAAGAACTCTACGCGATACGGAACTTTGTGAACAGCAATTCCTCTTTCTTTAATACGCTTCTCTATCATCTCTGTCACCTTAATTGTCTCAGCTATAGGCGCTGGTCTTTTTGATAAGTATAAATAGGGACATAACGCTATGTTACTAGCACGAATTCTTCTAAAGAGATTCGTTATTTCATCACATGCTTTAGTTGACAAAAAACTGAGATTTTTATCGTCTCTTTCAACGGTGATGAAAACGACTAGCACGTTCTCTAACAGAGTGCTATGCATCTCTGAGTTCGCCTCTGTTAGTGATCCCGCTTCTTCTAGGGAGTGCTTAAAGTACTCTGCATGAACCATTAATATCTTCATTTGCTTGCCTCTTATTAAGTAGATGACCTAAAGATAAAGGTACTTAAAGCCTCAGATGAATATGTCAACATCTTTACCAAGTCTCTTGAGCTTATCTCTTAGCTCATCATATTCTCTATCAAGTAAGGCGGCTTCGTCCTCGATATCTCTAGTTCTCTTTTGTTTAATGGACAATGCACAGGTTCCATCGGGTAGCAGTGCATGCTTAGCACAAAAAGCGAAAATACACTTAGAACCAATGCATGAGTCATTCGTTAACGAACAAATGACCACTTTCTTTCTACTCCGTTGTCTTATTATTTTAGCTCTTCTACTACATCGGAAGAAAGGGCACAATACATTACACTTACGAACCACGTCTGAGAACCCCCTTTCAAGGACTGCCTTTAACATTACCCACATATGTTCCGTCTCCGTCACATATATAAACATTTAGGTTAACTGATGACAAAAGTAACTTAGCATAATTAGTGCTATTCAATAGTGACAATGGTCGCTTATAACATTAACTCTTTATCATCTAATAGTAGTTAATTCGACTCTTTAATTTATCTGCTATATTGGACAAACCTCTATTGTGCATAAACTTGATTACTTCAGACAGCATTGGGGATGACCTAGCTCCTCTCCTTGTTATCTTTAAACATGCTACTACGTTCCCTAATGTTAAACACTCTTCAAGACTTAAGCCATGTAAATATCCATGGACGAAACCAGCATTAAATGCGTCTCCAGCTCCAGTCGTGTCAACTACTGCTACCTCAAAAGCGCGTGATTTGTAGAAAGACTGCCCATCGCTGGCCAATGCCCCTTCTTTCCCCAACTTAACTACTACGACCTTAACTCCTCCTTCAAGTAAGCGTTTAATTGAAGCCCTTAAGTCGTGAATCCCCGAAATAGCTCTTGTCTCTACTTTATTTAGGAATAAAAGGTCTACGTAAATTAGTAAGTCTTTAAAGGCTTTAAATCCCATTGTAGCATAACCTCCAGGGTCGTACGAAGTAAGAGAACCTCTAGATCTCGCTAACTTAAGGAATTTGAGTGCCTTCTCTGGCGGGACACTACTCAAATGAAAGTGCCTCGATCTCTCAAATAGCTCAAGTGGAAATAGGCTAACGTCTAGGTTCTCATTAGCCCCTCTATACGCTATCATGACCTTTTCTCCTGTTGACGACTTCACTAGTATAAGAACTCTTCCAGTGCCTTTTCCTGGAACTTTAACTACAAACTCTGAACATACGTTACTCGACTCCAAGTCCTTGATGAAACTCGTTCCGAGTTCATCGTCGCCTACACACCCAATAAAACACGTCGGAGTCCCTAATTTCGAGAGAGCCACTGCGAAGTTAGCAGCAGAGCCTCCCATCATTACATACAAATCTCTAGCTATGACTTCTTGGTCGACTTTTGGAAATTCTTTGATAACCATGAATATATCAACATTAGCATTTCCACAGGACATCACAAATCGCATACTATTGAATTTCAAATAGACAGTATAAAAATTTAGTTAATTTAAACTATTCACCGCGTCAACGACTCGCTAACCTTTCTTCAAAAGGTATTACATAAGACCGTTACTAGCTAACGTATACAATAAGCTAATAAGAGCGACTAAACATAGCAAATAAAGAGGAGAGAGTTCGGTGTATTACGTTGAGTGAAGGTTCAAGTAAAGAACTTGTAAAGGAGCTTGCTGAAGCGAAGGCTACGCTTGAAAAACGAATTAGGGAATTAGAGAACGAACTTAAACTCTATAAATTATTGACTAGACTCCTTGACGAAGCCTTGTCTAAGTTAAGTTTCGTCCCTGCCTCTCAACTAATACAACTCAAGCGCGCAGAAGAGGTCGAAAAAGAAGAACTGATATCGAGATACTCCATATTTTCGCCTGAGAACGAGCACATAGCAGATGTTTCGGTGTTCAAGGACAAGGTAGTAGTGAAGATGGACGTGAAGTTTAGAAAAGAGGTCCCGCCCTTTAAGAGCTTCTTCGTAGGGAGGATTCTTAAGAAATTCGCAGAAGAGGATAAACGAAGAGTTTCACTTGGAGAAATTTCTCCGAGTGAGGCTTTCGGCTACGAGATTAAGGAAGACGATGAAGGTTACGTTGAGGAACTCATCATAAGGAATTACAAAAGTGAAGAAGTGCTGAGAGAGTTGAAGAGAGCTCTTAAGTGGACGTTACGTAGAGTGAGGAGGTAACTAAGCTCTAGCTGATGTCTTCCTCTGAGCCTTGTACATCTCTATCAGCTCTTTCTCTGTAGTAGCTTGCTCTGGTCCCTTATCAAATCTATACCTTCCAGTGAATCTTGGGAAACGTATTGCTAACCCAGCTTCTCCTCTGACTTTACCGTAAGCACAAGTGTGGAGTGGACTTAATGTTATTTCTGCTCCGATGATCTCGAGGACTATTGCTGGAACGAACCACACATCGGCTTCGAGTTTAGAATCTACTCGTGGGTGTTTGTGAGGGATTATGAAGTCTTTGAAGAGCTCAGGAAGCTTAGCTAAGTCCTCGTCAGTGAAGCCGCTACCAACTTTACAGACCGTCTTGAACATGTCAGTTTCTGGGTCGTATGCAGCCATGAGTAATGCTCCATAAGTTCCTGCTCTACGTCCCTTTCCGTAAAATGCTCCGACGGCTACTAAGTCTACAGTGTCGGTCATCTCATACCTATAATCTCTCTTGTATTTAATCCAAAGCCAGCCTCTGGCTCCCATCTGGTATATAGCTCCGGGCTGTATAGACTTACACATTATCCCTTCACAACCATCACTAATAGCCTGCTCGAAGAAGAGTTCTAAGTCTTTAGGATCGTCTATTAGCCTGCTCTCAGCTAGCCTTACTTTCTCACTTTGAGAAATGACTTCTTCTAACTTCTTCCTCCTCTCCATATAGCTCTTCGCTGTGTAATCGACTCCATCTAGGTAGAGGAGGTCGAACAGATATATCACGACAGGATACTTCTCCATAGCTTCCTTTACTCTGTGTTTCCTCCTCCTATGCATTAGTTCTTGAAACGGTAACATTTGACCGGAGAGGGGATCTACCGCCACTACTTCGCCTTCAACTATCGCCTCCTTCGCCTTTACGTGAGTCCTAATTAGGTCAACGACATCAGGATAGTGATGAGTTATGTTCTCTAATCTCCTGCTGAATAAGAGCACTTCATCTCCATCTTTATGAGCTTGAACTCTTTCTCCGTCGTACTTGTACTCAGCGTAACATTTGCCACCTAACTTGTTCAGTATCTCAGTAGGACTGCTGAGCCTCTCAGCTAACATCGGCTGTATTGGAATGCCTACTCTTATCTTGATCTTTTTTACAGACTCAAGACCCTCCTCTGCCAACACTTTAGCTATGTACCCTAAATCTGGGTGAACGTTATAAGCCCTCTCTATTACTTCTCTGTTTGATTTCTGTCCAGTAAATGCTATTGCTAGCGCGTCTAACATAGTCATATCGGCTATACCTAGCCTTAGCTTGCCAGTAGTAGTTCTAAGGATGTACTTTGCTTCTTTGGGTGATGCATCTTTTAAAAGTGAGGTCAATAGTGATATTTTAGCTTCCTGTGAACCTTCTCCGACGGCTTTAGCCATTTTTAAGAATGCATTATAAACTCTTTCAACAGAAAGAGGTTTCTTAATTAGTTGAGGCGCAGCGAAAAAGTCGACTATGGAAGTAGGTCTCTTTTTACTCATTACGTGTTCAGCTACCTTACCTAGATCCCCTACCTCTCTGTAAAGTTTCTCTACCTCTCTTATGCTTATTCCCATAGATAACGAGAGAGCTCTCATTGCTAATTTCTCAGCTATTCCTAGCTCTAACCCCATGTACTCAGGGCAAAGTCTCCCTTGCGTAAGATAGATGACTTTGTCTATGACTTCTGGAGGAGAGGTTTTGAACAATTCTACTAGATAAGCTGTCATTTCTCCTCTTTTTGTAGTCGCTTCTATCTTTTCATAAAAGTCTACTAGAATAGAGTAAAGCAATATGCTCACCGTTCATAATCACGTTAGGTCAGTATATAACCTTAACTATTAAGTAAGATCCATCGCACTACCTCTTTGTAGCAACTCAAAGTAGCTAACGCTTAAAGCCCTTTTGTGGTTGAGCCCAAGGACCGAGGTTATTTCCCTGATCTTGCGCGTTATTGAGTCGAAGTTAGTAATGTCGGTTATCAGTTCAACCTCGATGAAGTAGCCGAGTCCTTTAACTTTATCTAAGTTGACAAAGGCGTTGCTATCTACTAGGTACGTCTCTCTAATCTTCTCTATCGTAGCCGTCTCAATAAATCCAAGGTTTCTTAAAATTTTCTTCATTTCAGCGAATTCAGACACTTCGACTTCTAGTTCTTCCCTTACCTTCAAATTGTGAGATAGCCTAGGGCCTTTGTATGTCAGTATAACTCTTTTGCCTTCCTTTCTGAGCCTAAAGACTCGGTCGTTGAGGTCTATTCTAGGGTGAGAGAAGTACACGTCGCTTTGAACTACTCTCTTAACGAGTGTGAAGTTCTTAGCTAGTTTTGCTCTGACGGCGTTGGCTTCATCTTCACTTAAGTGAAATTTGACTTCTACCTCCATGATGCTCACATTATTAAGACAGAGGTTCCTACTGCTTGTCCAGGCAAGGGCTTTCTGAAGCGGACTATTACTCTGCCTTTTCTGCCATGAAGTCTTTTAACCTTACCTATTATCTCAAGGCCTCTTTCATTTTTCCAGATGACCTTGCGATGAAGTAGTTTGCTAGCTTCTTTGACGTTGTTAACTCCAACTACTTCGACTATGACTTCCTTAGGATTCTGGCTTTTCGCTCCTAACCTGAAGTGGACTATACGACCTTCAATAGGCATCGCCAACACCCTATATTGCGAGTAAAGATCATTAGATACATGGTGAGTAATTACTTTTACCTTTGCCTATGAGGTCTGAGGTCGCAGTTGATAATGGCAGTACTAACGTCGCTCATGTACCTTAAGCAGAATTTCATCTTGTGGCTATAAAAGAAACACTTCGCACACTTATCAGCTCTAACGAATTCTTCTTCATACTTGAACTCGCTTGCTTTGAGAGTTGCAAGATACCTACTAGCGAGTTCTTCGAGCGTTTCGTCGTCTATGTAAACGCCACATTTTTCTAAGATCCTCTCTATTTCATTTAGATCGGGAAACCGACCCTCGATTACTTTGTCTCTGCCAACTAAGATTGTAGGTAACAAGTTCACTGAATATTCAAGAAGGGGGAATATGAACACTTCTCCGAAGATATCATATGAGAGCTCTATGAAGTCTTCGATTTCCTGTTCCTCAGTGTTGACGTAGTATACGTCTAACCTAAACTCCGACTCACTAGCATCAACTAGTGATTTAAAGAGATTCACTAACTCTTGCGACTTTCTGTCGCAACCTATGAACAGCCTTATAACCCTTACCACTAAATCATCCTCCTTGAAGCTTAAGGATTTCATCTATAGCTATCTTAGTAGCTCTGAACTTAGAAACCTCTTTAGCTACTCGTCTAGTGCTTTTTATGATCTCTTGACTTCGAAGGATCTCAACTATTGCCTCCTTAAGAGTCTTGGGAGTTAGTTCCTCTTGAACTAACAGCTTTCCTATTCCTAGCTCAGCTATTGACTGAGCGTTGCCGAGTCTCTCTGTGTGGCTTTTAGATGGTATTATTAGCATTGGAACTCCGTAGTACATGCCCTCAGCTAATGTCGTATGTCCTCCATGGCATATTAAGAGATCAGCGGCCTTTAGTAGCTCATACTTATTACTAAGCCAAGGTGTAACTGTGATTTTTTCGTTAACTTTACGAGTTTCCTCGTGCGAGGACACGTCACCGTATGATATTATTACATGAGCGTTGACATTTATCTCTTTAAACAGGCTTATTAATTTGTTAGCTAACGACCTTTTCTCTGACTTAGTCCCACTAGGGGAAACTAATATGAGTTGGGTGTCTTTCAGGCCTAATCTCTCCCTTAATTCTTCTCTGCTTGGTAGCTCGTTCGGGTATTTTAGTATTAAGGGTCCTGTGAATACTACCTTATTAGTTAAGTCGTCATTAAATATTAAGTTCTGCTTTGATATAGTATAAGGAGGAGGGAAGTCTGGTATTATAATTTTGTTACTTTTCTTCCACACCTCAGCCATTAGCTCCAAGAGAACTCTCTCGACAAAGCCCTTGGCTTTCTTTATTTTCTCACCCCTCTTCTCGCTTAATGGGAGTATTATCAGTAGCTGGTTTATGACTAGGACATTAGGTATCCCTCTGACTATAGCTGCTATTGATGATGACAACCTGCTATCGGAGATGACGATATCGGGACTTAGAACTCCAGTGTAGTAAAGCTCAGCTCCTACTTGCCTACAGAACAGGTATAGTGACTTAGGCCCTTGAGCTATCGTCCCTTCTAAGTCTATGCTGCCATCCTCTTTATGTGCATACTCGAGACCATAAGACCCTAGTACTGTAAATCCTGATTTCTTAACATAACTTATCGCTTCTCCATAAGTAGAAAATATGACGTCGTGTCCTCTTCTCATAAGTTCCTTAGCTAAGGCAACACACCTAGCAGCATGACCTAGTCCTATGCCACATGGGGCTAAGTATACTAGCACTTGATCATCCTCCAATATATAGTTGTCGTTCGATGATTTCACCGTAAGGTTCTACTTCAGCAAATATTTGGGCTGTAAACCTATAAACTTTCAAGTCTGCTAACAGCCAAGCGTCGGGAGGTAAGCCTATTTTAATACAGGCTTGGTTTAAGAACGTCTTTTCATTCCACTCATATTCAACAGCTATTTGAGGTAATAGGACGCTTTTAACTAGTCCCTTTTCTATCATTATCCCATGTAAGCCTACTTTTATCTGCTTTGGATAATCTCTCGGATCACTTACCTGTAGTAGCTCGAGCTGAGACACCACTGACACCTCAAATATTACCTGCGATAATTCCTGCAGAGTTAGTGGCGAAAACCTAGGATCTCTCGTAGCGGCAGCTATCGCAGCGTTGACTGTAGCCTCAGCGAGTGGGAGTATGGGTAAGATGTAACCGAGACACCCTCTTAGCATCCATCGCTTGATGCCATCCCTATCGATTATTATCTTCCTAAGAGTTACGAAAACTCCTCTTTTCTCGTTTAACTGACTGGGAATATCCTGGGGTACTGGAGGTTTAGCTCCCGTAGTAAGATAGCTTGTGACTGTGTTTCTAGCGAGTTTAACTAATAAGATCCCGTGTTCGAGCGAAAGGTTCAATGAGTACCACCTTCTGACTTAAATGTATAATTGCTGTATCTTAATAAAAGATTCCTAGTCCAATTCTTGCTCTTTTATCAAATTTAATATCGATAACATATTTTTATAATGTTTACCTGGCCAATACACAGAGTTACAGTTAGGACACACTAAAAATATGTCATAGCGCTTCAAAACTGATTCAGGAACTCTGTCACGTATCATCTCCTTGTTACATTGCAGTAGCTTAGCGTTACACTTCGAACACCTAGTTAGCTTGAAGTCGATATGTAACCTAATATTGAACTTCCTGTGTAGAAGTGAAAGTGTTTCAATGAGGTCTGTGCTCTCGATGAGTAGAGTGTTGACTCCCTTACTCATAGCTTTAGCATAAAGTTCTCTGTCTCTCGTTATTAAGAGAGCGTTATTAGCTCTGGCTATTTCGATCAACTTAGAGTCAGGAGTACTTGGACTATAAAATGTACTATACCCTAACACTCTAAGCCACTTTGACAGTTTTCCGAACATCGAGTCTACAACAAAGTCATACATCAAAAGTGCCTCTTTAATGTCTCTTGTAGTAACACAAATGCGTTTCCAACGGACATAAACTTAATGAGCCTTTTACCTCTATGACTATCCAAAACTATTAAATACTCATTACTTACTAGCATTTGATATGCCTTATCGTAATCACCAATGACTAGGTATTCAAAGTTCCTTTTCATCACTGTAGAACAGGTAGTATAAAAGAAGTAATCGTCAACTCCTGCTTTAATATACCCTAGTGTGTCTTTCGATGTTAAGCAATCAACTATGTCCAAGTAATTAATCAGGCCAAGGACTTTGCCCTTTCTATGAACGATCGCATGTTTAGAATTGTCCTCAACCATTCTCTTAATGCATCCCTTTATGCTAGTGTTAGGCGCAACTAATGTTCCTAAACTACGACTATGTGCTATGGTTTCGCAGAGCAAGGGCTTAATGAAAGACAGAGACGATAGCATGTTACTCAAAGTCATTACTGCTATGGGACGTTCATCCTTAATGATAAATATAGGTTCGTAGGCCTCCATCTCTAGTATAATTTGTCTTAGCTCATCGTAATCTGCTTCATGACTTAAAACGTATTTCGGAGGAGTTGTGAAGCTGCCTACACCTTCGTTTAGTATGTCGCTTAACCTTCTCCTGAATTCAAGCATGTGAAGGAGGATGTTCTCTAGACTAACTACGCCTAAGTGATCTCCCCTTTGTGTAACTAACGCTAAGTCGGTCTCTTTCCTAGTCATCACTTCTAAGAGTTCTATCAGGGTCGTATCTCTTTCAACCTCAGGTAACTCGCTCGCTGAGATCCTCAGAGTATCAACCCTCATAAGCGTCTAGAACTAGTTTATATGATCGTTGAGAAGTGCTAATTAGCATTTCTTTTAATGGCTCTTTAAAACATCATTCTTTTATTAAGAACGAAGAACCATCATAAGGGAGTAATGTTAGTACTTCATCTAAAGGTATTCTAACTTTAGCCTGAGGGTTCTTCCTTTTAATGTGCTTAGCAAATATAGAAATAATCTCTTTAGCAATTTCATTCCTACTCCTTTTTCCAGGAATTAAGACGACATATTTTTCACAGTATGTTTTAATGGAGTTTATAGGACCACACAGAATCTTTATTTGGCCGTCGGAGAACCTCACTCCAACTGCTATTGCTAACTTAACTTTCCTTAAGTAATTTCTTTTCCCATATATCATGAAGGAACCCTTAGCTAAATACATGCCTGATGGTGGTGATTTAGATACTTGCGAACCCCTTACCCAATAAACGTCAATGGTTGTAAAGCCGAGTTCCCATGCTTTCGAGAACGATGCGGCGAACTCTGCGGCCTCTTTTAGAGTGTCTTCGTCTACTTGTTTTCCATAAGTCTTTATTACGACTACAGGCGCTCCGTGAATTTCGGCATGCATGAATATGTCGTTATCCTCTAGGTACTTACGCACGATCCTTTCGTTTTGAGTAGCGTTCCTCCCAGCTATGACTAAGAAGCCTTTGCTACTAATGAACCACCTAAACCTTTCGTACCACTTCCTCTCACGAACTACTCCAATGATTACTTCCTGCTTGACTGTCTCTTTTGACTTCATTAGCTCCTCAATTTTGTTAAGAGTGTTTTTCATTTCCTCTTCTATCCTCTTACATTTCCTCTCAAGCAATTTCGCCCTTTCATATAAGTTTGATAGGTTGTCGCCGACTGACTGCTTCAAGTCTAACTTTACTCGCATTCCATCGAGTTCTATGACTATCTCACTTTTGGCTAAGTCAACATCTACTATATTAACGGATACTGATGGTAAGTGAGAGACTCGTTCCTTTATCAAGTCCCAATTGTAACCTCTCTCCTTAAGCTTCACGATCTCCTTGAAGAGCTTAGACAATTCATGAAACTTTCCATAAAGTTCGTTGGCTACTCTCCTTAATTCATTAGCTTCCCTTTCATATTTCTCTTTTAACTCTCTTTGTCTCTCTAGAACTCTACTCAATTTCTCGAGCTCTTCCTTTAACTTACTCACCTCTGCTTCCTCGAACTCTTTTACAATGAAGTTGCTGAAGTACTCGTCAACGCTTTCATTAAAGCTCTTAAAGAGTTTCAGTGGGAGATCTTTTCTCGTCTTAAGGACATAAGGGAAGACTCCCACTGGAGTTTCGCCCTTATAGACTATAACTCCTTGAGCAGTGCCTTTCAAACATTCCCTAACTAAAGCAGTTAACTTATCATATAACTCTTTAAGTTGCTCTTGCGTTAAAGATTTGAGTTTTAATTCACAGCTGATTCTAGTTTCATTTAACACGTGTTCAACGACGTCTTTGGGCAACCCTAGAGTCCTTAATAACGCAGAAATGAGCTTGCTCTCCGAAAACTTTTCAGCTATCTTCACGAAGTCCTCAAAGGACGTCTCAAGGACGTTAGCGCCACGTGGAGGCGGTGGCTTATACCCCACTTTAGGAATTACGTCTCTGTCTCTCATTTTCATGTACCTTAAGGCTAAAAGTATCCTAGAGTTCTCGTCTAAGAGTATTAAGTTCCCTTCTCTAACTACTTCCAACACTACTACATAGTTACCAAACTTAAAGAACACAACTCTGTCTAGATCGTGCTGTCTTATATCAACGAGCTTCAGCCTAGTTAACTTCCGCCTGAGTTGTTGACAAAAAGTTGGAGGCGCCTTTGGCACTCTGAACCTATACTTAGTCAGCCAGAAACCATACTTTGGCGAGAGTATTAAATCTCGCTTATTTCCATCAACGGTTACTAACCTGAATATGAAAATTTCACCAACTTGATAGATTTTAGAAAGATAACTATCTATTACAACGGGCTTAATCTCAGCGATCAACGCAGCCATGTCGAGCGCAGAGAGTGAAGTCTTCCTTTTGACCATCATGAGCATCACAGGACTTGTTAATCACGATACCTCTGGCTAGAGTAAGTAATAAAGCCTTCCCTACGGGCTAACAATTGTCTAAGTCATATTTAGGTCATGTGACTTAAACATTACGAGGTAAGGGATTAATTTGACTATGTCTTCGCTTGATAGAGTAATAACGACATTATACCATGAGGAGCCAGACCAAGTATCATGTATATGGGCCTTTGCGTCTAAGGTAATGGAGGAGTCGTTTAAAAGAAGAGGACTAAAACTGCCCGTTAGCGATATCATCACGGTAAGCGATGTGATCAAGTTCAAAGTCTTGAGGAAGATCCGTAAAGGTTACGTATTAGAGTCTCCCTTTGGTTCAGTTCATCTCTACGAATATTATAGCGGGTATTACGGGTGTCGAAAGTTACTTAGACCGGCAGTCACTAAGGCGGATGACATAGACTACGTTCCTAAGCCTACTTTACATGACGAGCTAGTAGATATTGTAGAGAAGTACGTCAAGGAATGCGGCGAAGAGTGCTTTTTGATGATCTCGCACAGAGGAGTTTTTGATTCTCCTTGGTACTACCTTAGAGGGTTCACTAGGTGGCTTATAGACTTAGTTCGAAACCCCAAGTGGGCTGACAAGTTGATAAGAGTGGCGCTTGAACCCAAATTAAGATTGCGAAAGAATTAATAAAGCTCGGAGTTCACGGAGTTTGGGTTGTTGGCGACTTAGGCGATAGAAGGCGGTTGTTCATACCTCCTCAAACATATCTTAAAGTCATTTACCCGTGGCATCGTAAGCTAGTTATGGAATATCACAAACTAGGGGCTTTTGTCTTCCTCCACAGTCATGGAAACATAAATCCTAGTACTTAAATATATAGTAAAGGCTGGGTTTGACGCCATAAATCCCCTCGACACCAGTGAGGGTATAGACCTTAAGGATGTTAAGGAGAAGTATGGAGAGGAAATAACGCTCGTCTCTCAGCCTTCAAGCGTAATATTAGAAAGACTTGAGCGAAGTGAAAAATTTACAGTTACGTAAAGAATCAGTTTGATATATGTGCGCCAGGAGGTGGGTTCATTTACTTCGGAGTTATAGTCTACATGGAACTAAACAAAGCCCTCAACTACATCAAGTGTGTTGAGAGACCCAAAAAGTATCCTCTTAGACCCTGAAGCCCTCGAAGGAATTATATTTAAATATTCATGTAAAGCATTAGATATTTTACGCTTAATTATAAAAGATATCTTCATATATGTTTTTAAAAAATCGGCTATAGGTGAAAGGGTATGCAGTATACGCTCTTATTCGTACTAACGTTCTTCTGTCTTACTACAGTGACTGTCTTATTAGACTTTGTCCAACAGAGAATAGCTAGGAAGTACCATTCCAAGGCTATAGAGGAGAATAGGACTTACCTCTACGTTCACATCTTCAAGACTTTAGCGGAGGTGGCGTTACTTTGGCTTATAATGTCATTCATTGGACAGATGTGGATGGGGTGGATTAAGTTCTAGGTGAGAATATGGAGGTAAACGTGAGACATGTAGCAATAACAGGAGTTGCGGCTGGACTTTGTTTGCCTTTAGCTCTCTTTGCCATAATACTCATACCCATACCTGGACTGCCTGCAGCATCGGGCTTCTGGATACCAGCTGGCTTTTACTTTGTCATGACCTTGTGGTTTGGTGTATGGGGAGCTCTTGGAGGACATATTGCCACTACTATAGCTATGGGTTACTTCTTTGGGTATACGTTGCACGTGTGGCTTGATGGTGGAATTGGAGACCTAATAGCTCCTTTAGTGTGCTTGCTCGTATTTAAATTGGCTAAGGCCAATCCTGAGTTGAAGACTAAAAGGGACAAAGTAGTGTGGGCTATTGCTGTCCCTCTGTCGAGTTTAATCTGCGGACTCTGGGTTCATACAGTTCACTTGATGTTTGGAACAATTACCTGGCCTTTCTGGTACGTAGGAGTCCTTACCTACTTCATAGGCGACTCCTTAGCTATATTCACAGTTGGGACTCCGCTTCTTAAGAGTTTGACTAATTATGTCAAGCAATCGCCAATGTATATCTGGCGTTGAGGTGACATAATTGGTAAAGACTTTTTTCTTACATGTTGAGGATGACTCTCCTCTTATCAACCTTCATCCACTTCTCAAAATACTCTTACTTGTTGTAATAAACGTAGAAGCATGGATAATAGAGAATCCGTTAATATTGATATTAATCATCGTGTGTTTGCTATTATCCTTTAAGTTTTTTAAAGTTCCTCTATCTCGTATAGTTAAATTCTTAGTTTTCGCAATAGTGATAGTTCAAGCTATAACAGTCTCGTATTTGCTCGGTAGTACCATACCGGGCAACACTGTTTTCTTTAAGTTGCCTTGGGGAACTTACATCTCTGACATGACTCTATTATACGCCTTTACAGTAGTCTTAAGGTTCTTGTTAATGTTGATTGGTTCGACTTTGTTCTTGGCAGTTATGAGAGATGTGGACATAACTTATGGTCTAATATCCATGAAAGTCCCGTTTTCGATAGCGTTCATGATCACTTTAACCCTTAGAATGGCGTCCATATTCTTAAATGACTACTTCAAAGTAAGAGACGCCATGGTCCTTAGAGGCACTGACTTCTCAACAGGAAACGTCTTAGAAAAAGCGAGAAAGTACTCAAGGCTTGCCGTCCCCTTAATGGTCTTAGGAGTTAGGCGTATGATGGAGCTAACTTATGTCTTAGAAGCTAAAGGACTTGGATTTAAGAGAAAGAGGACTTACTTATATCAATTCTCCCTTGGAGTTAGTGGTAAGCTGATACTCATTGGATTAACGTTGTTGATCGCTCTTTCCATAGCAGCTAAAGTCTCTTCAAGAGCATTGTCATTCCCGGGGTGGCCATTGGGATGACTTGCCTCATTAAAATTGAGGACTTGTGGTGGAGGTATGAGGCAGGTAAAGATTGGGCATTAAGAGGAGTGAGTCTCGAGATAAATGAAGGAGAGTTTGTTGGAATAACAGGACCTAGCGGCGCTGGCAAGACGACGCTCTGTCTCTGTATGGCTGGCATCATACCTAACGCTGTAAGGGGAATTATGAGGGGGAGTGTGAGCATACTTGGAAAGGACTCTAAAACGACTCCGCTCTCAAAAATAATGGAGGACGTAGGTGTTGTCTTTCAAGACCCTGAGATACAGTTCGTTACCATGCGAGTTATAGATGAAGTAGCCTTTGTCCTCGAGAATCAAGGAATGCCGAGACGAGAGATGATGACGAGGGTAGATGAGGTGTTGTCACTTGTTGGAATAAGCGATTTAAAGTTCAAGAACCCATTGGAACTTTCAGGAGGGCAGAAACAAAGAGTAGCCATAGCTTCTATGATAGCTAGGCGACCTAAGGTCATGATACTTGATGAACCGACCTCTGACTTAGACCCTCAAGGGAAGCGAGAAGTATTCTCTACGTTATCTAAGTTAAAAGAGAAAGAAGACTTAACTGTAATTTTAGTTTGTCATGAAATTGAAGAATTAGTTAAATATGCTGATAGAATAGTATTCATGAGGGAGGGCGAGGTAATTAGGGAGGGAAGTCCTAGGGATGTCTTCGCTAACTTAACTTCTACGAACCTCAATGGACTTCCGTTGCCTCAAGTGACTGAGCTGTACTACAGGCTGTCAAGGGTTAAGAAGTTAAACCTTACTATGAACGGAATTCCGCTGACCATTGAAGAATTTCTAATGTTATTTGGGGAAAAAACAATGGAGAGTTATAGACTAAAGAGACCTGAGGGTGTTGAGACTGAGCTTGGAGAAGTTATACTGTCCCTTAAAGGAGTAACTTACGAGTACCCTGATGGAACGGAAGCCGTGAGGGGAGTAGATCTTGACGTAAGGAGGGGGGAGTTCTTAGCCATCATAGGTCCTAACGGGTCGGGGAAGACTACTCTCCTCAAGCTAATGATAGGATTGCTTAAGCCAACCAAAGGTGTTGTTAAGCTCTTTGGGATGGATTCAAGGGAACTTAGAGTAAGCGATATAGCGCTTAAAGTGGGGTTCGTTTATCAGAACCCAGACCATCAACTCTTCTGTAACACTGTGTATGAGGAGTGTGCGTACGCTCTTAGGAACGCTGGTCTTAGTGAGAGTCAAATTCGTGAGAGAGTTGATAGAGTGTTAAGAGAAGTTGGGCTTTTAGAGGTAAAGGACGTGCCACCCTATTTCTTGAGTAAGGGACAGCGTCAAAGATTGGCGATAGCGACAGTGCTAGCTACGGAGCCTGAGGTAATAGTCGTAGACGAACCCACTACTGGTCAAGACTACATACAGTCGCGGTACATAATGGAGATGTTGAAGCTGTTAAACAGCAGTGAAAAGACTATAGTAGTGGTAACTCATAACATGAGATTGGTTGCTGAGTATGCAAAAAGAGTAATAGTATTAGTGGACGGCAAAGTTGTGGCTAATGGGCCTGTCAGAGACGTTATGAGTAACTTAGAGTTGTTGAAAAAGGTCTCATTAAGTCCACCACAAGTAACCTCATTAACGCTGAAGTTATACGGTATTCCGTCTCTTACAATCGATGAGGCACTCTTCATGATGGTGTCTAAATGAAAGACAACAAACATATCATAAGGGAAAGAGTGTGGGAAGAGTTAAGGAAAGTAGCTAAGCCCGATTCGAGATTTCACTTTGACTTCTCAAGTTTCATCCCAGATTTCGAGGGCAGTGAGAAATGTGCTGAAACTATAAGGAACATGGAGGTTTACAAGAAAGCTCGTAGTCTCATGATCACACCGGACAACTGTCTAGAGTTACTCAGGGAATACTCGATAAAGGATAACAAAGTGATAGTGATGCCCACGTATGGAATTAGACGTGGTTTTGTGTTGCTCTCTAGAGACTTAGTCCCGTTAGGTAAAGAGGACTTTGCAGCGACTTTAGACGGCGCTGAGCGTTTCGGAAGGTATTTGTCGATTCTTGAGTTGAAAGAGCTAAGGAAAATAGACTTAATGGTAACAGGGGCGTCCGTAGTCAGCGTAAACGGTGTGAGGTACGGAAAAGGTCACGGGTACTTTGACCTAGAGTGGGGAATGTTCAGAGAGCTAGGACTTGTCGATGACAACACTCCGGTGATCGCTGTAGTTCACGACTGTCAAGTAATAGAGGAAGACATTGAAGCCAAGGCGTATGACACGATTATGGACTACATAGTAACTCCTACCCGAATGATACGAGTTAGAGTGAAGAGGAGAAAACCTAAAGGAATAATGTGGAATAAAATTCCTGAGTATATGCTTGAAGAAATACCCATACTCTACGAATTGAAGAGAATGACGGAGGGCAAAGTCTAATCAGAAGTTTTTCTGACAATTACGCTATCTAAGCTAATTCCTTTCCACTCTACTTTGAACCCCTTGTCCTCAAGTATCCTCACTATCTGACTGACACTTAGCCCGTATTTCTCTAACTCAGAAACTATAGACGATAGTTTGGCTACCCTTAATCTGTTCAAAAATTCTTCAACCTCTGAAGGGATCGATGGAACTTCTTCCTGCCGTCGTCTTACTTTAGGTCTCAATCGCACTCCCTCGTACTTCCTTAGTATTATGTAAACTTCTGGAGCTGACAGTTTATCCTTAAAATAGATGATGTTCTCATATCCCAAAGCGCTTATCTTAGAGCAAGCTAGTCTCTCGTTTACTGCTAATATCATGTTAACGTCCTTAAGTTCTTTTAACTTCTTTAACTTCCTTTCGAGATACCCCCTAGTCCAAAAGCCTACGATTTCAAGGTATACTTTGAGGTTTCCTTTAACGAAGGCGAAGTCTGGTATGAAAATAGACTTGCCAGCTACTAACGGTTCGGGCTCTCTTTCGACATCCCAACCGCTGCCGAGAGTCTGAAATCTTTTATGGAAGACCTCTTCGACTGTGCTATCGTACTCAGCTCGTCTTAACTCGATCTTAGGGAATAAGTATGAGAGTTTGTTCGTTATGTAGAATTTGTATGTCCTACCTCTCCTCCTGACTTTAGCCGAGATTTTCCACTCACGAGCTGCCATGATATAGGGCAGTACTTCAGCGATTCTTGTCCCATATCTCTCTGTTTGTTTTAGTATTGACGCAGGACCATCTATGTACAGTCTAATGCCGTCGCTTGTTTTCTCTGCTACGTACATGAGTCCTAACTTCTTAACGTTAAAGAGTAGTATCTTGGCATCCGTACCACTAATTCTCACGTCAGCTATCAAGTAAAGAGCTTTAAACAGTAATGTTTGGGTTAGTGATAGATTGTATAACTTAAGTAGTTCCTCAGCTGATATTTCATTAAATGACTCAAGTATCTCTTTGTCTTCGTACGCAGCTCTAAACGCCGTTATTAAGTCTTCAACTGAGAGACCTAATCTCCTAGCTACTACATTCAAAACTTCTCTTTTCTCCTCTTCACTCAACGTAAAGCCTCCAAACCTTCTAGAGACCTCAGTGAATATCTCAAGCCTCGCTTTCAATGGGCTTACTTTAACTTCGGGCTTAGTGAAGTTAGCCCTTCTGTACAACAAATGGGCTAATCCTCTAGCAAACCTATAATCACAACCTATTTTGAATGCTTCGCTTTCAATTTCCTTTACATCGTTTTCTAACTTGCCCCTTTCACGACCAACATTAGACCTAAAGACCTCTATGAGTTGATCAGCGATATAGAGTTCGTGGTCTAAAAAACGTGAGTAAAGGGGGTAAACAAAACCCCCTCTAGCCCTAGCTACTAACAAATCAGAGGGAAGCATTGGTATCGCCCAGTGCTCTCTTCCTCTTACTAGAAACCCTTGTCTCCCCAGTCCTCGCTGTCACTAACTCATAAAGTATAGCTCGTCCATCCTTAGGTCTGAGAACTCTGCCTAAGCGCTGTATGAATTCTCTTCTACTACCCGTTCCACTTAATATTATAGCAACATTGGCATCTGGTACATCAACTCCCTCTTCCAACACACGACTTGTGACTATAGCTCGAAACTTGCCCGTTCTAAATCCTTCTAAAACTATTTTCCGCTCATTATCGTTAGTTTTGTAAGTTATCTCAGGGATTAAGAGCTCTTCTGATATCCTTCTTACCATTTCAGTGTTCTCTGTAAATATTATAACTTTGTCCCCTTTGTGTTTAGCTAGTACTTCCTTTAATACTCTCATTTTCTCTGAAGCGTTAAAGGCTATTTTCCTAGCTTCGCGCCATGCTAATAGGGCTTCGCGAGCTTCTTTATCAAGGCCACTCCTCATTATTATGCTCTCGAAGTCCTTGATGGATTTCATTCTTATACCGTGTTTCCTTAAGTACGCCTTGTACTTCTTAACTAAACGCTCGTACTCTCTCTTTTCCTCCTCCTTTAACTTCACCTTTATCGTCACGACATCAAAGCTAGCTAGGTACCTCCCTGAAAGTTCTCTAACTCCTCTACGATACACTACTTCTCCGACTAAATAGGGAAAATCCACGTGAAGTCCATCTTCCCTCTCTGGAGTCGCCGTTAACCCAAGTCTATATGGCGCGGCACTTAGTTCAGCTATTTGCCTATAACCACTACTAGGCAAGTGATGAACTTCATCAAAGACTATTAACCTGAACTTATTCCCAAGAGTCTCTGCATTTATGTAAGCTGAGTCGTAGGTCGAGATCGTTATAAACCCTATCTCCTTCTTTCCACCACCGTATCTACCCAAGCTTGTGCTGAAGAACTTCCTCACTTTACTTTCCCATTGATCCATGAGCTCTAGTGTAGGAACTACTACTAACGTGGGGCATTTATGATGAGCGATAGCCGCTAGAGCTACTATCGTCTTCCCAGATCCAGTTGGCAGGACTATTACTCCTCTTGAGCGAGCTCTCAACCAAGCTCTTAACGCCTCACCTTGATAATCCCTTAGTCGAAGTCTCCTAACTATCGTTACGTCCCCCTTCACTAGGTTTAGAACGTGGTCCACTACTTTGTGCCCTCTCTTCTTGAAGAAATCAAGAGCGTCTGAGTAGTGAATAGCAAGAGCCCTAAAAGCATTGACTCTTTTATCGAATTTGAAGAAATGAGGTACTTCAACGCCTATTGTTGGCTTGAAGACTATTGTTCCCCTGTCGTAAATTAGCTCAATAGTCGCCATTTGAGGGTATATTATGCGAACACCTATTAAGCAGTATCCTTTAATTCTCGACTGTGAAACGAACTAATTCTTAGCTCTTGAATCTCGAGTAATCGTCAAGCTCTTTCTGAGCTTAGAAGTTCGTTCGTGAGTCCGTAAACTCAAGGCTTATTAAACTTAATATCTCCTTACTTGAGGGGAACCATGAACAAGGTCAACTTCCTATTAATAGGAATTGATACCCTGAGGGCTGACCACCTCTCCTGTTACGGATATGTTAGGAAGACTAGTCCTAGAATAGATGAATTAGCTAATGAGGGTGTTATCTTCACGAGAGCCTACGCTAATGGGATACCTACTCATCCGTCTTGGACTACTATATTGACTGGAGTGCATCCGTTGAGACACAAGATAGTAACTCACATGGGCAACACTAAGCTGAGCAAGAGTATACCCATGATTCAGGAGATACTCAGGGAACACGGCTACGTTACTGGAGCTGTCGATAACATGTTCTTGAAATACGGTTCATTTTACGCTTGGTTTACTAGAGGGTTTGACATTTATAGTCATCCAGGAGGGATCCCAGCTCCTGAAGCTGGTCTAAAAGTCCAAGCTGAGGACGTAACTAGGGCTTCCATGAAGTTGATCGATGAGCTAGCCAAGACAGGTAAGCCGTTTTTCGTTTTCCTACACTACTGGGACCCCCATGGACCTTATAAGCCTCCTCCACCCTTTGATACGCTGTTCTGGAAGGAAGAAGTCCTAAGAGACAGCGAGCTACTTGACTACGTCATATCTCAATACGATGGAGAGGTAGCTTACGCTGATTCGATGGTTGGGAAATTAATCGACTTCTTAAATGAGAAGAAGCTATTGGAAAGTACTGTGATAATAGTTACTTCAGATCATGGAGAGAACTTAATGCAACATGGGGACTACCTAGGTCATAAAGGGCTTTACGATAACGTAACTAGAGTGCCACTTATAATGAGGTTCCCTGAGGCTCAGATGAAAGGTAAGATAGACGAGTTAGTTCAACACATGGACATAGCCCCGACGATCTTAGAGTTAGCTAAAGTTAAAGCTGAAGTGGATATGGATGGGGAGTCACTAGTTCCTTTAATACACGGTGAAGAGCGGAGAAAGAGAGAAATAGTCATGTTAGAAAGTACGCAACAGAAAGCTATAGGTCTTGCAACTGAAGAGTGGAAGTTGATAAAGTACTTGGAGGACACTCCTGATGGCTTACCTAAAGGTTATGTCCAACTGTTCGATTTGAAGAAAGACCCTCATGAAAGAGTCAATTTGGCTTATCACGAGTTAGAGTTAACAAAAGAACTAGACAATAAGCTTGAGACTTTAGTCAAGAGGGTTCTGCGCGGCGAAGAGAATCCACTACTGGTACAACCAATTACTCGTAGGAAGATCAAGTTCTACTCAGAAGCTAAGGATTTAATTGAGCTCTACGGTCTTATAGTAAGGTATGGACAGATCAGAGAAGAGTAAGAGACGTAAAGCTAAGAAAGATATTGATAAGCTAAGAACAGGCTTAAGAAAAGTTCAAAAAGCATACTCTAAACAACCTTCAGGAAGACTTGTATTTTACGTCTTATGGTTTTGTCTAACATATGTGACACTATTGAATTATATTTCATGTATTGAGTGGTTGAGCATACTGTATCCCTTAACATTATCATTAGCCTTCCTCAAGGACTTGCTTATCGACCGAAAACTGATCATGTCTGGCAAATCGCGGTTCGTTTGGGTTGAACACTCAGGAGTGTTGCTAGCTTTCATAACATTTGCCATAGCCTCAGGTCTTTACAGAGTTCCACTGATAGGAATTACGTCCACGTTCATGGGAACAGACTTACTAATAGACTTAATGCAAGACATCGGAATTTTGAGTTTAAGGAGTGATTCCCGCCTTCAGTCGAGAGAGGAGAACTTTAATGAGAGCAAAGAGCGACAAAGGAATTCAAATTAGTTTAAAGTCAACCTTGAAGTGACTTGGTGTTTAACTTTAGAAAGTCGTCAGCTATGTCTTCACATCATGAGTCAGATCGTCTCTTCTTCATCACTAATAATGATAACCTAGTGGCAATATTTAAATGCATATTATGACTGACTCGTTTGACTAACATTACGAGAACTAAGGAAAGCAAGATATAAATAGTCGAGTCGTATATGCCTGAAGAGGTGGCTTGATGAGCTTGAGAATAGACAAAAAAACGTTGGATACTGTAAAGAGCCTTTTCGCAAAGATGGAGAACGAGGTTACGTTATACCATTTCATGTCGTCAAAAGCTGAAAATCCCTATCAAAAAATCACCCGTGAGATATTAGTTAAGATAAGTTCTCTTACGGATAAAATACAAATTATAGAGGCTGATGAGTCGTCACCGTTAGTTAGAAAGTATAATATCGATAAGTTCCAAGCTATACTCATTCATGGAGTTAAGGAGTATAACATGAGGTACTTCGGCGCTCCATTAGGTTATGAGTTCGGAGTGCTCATCAAGTCCATAGTCGACGCATCTACAGGTAAACCTGAATTGCCAAGTAACGTAATTAAATCGTTGTCCAACATAGATAAAAGAGTCCATATCTTAGTCTTTGTTACTCCTACATGCCCCTATTGTCCACTAATGGCTAGAGCAGTGCATATGTACGCTATTGTCAACTTAAACATAATAGCTGATGTGATAGAAGCTATGGAGTTCCCCGAATTAGCTGATAAGTACGGCGTTTACGCTGTTCCAAAGGTTATCGTAAATGAGTCGGTAGAGTTTGAGGGCGCAGTTCCTCACAGGTTTTTCATTGAGAAAATTTTCGAAGCTATCAGTTAAATTCCGAGGAACAGTTCTCCTTCCTCTCTCTTAACGGGAATGTATTTCCAGTCTCTGGCAATTCTCTTGTAGCCCTTAACCTTAGCTATGTAATTATACGCTGAGAGGGCGGCTATAGCTCCTTGAGCGGCTGATATGACAGCTTGTTTATAGGGTAAGTCTGTGATGTCTCCAGCAGCAAAGACTCCCGGACACGAAGTCTCACATAGTTTGTTGACTATGACCTCGCCCTTTTCGTTCAACTTTACTAAATCCTTTATTGGATCAGTCTTCGGAACGTAGCCCATCTCGATGAAAACTCCATCAACTTCTATTTCCTTAAGTTTCTCACTGCTTAGATCCTTAACTACTACAGAACGAACCCTCACATCTCCCTTTATCTCAATCACTTTAGATCGTGGAAGGAGTTCTATGTTGTCCCTATTCTTGACATTCTCTAGTAGCTCAGACTCTATAGTTCCTGGCTTAGGGTCAGGGAAAATCCAATAACACTTTTTAACTACGTCTGAGAGCATTAAGGCGGAGTGTAATCCAGACTCTCCAATTCCAACTAAAGCGACTATCCTGTTTCTGAACAAGGGAGCGTCACATATGCTACAATAAGAAACCCCTCTTCCCTTAAACTTGTCCTCTCCCGGAACGTTAAGTTCCCTGGGTGCTTTTCCTAAGGCTAGTATTAGGGTAATAGCATGATAAGTAGCCTTACTTAATGTCTCAACCTTGAACACATTGTCTTCCCTTCTTACGTAAGTGACTTCATCGAAAATTATGCGAGTCCCAAATGCCTTAGCTTGTTCTTCAATTCTCTTTACTAGGTCTATACCGCTTATCGATAGAAACCCTGGGAAATTCTGTATTTCTGGAGCTAGTATCGCTTGACCTCCTAAGTCTCTACTTATCACTAAAGTGTTCAAGTTAAGTCTACTAGCGTATATCGACGCCATTAAACCCGCTACTCCAGCTCCTATAATTATGACGTCGTATGTACTCTCCACCGTTACCACCCATTCATATTTGGCTGACATCACAAATAACCTTGTACGTTAACGGAGTAAAAGTAGGAATAATCAAGCTTATTAGTACTAGCGCGTACAACTTCCCCATGAGAAGAATATTTGTGATAGGTCATAGAGGGGCCCCTCGACTAGCTCCTGAGAATACAATCCCGTCCTTTAAGAGAGCTGTTGAAGCAGGAGTAGACTTCATAGAGCTTGATGTTAGGGTTACGAGGGATGACGTATTAGTGATAATGCACGACCCAACAGTAGATAGAACTACTAACGGTACTGGGAGAGTCTCTGAGCTTACATTAGCTGAGATAAGTGAATTGGATGCTGGGAGCTGGTTTAGTGACGAGTACAAAGGTGTAAGCGTTCCAACTTTAAAGAGTGTCTTCGAAGAAATAGGAGACTCTGTAGGTTACGCTATAGAACTAAAGGTTAAAGGAATAGAGGAAAAAGTCGTTAACTTAATAAGAGAATTCGATCTAGTGAGCAACACCATAGTGCTGTCATCCTTATGGGACTCTCTGAAGAAAGTTAGAGAATTAGAGAGTCGCTTAACAACAATGGGCGATATGCCAAGTCCCACTCTAGAAAACCTAACTAAGGCCATCTCACAATATGTTAACATAGTCTCAATTCACGAGACAATGCTCGAAAGAGAATTTGTGAGAGAATGTCACAGGAGAGGTATTATGGTTAATGCATGGCCAGTTAACACCCTACATGAGTTGACGCATTGTATTCAATCTGAGGTAGACTTCATTACTACGGACAGGCCACGACTAATACTAAGTGCATTAGCTGAGTTAACTGACTGACGACTCTTCCTTAAAACGTACTGCTAAGGTTCATATAACTTAATACAGGAATAGGAGGATATGAACCGCTTATTTGATGACGACGGAATATGGGTTAAGGCTGCGCTTCACTGCCATTCAACTGTCTCCGATGGTTCTTTAAGCCCAGAAGGTGTCGTCAAGTTCTATGCAGAAAGAGGTTATAAAGTAATCTCCGTAACGGACCACAACGTAGTAACAGTTTTGAAGAAAAAGTTTGAGGGCCTCTTAACCGTTCCGGGAATTGAACTCTCGATAGGTAAGGGAAGAGGTGGTTCAAGCTATCATTTAGTCGTACTAGGGCTTGAAGAAGTGTCCAGACCTGAGGTTAGCAACATTAACGAATTAAACTCATTCTTAGCTGAGATCGAAGATAGAGGAGGTGTATCGTTTATCGCTCACCCTTACTGGTCTAATCTGTTCTCAGAGGATTTGTATCAGTTGAGTAACTATGTGGGAATAGAAGTGTATAACACTGGCTGTGACGTTGAAGTCGCTAAAGGCTTTTCAATGGTTCACTGGGACCAATTACTCTCATTAGGTAAAAAGGTGTGGGGAATTGCCGTTGATGATGCCCATGGGTATTTCTTCCCTCCAATAGATGCCGATTATGGATGGACGTGGATTAAACTAAAGGACCTCGAGGAGAGAGAACTGTTAGAGGCGTTGAAACAAGGATTTTTCTACTCTAGCATGGGTCCTCAAGTGTTCGAGTTCAACATTGAAGACAACTTGTTACACATGCAATTATCTCCTGTAACTAGGGTTAACATAGTCTCAAAGAATGGTAAAGGATTTAGCATCTCAGTTGCAACTTTGATGAGAATTGTGAGTGCATGGTGTAGCAAAAGTGGTGATATTAGGAAAGTAGTTGATGACGTTCAGATAGAAAGGTTCAACGACAGAGTTAAACTCCTAATTACAAGAGGCGAGAGTTGGCTTAGAGCTTTCATTAAGAATAGTAGCATAGTTGGACTGACTCTAAAGGGTCTTAGGTTCGATGATTATTTCAGAGTTGAGGTCATAGATCCTCGCAACAGGTACGCCTGGCTTAACCCGTTATTTCTGGGCTAATAATTTTTCTCTTTTAATATTGAGAAATCACGACTGCATTTGATAGCTCTCCAATAGCTCTCTGGTGTCCCTATATCGAGCCACTCGTAATTCTCATCTAATACTAGTCCAACCACTTCGAAGTCCCACTCTACGACTTTTTGTATAGCTGACGTTAACTCAAGCTCACCTTTCTCACTAAGCTTGCTTTTTTCTAAGGCACTGAAGATCAAGGAATCAAATACATATATCGGTATTACTGCCAAATTAGATGGTGGCGTTTTCGGCTTTTCAATGATCTTGACGACTTTAACTACGTCTTTTTTAATCTCTTTTGATATTACTACACCATAGAGTTCAGGGTTACTGACCTCCTTTAATAGGAGAGATGCCGTAGCTTTCCTAGTATTGAATAGCTTCATGAGCCTTTTCACGTGATGTTCTCTATTCCTTGAGAATACTAGAGTGTCTCCAGCATGAACTATGAATGGTTCGTCCTTTATCATAGCTCTAGCCCTTAAGACAGCATCTCCGAATCCCTTCGGTTCTGGTTGATTTATCCAAACTATAATGGACCTCTCTACTTTGTTATAAAAAGCCTTTAGTTCTCTAGCTATGTCTTCTTTGCCTCTTTCAATTAAGCAATCCAAGAACCCATAATCGGGTGTAAAATGGTCCTCTATGGCCCTCTTCCCCCTCCCTACAATTACATAAAACTCTCTAATTCCACATGCGTAAAGGTCTTCAAATATTATCTGAAGCGTTGGTTTAAGGGTTATGAGGTTGTTTTTAATAGGAACTAGCACTGGAAGCATTTCCTTAGGTATCTCCTTCGTTACTGGTAGTAATCTAGTACCAAGACCTGCTGCCGTTACAACTGCCTTTCTTATCATGACTATCGCTCTTTATAGCACTTATTAGTTTAAACTATTTAAGTACGAAATCCTTAATAGTTTTGCTCTGAAGTAAGTCTCTCACCGCTTTAACAGTGGGGGAAACACTTGAAACTTATAGTATCGGCTCCCGGTAGGTTGTGCTTGTTTGGAGAGCACATGGACTGGTGTGGTTATTCTGTCATCCCAGCAGCTATAGAAATGAGGTCTTTCCTCTACGCCGAGACCTCGAACGATGAGTGCGTTGAAACTCGCTCTTATCCCCCCTTCACAACTTACGATAAGTTCTCTATAAGCAGCTTTAATCCAATTGAAGGAGGGGATTTAAGGTATATTAGGGGAGTAGTAAAGGCCAGCTTGCTTAAGGGTTACGCTCTTAGAGGGCTCAGGTTGACTTTCCTCAGGGCAGAAGACGTCTCTTGCTTCACTAAAAGGTCGGGCTACGTAGACTTACCAGTAAAGAAAGGCCTTTCCTCGAGCGCTGCGATCTGCGTCTGTGTAGCCGGTATAATTTACTTAACCACTAAGGGTTTTCCAAATGACGTTAGAGATTCTGAGTTCTTAACAGAGCTTGCTGACTTAGCCTATGTTGGCGAGAGAAAAGTCTTAGGCATAAACTGTGGCCAAATGGACCAATACGCAGCCGCCTTCGGCAGTTTGCTTTACATAGATTGTAGTGTTGAGCCGGCTAAGGTCCATCCTCTAAAACCAAGGGTAAAGTTACCTTTGGTGATAGGAGATACTATGCAGTCGAAGGACACTCCAAGGATACTAGCTTGGTTAGGAGAGAGGTTTAGGAAGAGAGAGCCCTTATTTATAGAGGGGATGAGAAACATAGTCAGAATAGTTGAGGAGGCTAAAGACGAGCTGAATAAGTCTACTCCTAGTCGCGAAAGAGTTGGAGAGCTTATGAACGAGAATCAATATTACTTAAAATACTATTTAAGAGTCTCTGGAGACTGTCCTATATCTCCTAACAAGTTAGATAAGTTGATAGAGGCTGCGCTGAGCGCTGGCGCCATTGGAGCGAAGCTCAGTGGGTCAGGTGGAGGTGGTTGTATGGTAGCCCTGTGCGAGCCAGGAGATGAAGAAGTAGTCGCTAAAGCCATAGAAAAAGCCGGTGGGAAGGCTTACATAACTCAAGTGTCCGAAGTCGGTTTCAAAATAGAATATATTAAAGGATAGGTTAGATCCTAACTATAAACCTCCTGAGGAAGTTTCTAGCGAGCAGTAGTCCTTTCTTATAGTCGAAGTAGGGGTCTTCGTGCTCTATGCTAAGTGCGTAATCGTATTTGTGCTTAGCTAAGATTGATATGAATTCAGCCCAGTTCAAGTCTCCAAAACCTGGCAATCTATGAGGACACCATCTAGTTGCTGTTATCCCGTACTTCTTAACTTTATCCCAAAGGACTTGGGCGTCCTTACAGTGAGTGTGGTGAATTCTATCGCCGAATTCATCGGCTGCCCATATAGGGTCTATCATCTGACATATTAAGTGCGATGGATCGAATTCCAATCCTAATATCGTTGACGGTATTAACTCAAACATTTTTCTCCAAATGTCAGGGCGGTAAGCTATGTTACCGGGACAATTTTCAATGGCTATTTTAACTCCTACGTCTTCCGCGTGTTTAACTATCTTAGGCCACTCCTTTGCATATGCACTCAAATTTTCTTCAACGCTAGCTCCAGGGATCTTTCCAATCCAACCAGTGACTACTTTTATCTCCAACTTATATGCTATGTCTATTAACTTTGTGAAGTATTCTTGATGCTCTTTTCTTACGCTCTCATCGGGGTGTATCGGGTTTCCATAGAACCCTATAGCTGACACTATGACTTTACTGTCCCTAATTATTTTCTTGTACTCACTGAGGTTCGAAAGAACTTCTCTGGCCTCAAAGAACTCACTGCCAGGCCTAGTAGAAATTGAAATAGAGTCGAATCCATGTTCTTCAGCCCACTTCAAGGTAGTTTTCAAGTCTCCTAATTGTCCACCTGTTAAGAAACCTAACAACATTTACGTCACCTCGTAAATCTTTGGAAGTGTACTCTTAAAACATTTAGCATCGTGAGACCGCCTTGACTCTAATTGTTATGGTATACCGTTTTTAAGAGATAGCCTTAATTACAATAAGTAATCTAAGTGGTTGATGCTCTTCATAGTCTTTGAGGGAATAGATGGAGCTGGGCTTTCAACTCATTCACACTTACTCTACGAATATCTACTCAGAAGAGGACACGATGTAGTGTTAACTAAAGAGCCAACAGATGGGCTAATAGGTGGTCTTATACGAGCTTGTTTAAGAGGTGAGTGGAAGACCGACCCTATGACGTTGCAACTCCTCTTCGTAGCTGATAGGAGTCATCACGTCAATAGCCTAATATTGCCAGCGCTTAAAAGTGGAAAAATAGTGATTTCTGATAGGTACATGTTCTCCACAATAGCTTACGGAACAGCGAGCCATGAAGATTACGAGTGGTTAAAGATGATTAACTCTAAGTTTCCAATACCAGATGTCATATTAATACTAGATGTTCCCGTTAAAGTAGCATTACAGAGAATTAAGAGGACTAGGTTTGGATTTGAGTTATTTGAGAACGCTAGGTTAGAAGAAGTTAGAAAAGTCTTTTACAGAATTGCCGATGAGTATGATGGATTCATTGTGAATACTGACAGGCCAGTTGAAGAAGCGCAGTACGAAATAAGAAGGAGAGTTGAAGGGGTTCTGAAGAGAAAGGGTGCTTGACAAAAGTTTATAATCACTAAAAGGATTAAGTAAAACATGAGTAAGGAAATTAGGAAGATAGGAATTGGAATGCTCGGATACGCTTTCATGGGAAAGGCACACTCTCATGCTTGGAACGACATACCTATCTTCTTCTGGCCTCCGCCAGCGATACCCGAGTTGATAACCATTTATGGCAGAACCGAGGAAAAAGTTAAAGACGCATCATTAAGGTTTAGGTTTAAGAAGTACACGACTGATTGGAAAGAAGTGATAAAAGACCCAGAAGTAGAAATAGTTGATAATTGTTTGCCTAATCACATGCATAAAGAGCCCACTATAGCGGCATTTGAAGAGGGTAAACACGTTGTCGTGGAGAAACCCTTGGCTAGGAACAGTAAAGAAGCTAAAGAGATTTATGAGGCGTTTAAGAAGGCTAGGGTCAAAGCTATGGTTGCCTTTAACTATAGATTTGTCCCAGCAGTAGTTCTAGCTAGGGAGTTGATTAACAAGGGCTTCCTAGGCAAGGTATACCACTTCAGAGCGAGATACTTGCAAGACTGGATCGTTGACCCTAACTTTCCACTCGTTTGGAGGTTGAGGAAAGAGTTAGCGGGAAGTGGTCCATTAGGGGATCTGGGTAGTCACATAGTTGACTTAGCTAGGTTCTTAATTGGCGAGCCAAAGAGCGTCACTGGAATGATGAAGACCTTCATAGAGGAGAGACCTTTACCTGAAGACCCTACAAAGAAGGGTAAAGTAACTGTCGAGGACGCATTTGTAGCTACAGTAGAATTCGAGAACGGGGCTATAGGAACTCTCGAAGCTAGTAGATTCGCGACTGGAAGGAAGAACTATAACAACTTTGAGATAAACGGGGAGAAGGGTTCAATAGAGTTTAACTTGGAGAGACCAAACGAGTTATATGTCTATTGGAAAGACTCTCCTGTTAAAGAGATAGAGGGGTGGAGTTACGTCTTAGTCACCGAAGCTCATCACCCATACATTAAGTACTATTGGCCTCCAGGTCACGTAATAGGGTGGGAACACACGTTCCTCAACGAACTACACCACTTCTTAGACGCTGTTGTAAATGACAAGGATATGGCTCCATGGGGAGCTACAATAGAGGATGGCTACAAGAACATGGTCATACTAGATGCTATCGCTGAATCAGCGACTACTGGCAAGAAAGTTACGATAACTTACTAACGTTCTCTTTTTAAACTCAAATTTTTCAATAAGTTGGAATATTTAGTATATTGTTCAGTCGTCCAAACCCTATTTCTGAACTGTCTCTCCCTCAAGCTCTTAATGAATCCTTTAACTCTACTCCAGTCACTCTCATAAATATGGTAGGAGTTTGATATGTCGATGTACTCTCCTACTTTAACTCTAAATCTCAACTTCTCACTCAACTTCTTAGCTATAATCGACTGCATCAATGTCAAGACATACATGTTCATAAAAGCAGCTTTAAACGCATCTCTAGACCTCCACATGGCTTGCATCACTAACTCGTCTTCATAAACTCTACAGTACAGTCTTTGTAAACATGGAGGGTCATCTATCTTAGTGTCAATCCAAGGCTTCCAAGTTATTGCCTGTGCTCTCCTCGAAAACGGAGACTTACTTAACTTATCAACTATGTAGTCAATTTGGTTTATCACAGTAGAGTTAACTTCATAGTTAAAAAGCCTCTCGTGATAAGTGTACGATATTTTGCCTAATTTAACTAGGTGATCTCTAACTCCCTCTACAACTTCTTTAACGTATTCTTCCAAGTCTCCAAGCTTCCCTATAACTAGACCTCCTCTGTGAATTCTAGGTTCAGCTAAAGGTCTCCTAATAACCATAATCATAACACAGTCCTTACTCAACTCACCATACTCTGTCTCTACTACTACCCCTTTACTCCAAACCTCAACTACTGACCTCTCCCAAACTTCAGGTAAAACATCTCCCTCGACTACTATCACTGGTAACATTTTTCCTCAAGCTACTTTTTCTGCAAAGAATATTTCAGAAGCGTTTAATTTACTCAGCGATACTGATGAATGTTATCCTCCTAGTCTCAGCAATAATATGGTTCAAAAGGCACGTTAAGTCCTTATATCGTCTATTCTTGCTATGGACTGAGATCATGATCCTCTCCAGAAGTGACTTACTTGAAGCAGTTAAGAGGTGTTATTTGGTTATAGAACCCTTTAGTGAAGAGATAGTCAGAGAGAATGGAATAGACTTGAGAATAGGGGATGAAATAGCCATCCTCTTAAATAATCCAGAGCCACTAGACCCTGATAACATAGCTCGCTATGATTTGAGAGAATACTATAAGGTAGTCAAGATAGATAAGGGCTTTATCTTGCAACCCTACATGAAGGTGTTGGTCTCAACCCTAGAGTACATAAAGATGCCCGATGACGTAGCCGGGTTCGTTGAGTTAAGGAGTACTTTTGCTAGACTTGGATTAAGCATCCCTCCCACAATAGTGGACGCTGGTTTTGAAGGACAGTTGACTTTAGAAGTTCACGGTGGCGCCTTTCCAGTATTACTTAAGAGAGGCATGAGATTCGCTCACGTAGTGTTCATGAAGCTACTCTCCAAGACAGAACCTTACAGGGGCAAGTATCAAGGACAAAGAGGTGTCACGTTACCTAAGTGATCTTAAAGTTTTTCTATCACCGTTACCTTTGATTAGGAAGAGGTATTAGACAATGTAAGGTGGTTTAGTATAGAGGTGGCATATTTGGAAAACAAGAGCATCTACGAACAACTGAGACCGCTTTTAAGACCGGATAGCATAGCGATAATAGGGGCGTCGCGAAGTCCTGAGAAGATAGGGTATCAAATCTTAGAGAACTTATTAGAGGGAGGGTACCCCTCTGACAGAATATTTCCAGTGAATCCTAAAGCTACTGAGATACTAGGACTTAAGTGTTATCGTTCTGTCAAGGACGTTCCTGTTGATGTCGACTTAGCAGTAATAGTAGTCCCAGCGAAAATAGTCCCTCTAGTTTTAAGAGACTGCGCTGAGAAAGGAGTAAAGGCTGTAGCCATAATATCTGCTGGTTTCAAGGAAGTGGGAAACGTTGAAGCTGAACTAGAGTTAGTTAGAATAGCTAGAGGTGCTGGAATGAGACTCTTAGGTCCGAACATCGTTGGAATATGTGATACCATTAAAGGAATAAATGCTAGCTTTTGTCAAGAATTACCCTTGAGAGGTGAAATAGCGTTCATAACTCAGAGTGGAGCTCTTGCAATAGGGTTGACTGGGTGGACGTTATTGAGGAACATAGGTCTCTCTGACTTAGTCAGTATAGGCAATAAGGCTGATGTTAACGAAATAGACTTAATGGAGTTCTTTGCTGAAGACCCCTACACTAAGGTCATAACGATGTATTTAGAGGGAACAGATGACGGAAGGAGGTTCTTAGAAGTCTCTAGAGAGGTCACTAAACGAAAACCTGTTATAATTTTAAAGGCTGGAAGGACAGAGAGAACTGTAGCGGCCATAAGGTCTCATACAGGCTCCTTAGCGGGATCTGATGTAGCTTACGAGGCAGCGTTTAAACAATCTGGAGTAATTAGGGCGAATAATCTCATAGAACTGTTTAATTGGGCAATAGCTCTGACTAAAGCGCCTTTACCTCACGGCGAAAACGTCATAATAATTACGAATGGTGGTGGAGCTGGAGTAATGGCCACTGATGCAGCCAGTGAATATGGACTTAAACTGATGGATGTCCCTATAGACTTAGCTGAAAAACTTAGGAAGTTCATGCCGCCTTTTGGCAGTACTTTAAATCCAGTAGACTTGACTGGAATGGCTACTAAGGAGTGGTATAAAGGAGCTCTTGAGACCGCGCTCAAGGACTCCAGAGTTAACGCTGTCATTGTACTCTATTGTCACACAGCTATAACGTCGCCTGTGGATGTAGCTGATGGTTTAATAGAGGCTTATAAGACAGCAGGTGTTAGGAAACCTGTCGTAGCAGCGTTCATCGGAGGAGCTGAGTGTGAGGAAGTATACCAAAAGTTAACAGAAGCTGGTATACCAACATATGGATCGCCAGAAGAGGCCGTCTCAGCTTTGGGCGCTATTTATCGCTATGCTCGATATTTACGTAAGCTGAAGAGAACTTATCCCTCAATAGAAGTTGATAAAGGAAGAGCAGCTAAAGTAATTTACAGGGCGTTGAATGAAGGAAAACGAGCACTAAGTCCAATAGAAGCTGCGGAGGTAGCTTTTGCTTACGGCATTCCAGTTCCAGAGAAACCGTTGGCTACTAGCGAAGATGAGGCAGTCAAGATCGCTGAGAAAATAGGTTATCCGGTTGTCCTTGAAGTAGAGTCACCTCAAATAATTCACAAAACTGATGTAGGTGGAATTAAAGTGAACATAAAGAACTCTGACGGTGTTAGGAGAGCATATAAAGAGATCTTAAGCAATGTTAACAAGTTAGCCCCTGAGGCTGTAATAAAGGGTATAATAGTTAGGAGAATGATACCTCAGGGCAAAGAAGTGATAGTAGGTATGCACAGAGACCCTATATTCGGTCCAGTAGTAATGTTTGGCGCTGGAGGAATATTAGTAGAGTTAATGAGAGATGTGTCGTTTAGGGTAGCGCCCATTTCTGTAGAGGAGGCATATGAGATGATGGAGGAGACAAAGATCTATAAGTTGTTAAAGGGCTTCAGAGGAGAACCTGAGTCTGACATAGAGTCTGTAGTTGACGTGATCCTTAGAGTATCAAAATTGGCTTTAGACTTTCCAGAAATCTCAGATATGGACATAAATCCACTGTTCGTTTACGAAAAGGGAAGTGGATGTGTTGGAGTCGACATCAAGATCATGGTTCAGAGTAGCTAAAAATATAGGGGATAGTGCTTTTTAGACTATCATGGAAAGGTTTAAGCCCTATACTATCGAGGAGGGAAAGTTTTTAGTCAAGTTAGCCCGAAGGACTGTCGAAGAGCGAATCTTCAACAGGAGGACTATTGAAATCCCTGAGGATACGCCACCTAAAATTCTAAGGGACAAGTATGGAGTGTTTACTACTATAGAGGCTATTCGAGGAGATAGACTTGTACTCAGAGGGTGTATAGGCTTTCCTAGGGGTTACTTCAATGTAGCTAAAGCTGTCATTGAGTCAGCCATAGCCGCTGCCTTTGAAGATCCAAGGTTCCCTCCGCTAAGCAAGGATGAACTTAACGAAATAATATTTGAAGTGTCAATACTCTCACCGTTAGAAGAGATAAGAGTTAGAAGTCCGAGAGAGTATCCCAGAGCAATTAAGGTTGGATATCACGGTCTAGTAATTGAAAGCGGAATTTTCAGTGGTTTGCTTTTGCCTCAAGTCCCTGTTGAATATAACTGGGATGAAGAGGAATTCCTGTGTGAAACGTGCATGAAAGCTGGCTTAACTCCCGAGTGTTGGCTTGACGAGAGGACTAAGGTCTACAAATTCCAAGCTCAGGTCTTCAAGGAAGTAGCTCCAAATGGAGAAGTCATAGAGAGGGATTTAGTTAAGGAGTTAGAGGAGAAGAGGAGAGACAATACGTAGCCTACAACTGCAGTGACTTAATAATCCTCCTTAATAACCCTAACAGTCATAAGGGTCCGGTGAAATAAGCTAAGTGATAGTGATGTTGCCTCAAAGAATCGTGAGACTTTCAACAGGAATACCCAAGCTAGACGAGCTATTAGCTGGTGGAATACCTGAGGGGTTCTTCGTAGCTCTAGTCGGTCAACCTGGTACAGGGAAGACTATTGCCTGTCTTCATTTTGCATGGTCTGGAATACTTTGTGGTGAGAAGTGCATATACGTGACTACAGAGGAGAGTAGGGAGAGCATAATTAGGCAGGCTGAACAGTTTGAGATGGACTTCAGTGAAGCTGTGAATGAGGGAAGAATTCTCATGATTGACGCTCTCATGCGCGAGAGAGAGGATGAGTGGAGCTTAAGAGAAGTGACCGTAGAGGAAATGATAGACAAGGTAATAGCGGCTAAGAAGTACTTGGGACGGAAGGCGAAGAGATTAATTATTGACTCTATGAGTGCCTTTTGGCTTAAAGCGCCAGTTAAGGCAAGAGAGGAGAGTTACTTTGTGAAGAGAGTGTTAAGTAAGTGGCATTTCACTATTTATGCAACATCTCAATACGCTATAACTACGAAGAGCGCGTTTGGCTGGGGTATTGAGCACGTTGCTGATGGGATAATTCACTTCAGAAGAAGAGTCATCAATGGGAGACTGGTTAGGTACTTGATAATTGAGAAGATGCGACAAACCCCTCATGACTTAAGGGCATGGGAAATAGAAATAAAGAATGGAGTAGGCCTTGTTTTAGCTAGACCTCTTGCTAGGAGAATAGAGGATGAAGTTCTGCCTAAAAGGATAATGAAGAGAATGAAAGAGCAATATGAGATTGAATAAACAATAATACTTTCTAACGCTCTTGCTGCATATGTGTCGTTTTACAGAGCGCCTACAATACGTTGTCTGGTCTTACTCTCCCATTATTTCCACTACGATTCTCCTATAACTGCGAGGACCATCAAGCTCTAACAGGAATATGTTTTGCCACGTCCCTCGAATGAGTCTACCCTCTCGCACAGGGAATATCCTAGACGAAGATATGAAAGCTGACGCTAAGTGAGCGGCAGCATTATCGTCTATTCTATTGTGTTTCCACTTTCCATCTTTAGGATAGTCTTCTCTAACTTTTGTTATTATGTCGTCCATGAGACCACTTTCATGTTCGTTCACGACTATGGCTGCAGTGGCATGTGGAGCGTATACAAGACAAATGCCATTCTTTATACCGCTTTGAGACGCTAATCTTTCAACTTCGCTAGTTATGTCTACTAACTCTAAGTTCCTCTTAGTGCTAATTATTAATTCCTTAAAGTAGACCTTCAAGCGAATCGCCCCTTATTTAGTAGAATATTATTCAAAGGCTTAAAACTATTCATCCAATGATTTTTCTAGTTTTCAGATCATGCTTCATGACCCATACGACCCACTTGAGCTTATTTTCATCGAGTATGGCGCTGATTCTCATTAAAGTTCCATCAGCTATAATTTCTCGCATTTTCATTTCAACAAACGTCCAATCTAAATAGCTCACATCATATATTAGACACAGCGCCCTTACTGTTGCGTTGACGAGTAATCTAAACGTTAAATTTGACGCCTTTCCTCGCTTTCTAATAGCTATAAGTTTCTGAAGGCAAGTAGTGATTACTGGCGGTGCGTTAACGTCTTTCAAAGACTCCACCATTTTTTGGTCCGACGAAGGCATTAAGCCATTACGTGCTAGTAGCCATTGGACTCCGTACCTTAGTGATTTATGTAGCCAATTCACCCCTTCAATGAAGTACCCCATGAAGTAATTCTCAACGGCCACTGATAGCGCTGCAAGTGAGGACTTCTTTAAAACTTCCATGGTATAATCGTTCATAACTGGCTTACTACTCTTTAATATGTAGTCGAGTGTGCCATTGTCGTAAAGGGCTATTGAGTCATGAAATAACCACCAACCGAGAGGATAACCGCTCTTGATTATCTCAATGACGTCATTTGGTCTAAGGAATAACACATTAGCTCTGAGACCTGATAGACCCTCTAACACTTTGTACCTCTCTATAGTACTAGGCTTTCTCATCACTATTGCCACTATGTCTATGTCGCTTAGACCATTCACGTACTCAAGGGGTCTTGAAGCCGAACCTATGATCACAACGCTACATAGATTTTCTTTCAATTCCTCCCTCAATGCAACTAATATTCTGTTAAGCACCTCGTCTAGCTCTCTCAATGCCAGGTCCCCTAAGGTTCTCTGCATTCTTAATACCGATAAACTTAATTATAGCTTCACTTAGGAGAATCACGAAGCTTTTTCAAACTCACGGTGTTTGTATGCTATCACTGAGCAATAAGGTATTCAAGGAGTTTTACAAAGTTATAAAAGACTTTGGCTATGCAGCAATAGTGTACGATAGAACTACTGGTAGACTGGAGTATCTAGTTATTGAGCCAGAACTGAACGAGGAAGAAAAGAAGTTATTGAATAAGATAAAGAGCTACATCATCGAGATTTGTGAGCCTGATGTAGATGTGTTACGCGATAAGAAGGCTATGGAGGAGTACATAAGGAAGAAGTTTGATGAAATAATTAAGAAGTACAAGCTGAAGATCAAGCCGGAGTCTAAGGACAAGTTATCATACTATCTGATCAGAGACTTGTTAGGCTACGGTGAGCTAGAAGTCATGATGAGAGATCCAAATATAGAGGATATAAGTTGTGATGGAGTCAAATTACCAGTTTATGTTTGGCATAGACGTTATGAATCCTTACCCTCGAACGTAGTATATGAGACTAGTGAAGAATTGATGAGAACTTTAAATAGATTAGCCTACAAGGCTGGGAAACAAATATCGGTCGCGTTTCCCATAGTCGAGGGAGCTTTACCCGAGGGGTACAGAGTTCACTTAACTTTAAGTGAAATATCGAGGAGAGGAGGTACATTTACTATAAGGAAGTTTAGAGAAGAGCCGTACACGGTAATCGACTTAATAAGGTTTGGAACTATGTCTCCATTGCTAGGAGCTTATCTTTGGCTTCTCGTAGATTTGAAGAGGAGTGCCATGGTGTTAGGAGTTACTGGTTCTGGTAAGACAACAACGTTAAACGCCATAGCCATGTTCATAAGACCAGAAGCAAAGATAGTTACGATCGAAGACACTCCTGAGATAAACTTACCTCATGAGAATTGGATTCCACTAGTTACACGCCCATCTCACGAAGCTTGGAGGATGAATGTAACTCTTTATGAGTTGCTTAGGACAGCGTTGAGACAAAGACCTGACTATATAATCGTAGGGGAGATAAGAGGAGAAGAAGCTTATACTCTGTTCCAAGCAATAGCTACAGGACATGCTGGATTATCTACGATGCATGCTGAAAACGTTCGTTACGCTATTAGGAGGTTAGAGACGAGACCTATGAACGTGCCTAAGGAGCTAATTCCAATGATGAACGTGTTCATAGAAATAGCTAGAGTAGAGAGACAAGGCACTATTTTCAGGAGAATAGTTGGTGTTTACGAGGCATTAGGATTAACTCCAGATGGAGAGGACATAGAGTTACATCAAGTGTTTAAGTGGGACCCTGTAGCAGATCAGATAGAGTTTACTGGAAAGAGTCCTTTGCTTGAAAAGATCCCAGAAATGGGAGTTTATGTCATTGGAGACCTAATGGAAGAGTTAAGGATTAGAGAGGCCATACTTAGGAAGCTAGTAGAGCTAGACGTGAGATCTTTTAGAGAAGTCGCTAAGGTGATAAGAGAGTATTACTATAAGCCTGAGAGTGTGAAGAGGAAGTTCATGGTAGGTGTCCATTAATGACTGAGATCGTGGAAGGAGTGCGGCGTAGTCAAAGGAGGATAAGGGGTTTCATTAATAACATGGTCCTCGAGCTCAGTGAAGCTTATGGAAAAGCCATGTTAACAACGCCTTTTGAGATTTACGTGCGTCGATCAACGATAGTCACAGTGGTTAGCTTTTTGACCGCTACAATTGTGTTGTCGTCAACGTTCTACTTTGTCATGAAGTTTCCATGGTTTGGCGCTTTAATGTTAGGAGCGACTGTAGGGGCATCAGTAGCCCTAATAATTCTTCTAGTCGTGGTTTACTACCCTTACCATATAGCTAAAACACGTGGTGAGTCCATTCGAATAAGGTTAATGTACACTTTGAGCTACATGACTGCAATAGCTGCAGCAGGGATGATTCCTGAGAAGATGTTTGAGAAAGTAGCCGAAATAGACCCGTCTAAGGACATCAGAAGAGAAGCCTTGAGGATATTAAGAGACATAAAGATGTTAGGTTACGACACCTTAACTGTGCTAAGAAATAGGGCCACTTCGGCTCCTTCACCCGTACTTCAGGAGTTTTACTCTGGGTTAAGGAATGTCATCATAACAGGAGGTGATTTAAGAGAGTATCTGAGCTTTTATTTACGTAAATTGTTCAGAGAACGCTCTGAGGAGTTATCTAGACTTACTAGCGCTCTCGCAACGATATCTGAAATATACATAACTCTCCTAGTAGCTGGTCCAATAATCACGATAATAACGTTGTCGATAATGGACATAATAGGAGGAAAACTTTTCAATTTATCACCAACACTATTAATGCTAGTCTTTCTATTTGTACTTGTGCCTTTTTCAGCTACGGCAATCTTAGTAATAGTCGACATGATAACGTCGAAGGTGTGAGTCATGTACATAAGGTTGACTAAGAGGAACAAAATAATCGTAGCCCTTGCATCAATATGCTTAGTTGTCCCGACATTCGTTTTTTTGCTCTTCGAGTATAACAAAGAGCTTAAAGAGAGACTTGTTTACAAAGTTCCAGGAACGCCTATTAAGATCCCACTTGGAAGAGTCTTTAATTTGGGTTTAGCTATCTTAGTCATAGTAGCACTTATGCCCTATACTTTAGTAATAACTATAAACGCAAATTATGAATCAAAAATGGAGAGAGACCTGCCGTTATTCTTCAGAGAACTTGCTGAAAGCGTTAGGTCGGGTGTCCCTTTAATCAAGGCTATAGAGGAAATATCCTTAAGAAGTTCTGGTCCCCTCAGAGAGGAGATGAGAAAGGTCGTTTTCAGAACAGCTTTAGGAGTTACCTTAGAGGATTCATTAAAGATGTTAACTACTAAAGTTGACATATATAGCACTAAAGTTATGTCAGTTATTCTAAACGAAGCTTATGCTAGTGGCGCTAGAGTTATTGATGTCCTCGAGACTGCGGGGGATGTTTATAGCATGTTATTATCATTCGAGCTTGAGAGAAGAGCGAAAATAGCCCCTTATGCTTGGACAATTTACATTTCCTTGATACTGTTCTTAGTCACTTCAACGGTGATTACAGAAATATTTTTTAAACCGTTGAGTACCCTTGCTGCTGGAGTTCCATTTTTAAAAAGCACTTTGATGTCTGACATATACGAGGTCATATTTTACTACGTATCATTACTAGAGTCCGTGTTTGGTGGACTTATAGTAGGCAAAATGAAGGCTGGTAAGATCTCACGAGGTCTACTTCATTCTATAATTCTAGTGAGTATAACAGCGTTATTCTATGGATTAATAGTCCCAGTAGTAACAAGGTTCATATTATTTCCGACTATAAGAAGATGAGAGTTATTCACTGTTCTTAATGTGCTTCCCTTGACTCATTCTTCTCTATAAGTTCTTTTACTAAGTTCGGTAACTCGGAGAACTTCTCATATTGAATCACGTTGAAATTCACGTTAGAGCTATGGAAGTTAGGTAGACTTCGACTTAATTCCCGTGGAATAGCTAAGACTATCATTATGTCACTTAAGTCCATGATTTTTCCGAAACTTACTGTAAACACTTTAAAGACATCTTGTTCCTTAGTCCCGGGTGGGACTATGTCGATTCCTATCTTAAAGTCATCTTTAACTGCCATTATATCAAAAGTGTGTATTATACCACTCCTTCCAGTGATTCTATTCTCAACTATTTCAAAGCTTAGCTCTTGAAGTGATGATGACAAAAGTTCTATAGCTATTTCACCAGCTATTGCCTTAACCTTGTCTAAATTCACAACATATCTGTATACAGGGACTAAAAGCGAGTTTAATATGTCGAATTCATGGTGACACTTAAGACAAGAATGTTTTACTATAGGTTGGTCAAACCTAGCCTTACACTTTAAACACTCAAAAACTCTACCCATTATTGTGTAACTTCCCTCCTCAAGTACCTTACCGCATTTGGGACAAACGAGCTTGTCATCAGCTTTCTTAAAATCTCTGTTAATTCCTATAAAACCACATGTTTTATGCGATATGAGAGACACTCTATCTAAGTTATAAGAACCACACGATGGGCAGTAGTATCTTGTAACAATTTCAAAAGAGCCACACTTAGGACAGGCTATAGTTTTATTAACAAGTTCTCTTTTAAGAAAATTCTCTTCAGAAAGAGACTTAAGTAACTTCAGTAATAATCTGCAATTTACAGTCACTTGACCTAAAAGTTGGGGGTAAGAGACACCAGTAATCAATGAGAATGAGGGGGATATCGTCTTAACGTTATTGTCAAGTAAGAACGCGAGAAGTTTATACTTTAAGTATTTTAGGGATCTTATGTCAAAATCATGTTTAAGCCTAGATGACATACTCTCTTTGAAATATAGTCTGAGAGCTTTATAAAAATGCATCTTTATAAAGATTCTACTAAGGATACATTTATAAGAGTAAACTTATGAGTGGGCGATGATGACTTAATTGATCGTAAACATACACACTTACGTATGAGTGGTTAAGTCGTGGTCGAGTTACTTAAGAGGTTGTGTTAAGGTCAGCCCTTGGGATTTAATAGCCTATATGGACAGCGTTGGAGTAGACATTGCTGCACTATTACCACTTCCCGGAATAGTTGAGATAGAAAGTCTTCTAATGTCAACTGACGAAGTTATTAAAGTAACTAGAAAGTATCCTGGTAGGATAGTTTCTTTTTGTGCTATTGATCCCAGGGTGTTGAGAGTTGAGGAGAAGATCGAGAAATATGTTAAAATGGGGTGTAAAGGCTTTGGTGAGTACAAAGTCGCAATGAAAGTCAGCGATCCTCTCTCGCTTAAAATTTACAAGAAGTGTGCTGAATTAGAAATTCCAATGCTAATTCACATGGATAGCAAGTTCAACCCAAACATTCACGAGTTCGTAAGAGTTTTAGAAGAAGTTCCAGATGCTGTTTTCATAATGCACGGACCCAGGTGGTGGAAGTACATTTCTAGAGAAGTTGACGAGTCTGTTGACTATCCCAAGGGAAGGATAACTCTAGGAGGCTTAGTTGAAAAGATATTTAAACAGTACAAGAACGTATATGCGGACATATCAGCATACTCAGGCCTTAATGCTCTCGAAAGAGATCCTGAACATGCTAAGAAGTTTCTCGAGGAGTTTTCAGATAAAATACTCTATGGAACAGACTTCCCTTGCATAGCTAGGTTAGGAAATCAGTATGGACCTAACAGAGAACACTTAAACTTCTTACTCAGCTTAGGGCTTAGTAAACAATCTCTAGAAAGAATACTATACAAAAATGCGGTGAAGTTGTTAGACCTTTAAGAACTTAAGCTAGATCCCTAAGTCCTTTAAATATCTTATTCATCTGATCGTAAGCCATCTTGAAAATTCTGTAGTACTTATCATAGAGCTCAGAGTTCTCCTTAACTGGCTTTACTACCTCCGATATTTGAAGCCACTCATTTATAACTTCATACTTTTCTAATACTCCTGTACCTACTCCAGCTAACAGTGCGTCTCCTAACGGAGCTCCCTCGGCTTTGGCTATATAATGTACCTCTCTATTCACTACGTCAGTTATTATCCTCCTCCAAATCGGTGACCTAGCCCCACCGTCAACTAAGATGATGCGTTTTAAAGGTATCCCCGCTTCAAGTGCAACTTCAATCGAGTACTTTATCGCGTAGGCTACTCCTTCTAGGATCGATCTGAACACGTGAGCTCTAGTATGGTAAACTGTTAACCCTATTAGACAACCTCTTACGTTCTCATCCCACCAAGGAGCTCTCTCCCCAACCATCATGTGGGGTAGAAATATTAGTCCATCGGAACCTGGCTTAACATTAGCCGCCTCTAAGTCTAATAGTTGGTAGGCGCTTAAGCCTATAACTCGACTGACCTCTTTTTCGTATAACCCCATTTGGTCCCTAAACCACCTGACACAGTACCCAGCAGTAGTTATACCAGCAAACGAGTATATCTTCCTATCGTCGTAAGCTACGTATGGATAGTTAATCAATCTCTTCGAGAGCCTCAACTCGTCTTGAATAAAACCGTTACACATTGAAGTCCCGAGCATAGATGCGAGGTCTCCGTCCTCTAACGCTCCTACGCTAAGAGCAGAGACGGGGGCGTCTATTCCTCCAGCGCATACTGGGGTTCCCTTAGGAAGCCCTGTGAGATGAAAACCCTCTTCATTAATCTCCCCTACCACGTCTTTAGACATGCATAACTTCTCTGGGAATATCTCTGGGGAGAAGCCAAGAGCCTCCATCATTTTGTGGGACCATTGCTTTTTATGAATGTCGTAAACTCCAGCGAAATTCCCTGCAGACGAATGATCTATGGCGATTTCTCCAGTTAACCTGTATATACAATACGCATTCGGAGTTAACATTAAGTTAACTTTACTCCAGATATCAGGTTCATTCCTCTTAACCCATAAGAGCTTTACATAGCCATAGTAAGGGTCAACTATGTTTCCCGATACTTTGAATATTTCATCCTCTCCTATGTTTTCTTTAATCCAGCGAGTCTCCTCGACAGCTCTTCTATCGGCCCATATTATGACAGGTCTAAGAACTCTCATGTTTTCATCCAGGAGAACACCAGCTCCTCCGTAGAGTCCACTTATACAAACTCCAGCTACTTCTCTCGGATCAATATTGGACTTCTTAAGGACTAACTTTATTGTTTCGCAGACAGCGTTAAACCATACATCTGGCCACTGTTCAGCCCAACCTGGCTTTGGAGTTAACACTCCATATTCAACGTAAGATGAAGCTAAGACTTTACCTTCTAAGTCGATTATAACAGACTTAGTTCCTAAAGTGCCTATATCAGTACCTATGAGGAAGCTCAAACTTATCACCGCTATGAGATTAAGATCTAAAACTTAAAAGCTCTGTGTTAGAGATTAAGAACTCACTTGTACTATGTCCTCTTTAACGTGACTATTCGGAGGTATAGTATTATTTGGCGCTATAACTACTCCTGGGGCGAAGCTAGCATTAGCTCCGACTTTGACTTTATCGCCTATTATGGCTCCTAGTCTACTCCTACCACAGTTCACTTTCTTCCCCTTAACCCACACCTTTATTTCGCCACCGTATATGTTGACGCTAGGTATCTTGACTCCACACTCTAGATAAACTCCTTCACCTATTATGCTTTCGAATACACTACAGTGGCTGTTTATGTTGACGTTGTCCATAATTATACTGCCAGCTATGTAACATAAGGGACCTATTTCGACATTATCTCCTATGCTAGTATAAGGTCCAATGACGCTGTTATACCCTATGGTGACTTTACTTCCTATATAAGTTGGGCCTATTATCACGGAGCCTGGCAATATTTTCGTGTTTTCCTTTATGATAACGTCTCCTATTATTCTAACGTCTGAAAGCGACTTAGACCTTATGTCTGTTCTAAGAACATTTAGGAACTTCTTATTAGCGTCTATTAAGTCCCATGGTCTGCCTATGTCATACCACCAATCGCTACCTCCGTCGAAGACAAGGACTTTTCCTTCTCTTGAGAGAATCTTTAAAGCATCAGTGAGTTCTTTTTCTCCTCTACTTGAATATCCTATTCTCTTCAAAGCTTCTAAGATCTTTGGTTTAAATAAGTAAACTCCAGCGTTTATTAAGTTAGATTTCACTTCGATGCCCTTAGGCTTTTCTAATATATTAACTAACATATTACCCTTAGTAATTAATACACCAAACTCTTCTGGGTTAGAAACCCTGACTCCTAAGATTAGAGCATCTGGTTGCTCGTTCTCGAAAAATTCTATGAATTTCTCTAGGATAGTTTTGTCTAAAGTAACGTCACCGTATACTATTAAGCAAGTGTCTTCCCTTAAGAAATCTTTAGCGACTTCGACAGCTCCTCCAGTTCCGTTAAGCAACTCTTGGTATATGTACTCAATATTAACACCGTATTCATCTCCATTTTTGAAAATCTCCTTTATTTTATCAGCATAGTAGTGAACTACTATCCCAATGTCCCTTAACCCGACATCAGAAAGTACTTTAAGGGTTCTCGCTAGAAGCGGTTTCCCCGCAATAGGAAGTAGGTGTTTGGGTCTCGTGACTGTCAAGGGGTTGAGTCTTGTCCCTTTGCCAGCCGCTAGTATCAGCGCTCTCATAATATGCTACACCTTTGCATCTCTTAACTTTCTCTGTATATAAAAGCTTTTTCACAACATGAGGGAGGTTCTTGGATTAGTTAAGTTGAACATACTTAAGATCGAAATTACTTTGGCCTTAGACTATATTGTAATAAGTGGAGACATCGATGAAGGGTTCGTTCCACTCTATCTCGACTTCTGCCCGTTTACTCGCTGATTTAAGAGCCATTAAGATATTCTTAAGAGCTACGTATCCATCTATAGCTGATATAAACGGTTCCTTTTTACCTTTCACTACTTCTATGAAGTGCTTGTCTTCTAGTAGTAATGGTTCGTTCTCTCTCTTGAACAATAACCTCCTGACTTGCACATCTTCAGCCCTATAAGCCGTTATTAAGTCCATGAAGTCCTTAGAGAGCCTGTGCTCTGTAACTCCTCTTTCCACAGTATACGATTGAAGTATGTAGTCGAAAGTCACACTAGCTTGATATGTTTGAACTAGGAGTAGTCTTTTCTTAAATGTTGGGTGAGACCTATAGCTAGCCCTTAGACTAGCTATCGTTTCAGCACCGTTATTGAACGTGTATAGTGCGTTTACTTCAACTTCATGTTCAAAGTCTGGCGAGTATTTGACTGAGGCATAAACAGATTTAGTAAAGCTTTCAAGGATAAAGGAAACTACGTCGATGTCATGAACCATGAGGTCGTGTGCTACTCCCAAGTTTAAGCTCTTACCTTTTGCAGGCCCAGGTCCTACTCTCTGAGCGCTGATGTAGACTATGTCGTCACCTGACCCCTTTAACTCTCTTAAGTACTCCTTCAATGACATCAACCCTTGATTGAATCTCTCAATGTGCCCTACGAGAATCTTTCTCCCGTATCTTTCACACATCTTTATCAATGTTGTAGCTTCGTTTAACTCAGCAGTAATTGGCTTTTCAATTAATAAGTCAGCTTTAGGGAGTAATTCTGCTGAGACTTTATAATGATATACTGTCGGTACAGACACTATAGCCCCTTCTATGAAATCTTTTGAGAGCAATTCCTTGACATCATAATAGTACTTTTTAACGTCGTATTCCATGGCTACCCTCTTAGCCGCCTCTTTGTTGACATCACATATCACGACTTCATCTAAGTACCCTCTGTCCTCTAAGTGCTTCAATACCCTTACGTGGTTTTTTCCCCATTTCCCTACACCTACGACAGCTAATTTCATAGCGACACCTACTAGTCTTTAGTTAATTATAACGATAAACGGTCGTTTATCTCCTTTTGATACTCTTCAACTCTTAACTCCTCCACATCTTTAACTTTAACTGGTTTTCCAAGAACAGATGACTCGTAGATCGCTAAAGGAATCGCCATGTCTTTATATGCCTCTTCGCCGTCAACCTCAGGCTTAAGACCTTCAGTTACCGCTAAATAGAAGTCGTAGAGTTCAGTGGCAAACGTGTTAGTAATTCCTCTAGGGAACATTCGTTCTCTTTCTTTAACGCTAAGCGTTTCCATCATTTGGTGAAAGGCTTGGTCGACTCTTACTTCCACTACTCTATTAATGTCTTCTTGAATTCGTAAGACTTGTTCGTCAATGCAACCTTTAGATCCGTAAACAGTTCTGACGCTTATCCTCTTAGCTGGGGCTGCTATAGTCCACAGCCACTGGACTATTACGTCTCCGTACTTTATTATAGCCATAGCGGCGTCGTCTACAGTTAATCTCTGTCCTCCTCGTAGCGGTTCGAATAGCTTAACAACGCCGTAAACTTCATCTGCCTCCCTATTTAAGTGATATCTGTCTAAGTCAGCTAAGTGAACTCCACCATCAAATACCCAACTTCCACCAGCCATGAACTTATCGCCTCTCCAATCGAGTCTCATTGATGTCCAACTAGCCTTATACCAAAGAACTATCCTAGGAGTCCCTATGAATCCCTGGTCTATACACCACTTGATAGTTCTGTTAATAGGCGTCCTCCTGTAATTCTCAGCGACAGCTACGATCTTCTTATGCTTCCTTGCTACGTTCAGTATAGTTCTAGCAGCTCTCATCGTTATAGCTAGCGGTTTTTCTATGATTACATCTAGTCCACTGGATAGACAAAAATTAGCTATAACATGATGGCTTTTATGCTCAGTACATATGTCAACAGCGTCTAAGTCCTCAGACTCTACCATGTCCTCGTAATTAGTGTAGACCTTAGGCCTAGTCCCTTGGAAGGCCTCTATCATACTCGCTTTCTCACGAGCTTTTTCCTCAACTATATCACAGACGGCTTTTATTAAAAAGACCTTAAGGTTTTTTGAGAACAACTCCCTATAACCGTCGACATGGGATGTTGATATGCCACCACAACCTACTAAGGCTATCTTTAACTTCTCCATTATCCACCATATCAATCGCTACTTTATCGATATTTAAAACTTATTCATGTAGGGAAGACAATACTTTCAATAATACTTAGAGTAATAAAGAGACTGCTTGACTAGGAGACTTTCGTATTAAGTGTTATCCCTAAATTCAAGGACAATGCTTTTTAGTGAAGTGAGTTCGAAAGACTACATGAACCAAGAGTCAATGGACTACAGGTACGAGGTAAATGTGATTAAGCTTGCGAGGAGCATGCGGGTGCCCAAGGACTTAGTTGAGCGATTTAAAGGCGGGCTATCGCGCAGAAGGATAGCTGCCCTAAAGAAAGAAGCTGTAGAGTGTCCAGTGAGAGGAAAAGTAGTGTCGTTCTTAGAGTGCTTTTTCTGTAAGAATTTCGTCAGACGCGTTAGAGGAGTAGTCTACTGTAAGGGAGAGAGTTTATAAACTCTTAGTTAATGACAAGAGTTCCAAAAACGTCCAAGTACTCCGAAGACAAAGCCTTTCTCTCCTTTTTCTGAGAGAAGAGACTAGGAGTCAAGAAAGTGGCCTTTTGCTCTACTCTTGCTCAAGCGCTCTCAGAGAAAAGGCTATGGAAAGACTTTATAGTCTGGGTAGCCACTTGAATAGGTGATCGTTTATGGAAGAGTTCAGGAGGTTCTTGGAGAGAAAAGCTAGTAAGGCTAGTGTTAGGAAGTTTGGACGTTACATAGCTTGGGAGGAAAAGGAAGTTATGCCAAGAGGTCCTACAGAGTTCCTCGACATGTACTACTTAAGCGCAAGACCTGGCGAGGTAGTAGTTATGGATAGTTCAGTTGCTAGGGATATAGAGGAGAGGCTGAAATTCCTAGAGGGAGAAGTCCGAAAGTTGAAGACTCACAACGACATCCTAAAGGCTGCCCTCATAGGCTTACTTGTAGCTATGATAACGTTAGTCATCAAGTTGGTAGGTGGGTGATGTGGTTAGCTATAGAGACGATGTAAGGAAATTAGAGGAGAAAGTGAAGGAGAGGTTTGTAGGTAATGAGGAGGCTGTTCACATAGCTATTTTAAACTTGTTACACCCAAGGTCTACTACGTTGATAAGGGCCCCTAGAGGTCTTGGCAAGTCAACTCTCATGTTGTTGATGCTTAAGGGGATCTTTGGAGATGACTTCGTCGTAGTCTCTGGAGCCTCTGAGGTCAAGAGAGGAGAGGTCATAGGTCGCCTTCACATACCCTCGTTAGAAAAAGAGGGGGTCGAAAAAGTTCTCTGGGCAGCTTTCGTGAGGAAAGAGGGGAAAGGGCTTGATGAAGTTAATAGGTTAAATCCCTACACCGCAGCTAACATTTACCACATGTTGCAATTCGGAGAAGTCTGGGCTTACGGCCAGCGTTACAGAGTTAAGGATTACATTCTAATAGCTAACGAAAACCCCTATGATCCAACGACGTTTATTCACCCTCCACCTTTCTATGACAGGTTCGACATCGTGTTGTATTTAAGATCCTTGACGCTAAGTGAGAAGTTCAAGTTGCAAAGTTTGTTAGACAAATACGGTGACGACTTAATTGAAACTATGGAACAGGTTTTGACATTTGATGACATACGTGAAGTTAGGAAGGAGGTTAGTGAGATAGAGTTGGACGTTGAGTTGAAGGGAACTATAAACCTCTTAGTAAGGGATCTTCAGGCTTGTATACGAAATAGAGACTCCTCAGTAGTTAAGCCTTCAATACTCTGTGAAGGTTGTCACTTCATAAGGGATGTTTGTAGCAGCATAAAGACTGGGCCTAGTGAAAGGGCAACTATAGTTCTTTCTCAGCTAGCTAAAGCTAAAGTTTGGCTTGATGGTAGATGTGACATGGAAGACGTGATAAACTTTGGGAAATGGGTGTTGCCTCATAGAATAGAGTTAACTAAAGTGAAGGTGATCCAAGAAGACATTAGCGAAATATTAGAAAGAGAGAAGATTAAGATGAGAGAAAGAGAGATGAGAAGGCAATGGTTTATGTTAAACGAACTATACAAAAAGTTTGATAGAGAGCTCTATAGGAGAGTAAAGGAGATGGCTCTTGAGGACTTAGTCTTAGCTGAAGAGTTGACTAAGTTAGAATCTGAGTGGGTGAAGAAAGGTGTTATCTCTATTGAGGAGGCTCTCTTCAGTTACCTTAAATAAGGAAGAAGCTGGTAAAGAACTAGTAGAACGCGTTAATAAGCTATTAGTCAGAGCTAGGTATGAATTCCATAGTCCACCTGTCAACTTCAATGTCAAGATCTCGAGTCGAGTCAAGAGCATGAAGTTCAAGTACGTGAAGGGAGAAGGTAATATTGTCTTACCGACAAGTTTAGTTCGTGATGAAGAATTCGACGAAATAGTACTATGGTTCTTTAGGCACATCCTAAGTCACATTCACTACTGTCCATATGACATGAAGACTGCTTATGAGCTTCAAAAGTTAGCATTCAAGGAATGTGATAGTTGGGACTTAGCTTATATCTCTCTTTACTTTCTCTCAGAGCTTCAAATAGACTTAGTTTATTTACCACTTAAGTATGGAGAAATCCCTGGTCACTTATTATACAGGTTCAGAGATAGACCATACGGGGTTCATGAAATACTGTATTCAAGTTACAAACGCGCTTATTCCAAGTATCTAGGCTACTATAAGTTAGACCCTTTAATAGAGGACTATGGACGACAACTGCTATTGATAGTGTCGAGATTAAGGCCGTGGAGTACGAAGATAAGGATGATTGCATCATTACTCTCCAGGCTTAGACAATTAAGGCCTAGAATTTTTTCGAAGAGAGCCATTAGAGCCGTCATAAAGGAGTCGATAATACCAGTTAAGGAAGACGTGACAAAGGAGGGGTTGAAGTCGTTAACTGAAGTTTATGGTGGAGTTAGGGATATAAAGACTGCAAAGAGTTTCTACGAACAATGGGTTCAACCTAGGCTCAAGAAAAGGATATCGAAAGAACAAGTTGAGAAGCTCATGAAGCAGATATCTCAAAGAATGAAGACGAAAGAGGGCAAGAGAGAGGGAGCGAGAGAACCTAGTAGAGGGATAGGGGAGGAGCCAGTCTTTCCGACTTCATACTCTAAACCTCTTACTAAACTTAATAAAAAAGAGCACGAGGAAGCTCTCTGGAGGAGGATTTGGCTTAGGTCTCGAGCTGAACGAATATTGATGAACTACGAAATGATAGCTCAACTTGAGAGACCTTCGTGGACTATACTGGCGTATCCTGATGAGTGGTTAATAGAAGATGATATAGAGAAGTTGGATGTCGAAGCTAGCCTTGACGAGGGAAGGCTAAGACCTGAAGTAAATGCCTTGAAATGGGTAGAATTGCCCAGCAAAGCTGGACACGTAATATCGAGTGGCTTCGCTCCTTCAGCAATAGTGTTGCTTGACTCTAGCATCAGCATGCAGCAGGGATTGATTAACGCAATGACCTCTGCTTTTATAGCTTATTTAAGTGCTAAGAGAGCTGGAGGCAACATTGCTGTTGTGAACTTCTCCACGAACTTCTTAGCAGGAGAGTGGCATGTTGAAGATGAATTAAAAGAATTAGTATTATCCTATAATCTAAGTGGCTATACAATCCTTCCAGTACACGAAATCGAGAGATTGGTCACTATAATTGGAGATAAGACCTTTATAGTAATAATTTCAGACTGTGGTTGGCAAAATCTTAGAGAAGCTTTGAAAAGGTTAGAGGCTTTAAGTCAGAAGGGGCACATGGTGACTATATTCCACATGTACGGATGGAGGTATAAAAAGCACCTAGCAACGATAAGTAAGAGCCCTCATGTGAAAGTCCTCCACGTGGATAAACCGGAGGACTTAGAGGGATTAGTACTACGCGAAGCAGTCTCTGTATACGGCGTTTACCCACCATATTATTCTACAGGGACTCTATAAACTCCGTAACCTATGCGATACGGTCTTCTGTAGATAGCACGTCTTCTATAGAGTAACTTGATTAATATTACACCAGTGATGAAGCCTCCGATGTGCGCGAAGAAAGCTATTCCTGATCTAACTCCAGCTAGAGCATAGGCTCCAGCGTATAGTTGGTATAAAAACCAGAGGAAGATAAAGTAGTAAGCTGGAACTCTGATTATAGCATAACCATACCATGTAAAGGCTAACACTTTAACTCTGACCCTAGGGTGGACTAACATGTAAGCCCCTAAAACTCCTGAGATGGCCCCTGATGCCCCTACTGCTGGAACAAGCCAGTATATTTCATACGGTGGTAGTGTTACTATGTGAACAAGCGACGCTCCTATTCCTGAGAGAATATAAAACGCTATGTACTTTGAGTGCCCGAGAATGTCTTCAACGTTGTCTCCAAATATGTAAAGGTACAACATATTTCCAAGTAAATGGTCTACGCTGCCGTGCATGAACATCGAGGTAATGAACGTCCAAAGCCTCTTCCCGTAGACTATGTAAAGAGGGACTAAGCCGTATAAGTGAATTGCTTTGCTAAACTCTGAATAACCTTGCATGAAAAAGTAGAAGAAGACTATTGTATTTATTAGTATTAACATATAGTTAACGTAAGGTTTCCTTAGAGGTTTGTATTCATCTCCCAAGGGTATCATGAGTCGTCACCGTTACTCTCTTAAAGTGGAGTAGTGGAATATAAAAGCTTCCTATATTGTTGAGCCTTATTAAACATTCCTAGCCTATAGCTATAGTTTAACCTATTAGGAGCTAAAATAGCATGTGCGCCTGGGAAACTACGAAAAATGCTTGGCTGAAAAAGCCGATAAAACAAATTGTAGAGGGCTTAGGCTAAAGGCGGTTTTAGGAGCATGTGCCCTGAGCACGCATAGGAACTTGCCTT
>Ga0180302_10000007_pt1 | contig 63254 bp, 75 predicted proteins | sample GuaBasSediGuay17_FD_121794 | JGI IMG/M metagenome (GOLD analysis project Ga0180302, IMG submission 121794) | Subseafloor sediment microbial communities from Guaymas Basin, Gulf of California, Mexico - Guay17, Core 4571-4, 12-15 cm | ecosystem: Environmental > Aquatic > Marine > Hydrothermal... | reverse complement strand
GCATCGTGCATAGGCTATAATGACCCGTTCATTTAAGGGTAGCCCAAAGTAATCATGGATCTAGAGGAGAGATTATTAAAGACGCGTGATATGCTGGGTTCATATTATACGGGAAGCGTGAATGATTAGCTAAGCAAGTTTGAACGTCCTGAAGCAACCATAGTACCTTATTGCTATAAATGTACTTAATAATCTTTAGGGTTAAAGTCTTGTAGAAACTACAACGGCTTCATTGAGTTGCATTAGGCTAAGTAGGAAGTTGTTATTGAGAAAAATTCTCCTACCACGTCATTCTCACTCCATATATGCGGCATGAAAGGGCCCTCGGCGAGCCCCGTCAGCTTTAAGAATCGCCCCCTTAACAGCCCTTCACATAGACCTCATAGTACGATCTCTTCCCTAAGTTGTGGAGCCATGAATACTGTACTTGGTTTCATGGATACTCAGCAGCGCGCTTACCGTCTCTATCAGTCTTGGGTCAGTATTGCCAAACTTAACTTGCTTGCCTACGTGTCCGTCTCCTAACCACAATCCTCTAAGCAAGGCTAGCTGCACGTCGGTCGGCACTTTGATGATAAAATCATCGAACCGCTTTAGTAAGAGATAAAGCAATGTCGAACTCGCTACAAGCCTCCGGCACCTCCCTCTCCGCCTCGGCATGAAATCTTCGCGAACAGCCAGCCCCATCGAGCTTGAGGAGGAGGCCCAAGGCCGCACCCAAGAGCCCTCGGCTGGGCTTCACTCGTACGCCTAGCCCACATCGAGGCCGATCCAGCCCCTCCTAGCCCCCCACCAAGCTAGGAGGGTGCTGGGGTGGGGGTCTCGGCCCCTTATGTGCTCGTTCCATTGCCTCCACAGTTTCACGGCTCCACTCAGGGGAGGCCTTAGTGCCTGGGCTCTCATCCCGCCCACGCGGAGGGTCCTCCTTACGTGGGCTTAAGGTAACCCTCATTTGATGCATATGCTTTCGAGCGACCCTTAACTCTATGTGCGTGGAGGCTGGGAGATCTGGACGTGAAGCCTAAGAGGAGGTTGCCGCTTGCTGGGAGCGAGGGATGAGCGCTGGAGCCTAATGTCGACCCGTTAAGCTTCTATAGGCCTGATCGATGGCCTTCAACATGTTCCTCGTAGCCTCTAAGGGGTTAGAGGCCTTCGTTATAGCTCCGCCGACTATGATTACCTGGCAGCCTGACTCGACAAGCTTAGGTATCATCTCCACCCTTACGCCCCCCGCCACAGCCACCGGCACCTTAACCGACTTGACCACCTCCTTGATCAAATCCAGCTTCCTATCCACTTCACGTTCTCTTACCTGCGCCGAGATTCCCGTGTGTATACATATGTAATCAACGCCGAGAGACGCAACCTGACGAGCTCTCTCAACAGGGTTAGGAACGTTGATGAGGTCGCACATCACTTTTACCCCGTACTTTCTAGCGGCCCCGACAGCGTCTCTTATCGTGTAGTCGTCGCTCACCCCTAAAACACAGACTATATCAGCGCCCGCTTCAGCTGCTAGTTCTACTTCAAGCCACCCTGTATCCATGGTTTTTAGGTCAGCTACTATGAGCGCACCGGGAAAGCGCTTCCTAAACTCAGCTACCGCCTTAAGCCCCTCGCTCTTAATTAATGGAGTTCCAACTTCAAGAATCTGAGCTCCGCCTCGGTAAGCCTTCTCTGCTATGCTTAAAGCGTCTTTAAGGTACCTCTCGTCTATAGCTACTTGTAGCTTAGGACCTGTGTAGAGGCTGGGCAACCCGAGACTGGTAAGCTTCTTCTCTGAGGGTCTACCGAGGTAGTCCCAGCCTCTAGCCATGTAGTACTCGTCGAGGAGCCTACCTAGATCTATGGTTTGACCCCTCGAGGGGCCATTGGGCAACGGCTCCTTTAGTAGCCTTAACGGCAGTACGTCGTCATCTCTCGAGAAGCCCTCCCTGATGTTGAATAGGCGCTCTAGGTTGTAGATGCGCTCGCCTATCCTATAGAACTCGTCCTCATCAACATACCACCCTGTGGCTGTGGTTAAGAGCCTAGCGTAGATGGTGGGCTCGTAGTTTAAGGTGTTGAAGAAGGCCAGGGACGTAAACTTGCAGAGGATGAGTGAGTCTATCACTGCGTATACGTCCTGGAGTCTTTTAACCAGCTCGGCCTTACCTTCATAGCTATCAGGGTCTAGGTATCGGGGGATGCTGAAGAGCTCAGACATGACGATGTAGGCCCTTAAGTGGCAGCCGCCCCTATTAGAGGTGGCGTAAGCAAGCGCCATGCCTTTAGCTCCCCTTGGATCGTAGGCAGGTAGCTCGAGGCCCTTAACGTGAGGAGCTATCTCCTCCGCTAAGCCTCCTAGAGATTTAGCCAGCCTAGCTGAGCCCTCAGCTAGGTGCGCCCCTAAACCCTCCCTATAAGCGATGCTCCTCACTAGGTCTATGATTAAGGACGGGTCGCCCCACCTTAACTTAAGCCCCTGAGTGAAATCATCGCTAAGAAGGCCCTTCTCGTAGAGCTCTATGGCGAAGGCTATGGTGGCCCCCGTCGATATCGTGTCTAAGCCGAGCTTATTGCATAGGTCATTGATGTAGGCTATCGCCTCTATATCATTAACCCCACAGTTGGGGCCGAAAGCCCATATTGTCTCGTATTCAGGCCCCTCCGTGTCGAGGGGGGCATAGGGCCCCTTAGACAGCCTAGTAACTCTGCCGCAGGCGATGGGGCAGGCATAGCATGCCTTTCTTCCAATTACGATGCGTTCCTTCATGTATTCACCGCTAACGAGCTCGGCCTCATCGAAGAAGCTCGAGTTAAAGTTCTTGACGGGGAGGAGGCCTACCTTATTGACCAAGTGTACTAGAATGGCCGTGCCGTACCTACCTAAGCCGTCACCTGTCAGCGGGTGTCCCTTTAAGACCTTCAGGGCGCGTTCAACCTCCTTCTTGAAGGCGTGAGGGTTAGCTGGATTGGCTTTAAAGTCGCCCCCAGCCACGGCTATAGCTTTAAGCCTCTTACACCCCATGACGGCTCCTAGGCCTCCTCTACCTGCAGCTCTATGCTTATCGTTGATGATACATGCCATCCTAGCTAAGTTCTCGCCGGCTGGGCCGATGCATGCGACTTTGACCTCTCCGTGCTTAGACCTTAAGGCCTCCTCAACTTCATGTGTATTGAGCCCCCAGAGGGGGGACGCGTCAAGTAGCTCGGCGGAGCCGTTGTGCACGTACAGGTAAACAGGCTTATCGCTGACGCCCTCGATTATCAGCCCGTCAAACCCTGCCTGCTTCAGGTATGGGCCGAAGAAGCCGCCCGACTGAGCGTCGAAGATGGTCCCCGTTAAGGGGGACTTAGCGCTTACGCAGAACCTACCCGACGTAGGGGCGCTTGTACCGGTTAGCGGGCCGGTCATGAAGAGCAGCTTAGCGTCAGGGCTTAGTGGATCTACACCGGGTTTAAGTTCATCATACAACACCTTAGCTGCGTAGCCCCTGCCGCCTATAAATGACTGCGCTACATCCCAGTCTAAGTCCTCTACGCTGACTTTTCGTGAGGAAAGGTCTACCCTGAGGATCCTGCCGACGTAGCCTGTCAAAACCCTTCCTCCGCTTAGAATTAAAGCCAGCGAGTTGGTTTAAGATTGGCGGTCTAGGTGAGGGTTAAGGTGGAGTACTTCGCCTCCATGAGGGACAAGCTGGGCGTTAAGGAGGAGATAATGGAGCTACCTGACGGGTCGTCAGTCGAAGATCTCATAGAGAGGGTTAAAGAGAGGTTGGGAGAGAGCTTTGAGGGCAGGGTATTAGTTAATGGTAAGAGCGTGGAGAGCTTAAAGGGGTTTAAGACGGAGCTTAAGGACGGAGACGTAGTATCGCTGTTCCCCCCCATAGCTGGAGGTTAAAAGAAGGTGGTTAACGAGAGCTGACCCTTAACCTCAAGAGGCTGAGGAGGTAGGGTGAAGGTGACTATTGTTTTAGCGGCGGGAAGCGATACGTTTAGTACAAGCGTTGAGCCGATGTTAACCCTGAGGACACGGCCCTTATGTACGTGGCCGTGGACAGCCACGGTCACCGAGCTATCTTTAATCAGCTCTCCCATTTTAGAGCAGCCTAGTTGAGGCCATATCTTAGGGTCTTCGCCTTCGAGGGTCTCCTTACACAGAGCATAGTGAGAGAATAGAATAGTGTAGTCGCACTTTAACCCCTGAATAAGCCTACCTATCTTTGACAGCCTCTCGTTGTAGATAGCCCTGATGTTAGGGATGTTCTTGAGCTGCCACGAAGTAGGCTGATCTAAACACCCTCTTGTGCCGATTAGGCCTATCTTATAACCCTTTATCTCAACGATCGTGGCTTCGTCATCGAGCCACTTAATTAGGCCTCCCGATAGACTCATTAGTTTGGGTTTTACCTCATCGAACTCTTCATTGCCGAAGCAAGCAAAGATAGGGCCGGAGTAATGCTCTTTGATGACCCCTAACACCTCGTTTAAACCCTCCACTCTACCCCTATAGATAATGTCCCCCGCCAAGATTAGTAAGTCGGCCTCCTTTAGAACCTGAGAAGAGGACTTAAGGAGGTCAAGGTTCTTGGGGCTATGTATATCGGCCGTCGCTGCCACCTTGATGCCGCTCAACGCCCCTCAAGGTTAAGAGGAGAAGAGAGCTAAAGTTTTTTCTTAGTGCAGCTAGGCTTACCAGTGGGCGGATGAGGAAACGATGGTCTTAGGAGCGTGTCGATGACGGCGATGGGCGGCCTGACGCCCATGTACCTAAGTAGGAGGATGCCATTGAGGCGTGATAGATGAGAAGACTGGGCATCATAGGGGGGACCGGCAGAGAGGGCGGAGCAATAGCTACGAGGTATGCTAAAGTTGGCTGGCTCGTCTACGTGGGCTCAAGAGACCTCAAAAGAGCTCAACTAGCAGTTAACAGGATGAAGAGCTCCTTAAAGGACTTTAAAGGAGACTTAATAGGCTGTTCGAATCAGGAAGCCGCCGAGTATGGTGAAGCAGTCTTCTTAACAGTCCCCTACATAGGCTTAAAGCAGGTGTTAGACCAGGTCTCAACGTGGCTAAATGGGAAGCTCGTCGTGGACGTAGTTGTGCCTAACGTCATGAGGACGAACTACTTGATCGGTGAGGAGCTATTAGAGGTTTATAGACAGCACTTCGGCGTCGGGAAAATACCATCAGTGACTGAGGAGATATACATGTACCTTAATAGCGTCCATAAAATTAAACCTAGAGTTGTGGCGGCTTTAAAGACGGTCTCGTTTAAGTTGATAGCTGACCTATCGACACCTTTTAGACAGACCATCTTGATATGGGGGTTTAACTCAGAGGATGTACATCAACTTAGATCGCTTTTAAAAGAGGGGTTTCCTGAAGCTGAGCTGCTAGAGGTACCGCAGATATATTGGAGCTGTATTGAGGGGGTCTGTGAATTCATAAGGCATATGTCTATACAGGGTGTCAGGATAGACGCGTTAAGCTTCACTTATGGAGGATAAATCCTCTAACACCTCGTTAAGCGCCTCTACCCATCGATCCTCAGCCGCCCATGGATAGAGGCGCTTAAGCCTTCTATAATGTAGAGGGGAATCCTCAACCAGAATCCTCAATAGCCTAGCTATGAGCTTCCGTCCCTCGGAGTTTAAGGAGCCTCTCGAGAAGTAGGCCTCTCTGTTCGTTAAAGCCTCCTTTATTAAGGAGAGAGCCTCTATAGGTCTACGCATCCCCTACTTTAAGCGCGGAGAGGGCTTTAAGGTTGCCTAGAAAGGTGGCTGCGTTATTTACGGGTGGTAAGGACTCGACGAGGGCTCTGGAAATAGCCCTTAAGCAAGGGCTTAAGGTCGAGTACCTAGTTACCATGGTACCTAGGAGAGAGGAGTCTTGGATGTATCATAGTGTTGGGTTAAACGTGGTGGAGCTGCTCTCTGACGCTATAGGGATACCCTTAGTGAAGGCGGAGACTGAGGGGGTTAAAGAGGAGGAGGTAGAGGACCTTAAAAGGGCACTTGAAGCGTTGAAGATCGAAGGCGTGGTCTGCGGAGCAATAGCTAGTAAGTATCAGAGAGATAGAGTGGCTAGGGTTTGTAGCGAGCTGGGCCTAGACCTATACACCCCTCTATGGGGGGTAGATGAGGAGAGATACCTAGAGGAGCTGTTGAGGGATGGTTACGAAATAATGGTGGTCTCGGTTTCAGCTTTGGGACTAAATGAAAAATGGCTTGGCAGGGTGCTCGATCATGAAGCCTTGGAGGAGCTTAAAAAGCTGAAAGCTAAGCTGGGCATAAACCTGTCGTTGGAGGGAGGAGAGGCTGAGACCCTAGTGCTTGATAGCCCCATTCACCGTAAGAGGCTGGTTATAGTGGAGGCTGAGAAGATATGGGACGGTAGAAGCGGCGTCCTAAGGATTAAAAAGGCGGAGCTTAGGGATAAACCATGACGAGCTGACAGGTGGTACCTCTTGCCTTTAACCGTGGTCGTAGGAGGCTTCTTTGGAGACGAGGGCAAGGGCAAGATAATCTCCTACCTCGCTGTTAAGGACAAGATAGACCTCGCTGTCAGGGTGGGCTCAGTTAACGCAGGGCACACAGTGATACTTGAGGATGGTAGAACCGTTAAGCTGAGAATGGTGTCGACCGCCTTCACGAATAGGAGCTGTAGGTTGCTAATAGGGGCTGGAGCCAACGTTAACCCCAAGATCTTCCTAAGCGAGGTGGAGCTCACCAATACCAAGGATAGGGTGGGCGTAGATTATCAGTGCTCCATCATAGAGGAACATCACATTGAGCGCGATAGGAAGGACGTCCACTTAGCGGGTAAGGTTCAGACCACCGGCCAAGGCGTAGGGCCGGCCATAGAGGACAGAGTTAAAAGGATAGCTAAGCTGGCTAGGGATGTTAAGGAGCTTGAACCCTTCCTCACTGACGTAGCTGCTGAGGTGGATGAAGCCCTTAGGGCAGGTAAAAACGTCCTGTTAGAGGGAACTCAAGGATGCTTTCTGTCACTATACCACGGCACCTACCCGTACGTCACAGCGAGAGACACGACAGCCGCTGCAGTGTGTAGCGAAGTCGGGGTTGGGCCGACGAGGGTTAACGACGTGCTGGTGGTGTTTAAGGCCTACGTGACTAGGGTGGGAGGAGGACCTTTGCCAGGTGAGCTGCCAGAGGATGAAGCTGAGCGAAGAGGATGGAGCGAGATAGCGACGGTTACAGGTAGGAAGAGAAGGGCTGCGCCGTTTAACTTCGACCTCGCTAGGAGGGCTATCATGCTTAATGGGGCGACGCAGATAGCCATAACTAAGCTGGACGTCCTCTTCCCTGAAGTTAAGGGGGCTCGAGGTGTAAAGGAGCTAAGCCGGGAGGCTTTAAAGTTCATAGAGGACGTGGAGGGTAAGCTTGGGGTTAAGGTGGCTTTAATCGGTACGGGGCCCAGCATAATGGACATTGTGGACCTTAGAGAGGAGGGTTAAGGGAAAGGTTTAAGTGGAGGCTTTGAACGAGAAGACCAACAGCTTCATTTCATCGAAGAAACCCGATGAGGTGAGGTCATAGTTGTCAGGGCCGAAAACCACTAACATGTTAGCGTGGATAGGTAGACGTAGAGAGAAGAGTATCTTGGAGAGGGCTGAAAGACACTTAGAGAGGGTGGTAGCCTCAGTCGAGGCCCTCAAGAGGACGGTCTACGCCTTCTGCGAAGGAAACCGAGAAGGAGTTGAGAAAGGGTTTGAGGAGATCTTCAGGTTTGAGAGGGAGGCTGACGATATTAAACGCAACATCCTAAACGAGCTGTTAAAAGACGTCTTCCACCCCATAGATAGAGATGAAATCACGCGGCTACTGCTAACCATGGATGATATAGCCTCTAACGCGAAGGGAGCCGGCGCTAGGATAACCTTTATGTGCTTCACCATAGATGACGAGGAGGTCTTAAGGGGCCTTAAAGAGGTAGCTGATAGGCTAGTTGATATAGCTAGGGAAACTTATAAGGCGTTAAAGGAGCTTGTGGAAAGCCCGCGGAAGGCCTTGGAGACCGCCAATAAGGTAGAGGAGATGGAGGAGAACATAGACGATATAAGGAGAAACCTGTTGAGAAGAATCCTCGTAATAGGGGACTCCTTAGGCCCCTCGAGACTGGTGTGCTTAAAGGATGTGGTTGATAGCATGGAGAACGTAGCTGATAGATGTGAGGATGCTGCGGACCTCATAAGGAGCCTAGCCATACTAGCTACGTGACGGTCACCGACTTAGCTAAGTTGCGCGGGCGGTCTGGGTCGTATCCTCGAGCAGTAGCAGCGTAGTAAGCTAAGAGCTGGAGGGGTATGACGTAGACTATAGGGGTTAATACTTCAGGCAGCTCTGTAGGTAGCCCTATGAAGTCGTCCGATAGCTCCTTAACCTCGCGGTCTGAAGCTTCAGCAACGGTTATTATCTTGGCGCCTCTAGCCTTCATCTCCATGATATTGCCTATCAGCTTGCCTCTAACCTCGCTCTTAGGGACTATAAAGACGCAGGGGAAGCCTTCCTCTATCAACGCTATAGGTCCATGCTTGGACTCCCCTGCAGGATAACCCTCGGCGTGGATGTAGCTTATCTCCTTAAGTTTAAGGGCGCCCTCGAGGGCAGTAGCTACGTTTATTCCTCGGCTTAAGAAGAAGAAGCTCCTGCTATAGGCATACCTAAGTGAGAGCTCCTTGGTTATAGGCTCTGAGAGCTTAAGCGCCTCCTCCATCAATCTAGGAGTCTCCATTAACCTCGCGGTTAGCTCATTTCCCTCGGACTCGTCTAAGACCCCCCTCCTTAGGCCTAGGAGAATGGATAGCCTCGATAGAGCTACCAGCTGCGAGGTGAAGGTCTTAGTGGCTGCGACGCCTATTTCAGGGCCAGCCTGGGTCCCTATGTACACGTGTGACAGCCTGGTTATGGTGGAGCCCATCACATTGGTTATGGACAACACCTTAGCTCCCTTCTCGAGGGCAAGCCTGATAGCGTTTAGGGTATCGGCGGTCTCGCCGGACTGAGAGATCGCTAATACGACGGATCCCTCCGTAACTAAGTCGCTACACCACTCAGGGAACTCTGAGGCTAACACGGGCTTAGTATCTATGGAGGCCAGCTTAGACAACATGTAGCTCCCAGCTAAGCAGGCATGATAAGAGGTGCCGCAAGCCACAAGGAAAACCTTCGACGAGTTTTCGATGACCTCGCTCATCTTCTCTAGATATTGATAGGGAGATCTAATGGTGTTCCTTATTGCCATAGGCTGCTCATGTATCTCTTTTAGCATGAAGTGGGGAAAGCCACCCTTCTCGGCGAGTTCAGGGCTCCAAGGAACCTCCTCTAAGGGTCTTTCAACCAAGACACCGTCGTCTAGACGTTCAACGGTGAAGCCCTCAGGGGTGAGTAACGCTAGCTCTCCGTCACGTAGAAACAGAACCTTCCTAGTCACCCATAGCAGAGCTGGGATATCGGACGATAAGAAGACGCCTTTATCACATACCCCTACGACCAACGGCGCTTCGCGTCTGGCGCATACTATGTGGTTAGGCTCTAAGGGGGAGATAACCGCTATGGCATAGGAGCCCGTAGCTTTAAGTAGGCAAGCTCTGACCGCCTCCTTTAAACTTAACCCTGCTTCTAGGCCCTCCTCAATGAGGTGAGAGAGGACCTCGGTGTCGGTCTTGGACTTAAAGACGTGGCCTCTCCTCTCAAGTTCCTGTCTAAGCTGTATGAAGTTCTCAATGATCCCATTGTGCACTAAGGCCACCAATCCATGGCAGTCGGTGTGTGGGTGTGCGTTTAAAGCTGAGGGGGCTCCATGAGTAGCCCACCTGGTATGGCCTATACCCACGCTGCCTGGCAGATCGTCTAAGTTAAGCTTCAAGTGTATTTCGTTTATCTTGCCGACGTCCTTCTTAATGTAGATCCTGCCTTCATGTACTGTAGCAAGACCCGCTGAATCGTAACCCCTATACTCGAGCCTTTTAAGGCCTTCATGTATCATGGGCGAGGCACAACCTTCCCTTAGCACACAGCCAAAGATGCCACACAATCTCTGGATGCCTCCGTAAACAGCCTATTCATAGGCTCGTTAAAGCTAATAGGCTTTACTTAAAAAGCAGCCTTTGAGAGAAGGAACTGACCGCCGTCTAAATCAAGGTAAAATTTTTTGACCTGTAAAAATACGATTTTAACAATGATGACCAGGAAGGGGCTCCTAGAGGAGGAGCTGAAAGCTCTAGCTAATCCACTTAGGTTTAAAATACTTAAGGAGGTTGCAAAGAAGCCCAGCTACCCAAAGGAGGTTGCGAGGAGACTTGGAGTTAGTGAACAGCTGGTGTACTATCACTTTGATAAACTTGAGAAAGCGGGCTTCATACAAGTTGTAGGCGTGCAAGAGATTAGAGGAGCTCTAGCTAAGAGGTACGCAGCCAAATACGATGAGCTAGTGATAAGGTTCACGGATTCAGAGCTTAGAGACGAGGTTAAGAGGAGCCTACCCGAGGTCTTAAGAAGACTAGCCGATGAGGGAGGTATAATAGTGGTCGGTAGCCCCGATATACATGGGCCGCTGCTTAGTAGGGCCAGAGATCAGCATTTAGCAGTAGACTTGGCCGTGTTTCTAGGCTCACTGAGCCGTAGATTTAAGGCGAAGCTTGACACCGAGGTAAAGGATCAAGACTTAAAGGAGAACCTCGTCTGTGTTGGAGGACCCACCGTAAACACCGTGACTTGGAGGATTAATAAGTACTTGCCGATATACTTCGACTTAGAGCATGAAAATAGGATAACATCCAAAGCCTCCGGTAAAACCTACAGCGAGGAGGTTGATGGTGTCGTGGAGTTTATCGAGAATCCGTTTAAGGAAGGTAAAGTAGTGGTTGTGTTAGCTGGGAAGAGAATAGAGGGGACAAGAGCTAGCGTCGTAGCTTTCATCTCTAGACCGGAGGAAATTACCGAGGGGAACGTATATGACCATAGTATTAAGGCACATGTCGTCGAGGGGCTGGATAGGGATAGCGATGGCTTAATAGATGATGTGGAGGTTTTAGAGTAGGTCAGGATACTTTGCGGCTACCTCTTTGAGAACCAGTTCGCTGACTAACTTGCCATCAGCTCCACGCTTAACTCTCTTCATAACCTCACCTATCAGCGGGTTAATGGCGCCCCTACCCCTCCTCTTAATTAAATCGATATTCTCCTCGATAACCTCCCTTACAATGCGTTGAAGCTCCTCCATGGTTAAAGCCCTAACACCTAAGCTACTTAGCGCCTCAGCAATGCCGCACCCAGGATGGTCCGCTAGCCACTTCAAGACCTCAGGCACAGCCTCCTTAGACATACGGCCAGCCTCTAAGGCCTTAAACACCTCCAGTATGTCCTCGTCCCTGAGCTTATCAACGTCAACTCCTTCCTTCTTCAAAGATTTAAGGGTCACCTCGAGCACACTGGCTATGACTATAGGCGGCACCTTAGTCTTCGACACCGCCTCTTCGAATAACCTTAACCTCCTCGACCTAAGGATGGCCTCAGCTAGGCTTGGGCTTAATCCATAGACCTCTATGAAGCGCTTAAGTTTATGCTCGGGCAGTTCAGGTAGCGAGCTTTTTATTCTTTCAATCCTCTCTGGGGTTATCGTCAGCGGACGGACATCAGTCTCAGGGTACATCCTAGCTGCCCCAGGTCTGGGTCTACTATACTTAGTTGTACCATCAGGGTTGGCGCTCCTGGTCTCCTCAGGCACGCCTACAATAGCCTGTTTAGCCCGATCAACCACCGCCTTAAGCGCCTCGTAGGCTTTATCGTAAGGAGCTACCGTAAACACCACGGCATCCTGTGGACCCGCGTTGAGTGCTGACCTTAAGGCTTCCACTTCGTCTTTAGTTATGCCGTAGCCTGGCAGTTCATCAGTATGGAAGATTCCCTTGACCCCTCCCCAAAACACCGCGTAGTCCTTAAGCTCGGTGCCAAATCTTCTACCTGGCTGGAGCTCTAAGCCTATCAGCCCAGCGAACCCTGCCAGTTTAACGGCTAGCACCTTCCAGCCCCTCTTTATACCGTCGGCTATAACCTTAGACTTCGTGCCTGAGAAGGTGCGCGTGACGTCAATAAACTCGTAATTTAAGTCTGAGGGTTTAACCCCCCTCCTCTTAAGCTCCTCAGCTATCTTTAGTAAGTTAAGTTGGCGTTGAACTTCGTACTCTATTATTTTAGGCAGTAGGTCAAGGTCCTGAACGCCTTTAATCTCGACGCGAGCCCCCCTCTCAATTGAGATGTTTAGGTCCTGTCTTATAGTGCCCAAGCCTCTCTTAACCTTGCCAGTGGCTCTTAACAACATCCCTATCTTTAAGGCGACTCTACGTGCCTGTTCAGGGCTCCTTATTTCGGGGGCCGTAGCAATCTCTATTAATGGTATGCCGAGTCTATCCAGCCTGTAATTAACCACCCCCTCGTCCTCCCTTATTTTACGGGCTGCATCCTCCTCAACGCATATGGTCTCTATGTGGACAGGGCCCTCCTCATCCTCTATCACCGACTCGGGTCCACCTAGGGCTACGAGCAGCGTCCTTTGGAAGCCCGTAGTGTTTGAGCCATCTATCACCACCTTCCTCATGACGCAGACCTGATCGACAGGGGTAGCCTTGAGCATTAAGGCTACCTCAAGAGCTATATCAATAGCCTCTTGGTTAACCTCGTGAGGAGGCTCCTCATCCTCCTCGACTAAGCACACTGAATCGTTGTAGGACTCGTAGAGGTAGCGTCGACCTCTCCTAAACTCGAAGAGAGCGGCTTCATCTACTTGGCCTAGCTCGCTTTGGGTCGGCCTAAGCCTCCTTAGAAACGTGACGTCTGGCTCATCGTCTCTTAATCTAGTGGGGCACGAGCAGAATAGTTTGTGCTTAGTGTCCAGTTGTTGATGCAGCTCGAGGCCTACTTTAAGCCCAAGCTCAGCGTAATTCATGTATCCTCACCTTAAGTAGTCATTATGTTGTGTTCGTTCGCTGAGCTCGCCAGCTATGTTAGTTAACATGATCCTCTTGACTTCATCAGGATCCTTGCTTTGACCTAAGGCCCACATCAATTTAACCAAGGCGGTCTCAGGTAACATGTCACCTCCAGGTATCACCCCCATCTTTAGCAGCTCTACGCCTGTCCTATACACATTCATGTTTATCCTACCCCATATGCACTGAGAAGTCATAACTACGACGAGGCCACTATCTATAGCCCTTTTAATCGAGTTAAAGGCTAGGTGAGGAGCATGTCCTAAGCCTGTCCCCTCTAAGACTATGCCTCGATATCCCTTCTCGACCAGGTAATCTAGGATGGAGCCGTCGAAGCCAGGGTATATCTTTACTAAAGCCACCTTTTCCTCGAAGCGAGCCTTAACCTCTAGCTTCCTTCCACGGTCGCGAGGGACGTAGTTATTAATTAGCAGCTTTATCTCGCCTCCCTCCACCTTAGCTAAAGGAGTGGCGTTGATGGATCTGAAGGCATCCCTTCTACTCGTATGGCACTTCCTAACCTTAACCCCCCGATGCACCAAGGTGTAGGTGTCGCCCACCTCCCCGTGCATAACCACTACTACTTCTGCGAAGGGGGCCTTGGCGGCCACGAGGACTGCGTCCATTAAGTTCATGGCAGCGTCTGAAGAAGGTCTATCAGAGGAGCGTTGAGCGCCGACTAAGACGACGGGCACGGGGAGTGACCGTAAGGCGAAGCTTAAGGCCGCCGCTGTGTAACCCATGGTGTCGGTGCCGTGGGTGACCACGACCCCTTCAGGGCTATCCTTAATCTTCTCAGCTACCGCCTCAGCTATCTTAGACCATAGGTTAGGGTGCATATCTTCGCTGAAGATGCTGAAGAGTATGTGAGCGTCAATGTTAGCTATGTCGCCCAGCTCAGGCACCACGTTATAGAGGTCCCTAGCCGATAAAGCAGGGTAGACGGCGCCTGTGACGTAGTCAACCCTTGAAGCTATAGTTCCCCCGGTGCTAATGATCGCTACTTTAGGTAGGCCCTCCCTTAGTTTTATGGGGACCTCAGGAAGCTCTGGCTTATATTTAGGGCTACGCGAGACTAGCTCAAGCTTAACGTCATGGCCTAGCCTTATCCCCACGTTGTAGCCATTATCGAGCTTAATTACTACGTGCTTATCGTCGCTGAGGTCAGCCGGTGGCATTAACAAGCCCTCTAGGGTTAGAGAGCCCTTGGTGATCCTGACCCTGTCGTAGATGGATGCTCCTATCTTCTCAAGTTCTCTTAGAGCTAAGCCCCAGTAACTGACCTCCTCAGCCAGGGACCACCGCCCCTAAAGGGATAAGGGGCTAGGCAGCTGTCTGAGACCCCATGATGGATGGATAGACCACCCTTCTAAAGTAACGCTTCCTAAAACCTACTCTGGGGTGGGGCCTTGTCCTAGGCCTTGGAGGTATCTTTGGAGTCTGACTCCTAACCTTACCTGCCTTGGTTAGTGAGCCGTGGCTTGGCATGGAGCATCCCCACGCTTATATGTAGCCGAACGATATAAAGCTTCCTAATCAAGTCGAGGTCACGGGTACTTTCCTACCTGAGGCATCCCTAACGTAAGACCCGAGCTCCTTTATCTTAACTAGCTCAGACAACTTAAACACAGGTCCTTCAAGACACACCCTTAGGCCGTTAATCGAACATGACCCACAGAGTCCAACGCCGCACTTAATGTACCTTTCAAGGCTCGCCTCTAGGTCAACCCCGTGTTTAAGAGCCACCTCCATACACTTCACTATCATGGGCTCGGGGCCGCACACGTAGACTTTATCGGCCTTCGACTTGCTCAACGCCTCGTCGAGGGCCTCGTGAGCTAGGCCCTTAAAGCCCTCGGTGCCGTCATCGGTTGCAACCAATAACTTATCGGCTATACGCGCTAGTCTTTCCTTGAATATGAGCTCCTTAGCTGTGGTGGCCGCTATGATGACCTCAACGTGGGAGCCGAGGCTCTTCAACTCCTCAGCTAAGGGAGCTAGAGGAGCTATTCCTACACCGCCCCCCACTAAGACCGCCTTCAGCTTACTTACCGTGAATCCCCTACCGTAGGGGCCTCTTACACCAATGAAGGAGTTTAACGGTAGCTTAAGCAGCTGGTTCGTTGTCTCGCCTACTCCCTTCACGGTGAAACCTATTAGCCTAGGAGGCTTTATGACCGAGAGGCTCATAGGCACCTCCTCTGCGCTGGGCAGCCACACCATAATGAAGTTGCCAGGCCTAGCCTTTACGGCTATTTTTGGACACTCTAAGATTAAGGTCTTGACGTTACGGGCTTCGTCCTTAGCGTCGACTAGCTTAGCGACATGCATACCTAGCACCTGTGGGCATAGCCTATCAATTCCTTAATCGAGGAGAAGCCGTGAAGTTTTAGGTACCCTTCAACACCGTTAATTAGGCGTCTAAAGAGGTCAAAGCCCTCCTTTGCCAGCGCTGAGCCTACCTGGATAGCTGAGGCCCCAGCTAAGATAAACTCCAAGGCGTCCCTGTAGTCGCTGATGCCGCCGACACCGATGATCGGTATCTCCACTGCTTCATGTAGCTCATAGACGCATCTAACGGCTATAGGTTTAATGGCTGGCCCGGAGAGACCCCCAAATTTATTGGAGAGAACTGGGCGCTTTAAGTCTACGTCTATGTACATGGCCTTTATGGTGTTTATGGCCGTAACCCCGTCACCCCCCGCTTTCTCGACTGCTTTAGCCACTTCCACGATACTAGGAGACTCAGCGGATAGCTTAGCGAAGACAGGGATTGATACTGAGTGCTTGACTCTGGCGATTACGTCATAGGCTAGTTTAGGGTCTTGGGAGTAAGACGTGAGCCCTCCGGCATGAGGGCAGGATAGATTTAGTTCGATGGCATCGGCGCCTATCTCCTCGGCCTTAAAGCTGGCCCTGGCGAACTCCTCTACCGTTGAGCCAAAGACGCTCACTATCACCGGCACGCCTACATCCTTTACTTCACGTAGCTCCTCCCGAAACGACTCCAATCCTGGGTTGGCTAGGCCTATAGCGTTTAGATACCCGTAGGGTAGCTCTACTACCACGGGGTTAGGGTACCCTTCTCTTGGATCTAAGCTCAACGACTTGGTTACGACCGCGCCCGCTCCAGCCATAGCTATCCTCTTAAGTAAGCCCCCTGTCGTGGATAAGACACCCGAGGCGTTCATGAACGGGTTGCTTAGCTTAAGCGAGGAGATCTCAGTCTCCAAGTTCAAAGACAGAGAGGACCCCCTCCCGAACGTTAGAGGTTGAATACCTATAAAGTCTGAGGCCGGATAAGGAGAGAAACGATGGCTTCGCGAGAGGATAAAAGAGGAGGTAGGTTCGCGTTAGTTCTTCACTGTTTACTAAACCAGAACGCCCTAGAGCCTGGCTACGCCATGTACAGCGCTGCTGTAGAACCTGTCGTAAATTATCTGATCAAGCAGGGAGGGCGTAGGCATCGTGCAGTACCCGTGCCCTGAATCTTACTGTGAAGGTTAGAGGAGGCCTGCCTTACCAGGCGAAGAGGGAAAAGAGAAGGTATGGGGTACCTAGCATGGTCAGGTGTTATAGGAGGTTAGCTAGAGAGGTCTGTGACTTAATAGAGGAGCTCGTGAAGGGGGTCTAGGTTTACGTGTATTATTGGGGGGTCTCGTAGCCCTACCTGCGGCGTAACGGAGGATGGTCGACCTTTTGGAGTATTCCTCGAGGGACTCGTGGAGGAATTAGGAGACGTGGAATCGAGGTGCCTCCGCTAATAAGGACATCGAGAGACCCTAATACCAAGGAGATATTGGTAGACGAGGTGTTGACTAAGTTGAGAAGAGTAATTGAAGAAACCTAAAGCTCAATCAGTTTTTTCCAGTGCGCACGAGACGCCATGCCCCTTAAACCCGCCTTACTAAATGGTAATTATACGTGGCCGAGTTAGTCGGGCTTGTTTTCATTCCCTTAATAATAGCAATAGAGGGGTCAGCTCGTCGCGAGCACATCATTGATTGCTCTCTACAGCCTGGGGCATGGCTTCTTCATCCCCTCGACTAAATGGTTTTGACTCTTTAAGTGCTTTTCGGAGCTTCTTTAGAGTACCACTAACCCTCTCCACGTGGAGGAGACAGGAAGACCCCTCAGCCTCTTTGACGGCCGCTGCTGCCGCTCTCACCATCCATACTGACTTATGGCTACATTTTAAGATCAGCTTGCCTGGAAGAACCTCAATTAGCAGTAAGCCCGCCTGTGATAAACCGAATTCACCTAGTAGGCGTCTAAGAGCTTCTCTTAGTTCACGCCAAGCTTTATGAGGGTCTACGTCGCCATGTATACATATTGACAAGTATCTAGTCCTCTCGAGCTTAACCACTTTTAGGCTCCACCACCCTAACTCCTGGCATTACATAGTTTGGACTCAGCTTAGACCTGTTTAAGTCTAGCCTATGTTTAGGGACCTCCGATAGCATCCTTCTAGCCTCCTCTTCATCCATAGTTATGAGCGCTGCTAACGCTGCTAAATCCCTTGGGGCTCTCATATGCATTAGCTCTTCAGCGCCACTAGCAAAGACTACATTCAAACCTCTTTTTTTGGCTAGTTCGTAGGCCTTACGGTAATGTCTTAGGAGGGGAGAGCAGCAGCCCCTTATTATTAGCGGGGCTAGGTCCATCTCTAAGATGACACCCGAGCTCCTCATTAAGCTAGCGACACCTTCATCGAACACCTTAACCCTTGGGTCGGGTTGAAGCACCAGGAAATCTACCCTTGAGTCCCTGGCAGCTACCCTAGCCACCTCTATCGTGAGGGGGACGACACCTACAAACTCCACCTTCCTACGGTTCTTCGTTAATGTTTGCTTCAGCTTAGAGGAGGATTCAACGTGTACATCTAAGCGGATGGCTACATCAATCTTTAACTTACGCCCCTCATTCGCTAGTTCCTTGGCCAGGTTTAAGTTCAGCTCATCAACAGCTAAGGCTACTCCTCTCCACTTTAAATGGCGAGCTAAGGATAAAGCCTCAGAGGTGAGTACACGCAGTCTAGCGTCTAGGAAGAACTTAGACATTCAGTAAACCTACCTTCCTTAGGTACTCCTTTAAGCTGCTGCCTTTAGGTATGGTAGGGGTCAACTTAACCTTAATGGCCTCGCCCCTTAAGGTCAACCTAGCCCTCCCTAAGTAGGCCTGCCCCTTATCTAACCGTAAGTAAAGGCTTGAACCATCAACCCTGAGATCAAGGCTGTACGCGAGCTCGCGTTTATCCTCATCGTTGAGCTTAGATGAAAGCTCCTTTATGAAAAGCTCAGCGTCCCTGTCTCTAAGCTCAAGTCTTAGTATAGCGATCTCGTTGTCGTAGTGTCCCTTTACGGTCTCTATTACAGGGTTGACCCTCCCCCTAAGGCTTTGAGGTAGTAAGTTTTGGAGAGCCTCGAGAACCTTACTTAGGTTCTCCGTGGCGTGGGCGAAGGTCTCTAAGTACACCGACATATCCATCAACTAAAGGGGTTTGCCTCCTCCCAGCGTTTATGGAAGGACTCAGTAAAGACCCTAATTAAACCCTCGTTCTCCGTGTAGTGAGGCCTATAGTAGGTCGTCTTATGCTCAGTGGCCCATATTAAGAATACGAGCTTCCTACCGTCGACTATAGTCCCTCTCAAAGGATACCATGGCTCCCTTTGAACCCTAACCTCCGCCCCAATGGACTTAAGCTTCTCAGCCGCCCTCTTCGATTCCTCGTCCACCACCCTCATTAACACCTTAATCAGTACACCACGTGACCTGGCGCTCGCGAGCTCTTCGTATACCTTATCTAGCCAGCCGAAGCCAGCCGTAAATATGTCGATCTCCTTAGTAGCCTCGCTCACCATTTTAACCGTCTGGAGCTCCATGTCCTTGAGGCTCCCTAAGGGCTTCAGTAGCTCCTCAGGCTTAATACCAAGCCTCCTTTCAGCGTGAAAGGCTTCAAGTAAGCTTTTAAGCCTTGAAGCCGTGGACCTCAAACCTTCAAGCTCAGCGTTCAGTTCTTCAACCTTAAGCCTCAACATCGCGTTGACAGCATCCTCAAAATTAACGGGCAAGTATACGTTGTGGTCCTCGGGGGAAGGCTTCACCAAGCCCTTAGCCTCCATGCCTTCAAGCGCCGACCTAGTTTCATCTACGGAGGAACCTGTAATCGCCGCAGCCTCCTCTAAGTTAAGGGAGGACTTTTCAAGAGCCCTCAGGTAGAGCTTAGCCTCCAGCTTAGAGAAGCCTAGCTTCTCAAACAGTGAGGAGATCTTCTCATCAATATTCATAGCGTCCTCAGTGTAATAAGAGGGGAGGCAAGCTATAAGTCCTATCTATGGGTCTTTGGGCGATAGCTTAGCCTGAAGCTCCCTGTCCGACTTAATGGATGGATGATGAGGATCTACCAATATAACCTCGAACCACTTATGCCTTCCATCCTCCCCGACCCAGTAGCTACCCATTACCTTTAGGTTAGGATATTTGCGGGAGGCCCTCTCCTCAGCTATCTTCCTAAGGCTTTTCCAGGGAGAGAAGCCGTAAACGCCCATTCTCTTAGGCCTCCTACCGCTCCTAGGCCTAGGCTTCCTCAACCCCCCCTTCCTCACTCTAACCCTAACCACAACGAAGCCAACCTTAGCCTTATAGCCAAGAGAACGGGCCCTATCAATCCTTGTGGGCTTCTCTATCCTAACTACCGTGGGCTGCCTCCTCCAAGCTATTAAGCGCTCCTTCATTAAGCTTGAAACGTAGCTCTCACTAGGCTTCCTCCACGCTAAGGCCATGTACTTGTACATCATTAACCACCCTTACGGCTCTCCTTCAACGCTTTTAAGGCCTCTGCTCTTTGCTCCGGGGGGAGGTTCCTTATAATTAAATGTTTAGGTTCAACCTTACTTAGCTCCTCGGGGCTGTTGTATACGTGAGCATGCCCCTTAGTACGGTGGGTCCTCGCCCTCGTTAGGAGAGATTTTACGAGTACACAGTCAACAGACACACCTAGCTGGCTGGCTATGACTTGTCTTATGGACCAGCGGTCTGGGGTCCCTTTACCCGCGTGTATGATTTGAAAGATCACTTCACGTCGATTCAAGAGGGGGTTCTCCTTTATCTCCTCTATCTTGATGAGTGACTTAAGCTCTTCAAGCGACTCGGCCATAGTTGGACCCCGTCAATGACGAGGTCGACAGCGTTAGGCTCCTTATTAGCTTTACTGTATGGATACCCTAGAGCTCCACCAGGCTAAACGACTCCAGTAAACCCTTAAAGAAAGCCTTAGAAGATTCATCGACGACCACGAGCACCACCCCCTCATTAGGTTGGCCATATATGACTAGGGAGTTAAGGGGAGCATAAAGCACGGACGGTATGGTCAGTAAATCCTCCTCTCCCTCCACCTCCATTAAGGCCCCTCCGCCCTCCTCGATAAGGGACTTAAGCACATCCATGGCGTCGAGAGATAGGTGGCCAGGCGGATTGACCACTTTAACCACCCTCCTAAACTCAACAGCCAACTCTAAGGGGCGGCCACGCCTCTTCGTCTTATAATCCACTATCGCTAAATCCAGCTTAACGCCATGCTTCAAGGAGTCCTCGACGACTACGTCCCCCACAGCGATGATACGCGGAGACATCCTCGAGGAGGCCTCCATAAGCAGCGCTGAGTATATTCGCTCAGTGGGGCCTTTCAACAGCCTGCCCAGCGGTTTTTGAAGAGTAGGCCTCAACTCTTCAGGTAACCTTAAGGCCTTCAACCTGCCATCCTCGACTAGCGCACCTTTAAGGCGTAGCGCCCCGGCTTCGTTATGTTAAGGAGCTTAGCTACTTTAGAGTGCTCAGGGTCTATTATGGCGACGCAGCCGCTCCAGTCAGTCGAAAAACTAGTCCCCTTACAGATAGGGCACACGTTGACCTCTAGAGGTACGAGGGCTTTACACTTGGTGCAGGCCTTTAACCTGCCGGTGCCCCGGCTACTCAATTTAAGCCCCCGCCTTCTTTGCTTTAGCGCCCTTTACAGGGGCTCTAGCCTTCTCTAAGTCCTCTTCAATCCACTCAAGCTTACCTAGGAAGGGCTGCCTCATGGTCAATCCCACCTTGCAGTCCCTAAAGCTACCGCTCGATAAGCTTACCGTAACCACCCTGGCCCTCACCACGTCCCCTTTCTGTAAAACTCTCTTAGTATTCTTACAGAGCAAAGCGCCGCGCTTACCATCATAGGAGATGTAGTCATCAGCCACCTGGGAGACATGCACTAACCCCTCTAAGGGGCCTAGCCTTAGAAAGGCGCCGAAGGATGTTACCTCTGTTACCTCAGCCTCGACCACTTCATGTTCGACGGGCTTAAAGGTCAAGAGCGTAAAGACCGCCTTGTGGTAGGTGGCTCCATCCCCCGGCACGATCTTACCCATAGGGGAGACCTTCACGTCCACGACAGCCAGTATTCCACCAAGGGTCTTATTCATCACTCCCTCGTAAGTCTCCTTTAAAACCTCCATAGCTGACTTCTCTAGAGGCTCCCTAAACTTGTTGGGCGGTATTCTAACTACGTCGCTAACCTCGACGAGATAATACAATCGATACCACCGTTTAGCTTTAAACCTGATTGTTAAGGAGCTACTCAGAGCAGGGATTAAAAGTTTCCCTAAAATAGCCCATCAACTATCTAAGACCTCCCCCTCAAGTTCGAGCCTCTTCTCACCTCTAAGATAAATGGTGGGCACCCCCATCCTTCTAAGCTTAGCCCTCAGCTCCCTATCTACCGTAGCCACCACCCACCTTCTTCCCTTCGACGACTCGACTATGGCTTTATCTGTCCCTCCCTCAATCTTTATATCTAGCACCTCCACGTTTAGACCCCTTAAAAGCTCCAAGGCTAGCTTAGCTCTCCTCCTCACACCAGGGTCTCCCTGAGATGCCAGCTTCTCTAACTCCCTAACAACGTTAGGTAGGGTGACCAGCTTATAGCCCCTATTAAGGACCCTATCGAGCTCGCTTAGGAGGTTGATTCTCTTAACTGAGGGCAGCATTAAAAAGCTTGAGTCTAAGAGCACCTCTACCTTAGGCTTCAAGACTACTACTACCTTATCATGCCATAACCTATTAGGCGGAAGCGGCCGCCTATCTGCCTACTTATAGCTACCCTCGAGCCAACCTCAGCGCATACAGGCCTCCTTAACTTTATACGTACCACGTCCCCTGCTGGCATGGCAGTGCCTATGGTAGTTGCCGTGCCTACATTGAGCATTAAGGTCTCGTTAGGCTTTATCTTCTCAACCTTCACCTGTTCAGCAGTGCCCACCGCTTTTTCAAGTAAGTAGACCTCAAGCTCTAGCTCCCACCAAACCTCAGGCAAGGTTCCAGGCTTACCCACGACGTTGCCTACCAACGAGTCGGACTTAGTGAGAGAGGGATCTAAAGTGGTACCTACACCAATTAAACCCCCCGGCCTAGCAGCCTCAAGGTCAACGTCGCCTCCTCTAAGGCTAACTACCTCAGTGTATAGGGGCTCGTAGATTACTCTCCCTCCAGGTTTTTCAATTCTCAACCCAGGCCTTATCTCTATTTCATCTCCCACCCTTAATACCCCTTGAATTATGGATCCTCCCAACACCCCTCCCCTTAAGTCTTCAGGTGACGTGCCAGGCTTATTGACGTCAAAGGACCTAGCCACAAACATCCTAAAGGGCTTACCTTCGTCCCTAATAGGTGTGGGCATTAGCTCATCTATAGCTTGGAGTAGGACATCTACGTTTACACCGTGGAGCGCTGAAATAGGGATTACCGGTGCGTCCCTAGCTGGCGAGTCCTTGATAAAGTCTAGGATCTGCCTATAGTGCTCCAGTATCTTCTCCTTGGGGACCACGTCGATCTTGTTTTGCACCACTATTATCTTGTTGACCCCTATTATCTCGAGAGCCTTTAGGTGCTCGCGCGTCTGTGGTTGAGGGCATGGAGCCGTAGCGTCTATTACTAAGAGAGCGCCGTCCATCAACGTAGCGCCGGCTAGCATGGTGGCCATCAACATCTCGTGGCCAGGGCAGTCAACAAAACTGAATTTCCTCAGGAACTGGAGAGGAGAGCCACAGTGCTTACATGTCCACCCCCCAGCTAGGTGAAGAGTGGTGTAGCACTGAGGAGGAGGGCAGCTAGGGCATTTTAGGGCCACCACATCTGCATACCCTAGCCTAAGGGTAACCCCCCTCTTCATTTCCTCTGAGTGCTTAGCTGCCCATACACCTGAAAGTACCCAAGCTAAGGTGGTCTTACCGTGGTCTACGTGGCCGGTCGTGCCAATGTTAAGCACGGACTGAGAGCGCCTAGCTAGCTCCTGAGCCTCCTCCACGCTCACCTTCTTCGCCCTCCACCACAACCATGTTTATCTGCACTATATCCTCGGTGATGGTATTCCCTCTAACAGTAACTCTCTTCCTCATACCTGGTTTCTTAGGGTGAAAGCCTGGAGGGCCTGATAACAATACGCGGTACTTACCCCCGCCAGGTATGTCGTGTCTCATGGGGAAACCGCTTCGATCACTGCCACCTGTTATCTTTAGCTTGACGCCTTCAAAGCCGAAGGGAGTACCGTCTATGACGTCGCCTATCTTCAAGCCTATTAGGGCCTGAGCTTGAGGACCCTCCACAGTTATCTGCTTTGCCTTGCCTGTCTTTGGGTCTGAGACGACGAGCTTGAAGGACATCAATGCACACCTCGAGGCTGGAACTACGAGTAGGAGGGCCTTAAATATTCATTGCTCCTACGGCGGCCTCTATTGGCTACCTACGCTGCTTGACCTTCTCTAAGGCCTCTAAGGCCTCCATTTCATCGGGGGTGAGCTCGCCCCTATACTTTGTGGTTAATAGCCTAGCGTGCTCGGCTGGTACGTCGACGTAGAGGACGTCGCCCTCCTTGATCTGCCTCCCCACCATGACGTCGCCCCTAATGGATATCGCCACCGCCAGTCCCTTCGTGGCCTCCTCTATAGGCTTACCTTTATCTTGAATCTGCATTATCACGCCTACGCGCCTACCATCCTCCCTTATCAACGGGTAGCCAGGCCTTATTCTACCGCTCAACACCTCAACCCCTACGATGGCCGGGTCGCTCCTCCTGAAAACGTAGCCTGGTAGAAGCCTTATGCAGCCGGGCCTTATTAAGCTAGATAGCTCACGGCGCTTCTCCTCCTCCCTAACCTTGTTAACCCAGTTCTGATACTCCTCAAAAACCCTATAGATCACGTTGCTACTGAAGACAGGGATACCCCTCGACTTTAATTCATCCTCCACCTCGGGGGACACCTTTACGTTGAAGGCTAGTATGACGCCTAGGACTTTGTTGGTCTCCTTGACTATGGAGGCCTCCATGATGTCCCTCTTCGTTATAGGGCCTACGTCGGCCACCCTCACCGGTATATTTAGGCTCCTCAGCTTGTTGACCATGGCCTCGAGGGAGCCTAAGGTATCAGCTTTCACTACTACCCCCTCTGCCTCGGTGGTGAACCTTATGCCTGCTAGCTCCTCTGAGATCGTCTTCCTAAGCTCGTCCACCTCAGCCTCGCTAGCGGCGACCATTAATGGCGAGCCCGCTACAACCTCGTCTAACCCAGGCGCAACGACCCTTACGCCAGCCGCGGCAGCCACCTCATCTACGCTCTTAAACTTATCCTCTGGGTCCCTCATCTCATCAAGCGGTTTAGGTAATAACAGGGCCCTGACCCTGGTAGTTACGGGCCCCGAGAGGCCGCCTAAGACGACGATGTCGTTTCGCCTGATAACCCCGTCGTGGATGATGACGTCAGCCACGGTGCCTACGCCGGGCATCTCCCTACACTCAAGTACCACCCCTCTAGCTGGACCCTTGGAGGCCTTCAACTTACCCATCATATACCTCTGGGTTAAGCCAGCTAGGACTAGTAGTAGATCCGGTATACCCTCACCTGTCAAGGCGCTCGTCGGGACAATGGCCAGCGTCCTGGTAAAGTCCCTTACCCTATCGTAACGCTCAGCGTTGAAGCCCTCGTAGGAAAACTGCTCAACAATCCTATACGTCAACTCCTCCACTCTACGCTGGACATCGGGACTTTGAGCCTTGAATGACTCGATGAAAGGCGCGTACTCTCTAGGCTTCCACCCAGGGACACGGTCTACCTTGTTAGCGGCGACGACGAAGGGGACTCTACGCTCCCTGAGTATCCTTAGGCTCTCGTAGGTTATCTCCTCAAAGCCCTCTAAGATGTCTATGACGAGTATGGCTATGTCGGCTATGGACCCTCCTCTACGCCTAAGGTTTACGAATGCTTCGTGTCCAGGCGTATCTATTACTAGGAAGCCTGGGATCTTCACTTCAGCCTTAAACGACCGCATCAATGGGCCGCAGATGCGTTCAAGCGCTGACCACGGCAGAAAGGAAGCGCCTATATGTTGGGTTTACCACCCGGCAGGTAGCACCTGCCGGGACATGGCCCCAACTTCCCTGAACATCGTGGCTGTGCCTCTAATTTTATCCAGCAGTAGCGTCTTACCTACGTCGACGTGGCCCAACACGCATACTATGGGTGACCTCACGTACTCCTCCTTCATTTTCAACCATCCTCTACGCTAGAAAGAGCAGAGGTGTCTACTTTCTTTTTTCCCTTCAACCTGAAGATGCCTATTTGACCCACTCTTCGTCGGCTCTATTATAGCTAAGTAGCTCGTTATCCGAGAATAGAAGTCCTATTTCCCTTTCAGCGCTCTCTATAGAGTCCGAGGCGTGGACTACGTTCTTGGTTAAGGATAGCCCTAGGTCGCCTCTAATAGTGCCGGGCGGCGCTTGTTTGGGGTCTGTTGAGCCTATAAGCCGCCTAACTACGTTAACCGCATCCTCACCCTCCACCACTGTGGCTACGATAGGCGCAGAGGTTATGTGCTCCACTAGCTGGTTAAAGAACGGCTTACCTTTATGCACCGAGTAGAACTTCTCAGCGAGAGCCCTATCCATCCAGAGCATCTTTAAGGCCACGATCTTTAGACCCTTGCTTTCCACCCTCTTTAAGACCTCCCCTATTAAGCCTCTAACTACGCCGTCAGGTTTAACCATTAATAGCGTGCGCTCCACCAAAGCAGCTACCTCCTCTTATGTTCTTCGGCGGTCTTCCTCGCCCACTTCACCTTAGAGGGCTTCCTGCGTAGCTTTAACATGTTCTTCTTACACTTGCTTGAGCAGAAGTAAAGGACGGTACCGTCACGCTTAACATACATCAACCCTGACCCTGGCTCTATCACCGAGTTGCAGAATGAACACTTGGTGACCCTAAACACCACGGACCCCTCCCCGTTAAATCCAAGCTAGGCTTTAAGCCTACCTGTATCATGCCCGCAAGCTTAAAATCGACCCCCGCCTTTAGAGGCTGCGGTATGAGCAAGTCTGAAGATCAAGCTACGCCAGCCGAGGTAGTACAGATCATAGGGCGTACCGGTGTTACGGGCGAGGTCATACAGGTAAGGTGCCGTATACTGGAGGGCAGGGATAAAGGCAGGATTCTGACAAGGAACGTGAAGGGACCTGTTAGGATAGGTGATATCTTAATGCTTAGAGAAACAGAGCGTGAAGCTAGGAAGCTTACTCCTCGCTAAAAAGCCCCTATTTACGGCGCTTCCTCTTAGGCTTCTCCTCCTCAGCTGCTGGTGCTTCAGCTGGAGCAGCGGCCTCGGCGGAAGGAGCACCTTTAACCCTTATCTCCTCAACCTTCCTTATTATCTCCTCGACCAACGATTTAGCCTCGCCTTCCTCGATTATGCATGCTGAGGCTGCCTTAACCTCAATTCCACAGGACTGTCCCAGCCTATCTTTACTGGGCACATAGACGTAGGGCACTTTCTTTTCCTCGCATAGTAACGGTAAGTGGGCTACGACCTCTGGTGGATCGACATCCTCAGCTATTAAGACTAGCTTAGCTAGCCCTCGCTCTACGGCTTTCGTGGTCTCGTTGGTCCCCTTCTTGATTTTACCGGTGTCCTTGGCTATCCTAATGGCCTCGTAGGCCTTCTCAGCTAGCTCGGAGGGGACTTCAAACCTTACGTAGAAGGGTTTAGACATCCTTAACGCCTCCTCTCACGCTCATCAACTCATGGGCGCGCACGCTATATTAAAGCGCCCCGTATATATGTTTTCTTTAACACTACTCCACGCAGTAGTCCCTTAAACCCTTAGCCCTTTGAGAGTTCGGCCGCTCGACTACGTCAGAGGATGTGGGCCCGTCGTACGGCGCGCTCGTCGGCGAGGCGGTACTCATCATCCCACTCAGCCACTAGCAGACCCCCCTTAAGCCTCACGACCAGAACCCTCAGCCTCCAAGCACGTAAAGTTAAGGATTGCTCAGACGCATATAAGCTCAGCGAGGGTTGCCTAAGCTTATGGCCGAGAGGCTAAGAGAGAACTCAACCTAGACCTCTAGGGTTGCTGTGGGCTTAGCCTACCTAGCCACACCTTACCCCTCTTCGAGCTCCTTGGCTATGGCTAGCTCCATGGACCCCACCTAGGACAAGCCTAAGCTAGGGTCAAGACGCTTAACACCACCACTCACCCTAAGTATACCTCCTAAGGCTAATCATCGAGGATAGAACTTAATAGCCAGGCTATCTCTTTATGGATAGATGCACTAGGCGAGCAGCTCAGCTCGCTTAGGTAGGCCTGAGCTAAGGGCTTAAGCCCCCCACACCGATGCCGGCGGAGCTTAAACCGTGGAGGAGGAAGGTCGTAATAAGCGACGAGATCCTAGAGAAGTTACCAAAGGAGGTTGTACAAGCGCTGCGCGATAGCTCACTCAGTGACAAGGAGAAGCTTAGAGCGTTATTACAACATCTTTACGAAGTATTTCGAAGCTACATAGCTGTTGCGGCGCTTATAGGTGTACCAGCGGCAACTGTATATAATTGGATGATTCGCTTAAACGTTGACATAAGGGAGTATGAGGCATGTAAGGAGAGGAGGCTTGCTAAAATTAAAAAGGTCGCGCCTAAGGAGATGGCGAAAATGTGGTTCTTTGCCCACTCCGATGGATGTGCTATCGCAATGGGTCGGCAGGTCTATGTCCAGGTCAGAACCCCCGACCCATGGCTGATACACCTCTTCACAGAGCTTTTTGGGAGGCATGTCGACATCAAGGTTAAGCCCGTTATTGACTTTGACGGCGGGTCAAATTGGCATGCATGGTGCTACTTACCTATTGAAGGGTATTCATGGATCCTAAGCGATGAACCACCATCTATCATGACTGGTGAAGGATTATGGGAGGCATTGGCGGTATTGATTGATACGGAGGGCACAATAACCATACGGCGTGAGAAGAGGGGCAAGGCTACGGAAGTAACCTTAGTGATCCCATCTGAGAATTTAAGGTTGCTTCAACGTATCAAGCATGAACTACGCAGCAATGGCATTAAAGCTAAGCTAGGACGTATTAAAGAGACAGGCCAAGAAACTAAAGTAGGACGGCTAAATAGTGACTGCTGGCGACTCGCCATCTATGCTAAACCATCGCTCATAAGGGTGTTGGAGGAGGTCGCGGATAGGCTTACACTTCCATGGAAGCGCATGCTGGCCAAGCTCAGCTTAAGGGTATTGCGTGAGCAGTTAGCGTGGAGTGAGGTTGAGGATTTAGTGAGTGAAGTAAGGCGTTTTAGACGGAGAACCTTAGATGTCAGCAAGCGTTATATCTTGGAGCAGCTCGCCGAAAACCCTCCACGCCCATCAACCTAAATCTTTAAATCCCATCCCCCACATATTGCTTCTCCGCACTTATCTTTAACGACACACGGCCTACACCGTTATTTACGGGCTCTCCCATCTTGCTGTAGCTTAAAGGAAGGTCTCTAAGATGTCACTAAAAGGGCGCAGAGTTCTACTTGAGAAAGCCATAAGGAAACCCCTTCTTTAAGGTTGAGTAAGAAGGAGACTGTTGTTACGAAGGCTTTTTAGCTTGCTATAGTTTAAAATTTTTAGTGGTATGTTTTGAGGGTCGCGGGGTGGACTAGGTTTTAATAAAGCGGGAAGAGAGGGTCGTTTAAGATCGTAGCCCTAACTGAGGGAGATCATGGAGGCTGAGGTCTTAGATGTGGCGAGGAAGCATGCCCTGAGGAACGCCGTGCTACATGAAGGTAGAGCCGACTTAAACGCCGTCGTGAGGAAGATCCTAGCTGAGAAACCTAAGGTTAAGCCTAAGCTTAGGGAGCTAATACCCATTATAAGGTCGGTGGTGGAGGAAGTCAACAAGCTAAGCCTAGAGGAGCAACGTAGGTTGTTAGAGGAGCGTTACCCTGAGGCCTTAGAGAGGCCTAAGAAGGAAGAGCGCGGCACACTGCCACCACTACCTCCAGCAGAGGGCTTCGAAATCGTCGTCACCAGGTTTGCCCCCGAGCCTAACGGCTACTTACACTTAGGGCATGCTAAGGCAGCGGTGCTATCACATGAATACGCCCGGATGTATGGGGGTAAGTTCATTTTAAGGTTCGAGGACACTAACCCTAGAGCGGAGAAAGTGGAGTTCTACGAGGCTATCAGGGACGACCTAAAGGTCCTCGGGTTAACGTGGGACGAGGAGAAGCTCGTGTCCGACGACATGGAGCTGATGTACGGCGTGGCCAGGGAGATCCTAGCTAAGGGTTATGGTTACGTATGTACCTGCCCCACGAAAGTGCTCAGGGCTAGGCGTCGAAGAGGGGAGGAATGTTCGTGTAGGCGAAGAGAACCGCATGAGAACCTCGAGCTCCTAGATAAAATGTTAGAGGGAGCTTACGCTGAGGGACAGGCCGTCGTTAGGCTGAAGACCGACATGAGGAGCGAGAACTACGCGTTTAGGGACCCCGTAATCTTAAGGATCATAGAACACCCGCATCCGCTTAAAGGAGATAAGTATAGGGTCTACCCAACCTACGATTTTGCATGCGCCGTTGAGGACCATTTAATGAGGGTGAGCCACATTTTAAGGTCGATAGAGTTCACGACGAGGGTGGAAATCCAGGAGGCCATATACAAGTTCATGGGGTGGAGGCCGCCCGTAGCTATACAGTTTGGGCGCCTCAGCATGGAGGGCACGCCGCTGTCTAAGAGGAGAATAACGCCGTTAATCAAGGAGGGCGTTCTAAGCAGCTGGGACGACCCACGCCTAGCTACGCTGAGAGGATTAATGAGGAGAGGCATACACCCCGAGGCTATCAAGAGGCTCATCTTGGATATAGGCCCCAGCAAATCCAACGCGCTAGTGACCTGGGAGCTACTTAACAGCTACAATAGGAAGGTAGTGGACCCCCTCGCTAACAGGTTCTTCTTCGTCCCTAGGCCCAAGCTAATGGTAGTGGAAGGAGCTCCGGAGCTAAGTGAGGTGCGCATTAAACTTCACCCAAACTTCCCTGAGCGAGGCGAGAGGACTTTACGTATAGAGGTGGAGGAGGGCGTAGCTAAGGTTTACGTCCCAGGCGACGATGTAGAGGGTACAGCCAAGCTCCCGAGGAGACTAAGGTTAATGGGGCTCTTTAACGTAGACGTGCTCGAGGTCGGGGAGATCGTGAGAGCGAAGTATGCAGGCAATGAACTCATAGACCCCAAGATACAATGGGTGCCTGCTAAATACAACGTGAGGGTGCTAGTTGAAGTACCGGGCAAGCTCTTCCTAAACGAAGAGCTATCTAAGGATAGCTTAACCGTGGTGGAGGGGCTAGGTGAAGAGAACTGTCTAAGTCTAAGACCCGGTGACATCGTTCAGTTTGAGAGGTATGGGTTCGTTAGGGTGGACGAGATTAAGGACAACGTGGTTAAGGCTATCTACGCGCATAAGTAGAACGCCGCTTAGCGAAGGTAGAAAGCTCTAAACCTCTCGCCCTCAGCCACTCAGCCGTCCGCCCAGTGATTACCACGTCAGCCTCCTTCAACTCCTCCACGCTCTTTGAGCCCGTTAGAAACATAGCTAGCCTTAACTCCTCTACCACCTCGCTGAGCCTAGAAGTCACGGCCCAGCTCCCTATCAAGGCGGGGCGAAGTAGGGGGAGAGCCATCCCGGCCATGTCAGCCCCCAACGCTAAGGCCTTAGCCACATCCACTCCGCTTCGAACACCGCCAGAGGCTATAATGGGTAGCTTCGAGTGGTGTTTTGTCTCCAAGATACTTATAGCCGTGGGTATGCCCCAGTCCCTAAACTTCATGCCGAGAGAGAACTTCATATGGTCTCCAGCTTCAAGCGCTCTATATCCCTCGATGGCCCCCCAGCTGGTGCCTCCAGCCCCAGCCACATCTATGGCTGAGACTCCCAGCTCGGCGCATAGCCTAGCCTCTTCACCGGCTACGCCACAGCCAGTCTCCTTGACTATTACAGGGAGGTTTAATTCACGGGTAAGTTGCTTTAAGGCTTCAGCCACACCTCTAAACCTGGCTTCACCTTCAAGCTGTATAGCTTCTTGAAGCGGGTTTAAGTGAATGGCCACAGCGTCGGCGTCAACCATGTCCACTGCCTGTTTAACATACTCAACCCCACGCTCAACTAATTGGACAGCCCCTAAGTTGGCCACTACGTAGGCGTCGGGCGCTACCTCCCTCACAACCTTAAAGGAGGCTAGGAGGCTGGGATCTTCGAGGGCTGGACGTTGACTGCCCAGCTCCAAGATAATGTTTAGCTCCTGAGCAGCTTCTGCTAAAGACCTATTTATTATCGTCGATAGCCTAGGCCCACCTGTTATCGCGGAGATGACTAAGGGCGCGTTAAACTTCTCGCCTAGAAAAAAAGTTTCAGTGGATACTTCATCTAGGTTTAACTCGGGGAGGCATCGATGAACTAGGTAGATCTCCTCAAACCCCGTCTTGGTATACTCGGCTTCAACATTCCTCTCAAGGCAAATCTTAATGTGCTCAAGCTTACGCTTCTCCCCCAACTACCTCACCATCAGATTACTTTGAGGGAGGCGTAGCCTACGACCGAGGAGTAGTCCCTCGTCACGTCGCCCGACGTCGCGTACTTTAAGAGCTCGGCCTTAGAGGCCCCCCAGGAAGCTACCGCTATTAGCATTGACGCTACGGGTCCTGGCCCGCACATCGATATATCCTCCTCAGCAACTACGTCAAGGAGGCCCTTCGCGTCCATCCTCAAAATGGCGTCGATGGCCTTTCTATCCTTAACCTCAGCGCTTCTTTGAGGCTCGTAGTGCGTGAAGTCCGTCGCGGCTATCACCACCACGTTTCTACCGGCCGCAGCGCTGGCGATGGCTCTACCTAAGTCGACGCACGCCTCGTACGCCTGGAGCATCATACATATTGGGACCAGCTTCACCTCCTCACCGTATATGTAGGTTAGGAAGGGCAACTGTACCTCAATCGAGTGCTCGTTGATGTGAGCCTCCTCGTCTATCGCCACTAGGTTGGCCTCTCTGTGTATTTTAGAGGCTAGCTCAGAGTCAATTTCCACCTCCCCTAAGGGGCAGCTCCAGGACCCCTCAACCATGATGGATATACCGGCCCCCCACCCTGTATGGTTAGGCCCTATTATTATGGCCGTCTCAGGTACACCGTCCTCAGCCAGTGAGAGATAAGCGTGAGCTGCCACTGGGCCTGAGTACATGAGGCCTGCGTGTGGAACTACGAGGCCTTTAATCCTCCTAGGCCCTTCCCTACTAACCTTAGGAAGAGAACCTGGACCTAGAGGGTCGAGGAAGCAACGCTCAACCCTTCTCCTTAGGGCGTCGGGATCAGCTTCATAGAAGTAGCCAGCCACAGCGGGCCTTCGAACTTTCCCCATGGACATCCCTCACTCAAAACCTTCCTCTACCTTAGCCTCGAACTCCTCTAACGGAGTAGGCAAGTCTGCGTCCGGCGGTATAACGCCCCTCTCCCTTAGTACCTGCCTTGTTAAGAGCCAGTAGGTTAGAGCTAAGGCCTTTCTTCCCTTATTATTGACAGGTATCATCAAGTCCACGAAGTATACATCGTTGTCTGTATCGCAGAGGGCCACTATAGGGATCCCTATTTGGGAGGCTTCAATTAAGGCCTGTTCGTCGGCCCTAGGATCCGTTATTAACACCACGTCCGGTTCAACGTAGGTAGGTAGGTTAGGGTTCGTAAAGGAGCCGGGGATGAACCTATTGACTAGAGGCTTAGCCCCCGTGAGCTGACAGAACTTTAACACGCAGGGCACACCATACTGCCTAGAAGACACCACAGCGATCTTAGGAGGGTCGTACCTGGCCAGAAACTTCGCGGCTATCCTTATGCGCTCATCTATCTTGCCTACGTCTATGACACAGAGGCCGTCAGGCCTAACCCTATAGATGAAGGGCTTAAGGAACTTGCTCTTAATGTGCGTGCCTATATGTAGCCCAGCCGCTAGATAAACCTCTAAGGGTATTAAGAGCTCAACCTTCTTCTCCTCAACGCCTTCCTTCTCGCTTGAAGATGACATCGCTGATCTGCGGCTTAACTGCTTAGCCCTCTAATAATTTTAACGCGCCTAGCTCACTGGAAGAGTGCTCATAGTGGCTGAGGGGAGCTCCTCCTCTATCCTTATCAGCTCGTTTAACTTGGCTATTCGCTCTCCCCCTACGACCCCTGTTTTGATTAAGTGGGCGGAGAAGCCAACCGCTATATGGGCTAAGGCCTCATCCTCTGTCTCGCCTGAACGGTGGGAGACGACTATCACCATACCTGATGATCTAGCCAGTGAGGCCGTCTCGTAAGACGCGCTCAGGGTCCCTATCTGGTTAGGCTTAATGATTATGGCCCTGGCTGCACTCATCTCTACACCTCTCCTAAGCCTGGAGGGGTTTGTGGTGAAGAGGTCGTCGCCACATATCAAGCAGTTCTTAACCTTTCTAGTTAACTCCGCAAAACCCTCAAAGTCCTCCTCATGTAGTGGGTCCTCAACGTAGAGGAGGTTGTAGTCCTCGATGAGGCCTAACACGAAGTCTAAGTGTTCTTCTGGGGTCCTCTCAACACCCTCGCCCGCGTAGACGTAGAGATTCTTGGAGGGAGCCCACAACGACGAGGCCGCCATATCGATCCCTAACCCGACTTTACAGCCGTATTCGTCGCCTACCTCGTCGCAGACCTCCCTGACGATCTTCAAGGCCTGGACGGCGTTCAACCTAGCCACCCAGGCTCCCTCGTCGGTCTTCCCTCCCGCGAAGGTATCATCAACCTCGGCTATACGCTTAGGAAGTCTTCGATGTATCTCGGCGTTGATTGCTATTGCCTCCTTGACTGACCTAGCGTTTAAGGGGAAGACCAGGATCTCCTGGATGTCTAGGGCCTTGGCCGCTGCGTGTTTACCTCCCCCCAGCACGTTGCCTAGGGGTATAGGGAGGCTGTTAGCCATAGCCCCGCCTATCCACCTATATAGAGGAAGGCCAAGGGAGGAGGCTGCCGCTTTGGCGGCCGCTATGGAGGAAGCTATGGCGGTGGAGCCTCCTATTCTAGAGAAGTTGGGCGTACCGTCGATCTCCTTCAAGGTCTCATCGATGGATTTCTGGTCGGCGGCGTCGAGGCCTACTAGCTTAGGGGCCACCTCCTCCTCAAACAGCTTAATTGCCTCGTCAACCCCTCCGCTCGGGAAGGCTACGGCTTCATGTACTCCTCGGCTAGCTCCAGCTGGAGCTGAACACCTACCTACCCCAGTGGCTGTCTCAATCTCGATCTCAATCGTCGGGCTGCCTCTACTATCAAAAACTTTCCTTGCCCTAGCAGCCTCTATTACAGCTAAGGCCTCCAAGGCGTCCCCCGACAGTTAAGGTCTTTAACCGGTAAAATAGGCTTCGCTTCCTAGTAGCTTGGCTTCTTAAATCTCAACACTTCGTCTATGAGCTCGACGTGGCTTATTAACATCCTCCTACAGCAGTACCTTGTGACCCCTAGGTCGTCAAGGACCCTTCCAGGCTCCTCTCCAGCTCTAACCCTCCTATCGAACTCCTCCCATAGATGGGCGAGAGGCTTGCCACAGGTAAAGCATCTCACGGGTATTATCAAGGCCCCTTCACCTATACGACTTCTGCCTCTTAGCTCTAGCCGATCTTCCTCGAGGCTTCTTAGGCTCGGTCTGCCTTGGGTCCCCTACCAGCATGTGCCTGTCGTACTCCATGAATAGCTTCTCTAGCTCAGGCTTCTCAAACCACTTTACTAGGCCTCTAGCTATTGCTATCCTAGCAGCCACCGCCTGGCCCATGAAGCCGCCTCCCTTAACGTCCACCTTAATGTCCACCTGGTTACGTAGCTCGTCTCCAGCTAGTATCAGCGGCTCCATGATTTTCAGCCTAGCCAGCTCAGGTTGATAGATCTCGAGCGGTATGCCGTTGATAAAGACCCTACCTCTGCCAGGCTTAAACACAGCCCTAGCGACCGCGGTTTTACGTTTACCTGACACCACGAGTACTTGCTTAGCCAGTTTAGAGCCACCTCAGCAGGCTGGTGGAGCGGTGGCTTTTAAGCTTCACGTAGAAGAAGGTTAAGGCTTCCAGCCAAAGAGGGAAGCTAGCTCGCCCACCGTTAAGTACTTCCTAAGGGAGAGCTTAGACGCGTCGGCCTCCTCGAACCTAATGGCTTGGACCGACCTATATTCCTCGGGCACGCCTATGTACACCCTGAGCCTACGGTACGCCGCCCTACCTCGAGGCTTCTTGTAGGGTAGCATCCCCCTTACGACCCTCTTAACCATTAAGTCGGGCCTCCTGATCTTCTTAGGACCTTTCTCCGGGTTCTTTAATCTACGCTTAGCCAGTACATACTTCTTGTACTCCTCAACTATGTTCTTCTTGCTCCCCGAGATTACGGCCTTCTCCGCATTAACTATCACTACTCTTTCGCCAGCTAGTAGCCTCTTAGCTACGAGGCTAGCCATCCTGCCAAGTACCATATTAGTGGCGTCTACCACGAGCGTCAAGGAGGTCACCCTATGATTTTAACCCTTGAGCCTTTAGGATTTAACTCGACTAGCTCTTTAATTGATAGGCACTTACCCTTAGCCGCCTCTATCTTCTCTCTAGCTGACTTGGAGAAGCTGAAAGCAGCCACAGTCACGGGGTGCTCCAGCGTGCCAAAGCCTAATACCTTACCTGGGACCACCACCACGTCTCCCTCGCCAGTGTACCTGTTAATCCTGCTGAGGTTTACAGCTATCCTCCTCCGCCGCGGCCTAGCCAGTCTCTTAGCCACGTCCAGCCAGATCCTGGCTCCATGTTGGCGCCAGGATTTCCTTAGGAAATAGACTAGCGACCTAAGCTGAGGGTTGGTGGCTTTTACCTCAATCACCCCTCATCACCCTTCAAGCGATTCCTTAAGCTTCTCCTTAAACTCCTCAGCCTTAGACCTTAGCACCTGGGCGGCCTTAAGTATTATCTCAGCCACAGGCATGGTGCCGGTGGATTCGACGGTAAAGATGAAAGCGCGTTCATCCCACCCCACCTTTAAGACGCCTTTTTCACACGCACTTTCACACTCCATGCATAGGCTGCAGTCAATTATGTTAATGACCCTCACCGAGCTATCGGATAGCTTAAGGATCCCCTTAGGGCAGGCGTCTACGCAGGCCCCGCATCCATCGCAGAGCGAGGAATCGATTGCTATCACCGGCATGTATTTGTAGGCGCAGGCTGAGACCGGCTGCCACTTAGCGTGGTCCTTACCTAGGCCTAGAGTAGCGTAGGCCTCTAGGACTATGCTTTGGCCAGGGCTTAGCTTGACTATCGGTATGTTATCGTAGACGGGGCGCACCTCAGGGTCCTCGGGTTTAAGATCCCTGGAGTAGACCACCTTTATCCCTTCGCCTTCCTCGCACCTAACATCTAGGTATAGCCTGGCTTGGCAGAGAGAGCAGCCAGCCCCTCCACATTTACACTGGCTGGGTAGGACGTAGCCCTCCTTAGGGGTCTTCAAGGGGATCATAGCTAGTCGGTGAGCGAGGATCTCGTCGTATAGCACCGAGGAGTTCTCTATAATGGCTACCTCGTCTATGGCCATACACGGTACCTCGGCTATCATTATCCTCCTCAGGGCGTTAGCTAGAGCTACGCCGACCCCACGGAGAATGAAACGGGCCTTATAGTCATCCAGCTCCACGAAGCTTATCTCCAACGAGCCCACCAACGCTAAGGAAGGTTTTAGGCGCCGGGAGCCTCTTACACCCTCCTACCGCGTCTACCTCCAGGCCTCCTTATATGGTCGTGGGGCAGAGGGGTTACGTCTTCTATCTGCCCGATTATCAGGCCGGCCCTTGCTAGGGCTCTAATGGCTGCTTGAGCCCCCGGGCCAGGGGTCTTAGGGCCGCTGCCGCCAGTAGCCCTAACCCTGATGTGCACCGCGTTGATACCCTTTTCCAGTGCCTGCTGAGCCGCCTTGGTCGCAGCTAGCATAGCTGCGTAGGGTGATGGCTTCTCGCGGTCCGCCTTAACCACCATGCCCCCCGAGGCCTTGGCTATGGTTTCAGCCCCAGTGAGGTCCGTTATCAGTATGAGGGTGTTGTTGAAGCTGGAGTAGATGTGGCATATGCCCCAGTTTAGTTGTTGCTGCTGAGAGGACACCTCGCATCACCTCATACAGGGGGGTTTACAGCGAACGGGCTGTTGGGGGCGTACTGAATTAAGGGCTCCTCGTCCCGGCTGACGAGGTATCCTGGAGAGGTCACTATTTGGTCCCCTATCGCGATGTGGCCATGTACGATGAGCTGCCTGGCCTGGTAGATGGTTTTAGCTAGGCCCTTCCTGTACACGACGGTCTGTAATCTCCTTTCAAGCAGGTCGTCGACTGTGAGGTTCAATACATCGTCTAGGGTGGCTCCTGGAGGTAGTAGGTTCATCCTTACTAGCCTATCGATTAGCTGGCGCCGCCTAGTCTCATCGGCCATAGCTAGGAGCTGGCGGGCTTGATGCCGTATCTTCTCGACCATGTACTTAGCCTTCCATAGCTCACGCTTGTTCCTAAGGCCATATCTGCCTACCAGCTCTATTTCCTGCTGTAGCACCTCCTTCCTCCATGGATGGCGAGGCCCTCTCCACTTCTTGCGCGGCTTCTTAGGATCCCCCAAGACCCTAACACCTCTACTTAGGCTTCCTGGCGACGCCCACGGTCTGGCCTGTACGCCCGGTGGTCCTAGTACGCTGCCCTCTGACCTTCAACCCCCAAGCGTGCCTTAGGCCCTTCCAGCACTTAATCTTCTTCATCAAGTCTATGTCGCTCTTAACGGCAAACTCCCAGTCACCGCCTATTAAATGCAAGTCGTTGCCTGTTTGAGGGTCCCTCTGCCTATTAACCGCCCAGTTGGGGATGCCGTGTTTAAGCGGGTCGCTTAAGATCTCCTCGATCCTCTTCACCTGGTGGTCGGTGAGGTAGCCTACCCTGAGGTTAGGGTCTATCCCAGCAACGTTGAGCAACATTCTAGCAAAGTTTAAGCCTACCCCCTTAATGACTGCTAGGCCGTGCACCACCTTCATAGTGCCGTCTACATCCGTGCCGGCTATCCTAACAATATGTCTAAATTCTCCCGGCGTCGACATTTCCCCTAACCTTGCTATTGAGCAGGGCGAGGGGGCGGTAATAAATCTTAGCGCTCATACCTAACAGTTAGCTTGACCCCTACGCACTGGACCTTGAAGCCTTGCGTTAAAGGTTTATCCCTCCACTGCTAGGGCTACAGTGAGCCGGGGTGGCCGAGTGGCCTAAGGCGCCAGCCTGGAGCTACTCGACGGAGAGCTGGTGCCCCTTAACGGGGCGCGTGGGTTCAAATCCCACCCCCGGCGTAACTTAAATATAAGGCACCTCAGGGGCCGCTCCTGGCTTCACGTCTAGTGTTTTAGGGCCTCCTTGTAGCTTGACTCGGTTAAAACTCCATAACGGGTCGAGAAAGCCAGACTTGGCCCAAGGCGCTATGGGGCACGCGCTAGGCCTTTCTCCTGCCTTTCCACATGGGTGGGTACGTGCCGGGCTCCATGATCACCCTCTTGGTCTTAGCCACAAGGCCCTTCTCGGCCTCTAGGATCTCCTTGGCCGACATGAGGGCCGTGGCTAAGGCTACCAACTCCCCCTTCTGGGTCATAAGCGCGACCTCTGAGCCCTTCCTCACGTCCGAGGTCAGCCTAAGCACTCCTGGAGCTGCTAGGCTAGCGCCGTGGCAGATGGCGTCTACGGCTGAGTCCCTTATTACGATCTTGGGCATGTCCTCGACTACCTTCTCCATGGGTTGGAGGGCTCTTCTCAGCCAACTTTCATCTCCCTCCTCCCTCCACAGGTCGTAGGCGTCCTTGAGGTCGTGGAGGGTTACGAGGGTCGAGTCCTCTTTGAACACTCCGCTACGCGTCCGCCTAAGCTCCCTCATATGCGCGCCCACGCCTAGTACCAGGCCTATGTCGTGGCATAGCTTACGTATGTACGTTCCAGCCTCGCAGCTAACCCTCATCAACACGAGCTTCCCCTGGACCTCGAGGACCTCGAGCTCGTGGATCCTCCTAACCCTTAACCTACGCTTAACGGAGGCTCTTAAAGGAGGCCTCTGATAGATAGGGCCTACGAACTCGGCACAGACCTCTCTGACCCTGCTCTCAGGCACAGCTGAGTGCAGCTGCATAACGCATATGTACTCCTTCGACTCCCTCGACATTAACCATAGCAGCTTCCTAGCCTTGTTTAAGGCTATAGGCAGCACGCCGGTTACCTTGGGATGACCCCGCCCCTCAGGGCTCTAGGGTCCCTCCATGACCGGCGCGGTCCACGTTCAGTATGCGTTTAACCCACGCGGTCACCTCGTGAGACGTAGGGCCCGGCGGCTTGTCTAGGTTTATTACGCCCTTCTCCAAGAGCTCCTCGATGCTCCGCTCCTCAGGCCTACAGCCGTAGGGCGAAGGCTCCTCCTCGCTCTTCACTAGGTACTCAGCCAAGGGCTACCCCTCAAAGAGGGCGTACACGTACCTGATAAAGTTTAACTCCTCAGGGCTACTCCAGCACCGGCTTAATTCGCTCCTTCATAAACTCGATCTTCCCGGCCTCCTCTAAGGCCTTCCTCACCTCGTCGTCGGAGGCTCCCTTAGGTATATTGATCGCGTCCTCGAGGGGTATCAGGTGCTTGATATTCGCTCTCCTACGCTTAACTCCGCTTACGTCCTTAGGCCCCGTCACTAGGACAAAGTTCTCGTCTATCAAGTCTACGACCACACACTTAAGCCCAGCCTCTCTGCCAGTGGTTTTAACGCAGATACGCCCCACCTGTATTGAGGGCATAAGCGTCACCTAACAGCCTACCTCACCCTAAAGGAGAGCTTATAAACTTGTTGATTCTAGCCCGAGCGCCTGTTTAAGTAGCTTGATCACGGTCTCAGCCACCACCTCCTTGCTCCACAAGGCCGTGTTGATCACCAGGTCGAAGACAGATAGGTCGGATATGTCTATGCCGTATATTTCGCGGTAGCGCCTCCTATTGCTCTCCTCCCGCTCCTTGATCTGCCTTAAGGCTTCCTCGTAGCTTACACCATCCCTGCTAGCTACCCTTTCAGCCCTAACCTCTATGGGCGCAGTGAAGAAGATCTTGACGTCGGCCACCCTCCTCAGCAGCCAGCCAGCAAGGTGCCCGTCCACCACGACCCCTCCCTTTAAGGCCTCTGAGAAGGCCCTTTCATCGACTAGTAGGTCGAAGCTTGGGTCCTCCTCAGCCAGCCTGTGGAAATCTATCAGCGACAGCCCTCGCTCCTTAGCCAGCGACCTGAAGAGGCCTCCTATCGACACGTATCTGAGGCCTAGCTCCTCAGCTATCCTCTTAGCGTAGGTGGTCTTACCCGACCCAGGCTCCCCGCTTATAGCTATTGTGAACCTCTTCGAGCCTACTGGCCTATGAGAGCCCTCTGAATCCCCAGCCTTAAACACGTTGGGCATAAGTAGCCTCCATAGGGCCTGTTAGGCCTACGAGAGCTTTTAGGTAGCTTCCTTAGTTCATGCGGCAGCAGCCTGGGCACGCCTCCAAGAGGGGCGCCACAGTTAGCGCACTTAGCGATGCCGGGCTTCTCCCGCTTATAGTGGATAACGGTGTCGCCTCCTGGGAGCCTGACGGCGACTCTCTTCTTCGACCTCGTCCTTAAGCCGGGGCGGGGCATAGGTCAGCCTCCCTTAATCGCTAGAGGCGTACGAGAGCCCTAGTAGCCGCTGGAATATAGGCACTACGCCTCCGCTCGCTATGAAGTACCACCAGATAAACTCTAAGCTCCTACCTAGCAGAGGGAAGTAGACGACGGGGCCCTCGAAGACCCTCCACAGGATGATGAAGATTATCCAGAAGGGTATGAGGTAGATCAACATGGGCTTAAGGGACTTAGCAGTCATCTCGGCCTGAAGCTTGTTTATGTAGGCCTGCTTCTTCATGAGCTTCGCCATGGCTTTATGGTCCTTCTTCATCTTAGCCCTAAAGAACTCCCTCCTCCACTCAGCTATCTCCTTATATTGCTCAGCGAGCTCCTCCACGTTCACCATAGCCCTCTGGATGCCAAAGTGCACCAACGTTATGGCCACGCACACGAGCACCACAGTCACCCCTGACAGCGGAGGTTGAGCCCAGGCTCCAAGGGCCTGCCTTATCCACATGCTGACCTCTGATAGAAACTCGAACAATGAGGGTCCCTAGAATGGGCTTAGCCCTCCCCGTCTAAAAGTTTATCGAGCTGCCGCTCACTTGCCCAGGATCCTCTCGAGCACCGGGTACATTTCGACGGCCTGCTCCCTAGCTATTATCTCGTAGTACTGGTACAATATCTCGACGGTGAGCAATATACCCATGCCCGTGCCTATGGCCCCTAGGAGGTCGGCGAAGGCGGCCAGCAGTCCTATGAAGAGGCCGCTCAGTATCGTCAGGGCAGAGATGTAGCGCTTCAGCAGCCTCTCCAAGATCTTAGGCGACTGCCTAAAGCCAGGCACCTGTAGACCTGCCTTAACCAGCTGCTCCGCCTGGTCGCGGGCTGACATACCTGAGGACTCAACCCACGCCACAGCGAAGAACACGCATAGAATACATAGCAGCGCGGTGTACACCAGGACGTGTACTAGGCCAGCGGGGGTTTGAAGCGAGGCTAAACCTCTAGGCGGAGACAAGTAGTATACTAGGCCGCCGATGGGCACAGGACCCCGCTCAGTCATGTTAAACATGCCCAGGGCGTTGAGTATAGGGTTCGTGTTAGTGGGGTTGAAGCGCGACCACAACATCTGGCTTATTATCTGGAGGTTCGCGTACAGCGCCCCCGCCAAGATGACGGGTATGACCGAGACGTATAGGAACTTGAAGGGCACGTTAGCCCTTATCCCCCCGTACCTAGCGTAGGACACCGGGACCTCGACTCTCATCGACTCGAAGTACAGCACTATTAGGAGGACCGCTATCATAGCTATGAAGCCGGTCATGTCGGGGAGGGGGTAGCGGTTAAAGCTGCTCAGCACGTCGCCCCTAAACAACGAGTGGAAGAAAGCTAGAATGGCGCCCACCGGCTCGCCTCCACGCTCAGGCACAGGGACCGGAGAGAATAGGCCCCAGAACACCTGCTGAGACACGCCGGCCGCGATAAACAAGCTGACGCCGCTGCCCAAGCCCCAGCCAGCCTGGATCATCTCGTCCAGCAGGATGATCAATACGCCGGCCGCGAAGAGCTGAGTGAACACGGCCAGCGCGTTGCCCAGGCTCAGCGGGCCGAAGAAACCGGCCAAGATGAAGGCGGCGGCCTCCAAGGCCGTCACCACTATGGCTAGCAGCTTCTGAGCCCCCGTAAACAGGGCTCTCTCATAGGGGTCTGAGAGGTCGACCTCTAGTATCTTGGAGCCCATCAAAATCTGCATTATTAAGCCGGCGGTCACGATGGGGCCTATGCCCAACTGCATAAGAGTGCCGTTCCTAGCCGCAAATATAATGTTGAAGAACACGAACTCCGCCAGCCTACCCCTCTCAGCTATGCCGAAGAGGGGCACCTGGCACATAATGAAGTAGATGGTCAGGACCACACCGGTCCAGAAAAGCTTACCTCTAAAGCTAACCCTACGCTTAGGCCTCTTAACGCCAGGCAGGAAGCGAATTACCGGTTCAAAAACCTCCAGGGCCCTAGCCATCCCTCACCGCCTATTGAGGCCTAACCACCTGTCCTCCCGCAGCAGTGATCTTCTCGACGGCCCTCTCAGTGAAGGACTCAGCGACGACGACCATAGGCCTCGAAAGCCTACCTCCACCCAGCACTTTATTGAAGCCCAGCTTAAAGCCGTCTATGACGGGGAGCCCATCCTTAAACTCGAGCCTACCCTCCTTAGCCAGCCTATCAGCTATATCCTCGAGCTCGCCCACGTTAACCTCAACGTACTTCCTAACTACCTCGGGAGGCCTATGGAAGCCGTGCTTACCGAAGTAGTCCCTGGCATACTTCAAGACCCACGTCCACTTATGCTTATGCATCCCCGCGTGGCCCTTACCGCCCTTACGCCCACTACCCCTATGCTGAGCCACCCTACCCCAGCCACAGCTACGAGTACCCCTATACTTCCTAGACGCCTTCTTACGCCGAGGTATATAGAGCCCCATTTAGTCCCCCTAGCCTGTTGAGAAGGGAGGGTAAAGAAGGTTACTCCACCACTATCCTAGTACCCCTCTCCTTACCCTTCTCCTCCTTCTCCAGCTTAACCTCCAAGACGCCGTTCCTGTAGGTAGCCTTAGCCGTGTCAGGCTTAACCCTAGCAGGAAGCTTAACCTCCTTGTAGTATTTACGCTGCTCCGTGTCCACTGAGATTATCAGCTCGTCCTCCGAGGCGTTAAGCTTAATGTCCTCCTTATTAACCCCCGGCAGCTCAGCGTACACCTTAATGTAATCCCCCTCATCCATCACGTCAACCAGAGGCTCGGTCTCCTCCTGGATAATAGGCCCCCTCGGAGTAGGCCTAACATTACCAAACTCCCTCACCACAGGCTTACCGTCAGGACCAATAGTAACGCTGAAACCATAAACAAAAGGCCCCTGCTCCTTACCGCCAGGCACCTTAGCAAAGCTACGCTCAAAAATCCTCTCCATCATCTCCTCCATACGCTCAAACTCCCTCTCCAACTCATCAAAAATATCAAACCACCAACGCCTACGCCTACGACTACCACGCCACTCATCAAACATCCCAGACACCAAAAAACAAAAACCCACGTTTTTCATAAACCTACCGCACCGTCAAGTAAACTTTTTATCGCAGAAACATGGAAAAAGTTGACGGCGGCCGTCGTCTAGCCTGGTCTAGGACCCTAGCCTCCCGACCAGCAGGGGAGCCAGCTAGTGGCCCGGGTTCAAATCCCGGCGGCCGCATCACTATTTTATAAGCATACTTCTCATGGCCAGCGGGGTTTTTAAAGCTAATTGAGTAGAGGAGGTAGGAGGTCTATGGGAAGGCGATTTAGTGATCAAGAGTTGAAGGACATAATAGATATGCTCTTTAAACACTTCAATAAGCCATGGATCCTTGAGAGCGAGTTTAAGCCTTACCTTCAAGCTAAAGGGTTTACTGAAGAGGAGATTGAAGAGATATGGGGACAAGCCTACGATAAAGGGCTAATCCTAATATCTAGCACTCCTGTTAACGGTGACTATGAATTCACCATAGTTAAACCCGAAGAGGAAGAAGAGGAAATCGATCCTTGAGAATATATTATGCTCATCCAATAGAAACTTATCGTACAGTCCGCGAACGTAGGGAGTTAGAAATTATTAGGGAACGCTTCCCCGAAGCTGAAATAGTAAATCCTTCAATTATTCGACATCCCCATGAAGACATCGAGTTTTTCTTAAACCTAGTGAATTCATGTGATATAGTGGTTTACAGTGACTTAGGCGGATTCATTACGGCTGGTGTAGCCGTTGAAATCGAGCACGCATTAAGCTTAGGTAAACCGGTGTATCGGTTAGATTGGCGCACTGAAGAACTTATTAAAGTTAGTGAAGTTAAGGGCCCACTAACCATTGAGGAGAGTAGAGCACTTGCTGACGCCCTGACTTACCTAGTGTTAGATGACACTGAATTAGCTTATTTCATTAGAGGTAAGTGGAAAGGTAAGTTCATGGATACCTTAGCTGCTATCATGGCTGACCCATCTATTAGGCAGCCTGATAGGATCGTTGAGCCAGTCTTGATCAACATTCTAAGCCGATTCTACCACTGGTGGCAGGAACCTAATAACGTGGCGCTAAACGTAGACATAAAAAGGCTTAAGGAAATCGTGCAAGAGAGGCTTAAAGAGCTAGGAGAGAGAAGTCTAAGAAGCTACATACTAAAAACTCTAGGCCTCCCTAAAACAAGATACGACTATTACACTTATCTGTTGAAGGAGGAAAAAGTGAAACCTGTTGAGGCTGGAACCTTAAGAAGGCTATGCGATGACCTTAAAGTACCGTACATAGAGCTTGAAAGGAGGAAAGTATTCATTAATCCTACGTTCCCCATAGACCTCAACAAGCAAGCCCTTTTCAAGGCAGCTATTCACATCGTCAACGAAGGGTACATGAGGACCAAGACTAAGAACATTGAGTACTACAATAGCGACCCAGTGTTACATCGTTATTTTAAGCGGGCAGTTGAAGAAGCTGGAGGAGCGTTTAGCGGACCTTTTAAGGCTCATAAAGTCTTAGCGTCATACGCTGATCCACTAATTGGACGGTTAATGAATGTTATCGGGGTACCCTATGGCTCTAAGTCCATAAGGCAGCCGTTTATAGATCTCAAGCTCTTGGACGATGGTACATGGAGATATTACTTCCAAACAACGTTAACCGAGGAGGGTAACTTCCATGTTGAAGTAACTGAGCAAAATAGGCTCTCCGGCCGTATAACACTTGTAAGGACCGTGGACGTAACAGATATCCTACCTAAAAGTTTCGTAAACTCACTAGATCAAGGTTTTCATAGCATTAAAAGCGTTGAAGACAGAGCTATCCAGAAACTAATAGCTCGAAGACCACCTCTGATGTTAATGGCTGAGTACATGGAGTTAAATAGGAGGCATAGACCTATAGGCCAAGTGTATCCTTGGCGTCATCCCTTCCCTGAGAGGTTGCTTAAGACTAAGGATGATAGGGTTACGGTGCAATGGAGGTTAGAGACTAGGAGGCGGGAGCTGGTGGACTTGATCCATGATCACTACGGCATGCTCCCCGGTACGTGGAAGTCCTTGGTGTTTGAGAAGCTGTATCGGTTTTATAGGGATCATAGGGGGAGGAGGTTGTCTGAGGGTGAAGTAGAGGAGCTTTATAGGATTAGGAAGGAGTATCCGTGGGATGTGCCTCAATGGTGGGCTGAGCAGAAGCTTCGTGAGCTTTTCGGGAAGGGGTTGTAGGGCTTGTTTAGATTGTTTGTCTACGGCTCGTTGATGGATCCAGGGCTGGTTAGGAGGCTTTTAGGTAGAGACGTGAGGGCTTTGCCGGCGAGGCTTAAGGGGTACAGGAAGGTTGAGGGGGCTGAGTACCCTACGGCGGTTAGGGATGAAGGAGCCTACATAGACGGCCTGGTCTTGGAGGGCCTGTCTGAGGTGGATTTGAGGAATCTGGATTAGTGGGAGGATGTCTCCGAGGGTGTCTATAGGAGGGTGGAGGTGTTGGGTAGGGGAGGGTGAAAGCCTACGTGTATGTATCATCTCAATAAGGGGTCAAGGTTAATCCACTCTAACCCAGTGTTTAGATAGGTCTTTGTAGAAGGCCTTCTCTCGCTTTTCCTCGAATTCTCTAGGTGTTAGGGCTATTATGTCGAAGCCTAGGTCTTCGCGTAGCTTCATCCTTACCTTTTCAACTCTCTCTGGGTAGTTGAGGCCTTCGAACATCTCTGAGACCACTAGGATGTCGATGTCGCTCTCCAGGGTATGTACTCCCCTAGCGTAGCTCCCGAAGAGGAAGACTTCCCCGCTTAGCTCCCTCTTTAACCTTCTAAGCTCCTCTAAGACCTCGTCACGGATCTCTGATAGCCTTGGAGACCTCATTGATCACCACCCTGGCCGCGTTGACTGCCTCCTCCGCCTGCTCTTTAGTTATCTCCTTGGAGGGGCTCTCTAAGCCTGCGTTGGGGTACCTGGCTTGGGTGTAGTACGCTGAGAGCCTTGATAGGTCCGAGAACCTTAAGCTTAGCTGGGCGCCCTCTTTGACCCTGCTGTAAAGCTTTACTAGGTCGTGGCCTCGAGGGTACTCACCGTGGACGTGTAGGATTAAGGCTTTAAGGGCCTTCTCGGCCGCTTGTTGAGCTGCGAAACAGGCCCAGTTATAGTCGCCTATCCTTATGCTGGCTTCGCCGTGTTTAAGGTCGGCTTTAGCCTCCTCTACCCAGCTTAAGACCTCCTCCCGTACGGGCATGCCGTAATCATAGGCGCCGGCGTCCTTACAAAGCTAGCGGCCAAAGCCTTAGAGGGTACTTCGTAGCTAGGCTTGGGGCCTATATCCTTACTCCTTGGCCAGCTTGGCGATGTAGAAGCCCGCTGTGTTGTGTAGGTGTGGGTATAGCCGCTGGGCTTTCCTGCCGGGCGTGGTGGCTATGCCTATGAAGGGGCGTTGATCTACGGGCTCTAGCCCCTGTTTACAGGCCTCCTCGACTACGTGCTCACATTCATCCCTCGTAAAGGTGCAGGCCGAGTAAATGATGAGGGAGCCTCTGGGAGCCGCTTCAGCGGCGGCCTTTATCAGGGCTCTTTGAAGCCCGATGAACTCCTCTAGCCTCTCCTTATTCACCCATAGCTTGACCTCAGGCTCATAGCATAGCCTGCCTAGGTTGCTGCATGGAGGATCAACTAGTAGGACCGTGGGCTTCCTTAGGCTTAGGGGGCTTAGGCGGGAGTCGCATAGGACGGTGTCGACGTTTACCTTAACTCTCCTGGCTAGCGTGCGTATTAAGGCGCACCTGGGTGGGGAGACCTCGCACGCTACGCTGTAGTCCTCTAGCTGCGCCAGATGGGTGACCTTCCCTCCGGGGCCGCCTGTGAGGTCTACGTGGAGTGCGCCTTTAGCGACGGCTACGTGTCCTACTAGGGCGCTGGCCTTATCCTGAACGTGGTAGAGGCCGGCTTTATACTCGGGGGTCGCGGTTAAACTACCTTTAACCTGCTTGACGAGCAACACGTCGTGTAGGTCTGAGTCGGCTTTAAGCTTGAAGCCCCTCTTAGAGAGCCTCTTAGCTAATTCCTCCCTCGAAGTGAGGTGGGTTGATACCCTAAGCCACCTGGCTGGGTCTCTTTGAAGCCTCTTAAGTAGGGCTTCAAGCTTAGGGGCTCCTGCCTTCATTAAGGCCTCCAATATCCACATAGGCGTGGAGTACTTGATCGAGAGACGCTCGAGCCCCGTGAGATCGGCATATGCGTCCTCCACCTCCAGCCTCCCTAGAAGCTTTAAAGCCTTGGAGTCTATCCTCGAGAGCTTGGCTACCTCGCTTAAACGCGGGTCGCTAGGTGAACACCTCTTAAACTTGAGGAGGTAGACTAACACCCTAGCTGAGCATAGCCTCTCGAGAGGCAGCCCCTCGACGTTTAACCCAGCTAGCTTGAGGAGCCTATCTAGGAGGAGGTAGTTTCTTAGAGCACCCAGGGCAACCTCCTTAACCTCCGCCCTAAAGCCTGACGGAGCACCCCCATAGAGCTTGAAGGCGAGGCTCCTTAAGCTCACCTTCTCCTTAAGCGCCCTAACCGTCAGCTTAGCCGCGGCCACCCAGGGCGACAACATAAGCCCGAGCTCCTAGACAAGGAGAATGGGCCGGCCCGGACTCGAACCGGGGACCCGCCGCGCGTCAGGCGGCGTTCAGGCTGCTTAGTATCCTAGCCAACTAGACGACCGGCCCTCTACCATGAAAGGAGAGGGGCGCTGATAAAAAACTAACTCCGGCCCGCTGTATCGCTGGATCCCCAACACGCAATGCATATATCCACGTGGAGGGACTGTACGTATGGAGGTTTAGGTATGCCCGTAGAGAGGGTTGAGACCGGGATCCCCGGGATGGACGAGATTTTGAGGGGGGGCCTGCCTAGACGTAACGTGGTGCTATTGTCTGGTGGCCCCGGCACCGGTAAGTCGATTTTCGGTCAACAGTTCCTGTACAACGGGTTGCTTAAGGGCGAGTCGGGGGTCTTCGTGGCCTTAGAGGAGCACCCTGTGCAGGTTAGGATACTCATGTCCCAGTTTGGGTGGGATGTTAGGGAGTTTGAGGCTAGGGGTAAGTTCGCCATAGTCGACGCCTTCACGGCGGGTATAGGTGAGGCTGCTCGAAGGGAGCGGTACGTGGTTAGGTCTGTTGACGACTTCCCGGCCTTAATAGACACGCTGAGGGCGGCGGTAAAGGAGGTAGCTGCTGAGAGGGTGGTTGTAGACTCTGTGACCACGCTCTACATAACGAAGCCGGCCATGGCCAGGGGGATGGTCATGCAGCTTAAGAGGGTCCTCTCAGGCCTCGGCTGCACCTCGCTCTTAATTTCGCAGGTTAGCGTGACTGAGCGCGGCTTCGGAGGACCGGGGGTGGAGCACGCAGCTGACGGCATCATTAGGCTAGACTTGGACGAGATCGACGGTAAGCTTTACAGGAGCCTAATAGTGTGGAAGATGAGGGGGACCGCCCACTCCATGGCTAGGCACCCCTTCGAGATAACCGACAAGGGGATAGTGGTCTACCCCAATAAGTCGTTGTCAGTTACTAGGAGGAGGTTTGAGGAAAATGAGTGAGGAAATACCCCTATCACCTGTTGGGAGAGAGGAGATCCATAAGCTTGAGGCAGCGCTGCTTGTAGGCACGCTTTTTAGGCCTGAGGTCCTACAGGCGCTCAAAGACCCCTCTGAGCGCTTAACTTGGGTCGATTCGCTAGCTGTGGCGGCGGCGGCCTTAGCCAGGTCGAAGGCCGGCATGAGCGTGAGCGCCATAGCTGAGGAGCTGGGTAGGACTGAGGCCACCATTAGGGGGCACTTGACCGGTAAAACTAAGGCTGGCCAGCTAGTCCAACAGACCTACGAGCGCTTCGTGAGAGAGGGGGTCAAGATAGAGGTTACCCCCGTAGCCGCCGAGGAGACAAAGGTTAGAGAGGAGCTGGAGGAGGAGCGAAGGAAACGTGAGGAGGCTGAGCGTAAGCTTCAAGAGCTATTAAAGGAGCTTGAAGGGCTGATAAACAGGTTCAAGCCTTAAAACCGCTAACCTTTATCTTAAGCCTCCACGTAACGGCAAGGCAAGGGATATCTTTAAGTGGCCGGTGCTCCTTCTTTTGAGGCTTAACCATAGCCTGCCGAGTTTAACGCCCTCCATGGAGAGAGCGTCCTGGCGAAGCTAGGTGTTTTAGACAGTTATTAGAAATAGAGGAAGGCTTATTAGGACAGGAGGGTCGATAACCGAGCGGACAAGGTAGCATTGGATGAAGCGACCATGAAGGCTATATTCAAGCAGGCCTGCCCCAACTGTAAAGGGGATATAGGCGACGATAGGCTGCTTGCCGGCCTACCCTGCCATCGATGCCTAGACGACAAGACAGCCTCTGAGATTTTAAGGAGGGCTGAAAGGGGAGAGGACCTTAAGAGGCTGGTGATTAAGGCCCTCGAGGACAGCGGCAGGCTAAAACACTACGTTGAGGCCGCCACCCCTCACCTTAAAGTCGAGGAGTTCAACGAGTTCTTTAAGAGGGCTGTAGGCTACCCTCTATGGAGCGCCCAGCGAACTTGGGCCAAGCGCATCTTAACGGGGAGGAGCTTCGCCGTAGTAGCCCCCACAGGGGTGGGAAAGACTCTCTTCGGCCTAGCTATGTCAGCCTATCTCGCCTCTAAAGGCAAGAGATGCTACATAGTCTCGCCGACCACGCTGCTAGTGGAGCAGGCTAGGAAGAGGCTCGAAGAGATCATTAAGACCTCGGGGCTCAATATAAGGTTGGCGTACTACTCAGCGGCCCTACATAAAGCCGATAAGGAGGAACAGGTTAGGAGGATTAAGGAGAAGGACTTCGACGTCCTGATCACCACGTCGAGCTTCCTAGCCAGGAAGTTTAACTTGCTTAAGAAGTGTAGGTTCGACTTCATATTCGTAGACGACGTCGACGCCATACTCAAGGCCTCCAAGAACATAGACAGAGTGCTGGTGCTCCTAGGCCTAAGCGACGAGATCGTAGAGAAGACCCTGGAGCTGATCAAGCTTAGGAGAGAGGTGGCTAGGGCTGCTAGACATAGGGAACCTAACCTCGAGGAGTTGAGGACAAAGGCTGAGGAGCTAAGCAAAGAAGTAGAGAAGGCTGTTAAGAGGCGTAAACTGGGGCTGCTAGTAGTCTCAACCGCGACTGGTAGGGCTAGAGGCACGAGGGTTAAGCTGTTCAGGGAGCTACTGGGCTTCGAGGTGGGGTCAAGAGCTGAGGCCATAAGGAATATCCAGGACCTATACGCTAAGCCTAGAGGCGACCTGGACGACGAAGTCGTAGACCTGGTCTCGAAGCTTGGAGGAGGCGGGCTCGTCTTCGTACCGCTCGATAGAGGCGTCGAAGTAGCTGAGAGAGTCACCCAGAAGTTAAAGGAGAGGGGAGTTAAGGCTGAGCTCGTCTACGCCAAGGGAAGGAAGGAGGAGATCGCAGCGTTCGCTGAAGGCGAGATAAGCGTCCTCGTGGGGATGGCGAGCTACTACGGCCTGCTAGTAAGGGGCCTAGACTTACCGGAGACCGTGCGCTACGCTGTGTTCGCCGGAGTACCTAAGATGCGCTTCACCCTAGACTTAAAGGAGGCCTACCCGTCGAGGATTCTACAGCTCCTCGTCGACGTGAAGGACGCGCTAAGTGGAGACGAGCAGACCAAGGCTCTGAGGCTCATCGGCAGGATGAGGAGGCTCCTATGGAGGCTGACCCCAGCTGCCTTCGAGGAGCTTAGGAAGGCCCTCGACTCAGGCGTTGAACCCCCCAGCTGGCTAAGGCAGGCCTATTACACGGTTAAGGAGGCAGCCGAGTTCGTCTTCCAGGTCCTCTCAAGGGAGGAGGTTAAGGCGAAGCTGAGGGAGTCCTCGTACCTCTCCTTCACTGAGGAGGAGGGCAAAGTAGTGGTGACAGTCCCAGACGTGCCCACATACATACAGGCCTCGGGCAGGACATCTAGGCTCTACGCTGGAGGGGTATCCAAGGGGGTATCAGTCGTCTTCGTCGACGACGAGAGGGTCTTCAACGGCCTAGTGAGGCAGACAAGGTGGCTGGCGGAGGAGGTTAAGTGGGCTAGCATCGACGAGGTCGACCTAGGGGCCTTGATGAAGGAGGTGGACGAGGATAGAGAGCGCATAAGGAGGCTGCTCAGAGGCGAGGTTAGGGCTGAGGGCTTCGAGCCGGTTAAGTCCGTGCTCCTCATAGTCGAGTCGCCCACCAAGGCCAAGACCATAGCCAGCTTCTTCGGCAAGCCGTCGAGGAGGAGGATAGGCGAGATCACAGCCTACGAAGTGGGCACCGGCAAGTACATACTGAACGTGGTGGCCACGGGAGGACACGTCTACGACCTGGTCACCAAGGGAGGATACTATGGAGTCAGAATAGAGGACGGGCGCTTCATACCGGTCTACGCCACCATTAAGCGTTGCTTAGCCTGCGGAGACCAGTTCGTGGACCAAGGACACTGCCCGCTATGCGGCAGCAAGGAGTTTAGGGACTCGCTTGAAACCATAGAGGCTCTAAGGGACTTAGCGAGCGAGTTCGACTTAACCTACGTCGGCACGGACCCAGACACTGAGGGCGAGAAGATAAGCTGGGACGTCACTTGTTCGCTTAAGCCCTACTCCAACGTGCTGAAGAGGGTCGAGTTCCACGAGGTGACTAGGCCCGCCCTACTAAGGGCCTTAGAGGAGCTGAGAGGCATAAACGAAGGGCTGGTGGAGGCTAACATCGTTAGGAGGGTCGAGGATCGCTGGATAGGCTTCGAGCTAAGCAGAAGGTTATGGAAGGTCTTCGGGAGCAGACACCTATCAGCTGGTAGAGTGCAGACCCCCGTCCTAGGCTGGATCATTAAGAGGTTTGAGGAGTTCAAGAATAGCCGAAAGCTGGTCTACAACGTGCAGCTCGACATAGATTACAGGGTGACGCTTGACGACGTGCCCCGAGAAATACCCCAGGAGGAGGTTGTTCGTAAGCTTAGCGAGGCCACATGTAAGGTCGTGGAGTTTGAGGAAGTAGAGGAGGAGGTATCGCCACCTCCACCCTTCACCACCGACGCCCTCCTCAAGGAGGCTTCAGCCAGGCTTAGGCTGGGCGCGGCAGAGACCATGTCCATAGCCCAAGACCTCTTCGAGCTGGGCTTAATAACGTACCATAGAACAGACAACACCAGGGTCTCAGCTACAGGTAGACAGATAGCTAGGGAGTACATTAAGGAGCACTTGGGGGAGGAGCTTTACCAGGGTAGAGAGTGGCCGGGTGAAGGAGCCCACGAGTGTATTAGGCCCACGAGGCCCATAGACGTGGAGCAGCTTAGGACCTTAGTGGAGACCGAGGCGTTGATGCTGCCTAAAAGGCCTACGAGGCGTCACTACGCCCTATACGACTTAATCTTTAGGAGGTTCATGGCCAGCCAGATGGTTAAGGCTAAAGTTAAGAGGGCGAGGATTAAGATAGACCTAGCTGGGTTCACAAAGGAGCTTGAGGGCGTCATAGACGTAGTGGAGCCAGGCTTCACTTTGATGTATAGGCCCACGTGGTTCTTCATACCCAAGGAGCTTGACGGATCCAAAGTGGTCAGCGTAGAGGCACGCGAGGTGCCCACCGTGCTGCCTTACACTCAGGGCGAGGTAATAGCGTTAATGAAGGAGAAAGGGATAGGTAGACCTTCAACTTACGCTAAGATCGTCGACACGCTGCTAAAGAGGAAGTATGTGGTTGAATCGAAGACAGGTAGGCTAATACCCACCTCAAGGGGCATTAAGGTGTATAACTACTTGGCGTCTAAGTACGGCGAGCTGGTATCCGAGGAGAGGACCGCTAAGCTTGAGGAGCTAATGTACATGATAGAGAAGGGGGAGGCCGACTACCAAGCAATACTGGAAGAACTATACTACGAGATGAAGCATCTACCTAGGGTCATAGCCCTGAGGACTAGAGGTTATAGCAAGGGACGCTCTACAACTCACAGCAAATAATATGCGTAGTTAATTTGCCGTGCATAAGCCATCGGGTCCAAAGCACTACAAGCCCTAGGTCACGGATCGCCCTCAAGAGACGTTCATGAGAGGAGGTAATAGCTATAAGCTTAGAGCCACGAGCCGCCTGCCTAAAGCTGGCGAGAAGCCTATGATAGAACTCACCTATTTTCTTTAGCGATGGTCCCGACCTCAAGCCATACGGAGGGTTAACTATTATGTGGGATGGAGTGAAGTCTAAGTGCTCCTTAAGCCTGAGGGCGTCTCCCAGCCTAAGCTTCACCGTATCATCCACTCCAGCCGACCTAGCATTTAACACAGCTCCCTTCAGGTGTTTAGGTGAGCAGTCTATGCCGTAAATGGGATAAAGGTCTAAGTTAACCTCGTGTAGCAGCTCCTCAACCACCTTGACTTCAAGCTCCCTCTCAATGAAACGCAGCCGCCTATAAGCAAAGTCCCTCCTATAGACACCGGGGGGCACACGACGAGCTATGAGAGCAGCCTCAATAGGGATAGTGCCTCCTCCACACATGGGGTCTAAGAGAGGAGCATCATGCTCCCAGTTGCTTAGGAGTATCATAGAGGAGGCTATCGTGCTCTTAAGCGCCGCTGGATGGTCGTAGACCCTGTAATTTCTCATGTGAAGCGAGTAGCCGGTTAAATCTAAACCCAGCGTGAAATCCTCATCCCTCAGGACGCATTCGACTATCACCTCAGGGCCTTTAAGATCAACCTTCAGCCTAGAGCCCTTCACTGACCTGTACGAGTCTATGATGGCTTGGCCCACCTTAGAAGCTATATCTAGGCTCGTAAAGGGATGCGCGCCCTTCCTCTCAGCCTTAACCGCGAAGCTTTGATCGGAGTCTATCAGGGAGGTGTAATCTATGGATAAAGCCTCCCGGTATATGTCGTCGAGAGAGGACACCTTAGCTTTGAGGAGCACCATGACCACTCTGTGTAGCGTACGGGACGCTAAGTTAAGCTTCAAGGCACCCCTTAAGTCTGAGTCGAAGAAAATCCTTCCAACCCCAAGCTTTGGCTTAACCCCTAACAGCGATTGAACCTCCCACGCCGATACGTCCTCTAGTCCCCTATTGACAGTTGCGTAGAACGTAGGCAACCTAAGACAGTCTACGTTAAAGAAACTTAAAAAATGCGCCGCGTAAGCACGTGGCGTCGTGTACTCGCCAACTTCCATCTTTACCTCAAGTTTATCCTCGTACGCTCGGGAAGAGATCTGAAATAGACGGCGCGTGGCTTAATGGAGAGAAGCTTTAAGGCAGCTTCTAAAATCCTAATTACTGGGCCGGTAGTTCAGCTGGTAGAATGCCCGCCTTGCACGCGGGAGGTCGCGGGTTCAAATCCCGCCCGGTCCATCACCCACCTTCACTTCTAATGAAGGCTTTACAGGAGCCTAAATGAGGCCTCTCTACGTAAGAGCTAGACCCTACGCTTAGGAAACTGCTTGCTTTTAAGATAGTCTCATCAGTTAGCTTTCACCTTTGAGGTATTACCTAGGGAGGAAGAAAGCGAATATTGCTAGGTCTACGACGTCTACGGCACCGTCGTTGTTTAAGTCAGCTTCGTTTATGAAACCAGGTTCATTGGCTTTGGCCCCATAGGAAAGCTGAAGAATGGTCAAGTCGTTTAGGTCTATGGAGCCGTCGCGGTTAAGTCGGCTATTTGAGCCTGAATATGGAGTTTGAGGGTAAAGAGCCTTAAATGTCGATCGGTCTCTCCAAAGCCTGCTAGGATCATGGAGACGTTGCTTGAAAGCTGGACGTTTTGAGCTGCGCAGAGGAGTGGATGATGGTATGGCGGTCCTCCTTTCTCAAAAGTCTGTGAAGGACCAAATTATGGTGCCGTTCTCATTGAGTAAGTAGAGGGCGTCCATGCCATCCAGGGCTATGTATCTGCCGTCAGAGGTGATGGCTATGGCATTGTGGCCTATGGGCCCAACAGTCCTTTGCCATATTATCTCGCCGCGCTTATTGAGCGTGTAGAGCACACCTTGAGCAAATACTGCTATTCTCGACAGGTCTGGAGTGGCAGCACCGTATTGTATTATTTCAGGTGCTTCGAAGCACCGCAGTAAGTTACCTTGAAAGTCGTAGGCGCGAAGCTCCTGTCCCTTGCCTCCAACCACAATCAAATCGTTATTCTCGCTTATAAATAGAATAAAGGGGACGTAACCCCCATGGAAACGCTTCCAGAGCAGCGAGCCGTTGATCGTGAAGAGGTAAAGGTAACCGTCAGTGCTGGCTGCCGCTAAGTACTGGCCGTCGTGGCTGAACTCCAGTTCACGTACGTGGTCTCCAGTCTCGTAGTTCCATAGCAGAGACCGGTGTCTGCGTCGTATAGGCCTATGTAGCCTCTTCCATCGGGCGTGGGCCTAACGCTAAGACCTGCCGTTATGTGAAAGCTTCACCTCCCTGATGGGCCCGTGAAGACCCGCTCGCTGCGTGAAATCCTTCAAGGGGAGAATTCAGGGCTTGTCCCATGGCTTAACAATAACTTTAATGTACCTAGGTTAAAAGCGTAATGGGTTGAGGAGAACTGAACTGGGCGGTAAGCGAAGGGTTGACGTTAAAATCGGTCAGTAAATGCCACGATGTTAGCAGCCAGCCTCAGCGATTTAGCCTAAGCAAAACCTTAAAGGTTTAAGGACCTAGACAGATTAAGGGGGCAAAGCGTTGAAGGTGGAGTTAAAGGTGGATGGAAGAGAGGTGCCGTTAAACCCCTTCGTGAGCAAGATCGTGGGAAACCTTCTTCAAGCTATAATCTCGTCGCTCCACGGCATAGATGAGGCTTGGAGGGAGGCTGTATTTAAGCTGGAGAGGTGAGCTTCTTGGCTAGGAGGTTGGCGATAGTCGACGTGGACCGCTGCGTAGGCTGTCAATGCTGCATGTTCGCGTGCACTAGGCGCCTCGACTATGCGGGGCTCGGTAAGTCTGCAATCAAGGTTAGGTCTGCAGGCGGAGTAGAGAGAGGGTACGTAGTCATCGTATGTCGCGCCTGCCCAGACCCCCCTTGTGCTAAGGTGTGCCCTGTAGACGCTATAAACCTAAGGAAAGGTGGAGGGGTTTTCGTCAACCCTTCACTATGCATAGGCTGTCAGCTATGTAGCGAGGCCTGCCCCTTCGGAGCCGTGGGGTGGGATGTGGAGATCAATAAGCCCGTCATCTGTATGCACTGTGGTTACTGCGTGGAGTTTTGCCCCCACAACGTCCTTAAGGTAGAGGAGGTGGAATGATGATACCTTCTAGGGTCCTATACGTGGACTTAGAGAGGAGGAGGTTTAAGGTAGAGGATAGAAGGGAGCTCTTTGAGAAGAGGCTTGGAGGGACTGGCGTAGCCATAGAGCTTCTTAAAGAGGAGTGCCCTAGAGGTGCAGACCCTCTAGGCCCCGACAACCCCATAATCTTCGCTGTAGGCCCCCTCACAGGGCTCTTACCCATGGCGTCTAAGACCGTGGCCATGTTTAAGTCCCCCTTAACTGGGAGCCTAGGCGAAAGCCACGCTGGGGGTAGGAGCGCTATAGCTATTAGGTCGGCTGGCTACGGAGCGATAGTCATCAAGGGCGCTAGCAGATCCCCCGTGTACCTAGTCATTGATAGCTCAGGAGCTAAGTTTAGAGAGGCATCAGCACTATGGGGTGTAGCTAGTAGCTTCACCGTAGGTAGGGTGATTAGAGAGAGGGAGGCTGGAGCTGGGCTTAGAACCATTATGAGGATAGGTAGGGCTGGTGAGAAACTCGTAGCCTACGCCTCAGTGATCACCGAGACGTACAGACACTTCGGTAGGCATGGATTAGGGGCCGTGTTTGGCAGTAAGAAGCTTAAAGCGATAGTCGTGCAGGGGGACCAAGCGTTAAAGATAACAAACCCAGCTCAGTACAAGGATCTCTACTTAAGGGTGTTTAATGAGGCCGTTAAGTCAGCCTTAATGAAGAAGTACCATGACCTTGGCACCGCCGCCAACATTCTACCTCTAAACTCTATTAAGGCCCTACCCACCAAGAACCTCACTCAGCAGGGCTTTGAAGGAGCTGAGGAAATATCCGGCGAGAACCTAGCTGAACAGTACTTAGGTAGACGTATAGCTTGTTCTCACTGTCCCGTAGCTTGCATCCACCTAGCAGCTCTACGCGAACCCTACGTGGACGAACCCTACTTCTATAAGACTACGTTCGTAAGCTATGATTACGAGCTCCTCTACGCTCTCGGCTCCATGATAGGGGTATCGAACGTGCCAGGGCTGCTCAGGCTTATACATGAAGTGGACAAGCTAGGGCTCGACGCCATGAGCACAGGGGTGGCTTTGGCGTGGGCTACGGAGGCCTACCTCAACGGCTTAATAGGGGACGCTGAGACCATGGGGGTCAAGCTAAGTTGGGGAGATGCGGAGGCTTACCTTAGGGCCGTCCAGTACATAGTGGAGCAACCTAACGAGTTCTACTCGTCGTTAGCTAAGGGCGTAGAGGTGGCCGCCTCAAGGTACGGCGGCTTAGATTACGCCTTAAGCTTTGGAGGGCTCGAGATGCCTGGGTATCAAACTGGGCTGGCCGCCTACGTAGGCTACCTTACGGGGGCGAGGCATAGCCACTTAGACTCAGCGGGCTATAGCTTAGACCAGAAGGCGTTAAAGGAGGGAAGGAAGCTTAGCCCACAAGAGGTAGCTGAGGCCCTAGTTAGGGAGGAGGCTTGGCGCCAAATATTGACCAGCCTAGTAGTCTGCCTCTTCGCTAGGGAGATCTATAGGCCTGGTTTAGTCGCTGAGGCTCTAAGCTTAACAGGCTTGGACTTTAGCGTGGAGGACCTTAATAGGCTGGGGCTAAACATACTAAGGGCGAAGCAGGAGTTTAAGTTTAGAGAGGGCTTCGACCCCTCGAAGCTCAGGATACCTAAGAGGATCCTCGAGGCACCGACGCCCTCTGGAGGGATAACGGAGGAAGACGTTAGGGAGGCCGTGAGGAGGTACTTCGACTTACTCTTTTCTTCTTCTTAGAGGAGTGCTCGCTTAGGGTCCTTAAAAACCTCTTAACCATCTCCTTATCCTCAAAGAATTCCTCCAATAGCTCTTCGAGCTCTCCTTCAAGCTTCCTCATCTTGAGGTAAGTGGCTATCAAGTAGGCCGTAGCCTTACCGTATACTTGAGCTATGCAGTCCATCAATTCATCGTCTAAGGGTTCACTCAATTTCAACCCTCCTCTACTTTGACGGTCAACCTGCCGTCTACGAAGCATAGTTCATACACCCTATCGTCGGCCTGGGTCATCCTCGACTTTAAGACCATGAGCTTCCTGTGCACTCTGTTGCCCTCAACCTTCATGTCGGTCAGGATGACGTTGTCGGACGAGTTGATTAGCCACGCAGTCTTAGCTAAGGGGTCCACCTTCGCCATACAGTAAATGGCGGTTATGCCATGGTACTTAAGGAAGGATATAACCTCCTCTAAGATTTGTTGGAACGCCGCCTCGTCATAGAACCTCTTGAGCGCCGCTAGCCCATCTATGATAGCTAGATCCTTGTCGAAGCCCCTCATAACGTGTACTTGGTGGAGGTGGTACCTAAGCGCCCCGGAGGGCATTACGTGAGGTAAGTGGGGTACTACCTTGAGGCTCCTAGACTCGAGCTCCTCATAGCTGTAGCCTAGACCTCTTAGGCTGTGTTCGAGATGGCTTTTGAGTTCCTCGAAGTTTATGTAAACTATATTAAGGCCTTTAAAGGCTGCCTCAGCCGCTATAGTTAAAGCCAGCACGGTTTTGCCCGAGCCTGAGGAGCCGATTATTAAAGTGCTCGAGCCCTTACTGAGCCCACCCCCTAACATTTCATCGAGTCCCTTGACCCCGGTGCTAATTTTGACGTCAGGTCGTACGCAGGCTTCAGACGTCTTAAGCGGGACGAAAACTATGAAGCCGACCTTAGGTACAATGCTATATTCGTAGACCGCGTTTAGGATGGGAGTACCCCTCATCTTGACTATCTCCATGGTCCTCCTTAAGGACCTATAAGGCTCGTATTGAAGCCTCAAAAGAATAACGGAATTAACTATGAACTCCTCTACGCCGTAGCCGACTTTACTTTCACCGAAGGGTAGATCGGCCACCAATATTATCGTTAAGTTCTTAACGTTAGCTAGGTTAGATAATGCGTTATGGAGTATGCTCCTAACCTCGAGCGATGAAGCTAGCTGGAGTATGGGGGTTATGGAGTCTATCACCAAGCGCTTTGCCTCTAGTTTCTCGACAACCTCTAAGATCTCAGCTAAAAAATGCCCTAGTACATCCCTGTCAAGGACCGTGGATGCACCTAAGAACTTAAAGAGACCCCCATTTTCAATCTCCTTAAAGTTTAACCCCTGCTGCGCCATGTATACATAGAACTTGCCCTTGGTCTCAGCAAAGCTGACGTAGATCCCAGGCTCACCATAGTCCTTGGCTCCCTTAAAGAGAAACTTGGCAACAAACGAGGTCTTGCCAGTCCTCGGGTTTCCTGCAAGGAGGGTCAAGGTACCTCTAACCAGTCCACCGCCCGTAATTTCATCAAACCACTCTATCCCTGTAGGGCATCTAACTATGCTCTCCATTGTGATCCCTGCGTATCTGAATATGTAGATACAGAAATAAAACCTTTTCCTCTAGGATAATAATCCTATTGCTTTGACAAATATACAATACTACAAAAAGAGGGACCTAAGATACCTGTAACGTTTAAGGATCACACGCCCGACTTTAAGGCCCTTTGGGCCGGGATTTCCTTAATGATAGTAATGGTAATTGTTGGAGGCCCGGGCCGGGATTTTCGGGCCCAGCCTCTCGAACCCGGCTCTGCGGCTCCACAGGCCGCGGTGTTACCCCTACACCACCCGGGCCGTTGATTGGGAGGTAGTGCTCGGATATAAGCTTCGTTGCGACGCTGGACTTACCTTCTTCAAGTACCTCTACAGTATTCCCGGTTCATAAAGGAGATATAAGGGGGGAGGGGGCAGGACGTGGGGGCCTAATGCCAATGACCTAGACTAAGTGTGGTGGAGACTTTTGAAGTTCAAGAGATCGTACTACGAGATCATCTACGATATTCTAAGGTTCTGCGTAAAGCCTAGGAGGATAAGCGGCATAGCTCAACATTGCAACCTAAACACCGTTAACGCTAAGAAGTACCTTGAGGAACTAACCCGTAAAGGATTAATTAAGAAGATTGACGACAGCTACATAACCAGCGAGAAGGGTTTTGAGTATCTGAAGGCGTTTGAGGAGTTTTATAGGCTACTTTTCGCTTAAGAGCTAAAGCTTGGAGGCCGCGTACATGAAGCAGCGATGGTTGGAAATAGCTAAGAGAGCCGTTATTGAGGCCAGGAGAGCGGTAATTGATAGTCTTAATAAAGGAGGGAAGAGAGCGGTTAAAGTAGGTGCTAGCGGAGATGAAAGCCTGGAGGTTGATGTAGCAGCCGAGGATGCTATAGTGAAGGTTCTAAGGGAGGAGCTAACTAAGGCTACATTGGTTAGCGAGGAACTAGGTGTGGTAGATTGGGGGGGTGGAGGTCCTCCATATGTCTTCGTCGACCCTTTAGACGGTAGCTTAAATGCTAAACGCGGCTACCCATGCTTCTCATCCATGGTGGCGTTGGCCTCGGGCGCGAAGTTAATGGACGTTGAGGTTACGGCCACATTAAATCTCCTTACGGGAGACTTATACTGCGCAGTTAAAGGTGAGGGGGCCACATTAAATGACAGGGAGGTGAAGACCTCAGACGTAACTAGGTTGAGTGAGGCCTTAGTTAGCATAGACTTCTCTAAGAAAGGTAGGCCTGAAGGCTACGCCCTCAAGATAGCCCCTATAATAGAGACGGCAAGGTATGTTAGGTTTCTAGGGAGCAATTCATTAGAGGTTAGCTTGGTGGCTACAGGAGCTTGCGATGCCTTCATAGACTTAAGGGGGGACTTAAGGATCCTTGACGTAGCAGGGCCTATATTAATGGTTAGAGAGGCTGGAGGAGCTGTGTACATTGAGCCGGGAGGCCTTAACGTCGAGGTGGGGGTCGATTCCAAGGTAAAGCTGATAGTTGCTGGTAGGGCTGAGCTTATCGAGGAGGTTTTAAGCCGAGTAGAGGTCTAAGGCCTCCTCATAGGCATGTAGGAGGATAGCTGACGCTACCCACGCTTCAAGGGGCTCGGGGTACAGAGAGGCTACCTCGTTGGCTACCTGGTAAAAACACGGCGAGAAGTCTCCTCGAGGAAAGCCACCGACAATAGCTAGAGGCCTTTCATGGCTAGCTAGGCGCCTAGCCAGCTCCAACGGTTTAACCCTCTCTCCTCTCTCAGAGAGGAGAGCGATGTATGTGGGTTTAACCCTCTTAATTACCTCCTCGAAGCCCTGTCCCACGATTTGAAGAAGGGGTTCGCCCTCCTCTGGGACCCTACCTTTAACGAGGAGCTGTTCCATTAAACCAACGAAGCGTAGGTAGTTGCGGGGTATCCTAGTTTCAGGCTTAACTTCTATTACAGCGTTGCCTATGGTATGTACGTAGACCCTTAAGAGGCCCCTCTTGGAGAGGGGGGTCCCTAGCGCGTGGAGTAAGATGGCGTGGGTTATATCAGGCCTACCTCTACGCTCCCAGTCTTGGAGCTTTTTCTTCATGGCAGCGTAGTGGAGGGAAATATCTAGTAGCGTGTATCTAGGCTTCTTCCCCCTACGCCTAGCGTTTCTCCACACAGCTGGATGCCTCCACAGCCCTTTAGGTACGAGCTCAAGCGAGGCCTCGGCGAGAGCTAAGGTGAGAACTGGGCCTTCCTTAGACACCACCTTAAAATCCTCCCTCTATTGAATAAGCCTTAGAGCTAGAAAAGCGCTAAGCCTCGAGGCGCTTAGCTTGGCTAGATGGAGAAGGCTTGAGGTTAGAGAGGCTAGGGACATAGCTAGACAGCGTATAAGGAGGCTCTTCGAGCTGGCTGAGGAAGCCTCTCGTAGGGAGCCTTCGCTGGCTGACCGTTACGTAGAGCTGGCAAGGCTTATATCGATGAGGGTGAAGGTTAGGATACCTAGGGACCTTAGACGTAGATTCTGCCACAACTGCGGCTCCTACCTTAGGTTTGGAGTCAACTGCAGGGTTAGGTTGGCTAAGCGTAGAAGTCCACATGTAGCTATAACCTGTTTAAGGTGCGGATACGTCCACAGAATACCCTATTAACCCTCTTCG
>Ga0180302_10000006_pt1 | contig 65759 bp, 73 predicted proteins | sample GuaBasSediGuay17_FD_121794 | JGI IMG/M metagenome (GOLD analysis project Ga0180302, IMG submission 121794) | Subseafloor sediment microbial communities from Guaymas Basin, Gulf of California, Mexico - Guay17, Core 4571-4, 12-15 cm | ecosystem: Environmental > Aquatic > Marine > Hydrothermal... | reverse complement strand
TCCTGAAGTAGAAGCCGCAACTGTTACATTTATAGAGGCCGATTATGACTGGTTTTCTTCCTCTGGGCGCCAGTGGCCATTTCTTCACCAAAGTGACATCTTCAGAGCCGCACTTTGGACATTTGACCATGCTTATCACCTCAACGTGATATGATAAGAATTTTCATGCTATTTAAACTTTTTTAGAGTTACGAAAAAATATTTCATGTTTGAACTTTTCGAACACGTTAGAATCACTCCGAAAGAGTTTTTCCTAAAGCCTTGAAGATTACAGGGAGTACTGCTCTTAAATCCTCTGAGAATACTATTACATCAGCACTTTCGGCAACTTCTTCCCTTGTAGGATTAAAAGCTATGCTCAATCCTGAAATTTTGAACATTGGTACATCAACTAAGCTATCACCCACTACTATGCACTCGATAGGTCTCAGTCCCTTAAGCTTGCAGAAATTTTCCATAACCTTGTCCTTGTTATCAGCCTTTACATGGATGACTACCTCTCCTGTGACAACTCCATCTTTCACTACTATGTCATTTGAGAAGACGTAATCCATTCCTAACTCTTTTGCAACACGATTAGCGATCAAGCTTAGGCCAGCACTTATAGCTACAGTGATGAGACCTTGGTTCTTAAGTCTTTTTACAACTTCCTTCGCTCCCCCTCTAAGCGGCACTTTATTTACTATCGAAATTAACTTCTCATATCTCAGCCCCTTCCATAGCTCGACATCTAACTTAGCCCACTCTTCGTAAGTTATCTTACCTGCATAGTACCTCCTCGCATTTTCACGTGCTCTATCAAATACGCCTAACTCTTCATGTATGAATCTCCATATACTATTTATACGTGTCAAGACCCCATCAACATCGAATACCACTGCTCTGAACATGAGCTTCACAGGCCACTCCCTTTCGGCCTTCATGAAAAGTGAGTTGATAGTCTTAATTAGATTTCGCCAACTCCTAGCATAATGTGTCCAGTGTATTGCTGTCTTACTAGAAGTTGAACTACGCATTGGTGACCTATATTAGACAAGACATGGTGTAGTAGCTCTCACGAGAACTTCAAAATCCTATGAACACTGATACAATCATTACTGTGGAGTAGGCAGTTACTCCAATTATCACCGACTTAATCCAATTGACTTTTCCCACAGAGTAGGCTATCGTTGAGTAGAGCACCAGAGACCATAGGTTAAAGAACCAGTGATAAACTCTTTTAATCATGAATTTCTCTCTATAAATACTAAATAACACATCAATTCCTAAGTTAGCTTGGACTTCACTTTTCACTTCACTAAGGGGAGTTATTATTACGTTGGGCATTTGACTTAGCGTATATAGTATAAAGGCAAGGTCAATTAATGAAAGAAACAGCTGAACAGTGAATACGTAGCCTATTGCTGAGAATAGTGTATAACTATCTACGTCTCCTCCAAAAATTCTTATTAAAGCCCACATTAGGGCGAACAATAGTATCCAAACCATGATTAGTGAAAAAACTCGCCATGCTAGTAAAATATGAACTACGTTCTCGAGTTTGATCACTCTAACTAGATTACCTTCTTCGACTTTTAGCACCTTAGAGAATACGAAATTGTATTGTAATATTGAAAGGATGACGCATAAAAGCATAAGAAGGAACGGGCCAGCAAAATCTGGCTCCTCTCCGATTTCCTTAAACGTGGTGACTGGCATGATACATATTCGCAATGACCTGACTAGAGTCTTCTTCATTCTCTTAAGAGCACTTAGCGCCATTAGAACATAGTCTATGAGAGCACTATTAACCTTTCGCATTTTACACACCGATCAATGTTGTTGTCATCTCGACGTCCTTGACATGCCTGATGAGAGAGATCACTCTATCTAATTCGGGTAAAGAATTAACCTGCACTTTAATGACTAAGTCCCAGGCCCCATAGGTTATCGATATATCAACAACGCCTTCTATCTTCTTGATTTCATCATAGACATTATACTCTCTACCTGCTTTAGTGGTCACAAGAACATAGGCTATCACTCCTTTAGTCATGTAATATCCCTAATTCAGTTACTGATAATTGCTTAAAAATTTTTAGCGAGGACTGATATATTAATTTGAATGTACTAACGGTGGACTCCATGGCTTATAGAGCTCTAGACCCACTAGTTAGACGTAGCCCGATAATATTTGATGCTGATATTGGGGCAAGTACCATACAAGAATTGAGAAGGCTTGAGCACTTAGAAATCGGGGGATTAATCTTAGGTCCTCTGGTCAGTGATGAGGTTATAGATTCGCTAAGGAATACGGTGAAAAAATATGAGGTTACAATAGACAGGGAAACCGTTAAGTTGCTATACCCTTCGAGAGGCATACCGCTAAGAGATGTGAATAGAGTTAGTGACTTAGTGAAGTATGCTAAAGAGGAGGTAGGCATAGAGTTAGTAGCGCTTAGACTCTCTGCGATTAAGTATTCAGATTGGATGAAATTACTTCAATTGGTACCAGAGAGCGTAGACTTCGTTGAATTGGACTTTTCAATTCCATATCTAATTTCTAATGAGAAGCACAACTTTAGCAGGCTTTTATATGAGATAGTTTACGATGCTACATCCATGAGCTCTAAACCAGTAGCTATCAGGCTTCCTCTGTTCATGCCGGAATTACAGGAACTCCTAAAGAAGCTAGCTACGCTTAACGTGATATTTGTATCCATTTCAAGCGCCTATTTGTGCTATAAGACCTTATCTATTAATGAGGAAGTGGTGGTCTGTAAGGCCTTTTGTAAGGACTCATCATTTAATGACCTTGCCTTGTCCCTGACTAAACCATGGGCTATTCAAGATGTTAATATAGTACTTTCTATAGAAACACTTAATGAGGAATTTCTTCTTAAATCTCTAAGCATGGGTGTGAAGGCATTCGAGCTTGGCTTTTCAACGTTTATATTGGATATACCTAAATTCTTGACTCGAGTTAAGGAAGTTAAGTCTAAAACTGTTGTAGAAGTTCCAGAGATTTTAACTAAGGGTACAATGGTTCTTATACTTACTGAGAGATGTGATACCTGTAATGGTAAGTATTTATGCGTTAAAGTTTGTCCCGAGGGCATATTAACAGTTGGTGAGGAAGGGCTCCCGAAGACCCTAGGCAACTGCACTGGTTGTAACCTATGCGTTTCACTATGTCCTAAAAGTGCAATTAGACTGGCCTTAGAGCTAAAGGTTGAATGATTATAGTGAAGTGACAAAATACTTGCTAAAGTCCCGTTCACTAACTCCTAAGAAGTGAGTTGCTAGCTTTTTAATTATGTTTCTCAGTTCACTCATCATGTAGGGTGGAGCCACATTTAACTGTTGACATGAGACCTTCCACGACTTGGCTTGAAGAACCCTAACTATGAGTATTAGTTCTTCAATTTCAGAGAGTTGGGGCCTATCATTAGCTGCTCTATAAAAATATGTTTTTGCTAGCTCTGTCACTACGTCCATGCAGTTCTCAACTGTCATCTGCCCCCAGGCATACGTTATCACCCTTCCAATTTGAACATCTGTTAAGTTGGGCTTGTATCCTTCAATTACTGCACTATCAATACTAGTTAATAACATTCGAGCTACATGTATGTCCAAGTCATGATATGGCTCATGGAGTGAATTTATTAGTTTTATTCTGAACTCCTTGTTAGCGCGCGTTACGTACTTCCTAGCTGTCTCGTTTAAGGGCTTTACAACAATGACAGTATACTCACCACTCACAGGATTTCTATCAGGGCTTATGTGTATCGGCACGTAGTCATTCTTTAACCAGAACCTAAGTAACTCTCTATTTACTCCAAAGCCAGCTCCAACCCAATCATAGCCTCTTCGGGAGGCTTCCTCTTCTACTTTCTTAAGAGCATAGGAGCCTAACCCCCTTCTCATGACGCTAGGATGTGTAGCGATTCTCACTATTCTCCAACCGATTAATTCTCCGAACCCTAATATCCTGTAATGTTTAATATAACGGTCTGGTATTATGTTGCCGGCTATCCAAGCTCCCTTAGCTAGCTCTATGGCCATGTCTCGAGGAATCTCTCCCTCCTCCGCTAACTCTATTGATGTGACTATCTTTCCTGTAGGCAATCTGAGAGCTCTAACAGTATGATGTGGAGCATCCATCATCATGCCTAGGTCATTACTATTGTTCCTATAGTGAGCCATCACGTAAATTCCGATGAATTGTCTTAATTCATCATCTTTCTCAAGGAAGAACTCTTCGAGCCTTGGTACATAATACTCAACTTTCATCTTATCCACGAATTCCAAATCTTCTTTGTTTAGTGGTGCAGGCTCAGCGTCTAACAATAGTGTATCGAATAACCATCTTTCTATAGGATCGTCATTGGCATATCTTATGGGCTCTTCCATTTCATATTCTATGACAATTGTGCTTGGGTCTTTTCTCAAAAGTCCTAGGAATCTAACAGAGAAGCCTCTGCCAGCTCCTTCGTATCCATGTATGGTTGAGGAGAATATGGCTTTAGAGAACCTTCTATGGATAGCGTACAACATCGGAACTTGAAGTCCAGCTGCCTCATCAACTGCTATTATATCAGCATTTCTCCTTACACTTTCAAGAGGAGTTAGATAGATGATCTCTATTCCTTTAGCTTTGACTCCAACCATCATTCCATCTTTTTCCTCTACATCGACATTGTATCTCAAAGTCTTGAGGGTCTTCACAACTAGCTGGAATAGGGATTGAACATTAGCCTCATTAGGAGCTGTTACGATAATCCTTGCTCTGCCTTTGGCTCTCCTTAACTTGTGAGCTAAGGTGGCGATTCCTATCCCAACGGCACAGGACTTACCTCTGCCTCTATCCGCTGTTATTACTATTGAAAGTCTTTCGCCCTTCTCGAGCTTACTGTAAAGCCCTTCAAGTACTCGAAGAACATTAACCTGATCCTGAGTTAGGGCTAGTCCATATACCTTCTTTGGGAATTTCGTCCTCTCGGGAATGACTATTGTCCTTCCTCTAAATCTTTTTACTTCTTTGAATATCCTAGGCGCCTTTATTAGTTTATGACTATCTACATCATATATCATTATTCCATCATGCTCCATTAATTTCTTGATGAAGCGTCTAACGAATATATGCCTTAGCGACTCAACCCCATATTTATGAGTTAGTAACAGCTCTTGGAACCTAGTCACTACATTCTCCCATGAACTTAAAGGAGGCGTTAAGAACACTAGGATCCCTCCTCCTCTAACCACTCCAACAAGCTTTCCTAAATCATTTGGCTCTAGATTGTTGATCAAGTCTAATACTGCTATGTCATAAGTGGCACCCATGGCTCTAACACTCTCATGGTAAGGAATGAATTCTATGTTGAAGCGACTATCTATTTCTTCAACTACCTTATCAAATAGCTCTCTCCTCCTGACACCATCGCTATAAAATGCGTGATATGCATAGAGCATGCTAAGTACTCTACCAGGAGCGGCTTCTCTAACATAAGCCTTTAGAACATGAGCAGCTGCTTCGATTAGATCTTCATCTCGAGAACCTGAGAGAACTATAAGCCTCCTGTGATTACTCACTATTGCTTGCCTTATGCATAGGGTTAATAGACGTGTAACCTCTTCTGAGAGAGGCATGATACATCCCTAACAGCTTAACTTGAAATCGTGCTCCACAGATAGGTGGATGCGCTCACTTAAAAACCTGCTGTGATGATGTTTTTAGGTTTCATGTACTCGCGCAAGAGAACTGTAGCATAGAGACCCTTACCAAGAGTAAACTCGAATGTCACCTTTTTAGCCCCGACATTGAGCTCATCCTCATGAACTTCTGAAATGACCAAATCTTCTGGATAAAAGCTAGCGCGACGATATGTTCCTCGAGTAGCAACTTCTGGCATATGTTTGGACCTGAATATGTCTAAAGAGATGCCTTCTTCCTTTAATACTTCCTTTTCTATGTCCCCTTGCACTCCTTCTTGAATGACAGTCCCATATCCAAAGACATTCAATACTAGGACCATTTCTCCTTTCGCTATTCGTTCATTTAAGAAGTCTAAGTTGTGCTCATTAGCCACTATTATTTCACCAAGAGATCCGTCCTTAAGTCTTACAGCTACTAGGTCACCTATTATAGCTTCATTTATTGGAATTCCCCTCTTTATCCTTTTGCTGAGGCATTTATTAAAGAGATAGGCTTGGTAAGCGCTAATGAAGAGCTTCCTAATACCTTTTGGAAGCTTCCTGAGAGCTCCTATATAATCTCTTTCTCTAACTGCTAAGTGTTTTAATACTATTCGTTCATGGCTTAACGCTCTTGGAAACTTCTTAAGTGCACCTTTATAGTCTCCGGTGTTCCTTATATACTCACGAAGTTCTATAACCTGGGGGGTTTCATTTGGATAGGGATGAGCTACAAGCTCCATTACTGCTTCCTCAAACTTGCCCTGCAAGATATACTTACCAATTATGTGAGTATTAGGTCTTATAGTGCCGAAGCGTTGATAACCATAAAAAGCTGGTAGTCCCCTTTCTTTTATTTCACTTGTTATACACTGGATCCTTTGAGTTATTTCCTCTTCAGGGAGAAGAATGTTGCGAACTACTACTATAAAATGATTCCCATAGAGCATTCCAGGAGTTATTCTAAAGGGCATCTTTACGCAATGACGTATTTTAATATTTCCATATTTGTCTCTAAAGTTTTCAAGTAAGGTCGGGTCCACGTTGAAAGCCGAAACTAATTGTGCTGTTATGGCCTTCGAATCTTTAAGCCCAGCTACGCTAAAAAAGTCATATCTTAACCCTAATGACTTAGCAATTATCTTAATGGCCGATATTGTGTCAAGGTTTCTCTTTTCTAATACGAACCATATGTAGTCTCCTTCAGTGGATCCCTTTAATGGTGGTTTGTGTTTTCCTCCAGTGATTGATGTATGAATTCTCTTCTTATCTTTGCTTATTTCCTCTACTATGAAGTCCTCTAGCTTTACTCTTATTCTTCCGCCTATTCCAGGCGTCTGGGTGACGTATACTTCCATACCTAGAGCTTTATCTAATTCAGGAACATCACAGATAAACATCACCATAATAATCAAGGAAAGCTTTTAATACTGCTTTTCCTTAATATTTATAAGGGGGGCGGGGAAGACAAGCGCGTCAGTACTATTGTGCTTTACAATCTCCCGCCGTTCAGCATGGTAAGACACTCAATACCTCTTCACTCTGTACAGCGTTACTCCGAGCTAACTACCACTTCGTTATTCACTCTCACTGAACTTAATTTTTGTCCTAAACGCCCCCTCATTTTAGAAGTTTCAATTTTCCAGTAATTTCATCTATCTTCTCTGAGGGCGCTGGACCTATGCCGATGGCTGTCCTCGTACCAGGGGGTATCTCTGTTAATCCCATATCTTCAATTAGCGCTACTGGAAGGCCTAGTTTAATTGCTTTCTCATAAAGCTTAATTAATTGTTCTTCACCTTCAACTTTTAGAACTACTTTCTTTTGCCCAAGTGCGAGCCAAATGTTAAACCACTCAGGTCTTTCTTTCATAGCTTTAAGGGCTGCTGAGAGTGAGGCGTGAGCTACTTGCGCTGCTATTTTTCCTCTACTCATTTTGATATCAGTTCTAACTACAATCACTTGCTTGTAGTCCATATAACCATCGGTTAGAGCTTATAGCCTATCCGCCTAAGGAACTCACGTCTAACTTTAATATTTTCGCTAGATTCTATACCAATAGGCTTAAACCCATCTACTACACCAATGAGCCCTCTGCCCTGATCGGTTTCTGCTACGAGAACTTGAACAGGATTCGCAGTAGCGCAATAAAGTGTCACGACTTCGCTAACAGCCTTGATTGCATTTAAGACATTTATGGGCCAGGCATTTTTTAAGTAAATGATAAAGGTATGCCCTGCACCGATTTTAAGAGCTATTTCAGAGGCTAACTTTTTGAGCTCTTCATCATTACCCTCAATTCTAACTAGCCTTTCTCCTGAAGCTTCACAGAAGGCTAATCCAAACCTTATACTAGGAGCGCTGGTTATTAATGCCTCATATATATCTTCTGTAGTTTTTATGAAGTGGGCTTGCCCAATTATCACATTAGTACCCTTAGGGACTTTTATTGGTACAACTTCTATCCTCACACTCATTTTATCACCTTTAAGCACTTAATTAATATATAGTCCAATAAGCTTATAGGTCTCTCCTTCTCCAAGTAAGTGGTCGATATGAGTAGTCTAGAGGCGATATGTGATCACGTTAAGTGTAACAGACGAGCAGCGATCTCATTGACCTATAAGGGTCAGATCATCTATCTTTGCAAAGAACACTTTAATAAATTACAGGAAGTACTCTATCTTATAGCAATGCGACATGGTTCGTCTAATATAGAACAAGCCTTAGTTAGGGTTAGGAGTGGCAGAGTTAAGATAGAAGTGCAATAAAGAGCTTAATGAATAATGATGAAATTAGAGAGATAAGTTAAGTAGCAGAAAAAGGTTCTCCGAGTATTTTATGCGCCTTCCTCATGTGAGGTTCTAACGAGGAGTATTAGCGACCGTATTTTCTTATATAGTCCTTCACTAATCTTTCCTTCTCTATAAAGAGATTCTAGTTTTGCCATTCTCTCCTTGAATTCTTCTTCGTTCGTTAATAGTATTTGAAGAGCAACTCTTCTAATATGCTCTTCAACTCTATCATTTGCATTACTTAGCTCTTCCTGTAACCTAGATAACATCTCGCTTGACTTGTCGATAGTCTCTTGAAGTTCCTTGCTGATTGTGGATGCTTCTCTCTCCTCTATTAGTCCTATTTTGGCTTTAATATCTACCTCTTTTAATCTTTCTTGGCAGTACTCTATCAATCCTTGAAGTTCTGCTATCTTTCCCTGTATTTCCCTTCTTAAGTCATGCCATAATTCTAAAGCTCTGATAACATTACTGTGGTACTCATCCCACATAGTATCAAGCGTGTTTAATCTCTTACTAAACTCTTTAATTCTCTCAAGTAAACTACTCATATTCGATCACCTCCATTACAAGAGCCTTTCGAGCTTCTTTATTTTTGCCTCAATTTCACTCCGTACTCTTTCATACGTCTCTTTGTCTATTTCTCCTCTCTCGAAGAGTTGATCTAGCTTAGCTAAAGATAGCTTCAACTTACTAATTTCAGCTCGAGCAGTAGCAACCACTATTCTTTTATGATGCGCATCAGTGGACTCTTCTAGTTTCTCTAAATAGCTTACCAATTTACTTCTCTCTTCTTCTAACTTATTGACTTTATCTTCTAACTCTTTAATTTCTTTTTCATAATACTCTTCGGATATTAGTCCAATCTCTTTCCATGCTTCGAGCTCTTTCTGTTCATTCATAAGACTCTGTATCATTTGATCTATGCTAGATAGCCTCTTCAAGACGTCCTCTCGAGTTTCTAACCATCTCTTTAGCACTTCTTTAGTTGCGCTTTCATAACTAGCCCAGTGTGAATCGAGCTTCATTAGCTCTCTCTCGATAGATGCCAACTTATTAAATATATCCTCTGTTGGAGGAATTTCTGCTCGTACTATTTCGCTGACTTCAGGAACTTTCTCTTCAACTTTTTCTTCAGCTGGTTTGGCCCTCATAGCTCTGAGGTATACAGGACATGTCGTGTAATCTGAGAGACAAGGAAGTAGAACAGGGTTGACTTCAGAGTTAGTAAATTTACACATGAACTTATCATCAACGCGGTAGAGAGCTGGACAATAGGCTGCGCCCATATTATCACTTCTTGATTACTACTCAGTAAAACTAAATCTCAGTATATTAATATATACGTGAGGTCGTCGAAGCTAAGAGATAAACTAAACTATGAAAAGTTCCTAATAACTCCTTTGCTCATTTTTCGACTTACAACTCATCCTCACTTCATACACCTCCAAGGAGAGCTAAGTTGAAAATGTTTAAAGGCATAGAAGCAGTTTAAAATAAGATAGTGAAGGTGCTATTAAATGGAGATCCCAAGTCGCATTGGTTATATAAGCCTTAGGGAGGCTCTCAGAGATTTCCTAAAAGAACAAGGGTTAACCATAAACGACGTACTTGATGCAATGGACGAAACTCCAGAACTCCTTGAAAAGAGTATTTTAAAAAGAGTCAACATCTCTTGGAAGGATCTAAGAGGGTTAGAGAGTAACTATACCACTAGGCAATTGAACTTACTAATATTTGTAATACAGGTTTTCTATTTGGCAAATATCAGCGGAATGTACAAGAACAGAGTAATAGTTCCTCTACGTGAGGAAGTAGTTGGATCTGATGGTAGAATCACTAAGGAAGGTTTGGTTAAGATTATAAAGAGTTTAGGTTTAAGACCAAGGTTTATCGATATACATATATAGTATGCTTTAACTGACCTGACCAACCATACGTTTCAACTTCTTGGCCATTTCTTCATAAGCCTTAATGTCAGCCTGGGTTAAGCTCGGAGGGACCTTGCTCATAGCTGCCTTAAAATGCCTCATGCTCACTTTGGTTGGTTTACCGGTCTCTCTGAGAGCGGTTATAGCGGCCTCTCTACAAACCGCAGCTATATCAGCACCAGTATATCCTTCAGTTGCCCTGGCCAACTCTTCTAGAGACACGTCATCTGCAAGAGGCATCCTTCTTGTGTGCACCTTGAATATCTCTAACCTGGCTTTGTAGTCAGGCGGAGGCACATATATTATTCTGTCGAATCTGCCTGGCCTTAGGAGAGCAGGATCTAGTATATCTGGTCTATTGGTCGCGGCTAATACAACGACACCCTTAAGGAGAACTATCCCATCAAGCTCTGTAAGTAGTTGATTAACTATCCTATCAGTAACTCCACTATCGAATCTTGTTCCTCTTATTGGGACTATCGCATCTATTTCGTCGAAGAAGATTATGCATGGTGCTGCTTGTCTTGCTTTTCTAAATATCTCTCTTATAGCTCTCTCAGACTCACCAACCCATTTACTTAATACCTCTGGTCCTTTAACGGCTATGAAGTTAGCTTCACTCTCAGTAGCTACTGCTTTAGCAAGTAAAGTCTTACCACAACCAGGAGGACCATACAAAAGTATACCCTTAGGAGGATCTATTCCCATTTGCTCAAAGTACTCTGGATGTTTTATTGGCCACTCAACAGCTTCTCTTAATTGCTGCTTAACTTCCTCTAACCCACCAATATCACTCCAACGAACCTCTGGTACTTCAATCATAACTTCTCTGAGAGCTGAAGGTTGGACGTCTTTTAGAGCCTCCATGAAATCTTGCCTAGTAACTCTGAGATTCTCTAAGACTTCTGGTGGAATTCGTTCGCTTTCAAGGTCTATTTTAGGTAACACCCTCCTAAGAGCATGCATTGCAGCCTCTCTACACAGTGCAGCTAAGTCGGCTCCAGTGAATCCATGAGTCACTTCTGCTAATTCATCTAAGTCTACATCTTTAGCTAGTGGCATGTTTCTTGTGTGTACTTGTAGTATCTCCTTTCTAGCTCTCTTGTCAGGAACTCCTATGACTATCTCTCTGTCAAATCTTCCTGGTCTCCTTAAAGCTGGGTCGAGGGCCTCTGGTCTATTGGTAGCTCCTATTACTATTACTTGCCCTCTGCTCTGTAATCCGTCCATTAATGCCAGTAGTTGGGCTACTACCCTTCTCTCAACTTCTCCAGTAACCTCCTCTCTCTTCGGAGCTATTGCATCTATCTCATCAATGAAGATTATAGCTGGAGCATTCTCTTGAGCCTCTCTGAATACTTCTCTCAATCTAGCCTCGGATTCGCCATAGAACTTGCTCATTATTTCAGGTCCGTTTATAGCTATGAAGTGTGCACCACTCTCATTAGCTACTGCTTTAGCAAGTAAAGTCTTACCACAACCAGGAGGACCGTGTAGTAAGACGCCTTTTGGAGGTTCGATACCTAGTCTCCTAAATAGCTCAGGATGTTTTAGAGGGAGCTCTATCATTTCCCTTATCTTCTGCTTAGCCTCTTCTAAATCTCCTATATCTTCATAAGTGACCCTAGGTATGGCGAGTTCGACTTCTCTTATTGGCTGTTCTCTGATTACAATCTCAGTTACGTCATATATCTGAGCTATTGGGGCTGGGTTAACGCTTACTACTACTAAGCTTAGTGCCATTCCAAGCACTGGAACGACGATCGTGTCTCCGCGCGATACAGGTCTTCCTATCAGTTGCCTCTTAACATACTCAGCGAATCCTGGATCGAATCTGGTTGGCTCTGTGGGTGCAAGCACGACTCTTATAGCTGGTTTAACTACAGCTCTTCTAATAGTAACTCTGTCACCTATGCTTACTCCTGCATTCTTTCTAAGATAGCCATCCATTCTAACTATTCCCTTACCTTCGTCGTCTACATAAGCTGGCCAGGCAATGGCTACAGTTCTCTTATTACCGATAACCTCAACGACATCTCCAGCGTCGATCCCTAACTCCCTCATCGATTGTCTATCAAGCCTGACTATCCCCCTACCGACATCCCTCTGCTTGGCCTCTGCAACAGTCAAGATTATTTCCTTCTTACTCATGACCACTTAACCCCAAGGTTATTGGTGATATGATAACTATTAATGCTCCAATATTAAAAGCTACCTAGCAACTATCTCTACAATATCTCCGTCCTCAAGCTCAAAGTTCCTTCCGACCTTACGAGGAGCTTGCCCAAAGTCCTCTCTCCACACTCTTGCGTACTTAAAGTTCTTATACAATTGACTGTGTATGATTTTAGCGACCTCTATCACTGTTGTCCCTCTTTTGACGATTATTGGCATACTAGCTATCTCTTTAGTAACAGGATTTCTAGTGTATACTCTGATTAAATTGAGCATCTCAAGTAGCACATTCCCGATTTCCTTTTTAATTCGTTCATTGCCTTGAAATATGAATATTGGTACATTTGGTAGCGCCTTCCTTAACTTCTTCAAACGTTCATTACTCTTGTCTGCAGTGACTTTGGTAGTGATAACAAGAAATGGCTTATAGACTTTGAAGCCTTGAATTGCCTCCTCTATGTCATTGATCGTGGCTTCTCCCACTATCTTGACATAAGCGTGATATAGACCATAGCTATGAAGCAGTTCAACTACATCCTTATAGTTACAATCTCTGAGTTTACCAATCACGGCTATCCCTCCTTCGCCTTTCCTCTCTATGGTTACTATGACATTCGGCTTTTCGATAAGGATTCCAGATTTCCTTAATTCCTCTTTAATGACTCTTAATTGGTATAAAGGATCATAAGATAGGTCTATTACTAGTGCTAGTACATCAGCGTTGCGAGCCATGGCCAGCGTCAAGTTACCGTAATAGGCACCATTGGAGGCCCCCTCAACTATTGCTGGTCCTTCTATTAATTGAAATTTCATGCCATCACATTCCATCATGCCAGCTATAGGCCTCTTTGTAGTGAAAGGTTCATCAGAGATTCTAGGAGACGCATTGGTTAGCTTTGAGAGTATAGTACTTTTTCCAGAATTAGTTAAACCTAGCAATAGGACTTGAGCTGCTCCTTCCTTCTTCACAAAATATCCTGCTCTTTTGCTAGACTTCTTAGTTCTTTCTCTTTCTAATTCTCTTTTCAGAAGTGCTATTTGTCTCCTTACTTGTTTAACTAGTTTTTCTGTCCCTTTATGCTTTGGAACCGATGCTAAGAACTCTTGTAAGGCTCTTATTTTCTCCTCTTTAGTCTTAGCCTCCATCACCTTAATCCATTTAGCTCTTGCCTCTGCTGGGAGGTTCGCGGGCATCTTCTCACAGAATAGTTTGAGACATCTTCAATTATTACTAATAATTTTTAAGGAATAATGTCTCAGAAAAATTCTTTCTTGTTCGTCTTGAGGGGTTTCAAATAACTAATCGTGTTCATGTAGTTACTAAGTAGTGGACATTCACTTCCTCCATTAACACAATAACCAATTAACCTAGCCTTTCTAAGATTCCACTCTTCAGGGCTTAATAGAACACACCTCTTTCCGTTTGATGTGAGTTGGAAAAACTTGCACGAACTCCTCTCCTGAGTGTTTCGCATGTCTCCCTTTATTCAAACGACAACATTTATCTAAATCGTTTGACATAAAGTAGATGACCTTGCTAAGACGTAGTCAGTATTGAGAGTGTACTGGATGACAACGACTTCGTCTAGTAGGGTAGCGTTCATCTTAGGATCGATTTCAGCTGTATTACTCACATCATTAGTTGCAATCGCGTCGAAATTGTTAAACCTGAACCTATACGCTATACATGGATGGCTTATATTAAGCATAATTCAACTCATGGGACTGTTAAAAATAATATTTAAAAAACAGAGAACTGAAGTAGCGCCTCTTTTATTAGCCAGCTATGGTGTGTGCGCTTCGATAGCTATAATTTCTGAATTAGTGTTATCTATGAACCTGTTCAATGGTATATGTATGAAAGAGGGACTAGCTACTACATTAACTGCTAATCTCTCATCGTTTACGCTTTGGTCATTAATTCATTTAGCACTCTTAATCCTGATAATGGCTTTTACTCTAATCTTTTTCGTAATTTCTAATGAACTTGGGTTAATAGTACCTCCGATTACGAAGGTCATTTTCTACAGCAATATTCATAGGAAATCTTTCTTAATAACCTTCATCATCGGTTCCTCAGTAATCTTATTCGTTCACTACATACTTGGAGCTCTAGAGCTATACCTAAAATTGATAATCTTTGTAGCATTAGGCATTCTCATGAATATAGAGGCGAGCTTTTCATTAGTTACTCAATACTTGCTACTAGAACTGACTATACCAATTCTCAAGGGGTCTGAACCAAATATTGAGCAACATGTAATACCCTCATTATTACTCGGCTATTCTCTGAGCTATTTAATGGTACTCTCAACACTAACGCTACTCAGGAAAACATACTTGAAGGTTAGAGGAGAACTTAAATTGCTATACCAACTCTTCTTGGTATCCATATTAATGTTATTAATGTCCACATTCTTCATAACGAGTGATCTAGCAGTAGCAATATACCTAGGCATTACACTACTTTACGTGCTAATCATAGTTATTGTATCCTCAGCGCTAAGTTTATCAATATCAAACCCCCTATACTTCGGCACTATGGGCATGAACCTGATGATTCCATTCTTTCTCATCATGACGGGTTCTCTCTCAACGTTCATTTCAAAGACAGCACTTAAGATGTCCCTATCTCGATGTTTATTCCCTAGCTTTATGTTACTAAGCTTATCGACACTTCCGGGAGTCCTCTCAGAGTGCTTAGCCAATGGTAAAAGTGTGAAATCTAGTGAAGTTACTTATTTGGCCAAAGGAGTATTATTCGTCGCTTTTATATCGCTAGTTACATCCCCGTTGTTTATGCTTTCCTTAAGGGTTGAGCCTAGTCAATACTCCTTGCCTATAACTCTACCGACTTCCTTGGGCAGTATCACTGTTAGAGCTGATTTGGCTATGATGGGAGTGGTAATAACGACTCTGCTCACTCTCTTAAGACTCTACTCATCGAAGTTTATAATGTTCACATTTTTCACAAATCCACTTACTATTCCTGCTGCGATAATACTCCTCAAAAGCGGAGATGCTGTTTTCCTTTTAGCATTAGCCTCATTAATGAAGTTCGTATTCACAGTAATAGCCTATCGGTATAAAGAGTTCAAGTTCATGTACATTTATTTTAAGAATTACATAGTTCCCTTTCTATCTGGTGCTCTTCTGATAACTTCTATCTTAAGCTTAATAAAATAGGGAATTTGAATAGTTAGAGGTCAGAGAGATAACCTTATAACCACGTACATTGAATATATTACTATCTCACCATGCAAGTCAGTCAAGGTGTGTTTATGAGTCGTGTATCTGAAAACGTGCCAAGAGTACCGCCTCCACCTCCCATAGTAAAAGTACCAACTCTTATTAGACATCATGGAGTGCCGCCGAAGTCCTACAAGGTTGGTAAAGGTTATTCTAAGGCTGAAGTAAGTAAGCTAGGCTTATCAGTAATTGAAGCTAGAAAGCTCGGTATATATGTTGATGAAAGACGTAAAACATGCTACGAAGAGAATGTAAAGAGGCTGGGTGAGTGGCTTGAGAGGGTAAGAAAAGGAGAGATCTTACCACCGCCACCTGCATTACCTAAGATAATAAAAGTGAAACCTAAAAGAGGAAGAGCATTTCGAGCTCTCACAAGCGCTGGGAGAAGGATGAGGGGGCTGATGAGCGTTAAGCTTAGAGAGACTCATAGGTACAAATGGAAGAGAAAGCAGAGGGAGAGAGCTCTCAAGAAGCGACATGAAGCAGCGAGGGCTAAAGGAGGTCATTAAGGTGATACTTTGGTTGTAGTTTCTGAAGAGCTTGTGTATAGAAATGTACTCGGTTATAATAAACTAGAAAAGATTCTAGAGCTATTAGAGCGTGATATTGAAACTCAAAGCTATTTAAGCATGGCTAACATAATGGCTGTCTCAAGGTTAATGTTTAATGACCATGGAGTAGTACATTCTCGAATAGTTGCAGGAAGTGCGCTAGAAATGCACAAGATACTATCGGAGTATGGTATAGAGCATAGCGTAGTCAAGGATATGGTCGGAGACCTCGAAGACTCAATGTTGGTTACACTAGCAGGCGCCTACTTACATGATATAGGAAATTCTATTCACAGAGAGATGCATCACCTCCACGGTTGTATAATAGCCGATAAAATACTCTCGAGGACACTACCGAAAGTGTACCCAAGCGATGCAAAGAAGAGATATCGAATAAAGCAAGAGATACTCCACTGTATATTTTCACATGACGAAAACGTACCAGCGCTTAGTACAGAAGCTAGTATAGTTAAGATAGCTGATGGCGTCGACATGGCTGAAGGCAGGGCCAGATTACCATATAGAACTGGTAAGGTAGATATACATTCTCTATCTGCGTTAGCAATAAAGAAAGTTCATATAGTTAAAAATCTCGACTCTTCAAGACCCATAAAAATACTTGTTGAAATGGAGAATGAAGCAGGGATGTTCCAAGTGGAGGAGGTTCTGGGCAAGAAGATGAGAACCTCGGGTATAGCTAAGTATGTTGAAGTAATAGCTCTGAAGAAGGGAATCGAGATAAAGGCGCTAGCTCTTTAGCTCGTATTCAGGAATGAGACCTGCTCTCTTCCAATTTTCAATTTGTCTTAAAACGTTTTCTCTAACGATCTTAAATCCACAATTAATACAGTAATACTTACCTTCTATCTCTGCCATGACTTCAGGGCTACCACAAATGGCACACTTGACTTGATTAGGATGGCTCAGCGTCTTCTTGTCTTCACTAATACGCCGTGTCACCACTCATCATCACCAACTATTTCTAATACTCTCTCAAGGGAGTTATGTATTTAATCCTCCTAATAATAAGCCACACTTCTATGTACTCGCATGTCAAGTATAGTGATGCATTAAATATATTTTTGCCTTCAGAGACCTTAACCTTTAAAATAGGGAAGTCCTAATTCTTTAGGAGGAAACAGCTATAAACAGCGTAAAAGGAGTTGATTGTGTTGAGTGCGAGAGGGGATTTGCCCTTACGATTACTAACGAAGACTGTGAACTCAACGGTACTAATTAAATTAAAAGATGGTAGTGAATTCATCGGCCGACTAGAGTTCTGTGATCCATCTATGAACATAGTGTTGATGGATGCCAAGGAAGTTGATGAGGAAAGTAAGCCTATAGCTAATCTAGGGAGGATCTTTATAAGAGGTAGTAACATCCTCTTTGTATCAGTTGACGCTTCAAGGGTTAAAATTGAAGAATGATTACTGGCAGTAATAGACAATATAGCGACTAATAGCAAAGCTTATACATCTATTGGGAAACTTAATGTTCAGTAACTATGCATTGGGCGAAATAGATGAAGAGAAATATAGTGGTCGAGAAGTGGAACACAACTCCTATGGAGGAAAGACCTTTCGAAATTGTTGAGCGTAAGGGATTAGGTCATCCTGATTACATTGCCGATTCAATCGCTGAGGCTGTTAGTAAGGCGCTTTCTAGATATTATCTAGACAATTTCGGAGTGATATTACATCATAATGTTGATAAGGTTCTCGTCGTAGGAGGACAGGCAAAGCCTGAGTTTAGAGGAGGAGAGGTCATAAGACCAATACATGTTATTGTAGCCGGTAGAGTAACAACAGAGGTCAAGTTGAAAGAGAGAACTAAACTAGTACCAGTTGGTTCAATAATATTAAGTTCAGCTAAGAGATGGATTCGTGAAAACTTTAGATTTCTGGATCCAGAAGTCCATATGATAGTGGATTACAGAATTGGAAGAGGCTCTACAGACCTAGTTTCTATGTATGAGCGAGGCCTAGATAAAGTACCTCTAGCTAATGATACATCTCTTGGCTTATCCTTTGCTCCACTTTCGACCACTGAGAGGTTAGTGCTGGAAGTTGAGAAGTACTTGAATTCTTCCAGTCTCAAAAAGAAACTCCCTCAAGTCGGCGAAGACATTAAAGTCATGGGATTTAGGGAAGGAAAGAATGTGAAGCTCACAGTAGCTATAGCGATGATCTCTAGACTAATCAGCGATAAGGACGAATACTTCAGCTTAAAAGATCAAGTCAGAGAGGAGATACTGAAATTAGCTTCTAAAATAGCTCCTGATTTTAACGTTAATGTAGAAATTAATACAGCGGATGATCCTAATGACCCAAGCTCTCTTTACTTGGTAGTAACAGGCACCTCTGCTGAGCATGGTGACGATGGTGCTACCGGACGAGGCAATAGAGTAAACGGGTTGATAACGCCTTTAAGACCTATGTCTTTAGAAGCAACGGCAGGCAAAAATCCAGTGAGTCATGTGGGTAAAATATACAATGTACTAGCCGACATAGCAGCTTGGAAAATAGCTGGAATTAATGGAGTTAGAGAAGCTTATGTTAAGGTGTTAAGTCAGATAGGGAAGCCAATAGATAAGCCTCAGGTAGCTCTGATTTCAATTGTGCCTGAAAAGGGAGCTAATTTCAACAGTATTAGGTACGAAGCTGAATCGATTATGGACAATCTACTTGATGATATAACGAAATTAACTGGGGAGATATTAGAGGGAAGAGTCGGCTTGTTTTAGCTTTCTCCGTAACTCTTTAATTCTACCTATCCGGTACTCTTCGATTATTCTCTCGAACGTCATTTCAAATCTCTTTTCTCTTTCAATATCGATCCGTCTTAGTTCTCTGTTTATAATCTCTTCAAGCATTGGTTTATTAGCAAAAACGCATCCATCGAGCACAGTTACGTCGATGTCTTTTCCTTCTACTACTGGAATTCCTGCTTCTTCAATGGCTTCTTTAATGTGTAATGGTAATGGCTCACGAATCACTACCGCCTTCACATTGAGTCTTGATAGAGTTTCGGCTACTCTGAAATCGCTTGAAGATGCACTGGCAACGTAGATAATCTTATCTTTGAGTTCACCGACTGATGATATCCTAGAGGGAGTTAATGATGGTATATTGATTAACTCTTCTATTTCGCCTTTGAGGGCTTTCCGGGTTATAAGCTTCCATGTTCTTAACTTCTCGCGAAGTTCAGAATTCTCAGCTTCCAAACTAGCTAACCGCTTTCTCAGAGATTCAATGGTCTCAGAGAGTATCATCACCTTTCTGTCTCTCAAAACTTTTGCTTCTCTTTCTCTTACAATTCTGATTAGCTTGCGCTGAATAGCTAGTAGTTCCTTTTCAAGTTCAGATACTTTATGCTGTAGTTCTCTGTTTTCTCGCTCTTTCTCCCTCAACATGATCTCTAAGCTAGCTATTCTAGATCTTAATCCTTCGATATACTTACTGATTTCGTCTGCACGTGTACGAATCTCACAGACTCTCTCTTTTGGCTTCGCTCTCTTGGAGAGCTCCTCTATAACCTCTTTTATTGTCTTACCTCTTATAAGTAAAGCCTTAGCTTCATTTAGAGATAGAGGAACATCTATCCTTCTCAGTCCTTTTTCAAGTTTCTCGAACTTAGGTTTAAATGAGTTATAGGCCTTTAATACAGCTGCTAACGCGTCTCTTTGATGAGCGTTTAAGACTTTCATACCAGCATAACGTTCTCGATAGTTCTGTACAAGTTTTCTTTTCTCTTCAACCGATAACGTATGAGAAGGGGTATACAATACAGCATTTAAGCTTGTAGCGAGTTTTTTGACATAGAGAGGAGGTGGTACAACATCTGTGGCTACGAGGACTACTCTACCGTAGCTTGATAATACCCTTATTAATTGATTCCTGCTAAGCTCTCTCTTACTAAATATTACAATGGGTCTACCACTCAGACTTATAACTGCTACGCCAGTAACTATTCCGGGGTCTATGCCAACCATTAAGTACCTCTGTGGTACCTCACTGCGAGCCCTCTTTGAAGGCGCTATTGTGGGAACGAACTCTATTTCTGATTTAACTGTAGGCTTTATCACGACCTGTACGTCATGTCCTTTCATTGGTCTTACGACGCCATAGAGCTTTTCGCGTGGAGCATAGACTATAAAAGTGCTACCTTGAAGTCCATGGTCACCTTTTCTAAAGAAAAGGTCATAGTCGAACCCCGCCTTATCCAAGGTTTCTTTTATTTCTTTAGTTACCCTCAAGATTAGAGATTGTATATTACGCTTATATCTTTCAGTACTCATGCCACCAGAGCCTAGGCTTCTTTTCCTACTTACGGTGATTTTTGTCTCTTCTTCAAATACCTCAACAAAAGACCCTATCTTGAGATTAGCCAGTTGTGCTATTAGCTCAGCCGCATCCATTGGCGAGAGCTTTCCTCTTTGAGAAAATTCAAGCTCTCTAGCTACTTCTTCTAAACTCTTGTCTTCTCCCCTTACTTTGGTAACTTGAATTATTTTCAATGGAAAGTCAAATTCGCTTAAAAACTTTACCAGTTCATCTTTATCTCTCACGATCTCAAATATATTATCAACTGCTAGAATACATGGTCTGATTCTTCTAATGAGATTCTTCAATTCTCTCAAACTGACATTTTTCTTCTTTTCAATTATTTTGTCGTCCTTCAGAACAGCAACTGCGTAGTGGGGCTCCTTAATCGAAGCTACGGATTCTCCTGGTAATATATCAATACCTATTATTACATTCTCTCTCAAGCTCTCCTCGCTCATTCCGAAATTATACTTTTAATAGTTTCCTTAACGTCTACTATGACACCATATTTTCTTCGGAAAAACTTAGTTAGATGATCAACATCTCTCCTTAATAAAAGTTCTGCGTTGGGGTGACTGGAAGATACCCACTGAGGCCAGTCTATAAGGACTACATCCTCATTTGACTTTATGATGACGTTATATTCACTCATGTCTCCGTGCACCACTCCAGCTTTATACGCCACTTTAATGTTTAGTAGAATGTCCTTAAGCACTTTTCCAGGATCGCTTAATGGTGGTACTTCAAATAGTGGTATTCCCTCTATCAATGACGTAACTACAACATGCCTATTGTGATATATTGGTCTAGGTACAGACACTCCTTTGGGATAGAGTAACAGTAGAGCCTCAAATTCGTTAGTAGCTGCTAATCTAGCTTGATAGAGCCACGAGATATGCCTCCTATCGCCTATGTAGGCACGCACTCTTCTGGTCTTTCTAAAACTAATTCTACCAAGTCGATGAAACTTTACCGCTACTCTCTCACCAGAAGTAGAGAGTCCCTCGTATACATCAGATTCCTTCCCGACCCCTAGTGGTTTCAGTTTGATAGCTTTCAGCACGCCTTTTTTCACCAAAGCATTTAAAGCCAAACAGTCATAACCCCATGTAGTTAGGAGGTAGCCTATGTAGGCTCCTTTTTGTCGTTGTATCAAGCCCAATTCATTGAGCATTTTAGTTCTACTTATTAATTCTTTAAGAGGAACTCCTGAGAGTCTAGATATCTCTTCTATTGGAACGTACTCATACTTAGCCATACCTCTCTCTATGGCGTTTAGTATTCTAAAGTCCTTTTGCTCTAGTCTCTTAAATATTCTTATTACTTTTCTCATTGTCATGAAGTCTCTACCTGTAAATCCACAAAATGTTGATTATTAACTTTAGCTTCCTAAAAATATTCCTTAGAAACTATATATCTAGACTTTTGATGTAAAAGTCTACTAGTTGACTTATAGTAAAAAATAAATAGTTGTCCATGAACTTCTCCATAGAATGATGAAACAGCTCGCGACTGTTAGTTGATGAAGCCTTCGAATACTGATCAAAGTTGCCTCATCTAGTTAGTTCTCAAGAGATATCTGATGAGTTAATACCTAAAGAGCGGACTCAGATCTTTAAGCCCTTTCATAATCACTTCAATTATAGATATTTGTTTAGTAGCTGGGAGTGAGACATTATACACAGGGACTCCATTCACTCCAGCTCTGCTTCGCCTGCTATTATGGGCATGGCCATGGATAACTAAGTCAGGTTTTGATATTCTAATTACTCGCTCCATACGAAGTGAGCCTAGAAATGGCCAAACTTCCCTTCTTTCCCCAATTAGAGTTGCATAAGTTGGCGCGTAATGCGTTACTAATATTGTCAATAATCCTTGGCTCTTCGTTCTCTTGATCAGTTTCATTATCTTCTCTTCTCTTTTCTTATAGATATCCATAATATTAGGTATGTTTCGAGCTTGCCATGATGTGGGCTTCTCTATGGTGCCCCTACTACCAATTATACATAATTGCTTTCCCTTCACAATTAAAATCTTATGTTCGTCTCTTAACCATATTACCTCTGGGAATCTCTTAATTATCTCAGCTTCGTGTTCTTCATACTCTTCGTTTCCAAACACAGAGATAATTACCCCTTTCCAATATTTCCTTACTGCTTCAAGAACATTAGCGTAATAGTCAAACTTGCTCTTAAAGATCATATCTCCTGCCATTATAAATAAGTCTACATTAGAAAAATCTATCTTGCTTAGCGCTTTTAGAAACATGCTAGCGTATTTGGGGTAGTGAACGTCAGCTACAGCTGCTATTCTAATCAAATTCAAGCTCATCGAGTTAAGTTTGAGGAGAGCTTATATATTTATGACTTTTAGGCTTTAGTGAGAAGAAGAACTCTTTGTTAACTCCAGCGTACAAGAGGTGTTGAGGTATTTGAGGAGAGGGTTACTAAGTGAGGAATTAGCTAAGTTGATACTTGAGGGGCTCGGATATACCATTGAAAAACTCAGACATAAGGTGGTGATAGAGGGCAACGAAGTGGCTGAGATAGATATTATAGCTATTGACCCCCATGGAACGAGATATGGTGTAGAAGTTAAGTCCGGTGAGATATCTATATCTGATGTGAGACAAGCCTATGTTAGTGCTAGGTTAGCTAATCTTAAGCCCATGATTATGGGAAAGGGTTTCTCTAATGAGGCTTCAGCTAAGCTAGCGCAGGAGCTTGATGTAAAGGTGTTACTACTGCCTGATTATGTGATGCTGACTCCAGAGGAGTTGTGTGACGTTATAAGTAAAAGTGTAGTTAGCGTTATTGAGGAGTTCTTTAGGCCCCCGCCGAAGCTAAGTGATGAGGAAGTAAGGTTATTAAGAGCCCTGGCATCCTCTTCATCTTTCACTGAGCTCTCAAAGAGACTGAATATTGATGAAAGAACTCTTGGATTACTAATTCGTTCATTAAAGAATAAAGGTGTACTACCAAAGAGCTTGAAAGGTTATGACATCCTTAGAGCTAGGGCAGTAATCTCCTTGCTACTTCATAAATTGCTTTATTCAAATGCTCTTGAACGTTAAAAGAGTCCTCAATTCAAGATCTGTAGGGTACGTGAATTCTCTTTTCTCTATGCCTTAATAATGTCTTAAACATGGTATAGTCCTACATGATCAATCCATAACCTATTAGTCTCCAGCGTCCATGAATTCTTCTACTTATTGCAACTCTAGCGTTCTCTTCTGCACATATAGGAAAGTTTAGCTTGATCTCAGCCTTGTTTTTTCTAACATTAGTGATAGTACCTAGAGTAGCGGCTGTTCCAACATTGAGGGCTATTACTTCTCCTCTCCTCAATGGTTCTACTTTAACGAGATCTGGTGTACCTACTGCTCTTTCCATTAAATGTACTTCTAGGGATAACTCACTCCAGACAGGAGGTAAAGTTCCTGGTTTTCCGGCTACGCATCCCATTAAGCCATCTGCTTTAGTTATACTCGGATCAAGGAGAGTACCAACTCCGATAAGGCCTCCTGGATACGCTTCCCTTAATTCTCTGTCACCCGATCTTAGGCTCACGATTTCAGTAAATAGTGGTATGTACTTTACTCTTCCTCTTTCAGATATTCTTAGACCCGGTCGTATTTCTATTTCATCTCCTACTTTAAACTTCCCTTGTACTATTGTGCCACCTATCACACCACCTTGAAGCCTCTCAGGAGGAGTGCCTGGCTTATTCACATCAAATGACCTAGCTATCAACATCCTCGGCGGCTTCGTTGGGTCTCTTTTAGGATTAGGCATGAATTTCTCAATAGCTTCAATGACAACATCTACGTTAACCTTATGGAGTGCAGATGCAGGTATTATGGGCGCGTTCTCAGCCCATGTCCCTTCTACAAACTTCTTTATTTCTTCATAATTCTTAATGGCTTCCTCCTTTGACACCACGTCAATTTTATTTTGGACTATAATCATCTTCCTAACGCCTATTATAGTTATGGCCATAAAGTGCTCTCTTGTCTGTGGTTGTGGGCACGATTGTGTCGCATCAATGACCATTATAACGCCGTCCATTATCGTAGCTCCAGCGAGCATTATGGCCATCAACATTTCGTGACCTGGAACATCTACGAATGATATGTATCTCTGGAATTCCAGCTTAGAACCACAATATTTACACTTAAGGTTAGGAGCTAGTGCTTTAGTGTAGTAACACAGAGGAGGAGGGCAATTAGGGCATTTATAAACAGCAGTTTCTGCATATCCAAGCTTCAAAGTTATTCCTCTCTTGAGTTCTTCAGAATGTCTAGCTGCCCAGATACCAGTTAGGGCTTCAACCAATGTAGTTTTACCATGGTCTACATGTCCTGCAGTTCCGATATTTATTAGAGGTTGCAGTTTCCTGATAGTCTCATCAGCTTCCATGCTCTCCCTCTTCGTATACTATCTTCATGTTTATCTGAACGATATCTTCAGTTATTGTATTCCCTCTAACCAGCTTCCTCTTTCTCATACCCTTCTTCGGTGGATGATAACCTGGTGGCCCTGATAGTAACAATCTTCTTTTGGCACCTCCAGGAAGGTCTGCTCTCATAGGCTCTCCAGAAATACCGGAACCACCGGTAATCATAAGCTTGACATTGGGCATTCCTATGAGTCCTCCATCTACTATGTCTCCTATATTCAATCCTATAAGCGCTTGTGCCTTTGTGCCCTTAACTTCAATCTGCTTAGCTTTCCCCGTTTTTGGGTCTGATACTACCAACTTAAACTCAGGCATACTCTCCTTAAGAGGACAAGGCTTCTTCAATAAATAGTTTTCCACATTCTAAAGTAATTAGCTAGTCAGGGTCGAAGATTTCCCTATTTATGATGATATGCTTCTACTAGCTTGAAGTAAATAGTCATTATGTTTTTTACTCACTCTTAATCTCATAACTTGAGGTCTTGTAACTACATGTGAAGTGTTTTGCAACTACTCGACGAAGCAGCATCATTCCCCAAGTTGTTGTAGTTTTCTAAACCTTAACTCCTTCAGTACCTCTATTTCGTCTTCTGTAAGCTCATTCCTAAATCTACTTAGTAGTATGTTGATATGATCAAGTGGTACATCTACATAAAGCAGGTCTCCTTCTCTTATTTGTCTTCCAACAGTTACATTACCTCTTATTGATACTGCAACGGCGCTTCCTGCATGTGCTTCCTTTAAGGGTTTTCCATGTTGCTGTATCTGCATTATTTCCCCAACTCTCTTTCCCTTAAGTGTAACTAAGGGATAACCTCCTTTTATCCTACCAACTAGAACCTCGACACCTACTATTACTGGGTTACTTCTCCTAAATACATAACCTGGCAATATTTTTATAACTCCGGGCATTATAAGTTTGGATAATAATTCTCTTTTCTCTCTTTCTTCTTCAAATTTAATCCACTTCTGATAGTCCTCCACTAACCTATAGATCACATTATTTTTAAATACCTTAACTCCATACCTCTTAGCTATCTCCTCGGCCTCCGGAGTTATCTTTACATTGAAAGCCAATACAACTCCATAGTGTTTATTATCTTGTCTTACTATTGATGCTTCTACAATATCCCTTTTAACGACTGGACCTATGTCACCATATCTAACTGGAATACCATGCCTCTCTAAATAATCGGTTAGCGCTTCTAGCGTACCTAGAGTGTCTGCTTTAACAATCACTCCAGCACCTTTTCTATGCCTCTTGATTAAAGCTAACTCCTCACTTACCTCTCTTTTAATTAATTCCACATTGACTCCTTTTGGAACAACTATTACTGGTGCACCAGCTATTGCATCTCCTAAGCCTGACGCAATTATCTTCACACCTGCAGCCGCTCTAACCTCATCAACATGTAAAAATCTATCCTCGGGAGAACGCATTTCATCTAGTGGCTTGGGCATTAGTAATGCTTTCACTTTTGTGACTATGGGCTCGCCTATTCCACCAACGACTATTGTATCCCCTTTCCTGATGACTCCATCGTATAGTATCACATCTATCGTAGTTCCTAATCCCAGTTCCTCTTTGACTTCAAGCACCACACCTTTACCCGCCCCTGAAGATACTCTAAGCCTATTTACTAGGTAACGTTGCGCAAGTCCAGCTAAGACTAAAAGAAGATCTGGTATCCCCTCTCCAGTAAGTGCGCTTGTTGGTACTATAGCTACAGTTCTCGTGAAGTCTGAAACTCGGTCGTATCTATCAGCTCTAAAGCCTAACTTTAGAAAGTCAGTTATAATATTATATAAAAGCTCCTCAAGCCTAGCAGCAACGACTGGATCTTGTTTCTTTATTGTTTCGATAAATGGCGCACCCTCATTGGGCTTCCATCCTGGAATTTTGTCTATTTTATTGGCTACTACGAGGAAAGGCGTTCTTTTGCTTCTTAGTATTTCTATCGCTTCATAAGTCTGCTCTTCGAAGCCTTCGGTTATGTCTATCACGAGCAACGCTATGTCGGCTATACTCCCTCCTCGCTTCCTTAAATTGGCAAAGGCTTCATGTCCTGGCGTGTCAATAACGAGTATCCCGGGGATTTTAACTCTTCTAGCTACTTTCATCGATAATCGCTCACTTATCTTTTCAAGTGCACTCCATGGGAGAAATGATGCTCCGATATGTTGTGTCATTGTGCCTGGCTCACGTAGCATCACAGCTGTTCCTCTAATCTTGTCTAACAATGCAGTCTTACCGACATCAACGTGGCCCAATATAACAGTGATGAGCGCTCTAATGTTCTCTTCCATGGATATGCCCTCACTATTAACAAGTAAGTGCCCCTAATTAACGCTTTCTTTCATGGCACTTATTTGAAATTCTCTCCACTCCGACTAACTTCTTATAAATTACACTCCTATGTCACAGTTTTCAGCCTACATAGATTGTACACTTTTATACTCTAAGTCTTCAACTATCTTGGTGTAAAGCTTGGTTAAAGTTGTTGGTCATAGGGGAGCAGCAGGGGAGGAGCCTGAGAATACCTTACGCTCTATCCTGAGAGGTATTGAATGTGGTGCAGATTTTATTGAGGTTGATGTCCGTTCTACAAAGGATGGAGTCTTAGTATTACTTCACGATGAGACTCTAGATAGGACTACTAATGGAAGTGGATTACTTAGAGAGCATAACTTTAGTGAGATATGTAATCTCGATGCTGGTAAAGGTGAGAGAATACCTAGAGTGGAAGAAGTCCTTGAGGTGATTAAAGGTAAGTGTAGAATTCTTCTGGAGCTAAAGGAAGTGGGATGGGAGAAGAAGCTCTTTCGAACGGTTGAAGAGAAGAACATGCTTGAGGACGTAATCTTCATATCTTTTCATAAAGAGTGTGTAGAAGCCTTAAAGGAGATGGGCGGTAAGGTTGGAATAATATTCTCTAAGACGCCTCACGCGTATTTGGAGTACGCTAGAAGCTTGGAGCCTGAACTTATAATTCCACATTATAGGTTAGTTGATGAGGAATTCATTTCTAGAGCGAACGAGTATGGTTTAAACGTTAATGTATGGACTATAAATGATATAGAGAGGATGATCAGCTTTATAAAGCTTGGAGTATTCGCCATAACTTCAGATTATCCTTGCTTGTTAAGAAGAGTTGTCGACGAATATAGTTTACAATGACAACTCTATCGACGAATGCTTTTATCTTTTAACTCCACCCTTTACATACTTGCTAGTCCATTTCAACTTCCTAGGGTCTCTCTTTAACTTCAGCATACTCATCATGCACTTCCTCGAGCAAAACCTAAGCATAGTGCCGTCGTTCTTGACGTAAACTATTCCCGTACCTGGTTTTATCTCTCTGCCACAGAATGAACAATTATGAACCCTTGGCATGATCTCGCTCTCCTCACATAGTAGTATGGGAACCATTTCTCAGAGAGGTTATTTAAGTTTACGCCCAATATTCAAGCTTATATTGAGAAAGTTTAAATCACAGTGCTAGATTTATATCTAGGTCTAATGAGCGACGTGTGGATGAGGGAGGGAATATGTCTAGTAGCAAGCCTCTATACGTAAGGTTTGAAGTACCTGAAGAGTTAGCTAAAAAGGCGTATGAGGCGCTTAGTAAAGCTAGGGAGAGTGGTGGTAAGATAAAGAAGGGAACTAATGAGACTACAAAGGCAGTTGAGAGAGGATTAGCTAAGCTAGTGTTAATAGCTGAGGATGTAGATCCACCTGAAATAGTCGCCCACTTGCCTTTATTATGCGAGGAGAAGAAGATACCCTATGTATATGTTCCTTCGAAAGCCCAGCTAGGAAAAGCTGCAGGAATAGAAGTAGCTGCTGCTTCGGCGTGTATAATAGACCCTGGTGAAGCTAAAGATCTAGTTGAAGAGATAATTAAAGAGGTATCTGAAATAAAGGTGAAGGCTGGAGTCGGAGCTAAGTGATAAAGTATTTTAAAGCACTGCCCTAAATAGAGGTGACAAGCCATGAGTCAAGGCTCGAGATCTGTGATAGAAGAGCTAGGTGCTACACCGGCTGAAGTAATTCAGATAATAGGTAGGACTGGAGTTTGTGGAGAGGTAATACAAGTAAGATGTAGGATTTTAGAAGGAAAGGACAAAGGCAGGATATTAACGAGAAATGTTAAGGGTCCTGTTAGAATAGGAGACATTCTGATGCTCAGAGAGACAGAAAGAGAAGCGAGAAAAATAACTCCAAGGTAACTGAAAATCAACTCTTTATTTACATTCACTCAACTCTCTTGGTAGCTTCTATATTCACGTAACCTTAGGATAACACAGTCTACTAAAAAGGTAACTAAAAATTACTGGTAATTATAACCTACGAGTGTATCAGAAGGTGTATCTAGGGCGTGAGAGTTCATAGTATGAGGACGAGGCTATGTCTACGATGCTTATTAGGTTGAAGAGAATACCTCATATGATCACGGTACCTTTAGTAGTTAATAGTAACATAACTGATGTAGAATTTCTCGGTTTTAAAATAGGATCCGTCGAAGAGGGAGCTAAGGTTGAAGCCCCATTAAGCTTAGCTCTTCTCATGGTTAAGAATGGTATTGCTTCGTTAGATGAATCATCCTTGCCTACTCTTTCTGAAATTAATAGGATCGCTTGGCTTGAGATGAAAAGTGGAGAACTCCAAAGGATCGATAAGGACTTCTACATAAAGTCAAGTTTGCTAGTGTGGAGTCTGTTGGGAAGAGTTGATGACTTTGAAAGCGAAAGGAAAATGAGATTAGTTAAAGCATTGTTGATGGACATTATTAAGTGTAGATTACAGAAAATAGTTAAGTTAGCTCTTTCTAATCCGATACCCTCAAGGGACATTATCGATAACCTAACTTCAGAGGAGGAAGCCCTCTATCTAACAATATGCGATGTAATAGGCTCGTGGTTAAAATATATGAAAGAACTCATGGAGGGAAGGATTCATGAGCAATGATGCGACTAATACTGAGTTCTCCCTCAAGGACGTATTTGTAAATTTCTTTAAGACCTTTCAGGCTCCAGATGGAGAATATAAATACAGAGAAAAGATAGCTCAGTTGCCTATTCATGGCTCTAGATCCTTAATTATAGACTTCGATGATCTACTATCTTATAGCAGGGAGGTAGCATCCCGTTTAATAGAGGATCCTAGAAGCGTAATTGAAGAAGCTTCTGAAGCGATAAGAGAGGTAATGCAAATCGAGAATAGGGAGTACGCAGAGACTGTAGATAAATTTATTGCCAGATTTAGAGGAGTGCCTAATACAGTCCCTCTTCGAGGTATAAGGTCAGCTCATATAAATAAACTCATAGTTGTCGAGGGAATAGTAACTAGAATCTCGCCAGTCAAGCAGCAGCTAGTAGAGGCTCTCTTTGTCTGCAAGAATTGTGGTGAGGAAATTCGTGTACCTCAAAGTGAGGAGGGACTAACAGCTCCGACTATGTGTCCTACTTGCTCTAAAGAAAGAAGAAGACCCTCTTTTAAGCTAGTAGCTGAGAAGAGTAAGTTTATTGATTGGCAGAAGTTAGTTCTTCAAGAAAGACCTGAGGAGTTACCTCCTGGTCAACTACCAAGGTCCATTGAAGTCGTATTAAAAGAGGACCTAGTAGACATAGTGAGGCCTGGTGACAGAGCTACCATAACGGGGATACTTTGCGTGAGGAGAGAGCAGTCACTAAAAAGGGAGGGAGCTCCCATATTCAAGGTATTTTTGGAGGCAAATCATGTTGAAGTGTCCAGTAAGGAGGCTTATGATGTGGAAATAACTCCTGAGGATGAGAAGATGATCTTAGAGTTGAGCAAAGATCCTTATATTAGAGACAAAATAATTGCTTCGATAGCTCCTTCTATACACGGTTATGAGAAAATCAAGGAGGCTATAGCTTGTTTATTATTTGGTGGAGAGCCTAAAGTATTCCCAGACGGAGTTAGGGTTAGAGGAGACATACATGTACTTTTAGTTGGTGACCCAGGAGTTGGTAAATCTCAGATTTTGAGGTACGTAGCTTCAATAGCTCCAAGAGGAATATATACGACTGGTAAGGGCTCTACAGCTGCTGGTCTAACAGCAGCTGTAGTTAGAGAGAAAAGAAGTGGAGATTTCTACCTAGAGGCTGGTGCACTTGTGTTAGCTGATGGTGGTGTAGCTTGCTTACATCCAAAAACTAGAGTTTTAGTAGACGGTAAGTTTGTAGAAATAGAGAGGCTATTTGATAGAAAAAACGCCATTAGGGCAATGTTACACAATGGGGAGGTAGTAGAACTCTGCAGCTCTACACATAGAGTAATAGGGTTAAATGAGGATATGGTTCCAGCTTCTGCCTTAGCTACTCTTATAAGGAGGAAGTGGTGGCAAGGATACCTACTCAAAATTCGCTTCGATAATGATAATGAAATTCTCGTGACACCAGATCATCTATTAATTGATGGAAGTAGCATGACATGGAGAGAGGCCAGAGAGTTTAGTGTTGGGAGTCATACTATTCTAGTATATGACCATCATTTGGGATCTCTGACGATTCCAAGAGTTACCTTCCGCTCAGGCCTTATAACTTCCATCGAGAAAATTCCTTATGAGGGATATGTATACGACCTTTATGTTCCAGGAATCCATAACTTCGTAGCTGAAGGGGTTGTGGTTCATAATTGCATAGATGAATTTGACAAAATGGATCCTAGAGATAGAGTTAGTATACATGAAGCCATGGAGCAACAGACCATAAGTATCGCTAAGGCTGGAATAGTAGCGACTTTGAATGCTAGGACTTCGATACTTGCAGCAGCTAATCCAGCATTTGGGAGGTATCTAAGGTATAGGACGATAGCTGAAAATATAGACTTACCGGCTACTATACTTTCAAGATTCGACCTGATCTTTGTGATAACCGATGTACCTAATGCCGAAGAAGATAAAGAGCTAGCAACTCATGTGGTTGAACTTCATAGTGGTGACTTTCATTCAGTATTCAAGAGCATAATACCTCCTCAATTATTGAGGAAGTACATAGCTTACGCAAGAAAGTACGTTCATCCGAAGCTTACTGAAGAGGCCAAGAAGAAGATCGTGCAATTCTATACAGAAATGCGCGCTAAGAGTGAAAATCCCAACTCCCCTATAACTATAACTCCTAGGCAGCTCGAGGCTCTCATAAGGTTAGCTGAAGCTCATGCTAAAATGGCTCTCAGCGAGGTGGTGACAGAAAGGGATGCAGAGGCTGCAATCGAATTGATGATGTATTTCTTACAGAGCGTAGGGTTAGATGTTGAGACTGAAACTATAGACATAGACATAGTTATGACAGGCAAACCCATGTCTCAGCGTGAGAAATTAATCAAACTAATTGATATAATGAGAGAAATGGAAGGAAAAAGTAAGGATGGACTAGTTAAGGTAAGTGAGTTGATAGACGAGGCTACCAGTCAGGGACTTGATAAAGAGTTCGTTGAGAGAGCATTAGACCATTTGCGCAGAGAGGGAGAGATTTACGAGCCCAAGCCAGGATTTATTAAACGCACATGAGTCCTTCTTATAATTCTCTCGCTATCTTAAAGCTCTCGGCTTCTTAGGTAACTCTGACTATACCCTATGTAGCTTATGATACGGAGGTAGCCGTGATGACCAAACTCCATGACATAGAGTGTGAAAGTTATGTAGCTAGGGAATATCAGGCACGTATAAGATGATAGTTTAAATATGGAGTACAATCAGGTAGAAAGAAGATAGGCTTTTATAATGTTATGCTTATGAAAAGTTAAGTGGTTAGCTTTAACTCTTAATGCCTAACGAGGGACCAACGATTAAGTTGATAGCAGAGTTGCCCTTACCAGGTAGTGTTAAGTCGCTACTATTGGAGTTAGGTTACTCAAAGCTATACCCTCCTCAAGAGGCAGCTATAGAGGCAGGTGTTCTCGAGGGAGAGAACCTAGTTATAAGTGCCCCGACAGCTTCTGGTAAGACTTTGGTGGCCGAATTAACTATGCTGAAGAAAAATCTCGAAGAGGGTTTAAAATCAGTCTATCTTACCCCATTAAGAGCATTAGCTTCTGAGAAGTATGAAGAGTTTAGCAAGTATAGCAAGCTTGGTATTAAAGTAGCTCTTAGTACAGGAGACTATGACTCATCAGATCCCTGGCTTGGAGAATACGACATTATAGTGGCAACTTACGAGAAAATGGATAGCCTACTAAGACACAGAGCTCCCTGGCTTGAAAGAGTAGCTTTAGTAGTACTCGATGAAATACACCTACTCCATGACGGTAAAAGAGGACCTACTCTTGAAATGGTCGTGGCTAGGTTTAAAAGATTAGAAAGAGAGCCACAGTTCTTAGGACTTAGTGCCACAATAAGAAATTGTAGAGAAATAGCTGAATGGTTAAATGCAAGATTAGTAGAGAGCTCATGGAGACCTGTACCTTTAAAAGAAGGAGTTTACTTCGATGGTGACATATTCTATGATGATGGAAGTGTTAAGTACATTGGAAAGAAATTTGACCCTGTAACAGACTTAATGCTAAGTTCATTAGAGGAAGGAGGACAAGTCTTAGTGTTCACTAGTACTCGACACAGTGCAGTTTCGACAGCTAGGAAATTAGCTAAGCGTGTAAAGAGATTTTTGAATTCTAATCTTAGGTCTATGTTGAGTAAGGTGTCGCACGACATCTTAAGCCATGAGAGAAACAGAATTAGCGAGGCACTTGCTGAGTGTGTAAGGTATGGAGTTGCTTTTCATCATGCTGGTCTCTCTAGAACTGTGCGCAGAACTATTGAAAGTAGTTTTAGAAGTAATCTAATTCAGGTAGTTGTCGCTACACCAACGTTAGCTGCTGGAGTTAACCTACCTGCAAGAAGAGTTATAATTAGTCACTATAGAAGGTTTAACGCTGAGTTAGGATATCATGAACCAATACCGGTATTAGAATATAAGCAGATGGCTGGAAGGGCGGGAAGGCCAAAGTATGATGAGTACGGAGAGAGTGTCCTTATAGCAAGAAGTATGAGAGAACTTGACTTATTGTTTGAAGAGTATATCAAGGCAGAACCTGAAAGAATAGTATCGAAGTTAGCGTCAGAGAAAAGCCTAAGGTCACATATACTAGCGGCCATTTCTTCTGGCTACGCCTATAATCTTCGTGAGCTCAACGAGCTCATCGACTTCACATTCTATGGTTATCAGTTCAAAGGTTACAGCATAGAACAAAAAGTTGAGAATGTTGTAGACTTTCTAAAAAGTGTCAACATGATCTATGAGGAAGCTGAAGAGGAATATACCTTCAAGGCGACTCCTATAGGTAAGAGGGTTGCTCAGTTATACATAGACCCCATGTCAGCCGTGGTAATGATATCAACAATGAAGGGTAAAAAAAGACTTAGCGAGTTAGCAGGTCTTCATTTGGTGGTCAAAACGCCCGATATGCCAAAGCTTTATATTAGAAGGAGAGAGGAAGAGCTCTATGAAAAGTATATGGAGGAGTTTAAAGATGAGCTGTTAATTGATGATGAACTGAACTCTAATCAATATGATTATGAATATCTACTATCTGAGTTAAAGACGGTTAAACTATTGCACGATTGGATAAATGAAGTCCCTGAAGAAAAACTCATTGAAATATACGACGTGGGACCCGGTGACATTTATAGTTTAACCCAAACAGCCGAGTGGTTATTATACTCTGCTGCAGAGCTCGCTAAAATTGAAGGTATGTTTGAGCATTATAGAAGCCTGGCTATTTTAAGGGAAAGAGTTAAACATGGAGTGAAAGAAGAATTGCTTGACTTGGTCAGAGTCAAAGGAATAGGTAGAGTTAGAGCTAGGATGCTCTTTAGGCATGGTTTTAGGACCATTGAGGACCTCAGAAAGGCTACTCTTGAACAGCTAGTTTCGGTTCCGGGAGTAGGCGTGGAAGTGGCTAAACGTATAAAAGAATACCTAGGAGAAGAGGTAAGAGATGAAGAATTTGAGATGTTAAGGAGAGCTAGGAAAGTCACCCTCGAAGATTTCTTATGATTTATTTTCCATAACTAACACTAAACAGCCCAATAACTGTGATGAGACTATCTGATGTGGGAAAAACTTAATAAAAGCTTATTGTCTTGCGTAAATAGCAGAGGTGTGACCTGTGGTTAAGTTCAAGCAAACTGTTGAAATATTAAAGATAATGAGGAACGTAGAGCAGGTTAGGAATATAGGAACTCTAGCTCACGTAGATCATGGCAAGACTACAACTACTGACAGCTTGCTGATGGCTGCTGGATTATTAAGCCCCAAAGTAGCTGGAAAGGCGCTAGCTCTAGACTACGTCGAGATAGAGCAACTTAGACAAATGACCGTCAAAGCAGCTAACATCTCTCTATATCACGAGTGGCATGGCAAACCTTATGTGATTAACCTAGTTGATACACCAGGTCACGTAGACTTCACCGGACACGTTACTAGGTCGCTACGTGTGATGGATGGTGCTCTGGTAGTTGTTGATGCTGTTGAGGGAGTCATGACTCAGACCGAAACCGTAGTTCGACAAGCCTTAGCTGAGAGAGTTAGGCCACTATTGTTCATAAATAAGGTTGACAGATTAATAAGAGAGCTCAAATTAACACCAAGCGAGATACAGAGGAGGTTCATTGAAATAATAAGGGACTTTAATAATCTAATAGAGCTCTATGGAGAAAAGGGATTCAAGGAGAGATGGAAAGTAGACCCAGCTAAGGGACAAGTAGCCTTTGGTAGCGCGTTGCACAAATGGGGATTCACTGTACCGATAGCTAAAAGGGAAGGGTTTAAGTTTAGTGATGTAGTCGATGCTTATCAACACGGATATGTGGATGAGCTAGCTAAAGAGATGCCATTATACGTTGCTGTTCTAGACATGATAGTTGAACACGTTCCTAATCCTAGAGAAGCTCAGAGGTATAGAATTCCTAAGCTATGGCATGGAGACCTTAATAGTGAGCTAGGAAGAGCTATGTTGAACGCTGACCCTGAGGGGCCGTTAGTCATAGGTGTTAGTAAGGTTGTAGTTGACCCTCACGCAGGTTTTGTTGCAACAGGTAGGGTCTTTAGTGGGACTGCTAAGGCTGGTGACGAGGTATATTTGGTCAATGCTAGAACTGGAGGACGTATACTCCAAGTGGGCTTGTATATGGGTCCTTATAGAGAGGTAGCTGATGCAATAACGGCCGGAAACATAGTAGCTATGTTAGGATTAGAAAAAGCTAGGGCTGGAGAAACCGTAGTTGAAATGAGCTATAAGGATAGTATGGCTCCCTTCGAGAGGCTCTTCTACATTAGTGAGCCTGTAGTAACCATCGCAATAGAGCCTAAGAGGAGCAGTGATCTGCCTAGGCTAGTTGACATATTAAGAAAATTAGCTATAGAAGATCCGACGTTGCACGTTTTCATAAATGAAGAGACTGGAGAATACTTAATAAGCGGCATGGGCACCTTACACTTAGAGATAGTCTTGTGGCAATTAAAACAGAGGTCAAATATAGAAGTAATTACTAGCCCACCAATAGTCAGGTACAGAGAAACTATTAAAGAAAGTAGTGACGTATTTGAAGGAAAGAGCCCGAACAAACATAACAAATTGTACTTTAGTGTCGAGCCGTTGAATGACGAAACAATGAAGTTACTGCAAAGAGGAGTAATATATGATGGACAAGACTGGAGAGAAAGGGCTAAGATACTTAGAGAGCAGGCTGGATGGGATAGTGATGAAGCCAGAGGAATATGGTCAATAGATGACAATTTAAACATATTAGTTAACATGACTAGCGGTGTTCAACACTTAAGAGAAGTCCGAGATACCATAATTATGGGTTTCAGATGGGCCTTTGAAGCAGGGCCTTTAGCTCAGGAGCCTGTCAGAGGAGTTAAGGTAGTCTTACATGACGCCATAATTCACGAAGACCCAGCTCACAGAGGACCTGCTCAAATAATGCCCGCAACTAAGAACGCCATATTTGCTGCCTTCCTTTCAGCTAAACCCACGCTGTTAGAACCTATACTGAGAATAGACATTAAGGTTCCTCAGGAACACTTGAGTGGAGCACTCAGTGTCTTGACTAAGAGAAGGGGGAGGATAGTAAGTATAGAGCAAAGTGGACTGCTAATGCACGTAAGAGGAGAAATACCAGTCTCAGAGACTTTTGACTTAGCTGATGCTATGAGAAGCTCCACTATGGGGAAAGCGTTTTGGAGCACTCAGTTTGAGAAGTGGGCCCCCGTGCCTGAATCTATGTTAAGAGACTTAATATTGAAGATAAGAGAGAGAAAGGGACTCAAGCTAGAAATACCGAGACCTGAAGATTTCATAAAACCATAAAGATATCTATTAATAAGGTTTTACATCTATATTCTCTTTCCATTATAATAAGAAATAAAAGTTCTTACTAGTCTTAATACTCTGAAGGTGTTGTTCCTTGACAAGTGAATTCGTAGGACTAACAGCTACAGAGCGGAAAATAGTTGAAGAGTACCTCGGAGGACATGAGCCTAAAGAAATATCTCAGAAACTAGGTGTTTCAATAAGAACGGTCTATAAGGCACTCTATAAGTACAGGAAGAATTTAAGAGATATGGGTCTTGAAGAAAAGGCAGAATTGCTTAAAGTTAGGAAAAGGAGAAAAAGCATTAGTGCTTCAGCTAATATTAATGAGAGATTTTCATCCAAACATACAGGCAAACCCATAGAGGATGCCCTCGTTAAGGCCTTAGCTAGCATAGTTTATGGACACATCCTTAGTACCACTAACCAGCAAGCAAGCCCACTGACTGAAGCAATTACTGAAGAATTATGTTCTCTTCTCAGGGAGCTTAACAAAAGCGTCAATGAGCTTAGAGTTGCTTTAAATAGGTTAAGTGAAGAAGTAGCATTACTGAGAGAGCGACTGAGCGAGGTTCCTCATCAAATCTCTTATTCAGTAGAAGAAACTAAACATCCAATTCCTTCATATCTGCTAGACAACCCTTGGGTTGAAGTCCTTAAGATGCGAGGAAAGGATTAGCTTCACCTCATGATTTAATGTTTCCGAAATAGAGAATACTCTAAGTGAGTTAAGCCGGTATTTTCCAGAAAAGCCACCCAGGTAATGTGCCTGTAATGTAGGAGAATATTACCAGTATTAATAATATAACTAATGATATAGAGAAGATCCAGTCTAGGGAGCTCATCTTTATCTCATAAAAATATGTCCTAGATTCAACAGCTCCAAACGCTCTAGCTTCCAAGGCTTCTGCCACCATAAAACTCCTCTTGATTTCATAGATTATTAATGGAATGAGTATTGGCAAAAACTTCTTAATCCTTTGAATAGCGCCTCCTCTTTCCAGCTCTAAGCCTCTACTACGTTGAGCATCAACTATCATCTGCAAATCTCTGGCTAGTGTTGGAATAAAGCGCAATGCCATAGTAAATATCAAGGTATACTCATAGGGCATACCTAGCTTTAGTAGAGCTAAAGAGAAATCCTCCGGACTAGTGGTCAAGAAGAAAATCGAGAAAATTGAAGTTAGCGTGATCAGTCTCAGTGTCATTGATACTGCGTAATTTAGCTTATCCACAGGCGCTATAAGGTAGTTTACTACGAATATGAACACCGAAAGCAATATGATGCCTTTCATAGTACTAATCCATTCCTTAACAGTCTTTGCAAGTACTACTATGATGAAGGAAGACAGTAAGATTATAAGAGAGGGAATTGGAGTAGTGAACATGAGAACTATGATCGACATAACAATGACGTATACAGCTTTAGCTCTCGGATCTAGCTTATGAATTAAAGTGTCTTTCTTCCTAAACTCAAAACCCTTGAGTATAGTAATTCTAAAGTAAGACATAAAAATCAGCCTCGAAGCACCTTATATATATGTTCTTTTAACTCTTCGATTGATACTATGTCCCTGGGAATACCAAAATCCTCTAGTAACCACGCACACTTAGTTACTTGAGATGGTAGCAGGTTAGCTACCTCTAACACTTTTTGGTTTGTTAGAACTTCCTTGACACTGCCGTCAGCTACCAAAAGACCCCTTGAAAGGACTATTGCTCTTTCGAATAACTCTACTGCAAACTCTACATCGTGCGTTACAGCGACCACAGTCTTTCCGCTCTTGATTAACTCTTTAAGAACATTTATTATTCTCTTTCTTTGAATGGCGTCTTGACCTATAGTTGGCTCATCAAGTACTACTATGTCTGGTTCATAAACTAGTACAGATGCGATAGCTAACCTCTTTTTCTCTCCTTCACTCAAATTGAAAGGAGAGGCGCTTTTGTATCTTTCAAGTCCGAAGTACCTAAGAATTTTATCTACTCTTTTATCAATTTCATTGCTAGGGAAGTTGAAGTTTTCTAATGCGAATCTGATTTCCTTTTCAACTGTTTCGGCGAATAACTGATGATCTGGGTTTTGAAACACTATTCCTACAAGTCTTGATAGTTCCGCAACGGTATGATTTCTAGTGTCCTTTCCGAAGACCCTGACATGACCTTTGATTGGTTTAAGTAGGCCATTGAAGTGTTTTATCAGCGTGGTCTTTCCAGCTCCGTTACTACCCATTATGACTACACTCTCTCCTTCTTTAATTTCAAAATTTATACCTCTTAAAACATACTCACCTTTTACATAGTAAAAGTGTAAATCCTCAACTTCTATTGCCAACCTCATAAGTCAACCTCAACTTCTCAGTTTTAATGCGTTCTACCAACTCTTCAGGAGTTAAGGGGACTCCGTTTAAGATTATACCTCTTTTCTTGAGCTCGTTGTACACTTCAACTACTTTTGGTACATTCACTCCTAATCTCTCTAAATGGTAGCCGTTAAGTACATCTCTGGGGTTTCCTTCAAGTATCACTTTTCCCTCATTCATGATGAGCATTCTTGATACCTGGCTAGCTGTCATATCTAGTTTATGCTCTACTAGTATCACTGTCACCTTCAATTCATGATTTAATTTAAATACTAGGTCTAGAACTTCTTTAGAACTTAGCGGATCTAAGTGAGCTGTAGGCTCATCAAGCACCATAACTTCAGGTCCCATGGCCACAACTGCAGCTATAGCTACTTTTTGTTGTTGACCCCCGCTAAGTTCGTAAGGCGGCTTATCTCTAATATTCCCTAAGTCGAGTAATTCAATCACCTCTTCTAGTCTCTTCTTAATCTCTTCCCTAGGCAAACCCAAGTTTTCAAGTCCAAAAACTATCTCCTTCTCTACGGAGGAGAGGAAAAGTTGATTTTCTGGATTTTGAAACACCATCCCAACATGTCTAGCTAATACGTGAGTTGGGGTTTTTCTTATATCATAGCCAAGAACATTCACCTCTCCCTCTAGTCTTCCTGAGAAAAAGTGAGGTATTAGGCCATTGAGTAGACGGCAAAGCGTACTTTTCCCACAACCTGAGGGGCCTGTTATGAGTAAGGAATCCCCCCTATACACTTTTAAATTTACATTATTCAGAGCTGGCTTCTCTGTACCAGCATAGTAAAAAGTGACATGATCAATGGTTATTAATCTTTCTTTCATGTTCGCTCACTTTCTAGCGTATATCTTAACTACGGTTCTGTGTTGCAGTGGTTCATTAGATGGGATTCTCATTTTAGTTCTTACATCAAGGGCTGCTATAAATCCTTTACCTAAGTCTGTGTGAATCATGTAAGCTAAATCCCTTGGCTTAGTGTTTGAGGGAACCAAAAGTGCATCAGGGAGAACGTTCCCTTTATGGTCAGTGAACTTATTTTCATCTTCTACTGGAAAGACTACAATCATTCCTAGAACGTTTAGAAAGGCTTCATTTATTACTCTTTGGACTCCAGTTGACCCCCACACTTTGAGAACTCTACCCCTTATATACTCAAGTGCCCTTATCTGTCTCTTAGTCAATTTATCGATGTTAAGCATCTTAAAGTCGCTATCGCCAGGCAGGTACTTAATATAATTAGCCTTTGCTGCTTTCCTTAATGCTAACTCTGCTTCAGCCGATACGGGTACAACTATGTAATCTTTAAGTTCTTTTTGCATTCTTGATATGTTATACTTCGCCTCTTCTAAGTCAGCTTTGTTAGCAGCGATTATCATGGGTTTAGATAACTTTCTTAGCTCTGAAACAAAGGTTAAAATATCGTCATCGTTCCATGTATGAATTTTCTTTCTACTTAGGTCTGAATGTTTTAAAGCAAGCTCAACATGTTCTCTCTTTACACCTAGTCCACTTAATTTTTCAGCTATATGGCTTGCTAAATCTGGTGAGGTAACACGAGATATATGCCTCCATCCCCTTTTCACTATGTTATAGAACCACATATCTATTTCTCTTTCAAGAAACTTTACGTCTTCCAAGGGGTCGTGATCTCCGGGTTTGACTGGCCTGCCTTCAAAATCTGTGGAACCGGAGGCATCTACTATGTGAATTAAAACATCAGCTCGTCTCAACTCATCTAGAAATCTATTTCCCAGCCCTCTACCCTTCCAAGCATCAGGTACCAGACCAGCTACATCTATTAACTCAACAGGAATAAATCTATTTCCATCTATGCACATAGAGTTTCTTGGATTATCCTTAACGCCCAACTCCTTACAAACACAAGGCACTCTAACATACCCTATTCCTCTATTAGAATCAATAGTAGTGAAAGGATAAGGAGCTATCTTAACATCTACCAGTGTTGCAGCTGAAAAAAATGTTGACTTGCCTACGTTAGGTTTTCCAACAATTCCTGCCTGTGGGAGTCTAGGCAATGATGACACCTTGAGAGACTTAATACTCAACAGTTATTTAAAGTACTCTCTAAGATTAAAGCTGGAGTAGTCTTACATGAAAAATATATTAAGGTCAAAGTTCAGATGAAACAATAAATCTACATCGCTAACCTGTATTCTCATTACATTATTGTCTCGTTATTAAAGAAAAGCTCATTTAATCTTTCTCTAATACTTTAAGAGCCTCAAGATAGGTCTTATAGATTGCTCTTCCTGCTTGATATATTTGCTCTTTCTCTTCATCTGTCAAGCAATCTAACAGAGTGTAGCCTAATGTTCTCCCTACTTTTTGAGGAATGCTCACTATCACTTCTTCCGGTATCTCTGGAATTCTCGTAGGTGCTGCAATGCTTAGTATCCTGCCAGTGCTGAGAGCTATAGCTCTCACTATATCTCTAAAGGCAGTTGCAGGGCCATAACATGTTCCTCCTAGAACTGCTATTATTTCTCTTGAGATTTCCTTCACCTTGAACTCTATTTCGCGTTTTTTAACTGTCAGTCCTCTTTCAGCTAAGAAATTATCAAAGGGAATACCATCTATTCTGGTGAGTGACCATAGAAATACCGAATTAGGGCCATGCTCTCCAGCAACATACGTCTCAATACTTGCTACTGAAACCTTAAGCGTTTTAGCTAACTCAGCTTTAAACCTTAGCGTATCTAGGTGAGTACCTGAGCTTATCACGTAGCTTGCTTTAGTTAGACTCTTAAAGAGTGTTGCCATAGCATCAACGGGATTAGCTATTATCACATATCTGGCTTCTTTGTTATTTGGGAATATTTCTTCAGCTACACCTTTCATTATCTTAGCATTCGTACGTACTAAATCTCGTCTCGTCATATCTGCGGTCCTCGGTTTACCAGCTGTTATAAGAATAATGTCAGCTCCAGAAACGTCAGAGGAGCTCTCATAAGAGTATATTGAAACGTCTTTACCTAAACCTGCTGCTACATGTCTTAGTTCTTCTGCAAACGTCTTAGTTAACTTGGGAACTACATCCACTAGAGACAGTTCAGTAACGTAGTGCTCATGAATAAGTGTATAAGCTATGGCTTTTCCTACTCTCCCCACACCTATAATTCCTATGTGCATCTTAACGACACCCAAATTCCATCCATTTCACTTTATTAACCCTTCCTTAAGTAAAATGACTAACGTTCTCCTAGTCAATTCTATGATTTTATACGCTCTGTTATATTCTTCTTTCCAACTAACTGAGATTCTAGAGACTCCCTCTTTACAAGCCTGAACGGCTACTGATGCTGCAACTCTAGGATATACTTCCCATTCGGTCATTTTGGGTATTATATAGTCTTCATTGATGCCCCTCTTTTCAGCAAAACTGGCTAGCTCCTTCGCAGCAGCTATAATCATTCCGTCCGTTATCCTCTTACTCCTAACATCTAATGCACCACGAAATATTGACGGAAAGATTAAGCTGTTATTTATTTGATTAGGGAGATCTGAACGTCCTGTTGCAACAACTCTTGCTCCAGCTTCTTTAGCCTCCCATGGCCATATCTCAGGAACTGGGTTTGCAAGCGCAAAGATTATAGGGTCGTCTCTCATGAGCTTTATCCACTCTTTCTTCACCACTCCAGGTCCTGGTCTAGAGGCAGCTATTAGGACATCAGCACCCTTCAGCGCTTCCTTTATACCACCAGTTCTGCACTCTATATTACTAAGTGTTGCAAGTCTATACTTCCAGGGATTTTCGCGTTTCAGTTTTTTCATGTCTTCTCTTTTTAAATGTAATATACCTTTGCTGTCCACAAATATGAAGCTCTTAGGATCAGCCCCAGCGCTAATCAGTAGTTTAGCGATTGCTATATTAGCTGCACCAGCACCAACAAAGGTTATAGCTACTTCCTTTAGCCTCTTTCCTACTAGCTTAAGCGCGTTTATAAGCCCGGCTAAAACAGCTCCAGCTGTTCCTTGTTGGTCATCATGCCATACAGGTATGTTTAGAGTTGCTGAGAGCTTCTCTAGTACGTAGAAACATTTAGGTGACTCTATATCTTCGAGATTTATACCTCCAAATGCAGGTTCTATTAACTTAACTAATTCAACTATTTTGTCCTTATCCTGTGAAGCTATAGGTAGTGGTATAGCATCGACACCGCCCAGGTACTTGAATAATAGTGCTTTGCCTTCCATGACAGGAAGTGACGCTTCAGGACCTACATTTCCTAGACCTAATACTCTACTTCCATCAGTAACTATGGCAATAGTATTCCATTTCCAAGTATAATCAAATACTAACTCTTTATTCTTGTAGATCGCCTTAGAGAGCTGAGCTACTCCTGGGGTATACCAGATGGCAAAGTCCTCCTGTGATTTTATGGGAACTTTGGGAATCACTTGGATCTTTCCTCTATATCTGAGGGCTTCTCCTAATGCAATTTTTCCATAATCCTTCATTTTAGCCTTCACCATTGTAATACTGTCACCTATAATGTATTAAGCTCTAGGATGTAATACGTTCACCTGCCTCTCTTTCTGTGGTAGGTAGATATACTTATCTTTGAAAGGATACTAAAGGGTCCTAGCAATGATGTTAAACTATAGTTACGTCAAGAAGCTAGTCAGAAGCTATTTGATCGAAGCATCCTTGAAAGAAAGAGGAAGTGTCTTTGGCTTCAATCATAAGAGATTCTCAAATTACCTAGGTAAAAAGAGAATACATCCAGTAGATATGAGCGTCATATGGAGTATAGTCTTAAGCGACTATAAGGAAGCCATTATTGAGATACGGGTGAAGAATCACAGAAAGCACGTGTTATTTGATAAAAGGAAACTAATGAGTATATTGAAGAAGGAAGAGGACTACTTTGAGGAAGGAATAGCTAGGCTAAGGATAGTCAGTATGAAATAGGTCTAATGAGTTTTAAGAGCTTCAGTCTAGCTAATGTTTCCTTAGTAGGAACACCATTTTCGTTCCATCCGCGATGTTCATAATACTCGCGTAACATCACTTCTACATTTACTACCTGACCCTTAGCTCCACCTTCCTTAAGAGGCTCACTTAAAAATCTCTTTGGTAAGGCGTCATCCTTGCTAGATAACCCTGCTTCAATATTAAACATTCTTTTCAAGTTGAATATACGTTCTCCTGCTTCTCTGAGCTCTGGAACCCTTTTAACTACTCCAGTAACTAGAGTATAAAAAGCAGCTATGTGACCAGGAGCTAGTCTTATAAACTTGCATAACCCTACTGATTCTATCACTTCATGCCAATCTTGCATTACTGCCACCATCCATCCCTTTCCTTGGATAGAGAATCTATCAACTCTTTCGTAGATCTTCAAATCTGGAACCCTCTCTCCTTGCTCTATTCTGAAGAAAGCCCCTTGCAGGTGATCAGCCCCTCTGTTTGAGGTAGCGTATTGAAGGCCCATTCCCTTAAAAGCTCTTGGGTCGTGCATTGGTATTTCGACACCTTTGACGTGCATAGCAAACTCTTCGCTTCCCTTACCGATAATCTTCGAGGCTCTCATACATCCTTCTGCTAGTATATTTCCAAATCCCTCTCTTAGTGATATCATTTTAAGTAACTTAATTACCGCGTTAGCATTACCCCATTTCAGCCTAAGACCTCCTGTATTTCTTTCACTTATTATTCCTCTCTCAAATGCCTCCATAGCCCAGGCGATTGTAACTCCAGTTGAAATTACATCGATACCAAACTCATTACACAGATGTTCTGCGACAGCTAAGTAGTTAGGGTCGTCTATCAGGAGAAGGGCTCCTAGAGATGCTGCCGTTTCGTATTCTGGACCTCTTGTTGTTACACCAGCATAAGGGCCTTCCTTTATGACTACTTCTTTCCAACAGTGAATTGGACAGTTGAAACAAGCTCTATGACGTTTAAGCATTGACTTTACTATGACTTGTCCAGTGATCTTAAATACTCCCTCCCAAGCTCCCTTTGAAAAGTTCTTTAATGGCACATCACCATACTCGTAGAACACATCCATTTCTCCATTAGTTCCGTATAATGCTCTCATTTGAGTTGTAGGATCTGACATTATAACCGGATACAGTCTCCTTATCAGACTTCTCAATCGAGCATACTCCTTAACTTCGACTTTACCGGTACCCCGTACGGCTATAGCTTTTAAATTCTTTGAACCAAAAACTGCCCCCATGCCTGTCCTTCCAGCCACTCTTTCATCACTAATCACAACTGCAAAGCGAACTAGCTTCTCACCAGCTGGCCCTATAGCTAGAACTTTTATGTTCTTATCTTTATTTTCCTCTCTTACTAACTTCTCTGTGACGGAAGTAGTTAAACCCCATAACTTACTAGCATCACGAAGTTCCACTTCATCATCGTGAATGAAAATGTAGACTGGCGATGATGCTCTTCCCTCGACTATTATACCATCATATCCTGCAAATTTTAGTTCTGGCCCCCAGAAGCCACCTAAATGAGCTTCCCCCCAGGCGTTGGTTAAAGGAGACTTGGCAGCTATAGTCGTTTTATTTCCTCCTGGAACTATAGTCCCAGTCAAAGGACCTGTCATACATACTATCTTATTTCCTTTGTCAAATGGATCAATTTTAGGATCTACCTCTGTGTAAATAATTTTGGCAGCTAAGCCACTTCCTCCTATGAATAAATCAATATCTTCAAATTTCAGTTCCTCTATTCTAATTTTCTCTCTCGAGAGGTCTACCCTCAGGATTTTTCCCATGTAACCGTACCATCTCACGATAGAGAAATGTTCTAATTGGACTTAATAAGTGTTTTAATGAGGGGGAATACTGACAGGCATTGTGATGATCGTTCCCAACTTAAAGCCTTACTGGATCATAGCCTCTAGAAAATTATTGAACCTCTTCAATACATTATCCCCTGAGTATGTTTTAGTGCCCTTTCCTAAGGAAGGAGAAAAATTACTGTTAAGTTATATCACCAATGAAATAACGTACGAAGAGTTATTGAATTCTATGATCTCGATCGATCCACTGTACACTATACTGTCTAAACAATACGTAAACATGTGGCCTCTAGTTAATGTGATTAAAAGAGTGTATCAAAAGATGGCCTTTAAAGTGTTATGTTACAATAGTCTTTCATCAATCCGCACTGAACTTATGTCGTTCATGGATTTGATTTCTCTAGTTATGATAACGCGAATAAGCAACCGTCTTAAGTTTGATAAATTATTGCGTATTCTCTCACACCACATAGATAACTACAAGAATAAATTAAAGGGACTAGTTGAAGAATTCATGAAAAAATTCTTCATTTTTGAAGGATCATGGCTCATGATTTCCGACTTCAGTGGTCGTCACTTAGCTCTAGAACTTAAAGGGCTTGGTATCAAAAGAGTTAGACTCATCTATATAACCCCTTATATATTCACCCCTCTTGAGAGACTTATACGAGAGTATGCTCATGGTTCATTATCTGAGGAGCTAGCTAGGGAGTTGATAAGGGCTCATGCTGACTTTCTTTGGAATTATGTGCTATTAAGTAACGACATAAACGAGGCGTATTTGAAGTGGCTAAGAGAGAAGCATAATAGAGAGTACTTGGCTTTGGTAAGTAGGTTATACAGCCAGTATGTATAGCAAGTAAAGTACAAAAACAATTTAGAGTGTCAATGGTCAAGCCATATAAATGTGGTGGTTAAATGAAAATGAAGAGACAGCAAGATAGTGAATTATGCAGAAGGAATAACAATACAGATTTTCAGAAACAGTTAATGATCATTGTAGCAGGAAAAAAGGGAGACTATTGGAAGCGTACCTTAACTTCATGGTGTTATGAGATTAAGGAGTTGCTCGAACATGAATACAATATTAGACTAATCATCTTAGATCAAGAGGAGAATTGCAACCTGCCTAGAGTTTACATAGATGGTATGCTAGTATTCGAGGGAGTTCCTGGAGAAGAGGGGTATCTTATAGAGTTGTTGAAAATAGCTATTGAGCAAAATTCTACTAGGTGATTAAGTATACTAAGAACTTTGGTGCGACTTCGTTAATAATTAGTGAGCCTAACTTATAACCTTCTCGAGCAAGTGTTATTATGTTGCTAAATTCATTTACTGTGGTGATTACGAGTGCATATCGTTGTGTTGGGAGAGGGGCTTAGTCCTGTATTCGTAGCTCGATGGTTGAGAAGGTTGAGCAGTACAGTGGATATAACGATACTCTCTCAAAGAGGTAAACTAGGCTACTCAATAAATCTACTCCCTCTATATGCTGTGGGAGGATTGGTAGCAAGAGAGATTACGCCTATATCCTTAGATTATGTCAAGAATGTGCTTAGAACTAATGTGATATTTGAAAACTACAAAATCAATTTAAAAGAGAAGATAGTGCTCTTGAATAATGAAAAGCTAGAGTTTGACTACTTAATTCTAGCATTGAATCCAAAGCCGGTTCCTCCTGCCTATGCACCCATAAGTAAAGCAAAATGTCCCTGGTATATCAATGATGCCAGAGACATTAGAAATTTAATAGATAATGTTTCTAAAGTGATGCTAACTGGTGACTTCCTAACATCCATTACTTTATATGAGCTTCTGACAAAGTTGGGTTATAAGTGCCGCATATTCATAGATGAGCACTCTACTTATTACCTAGACAATGACCTTTATAGGTTGATCATAGGAAGCATTGAAGATAGCGCTATTTCAGAGGACCTTGAAGAACTTAGAGAAGCAGACCTTGTACTTTATGGTGGATACTGGTGTCTGCCTGATTTACTAACTAACTTAAAGCTAAAGACTGGTAAGTTTGGGATCATGATTGGTGAGACTTGCTTATCTAGTAATAAATTTATATACGTGATTGGAGGGTGTGCTGAACACATAATCTCCTATGGTGTAAGATATCTACCGTTATCTGAAGGTCTACATGATGTAGAGAGTTTAATAGTAGCTACTAATGTACTAAGCCTCAGAAGGGCGTTAAGGTTGAGGAAAGCATTGGGCAGTCTATACTGCAAGTGCAACAACTGTACAATATTAACTCTAGGCTCCACAGTAAAGGAGGCTCAACTAGCTGATGTTCCATCAACTAGTGTTAGATTGCGTGGTAGAGAGCCCATGGAGGATGTTGTAGTGAAAATAGTCGTCGATAGGCGTTCTATGAGTGTTATAGGTGTACACATGATTTCATCTCGTAACTTAGATCCTACCGCTATTGGTTATGTACACCTCGTTGGTTATTTAGGTCTTACAGTAAGTGATTTAATCAGCACTGCACCTCCCTCAAGTTTAGGCTCAGTCACAATGGTAGATCCCTTACTTGATGCCTTGAGGTCTTCCTGGTATAAGCTTTTATGGCTCAGTTAAAAAGAGTCCTATGGGAGACAACATGCCACGCATTTTAGTATGCGACCCGATATCGGAGGATGCCATTTTAAAGCTTAAGGGTGCAGGATTTGAGGTAGACTTCGTTAGATCACCTCCACCTAAAATACTGAGAGACATAGTTCGTGACTATGATGCCATGATTGTTAGGAGTGCTACTAAGGTAACTAGGGAGGTTATAGATGCTGCTAAGAATTTAAAGATTATAGCTAGAGCTGGAGCTGGGCTTGACAACATTGATGTAGATTACGCTATTAGTAGAGGTATTAAAGTAATTTCGGCTCCCGAGGCCTTGAGCGTGGCTGTTGCCGAGTTGACCATTGGTTTGATGATTAGCTTGATGAGAGGGATATGTGAGGCTTGTAGGTTATTGAAAGAAGGCAAATGGGCCAAGCACCAGTTCCTTGGAAGCGAATTGTATGGTAAGGTTTTAGGGATTGTGGGTTTAGGAAGAATAGGGAGTGAGGTAGCTAAGAGAGCTAAAGCCTTCGGTATGGAGGTCTTAGGATATAAGCGAACTAAACTTAAAGAAGTAGCTAATGAGTTAGGTATAGCTCCTGCCCGTAGTCTTCACGATCTTCTAAAAAGGTCTGATATAGTCACTATTCACGTGCCCTTGACCCGTGAGACATGGCACATGATTAGCAAGCATGAGTTTGAGGTTATGAGAAGAGGAGCCTATATAATAAATACTTCACGTGGCGCTGTAGTGGATGGTAAGGCATTACTAATGGCTTTAAAAAGAGGCATTGTCGCAGGTGCTGCCCTTGATGTTCATGAGCATGAACCTCCTGTTGAGGAGTGGGAGTGGGAATTGATTCAGCATCCAAGAGTTTTACCAACTCCACATATAGGGTCGATGACTAGAGAGGCTCAGAGAAGGGCAGGACTTATTATTGCTGAAAGACTTATAGAGTTATTAAGGCTCTGAGTGTCAGGTACAAATAGTCTTCATGGTAACATAGTAATGTTTGAGATATTAGAGTGCGCTACGAGTAGTATTACTTAAAGCAGGTTTAAGAACTCAAATAGTACTCGTATTCATCCCCTTACAGACTTTATATGAGTGGAAAGTGTTTTATTCTTCATTCGTACGTCTTCAACATCAGTCTTAAAAGAAGGCAGACATAGGAAATAGTCCCGTCGGGTGAAGATGATATTATATCACTACATTTATTAACCCTTTCTAGTAAAATTCTCTGAGCGCTCAGATGAATCCCTTTCAGGTGTTTGTATGGGATTCTATAAATACATAGCACAAATGTGGAAGAAGCCAAAGGAAGGCCTATTAGGGGAAATAATGAAAGAAAGGCTGATTAAGTGGCGACGTGAGCCTACAGTTATAAGAGTCATGAGGCCTACTCGCATAAATCGTGCAAGAGCGTTGGGCTATAAGGCTAAGCAAGGCTTTGTAATAGCTAGAGTGAGAGTTAAGAAGGGTGGATTAAGTAAGCCCAGACCTCGAAGTGGTAGGAGACCGAAAAGAATGGGTGTCCTAGGACATACTCCAAGAAAGAGTCTCCAGCTTATAGCTGAGGAAAGAGCTGCTAGAAAGTTTCCTAACCTTGAAGTACTGGGTTCTTATTACGTTGGTGAGGATGGAGAGTACAAGTGGTACGAGGTCATACTAGTTGATCCTCATCATCCAGTGATTAAGAGTGATCCTAAAATAAATTGGATTTGTGGGTATGAAAAGAAAAAGAGATATAAGACTAAGTGAAGGTCAATGAAAGGGATTGTAAGCTCTGTTTATATGGAAACCTATTGTCATGCTACAGAGGATCTAGAAAAGGTTAAGTTAGCATTGATGAACATGATCCCACCCTCTATAAGAAACAGTGTTAGGATCTCACGTGATGTCTTGAGAGGGTATCATGGAAATCCCATAGTAGTTCTGAGAGTTCGAATCCTTGATAAGGAACATGCACTAAGCACAGTGCAGTTTTTATCTAGTTTAATGACTGATGATGATCGAAGGAGAATCATTAATACCTTAGGTTTAAGGTTAGATCGTTCAAAAAATTTGTACATTAGGGTTGATAAACAGTATGCTTATCGTGGATTAGCTAGAGTAATGGAACATGATGATGTGATAAAGATAAAAATAAGCTTATCATTAAGAGGTAAAGACTTAAACAAAATTAGAGAAGCTCTAAAAACCATCGGACTGGTCGAGTAATGTTGAAGGGATTTGCTGATCTCCAAATATATACTCTCGAGTCAGGTGGTAAAAATACAGCTGACGAGTACGCTTATCTCTTAAGCCTACTTGGATTTAGGTATGTCTCATTTGTATGCTTTAACAGAGTTATTGAGAACAGATTTAAGGAGTATAGGAGAAGAGTTGAGGATTACGGATTAGAGTACATTAGTAGGGTAGATTTGGAGATCAAGTCGCTCAGCCAAGCTAAAGGCTTCTTAAGGAAGTATAGGAAGAGTGTGGACTTAGTAGTGGCTAGGCCTAGGAATATTAATGCAGCTAGGTTCTCCGCTAGAGATGGAAGAATAGATATGATCTTTTTTGATGGAAGGTCACCAAAATTTGATACCATACAAGCTAAACTGATGGGTGTCAATAACAAGGTACTCGAAATAGCTATAAGTGAAATCCTAACCGCCGAGAAAAGGGTTCCTGTTATTAGGAAGCTAAACAGAACCTTAACTATAGCTTTAAAGTATGATGTTAAAATCGTACTTTCAAGCGGCGCTCATAATATCTACGAAATCAGAACACCAAGAGATATGGTTTCAATAATTAAAACCTTATTGAACATTGAGTACGAGAGCGGACTTGAGATGATGCGAGAGAATCCTTTCAGTGTGATACTTAGATCTAGGGAGAAGAGAAACAAAGAGTTCATAATGCCCGGATTAAAGGTCATTGGAAAGGCGAAACCGTATGAAGCTGAGAAAAAGATACTTGATTTTCTTAGTTAATAGTCCTATGACCTTCTCATCTAGTGAGGTGGAGGAGGCTATAAAACGGGAGCTGGAGAGGTGTTTTGGTGAGAGATGTCTCGCACTCTCTGGAATCGAATTAATCAGTTACGATGAGAGGACAGGTATTGGAGTTTTACGATGTTACCATGCGTATTTGGAGTATGCAAGAGCCGCACTTGCATTAGTTAGCGATATTAAAGGTACTCCCATAGCTTTATACACATTGAAAGTCACAGGAACTAAAAAGAAGGCCATTAGAATAATGCACTCTCTTAATTTAAATAAGGGTCTTATTAAGTTATAGAGCAGTAACATGCCAGGGGTGGCTTAAGAAATAAACTATTGGATGAAGAGTCACACTCCTAAAACTTTCCATTAACTAAGAAGCTTTATTTAAAGGGGAGTACCATAAAGTAATAATAGAGTGAGTACTTATAGGGATGGGTGACTCCTCTTGTTCGCTCCAACAGCTGGTATGGGATATGATAGAGCAATCACTGTTTGGTCACCGGACGGTAGGCTATTTCAGGTAGAGTACGCTAGAGAGGCAGTAAAAAGAGGATGGACTGCCGTCGGAGTGCGTTCTAAAGAGGGAGTGGTCTTAGCAGTTGAGATACGTAAAGTATCCAGGCTTGTTGAGTCAATAGAAAAGATACAGAAAATAGATGACCACATAGGCTTAGCATTTGCGGGTCTCTCATCAGATGCTAGAATACTCATCGATCGAGCACGTATATATGCTCAGATAAATAGGCTTTTATATGATGAACCAATATCAGTGGAGACGTTAGCTAGGAGGCTCTGCGATATAAAGCAAATGTACACCCAGCACGGTGGGCTTAGGCCTTTCGGAGTGGCGTTCCTAATAGCTGGCGTTGACGCGACGGGTCCTAAGTTGGTGGGTACTGATCCTGGTGGGATTTATGCGTCATACTATGCTCATGCAATAGGTTCCGGCTCACAGGCCGCGATTGAGGTTCTTGAAAAAGAGTATACTCATGATTCAACTCTCGAAGAGGCCATAATCACATCCCTTAAGGCTCTTAGTAAGGGAATGGGTGAGAAGATATCAATTGATAACATCGAAGTTGCTTTAGTTGATGTGAAAACCAAACTATTCAAGAAGCTGCCCAAAGAACAGTTAGTGAAGTATATAGAGAAGATAGGTGGACGAGCTTGAGCTCAAGCAAGGAGGTAGTTGCGAGGTACTATTCTCATGGTAAGAAATTTGAGGTTCTCGTATATGCTGATAGGGCCTGGAAATTTAAGAGTGGCGAAAGCATTGATCTAAGAGATGTGTTAGTCGGTGATATAATCTACTACGATGTAAGAAAGGGATTAAAAGCCTCTTCTGAAGACTTGAGAAAGGTATTTGGAACTGATAATATTTACAAGGTAGCCGAGAAAATAATAAAATTCGGAGAACTTCAGTTAACCGCTGAGCAGAGAAGGAAGTTAATTGAAGCTAAGAAAAGGCAAATCATAGAATTTATTTCTAAGAATTGCATAGATCCGAAAACAGGATTGCCGCATCCTCCCAAGAGGATAGAGTTAGCACTAGAGCAAGCTAAAGTGGGTATAGATCCTTTCCTCCCTGTGGAGATTCAAGTAAACAACGTTCTTAAGGCTCTTAGACCAATACTTCCATTAAAGATAGCTAGACTGAGACTTTCAGTCAAAATACCTCCAGCATACTTAGGCAAGACTCAAGGATACGTTATGAAGATTGGTAAGGTCTTAAGGAGTAGCTATCAATCTGATGGGACGTGGATAGCTGAGGTCGAAATACCTGCTGGTTTACGAACAACCTTTATTGAGAAAATAAGTGCACTAACTAAAGGTAGCGGCGAGGTCAGGATACTTTCCCAAGTATAGGTGATCATCGTGCCCATATTCTTTAAATCTGGAAGTATAGTACTTCCAGGCGATGTTATAGCTGAGGGGAACTATCGTGCCAGCGAGGGTGTAACAAGGACAGATAATAAATATATCTCACTATATCTAGGAATACTTAGGATAGGAAAAAGTGGAAGCCTTTCAGTCATACCATTTAAACATATCTATGTCCCGGAAGTTGGTGATATAGTCGTTGGTAAAGTTAGGGATGTTGGTGTTACCAGTTGGCTCATCGATATAAACTCACCTTACCCAGCTGTCTTGCAGCTATCAGAGGCCCTTTCAAAGCCCATTGATGTGACTAAAGTTGACCTGAGGCAGTATCTTGATATAGGTGATGTAATCGTCGCCAAAGTCATTGAGTTTGATTATTTGAGGGATCCTATGCTTACAATTAAAGAATCCAGACTGGGTAGAGTTACTGAAGGGCTCCTATTAGAGTTTCAACCTTTCTTAGTATACAAAGTTCTGGAAAGCAGGCTTAAACTTATAGAAGAGGTTAAGAGCAAGTTGAAGTGCGACATTATCGTTGGTAAGAATGGCAGGGTGGTAGTCATGGGAGCTAAGGATAGATTACTGAGAGTAGTTGATGTATTAATGATGATTTTTGAGGACTTCTCAGCAGGCTCTACTGAAAGGATAAGGAAGTATATATCAAAGCTAAGAGATTAATAAAGCGTGGGAGCAGTGAAGTTGATATTAGAGGATGGAAGGAGAGTTGATGGCAGAAGACCTGACGAATTAAGACCTACAACGATAGAGGTTGGTATACTAAAGAACGCTGACGGATCTGCTTTAATACGCCAAGGAAAGAACAAAATTATTGTAGCAGTGTACGGCCCCAGAGAGTTACATCCTAGGCATTTAGCACTTCCTGATAGAGCTATTATAAGGTGTAGATATCATATGGTACCTTTCTCTGTACCTGAGAGAAAATCTCCTGCACCGACTAGGAGAGAGATTGAATTATCAAAAGTTATAAGAGAAGCGTTAGAGCCAGCTGTAATACTAAGTTCCTTTCCGAGAACTACAATAGACGTCTTTATTGAAGTGCTTCAAGCTGATGGAGGGACCCGTACTGCATCTATAACTGCAGCTTCCGTAGCTCTAGCTGATGCTGGAATACCTATGAGGGATCTGGTGACTGCCGTTGCTGTAGGTAAGGTCGATGGTACGTTAGTGCTCGACCTCAATCATGTAGAGGACCAGTATGGCGATGGTGATATGCCAGTGGCTATGATGCCGTCCCTTGGACAAATAACGCTTTTACAAGCTGATGGTAATTTCACTTTAGAGGAGTTCAAGAGAGGACTTGAGCTGGCTATGCAAGGTATAAGACGCTTGTATGAAATCCAGAAAAGGGCGCTTAAGGAAAAGTATTCCTCATTAGCATTAGAACTGAGGAAGGGGAGAAGTTGAGTAAGCCTGAAGAGATAATACCAAAATTAAAGAAAGATACCATAATGTCATTACTTAGTAAGGGTCGTAGAATAGATAACCGTGCCCTCAACGAGTTTAGACAACTTAAAGTAGAGGTAAACGTAGTAGAAAGAGCTGACGGATCTGCTTTAGTATCGCTTGGTAACACTATGGTAATAGCAGGCGTAAAGGCAGTTCTCGGGAGTCCCTATCCCGATAGTCCAAATGAGGGAGCACAAATAGTGAACGCTGAGTTAATACCCTTAGCTTCTCCAGTATTTGAGCCAGGGCCTCCGGGCGAAGAAGATGTTGAATTATCCAGGGTTGTTGATAGAACATTAAGAAGTGCAAAGGCCATAGACCTTAAAGAGTTGGCTATAGTGCCTGGGAGAAGAGTATGGCACATATACATAGACATATATGCCTTAAATCACGATGGTAATCTAATCGATGCATCCATGTTAGCAGCCATTGCTGCAGCTTATACAGCTAAAATACCTGAAGTTGAAGTAAGAGGAAACGGGATTAAGATTAAAGACGAAAAAGTGAATCTGCCAGTTAAGGATATTCCAGTAACCGTAACCTTCGCTAAAATAGGCAATGAGATAGTAGTTGATCCGTGTTATGAAGAAGAACTTGTAATGGATTCTAGGATAACCTTCGGGATAGATAGCAAAGGTAATATTTGCTCTATACAGAAGGGGCTTAGAGGAACTTTCACCATTAAGGAAGTCATCGAGGCGGCTTCTCTAGCTAGGGAATTATCCGAGGAGTTAAGGGAGATCATAGTTAAGCTAAAATAAAAAAGTAAAACATTTATTACCTGCTATTTTAGTCTATAGAGATTCTAGGTGATGACTGTGGGAAAGACGAAAAGTGTAGGACCGGCGGGAAGATTTGGAGCTAGATATGGTTCTACGTTGAGGAAGAAGATAGCGTTAATTGAGAGAAAGACTAGAGGACCTCATAGATGTCCTAGATGCAGGACTCTTGGCTCTTTAAAGAGAATTAGCGTGGGTATATGGCAGTGTAGAAAGTGTAGTTACACATTTGCCGGAGGTGCTTGGGTTCCAAGGACCGTTCTAGGAAAGACTTTTGCACCCGAAGAGCTAAAAGAGATGGGACTTAAGTAGGCCTGCATTAGGTCATGACGATCTTAGTGACTACGAGCAGGCACCCTAATCCTAGATTAAGGACATTTGTTAAAGATTTGGTATGTGCCCTTCCCAATGCTTTTCACATAAACAGAGGAAAACTTAATATAGATGAGTTAGCAGCTGAGGCTTATAGACGTGGATCCGATGTCGTGATAATTGTATGTAGAGGACTATATGGAAATCCAGGACGAATAGTATTCATGCACATATACGAAGATAGATTCGAGTTTTATCCATTAATAATCCAAATTCGCGGAGTCAAGTTAATAAGGGAAATGCCTGATGCCAAACCTAGAAAAGTGACTGACGAAATCATTGGCTACTTCCCCAATGATGAGGTAGAAGAATTCGCCTTAGCGTTAGGTGAAGCTCTTAGGATTCCTGTACTTAAACTCTATTCAATAGACGACTTAAGAGGAATACCCTCAGCCACTCTGTTGATAAATAGGGGGTCAAGGAGGGAAGTAGCTTTCATAGTAAAGTTCATATCTTCTAGAGACCTAATGCCAATAGGACCTATAATAAGAATTAGGAAAGTGGTCTATAAATGTCCGAGTATAGCATAGTTGCTACTTTGAAGGTAATCATAGAGGATGAGAAGATAAGGAATACTATATTTAAAGCCATACTTCCTGAGATTAAGGTGTCAGTTTCTCCTAGAGTTAAAGTGTATTGTAAATGTGACGATGAGTCTCTATTGTTAACGTTTCAAGCCGTTGACTTAACGAGTCTAAGAGCAGTAATGAATAGCTTTTTGAGGTTGATGTACTCGGTGGAGAACAACTTAATTATTGCAACGATTGGTAACAGTAATAAAGTGAGTTACCATAAATAAATACTAGCGGTGTTAAGAGTTTAGGTGTTTACATGAGTGAGGAGTTACCACCACACGTGAGGAGTCAGCTACAAAGACTACAGCAATTACAGGATCAATTACAGGCAATAGAACTCAGAAAACAACAATGGCAGATTAGATTAAATGAGTTAGAAAATGCTATAAAAGAGTTAGAAAAAGTTAAAGAAGATGCTCACGTCTACAAGGTAGTTGGTCCCATAATGGTGTCCTCAACTAAACAAGAGTTGCTTGACGAATTAAAGGAAAAGAAAGAAATAGCCGAGGCGAGTCTCATAACATTAGATAAACAAGAGAAGCTTCTTAGAAAGCAACTAAGGGATCTTCAAAAGAAAATAACTGAAGCGCTCACAGCCGGACGGGGGCGCGCAACTAGTGGCGCATAACGAACATGAGATTAAGTAATAACGAAATACAAGAGTTAAGTCAAAGAATTGCTGAATTCATCTCAGACTACATATTAAACCGAGTATCGGTTAAACATTTATATGTGTTAGATGTACACGTCGACCTTCGCTACTTAGAGGATATTAAAAAATACATCTTGGATATATTCGTGTACATTGATGTTAACCCTTTCTGTGGAAGGAATGTCGAAAAGTTAATTAACGATGCCATAGAGGAGGGATTAAATATAGCAAGGAGGGAACTGAGAAAACATGGTATCGAGGAGGTGGAGTTTGAAACGTGACGTTGAGCGATTCTTAAAATTCTTAAGCCTCTTTCCGAAAAATCTTGGAGTGATATCTCACGCGAATGCTGACCCTGACGCATTAGCGAGTTCTTTAGTTGTTTGTTCTATAGTTAAAAAGATGACTGGATATCATCCCTCCGTAATTTTTCCTGAGGGAATCAGTAGAGTCTCTAGAAAAATATTGAGCTACACAGAAGTAAGCCTAGAGTTTTATGAAGAGATGAAGAGAAGTATCAAGGCCTTAATAATTGTCGACACGGCTACTCTAAATCAATTCGGACCTCTGTGTAATAAAGTAAAAGAATTCAAAGGAAGAGCATTTTTGATAGACCATCACATTCCGGACAGTGACTTGATAGGACTTTGTTACGACAGTATACTGAAAGAGGAAGTAGCAACATCTGTAATAGTGTATAACATCAGCAAAGAGTTAGGAGTACAACTCTCTACTAATGAACTATTCCTAGTTCTCACGGGAATACTGTTTGATACGAGACGTTTTATGATCGCCTCACCGACGGCGCTAAAGGTGGTTAGTGAAATTCTTGAGAGTGGTGTTTCTTATAGTGCTGCTATTGAATCTCTGCAACAGGAAATGGACGTGTCAGAGAGAATTGCTAGACTTAAAGCAGCTGGAAGGATTAAGCTATACAAGCTTGACAAGTGGTTAGTAGCTACAACTAAGGTTAGTTCCTTTGAGGCTTCAGCTGCCCGTGCTCTAATGAACTTGGGCGCTGATGTAGTGTTCGTTGCAAGTGATAAAGATGATTTTGTAAGAATTAGTGCTCGGTGCACTCGTTCCTTTTATGAAGAGGCCGGGATTAGTGTGGGACAGCATATACTTCGTAAAGTTGCAGAGGCCTTTAGTGGTTCTGGAGGAGGACATCACTTAGCTGGTGGGGCTACGGTTGTAGGGGATATTGATGCTATTTTAGAGAAATGTGTGGAATTACTGTCTAATATCACTCACTTAAGCATCAAACGTATTAAGATAGACTAGGTAGTAATCGCCTTCTCGGTTAGTGACTCTTCAATCTCCGCCGGAAGTTTGAGGGGTATTTCGAAAGTCCTTGTGAGAACCTTTATCTTCCTTATTTCAACCTTCCGAAGAGGGTACACCTTTCTGGCCCTGTTATACACCTCTGATGCTACCTTACCGAGAACTGCTTCTTGTATGAACTCGTCAAATGCTAACGCTCCAGCTCTGTTCTCCACAACTTCTTTGGCTATCTTTCTGATTAGCTTCTCTTGTGATGTCTTTATTCTGTGTTGAGTTATGACCATGACTGCTACTCTTAGCTTTACTCCATCTTTTGTTTCGACGTCAAATATTCCATCAACCTTTGTAGTACCTCTTCTGACAAGACTTCTTAGATAGTCTCTAGCTAATTCAAATCCCTTGAATTGCGTAAAGGCCTTTCCATTAACTACCTTTACTATTTGAAACTTTAGCTTAATGTGGGCCTGTGTAAAATCCCCTGTTATTTGAAATAAACGCACTTCAATAGTTCTTCCGATCAGGCTCTTTTCAGAGTTAGCTGGTATCTCTCCAATCTCAGCATAGCCAAAAGCGCTTGATGCATATACAGGGTACCACTTCTTCAGCGCCCATTTATCTCTAACTGCCCTCCTTGGTGCTGGCATGCTCTCACACCGACTTCTTTTCTATTTGAGAAAGGAGGTTTATAGACTTATCGATAGCCACTAAGCACCGCATTATGTCATTGAAAGTGTGTAGGAACCCCCCTGAGTTATCTGAGACCTGAATTTGTATTACAAGATGATGATCTTTAAAACTGCTTTTAACCTTCACTTTAGGAGGTACAATGATGTTATCAGGAGTTAATGCGAGTGCCATCGCTAGGCCCAACTTTGGGTCTTTCACCGTTATAATTATTCTCGAAATGATCTTTGTCATGCTAACTACCAACCAACTTAGATATGGTGTCATTAAGGTGACCTATGAGTTCCTGTTTCACTTCTGCTTTAAATGTGCCACCAGCCGCACTTTTATGACCACCTCCAACCCCACTAAATTTTCTGGCTGCTTTGCTCAAGAGTTTTCCTAAGTCTACGTCCTTGTATTTGACTTCTATTAATAGTGGTTTTCTAAATGATACCTTTAATGTATGTTCATCTAATAATGTAATAGCTAGCAGTGGTTTAGTTATGTTCCATACTCTCGAGGATGCTAGTAATGAGGCTATTGCTGCTAGCATCTTACTACTCACCTTTCCACTAACGTCGAGCACCGCTAGGTGGTCATACTCCTTGATGTAAAGTGAGCGATTATTCTTTATCTCATTGATTATACGAGACAGCTTTTTTCTATATTCTTCAACTTCTCCAAGAGCTTCATCTAAGAACCTACCTCTTTGACCCATTGCTAACATCAATGCTAAATCGTGTCTATCCATTCTGCCACAAGCATTTAGAATCATTGCGAACTCTCTGGCGTCATATAGCGGCGAGTTTGAATCTTCTCTGACCAGTAAGTACAATGTTCCGAAGATCCTTTCTGATTCCTTAACTGAAAGTCCCATGCTTATGGAATACTTTATTAGTTCTGTGGCTAATTTTCTCACTTCCTCTCTACTCAGGGAGTTGAAGTACCTTAACTGACCACCCTTGGCAGGTTCTATTCCCACATTGCGTAAGAAGTTATAACATGCTACCTCATTTCCGCTTAATCCTGGTATGTATGGGTCAAAGGTATATTCTAGGCATTTTAGAAGTGGTCTAGACCTGAGACCAAATAGTCTCAACCCTAGCTCTGTTTTTATTAAGCCGTGCTTTATGCCATCATCCACTGCTACTTTATTTATTCCTATTAGGCTAAAGTGTTTACCTTGATCTTGTCTATCTCCCAAAGCCCCTATTACTCCCAAAGGGGATAAAATGTATGCCCTTTCAGGCATCGCTTGCCTGACTAGCAAATATGCAACTCCAGATGAACTCGCTCGAGTTGAACCATCGATGCCGTGATTGTGGGGGTTCAACTCAATAACGGTGTCTCTCTGCACACTTAACGGTTCGGGAGTATGGTGGTCTATTATCACTACGTAACGGTCAGCCAATTCAGTACTAATCAATGATCTTTGACCGCTTCCCATGTCAGTAAAGATTACGCAATTATAGTGAGAATTCTCTTTTACCCAATAGATTCTCTCTTCATCTAATTGTTCAAAAACCTTTATGTGAAACGGAATATCAATCCACAATAATAGTCTGGAGATTATGGATGCAGCACAAATTCCATCAGCGTCATAATGTGTCACTAATAAACAACTCCCAGCCTCTTTTACCCACTCTAAAAGCTTCTGAGATATTCGAGTGACACTACTTAGAAACTCCTTCTCTTCACTTTCCTTAACACTCATGACCGCACTATACCCTTATCTTCTCTGGTTCATACTTCCAGTCTGATGGTAATAAACCCTTTCTCTTGTAGTATTTTTCAAGTCTCCTTATTTTAGATTCTATTAACTGTAATCCTCGCTTAGAATGATAATCCTTAGGATGTTCTTCAAGATGTCTCCTTACTTTTATTGCTCTTCTTATCAGGTTCGCCAGGTCTTCAGGTATGTCAGGTGCTAAGTTATGTTCTCTTAGAATTTGAACTATTTTCTTTCCAGTGACCTGTTTAACTAAGGGAATACCGTACTGGTCTCTCAGTATAACGCCTATAGATGACGGTGGGTAACCCTTTCTGGCTAGCTCAACTACTAAGCTCTCAACTTGCTCGGGAGTATACTTAAGCCATGAAGGAGGCCCAGCTCTAGGTGGCCTCGTTGAGTGAGACTTCCCCTTCTCTTTGCTTCTCCGCATCTCAACACCTATCTCTCTGAGATATGCTAAGTATATTAAGTTAACTATTTTCTCTTTTAATTCTTTCTATTCATTTAAATTTCCTCTTTTAAGCGATTTTTAATGAAGTTAAGCGCCTTCTTTATGGCTTTTGCTCTGTGTGATACCTGATTCTTTTCGTCCAGTGTTAGTTCTGCATAAGTGCTCTTTAACCCTTCAGGAATAAATATAGGATCAAAACCAAATCCTCTCTCACCTCTCATAGAGTTCGCAATTATACCTTTAGTCTCTCCCTCGAAAATTTTCTCTCCTAAGAGAGGACCATATAGCACTACTACTGACTTGAACACAGCTTCCCTATCATCAACTCCTTCGAGTAGTTTTAATATCCCTTCGCAACCTATCGTTTTGTAAACGTATGAGCTATATGGTCCTGGAAAGCCATTTAAATAACTTACGAAAAGACCTGCATCTTCGACTAGATAAGTGCTATCCTTTAACTTGCTTCTCACGTATCTAGAAGAAAATAACGCTATCTCTCTCAAGTCATAGCTCTGTATTTCAACTTTCTTTAACCGACATTGGACTAAAGTAATACCCATGCTCTCTGCTATCGCTTTAGCTTCCATGAACTTGTGTCTATTCTTCGTAACAAATACTACTTTTAACTCTCTTTCTCTCCTTGACATACCTACCCCGTCTTCTTATCTCCTTAATCTTCTCCGCCACATTTTTCGCCTCGAGTTCTCCTACAACCTCGGAGTATCCTCTCATGACCTCTTTAAAGAGAAGGGTTGAGAGGCTATAATGAGTACTTTCTAAAGCCCTTAGTAAGAGGTGCATGTCTACGCCTCTATCCTCGAGTTGATAGGAATAGTAACTTAGCCCAAAGTCTATCAAGTAGATCTCATGATTATGTATCAACATGTTAGATGTTGTAAGGTCACCGTGTATTATTCCGTTCTTATGAAGTACACCTATGTACTTACCAATCTTATAGAATAGCATACTAAGAGTATTACCAGGGATCTCATTTATTACATCGGATAACCTCGGCCCCTCTATGTAGTCCATGACTATTATTCCTTCATAAGGATCAACTTCAATAATTGAAGGACATGGTATCCCTAACATCTTAGACTCAATCATAATTTTGGCTTCTGTAGCTGTTCTATTATATCTAATTACTTCGTCAAACCGAGGATCACGATAGGATTTTGGTACGCGAACCTTTTTGATAACCGTAAACCCATAAAGTTTGGTTTTAATCAGTATTGCCTCAGCCCCTATTCCTATAATTTCTTCATCCATGGTACGTCTACCTCCTCAACTCTCCATCTCTGCCTAATGTAACTTTTCTCCAAGGGGATAGTAATGCCATACTTAAGTGCAAGAGCTCCGGTATAAGCTATCATCGCACCATTATCTCCTGCATATTCATCTGGAACTACTGCAAATCTAGCACTATGTAGTCTACACATTCTTCTAAGCTTTTCTTGAAGTATATTACTTCGTGCTACACCTCCAGTGAGTATTAGTTCTTGTTTCCTAGTATGTGCTAGTGCTCTTTCAGCTACTTCGACTACCATGTTATAGGCTATTTCCACAAGGCTATAACAGAGATCCGCTAATTCATATCGTCCCTCTTTGGCTAGCCTGAGTGCTGTAGTTAGTAGACCGGAGAAAGAGACATCTTGTCCCTTCACAGTATAAGGTAAGTTTATGAGTTTCTTCCCTTTTCTTGCTATTCGCTCAACTGCCGGAACCCCAGGATATCCTAGATTAAGTTCTCTAGCAAATACATCAATACAGTTTCCCAATGGTATATCTAAGGTTTCACCAAATACCCTATACCTTCCCTCTGAGTAAGCCATTATTATTGTATTTCCTCCAGATACGTAGACTATTAAAGGATCCCTTGTATTAGTGGCTAGCTTAGCTATCTCAATATGAGCTATTGCATGATTTACAGGAATAAGAGGTTTATCAAAGTAACATGCTAATGCACGAGCCACGCTACATCCAACCCTTAGGCAGGGACCCATGCCTGGACCTAAGGCAACAGCGATGCCATTAATGTCTTCTCTTATATCAAGACCGCTTTTTCTTAGTGCCTCTTTTAAGGTCTCAGCTGATGTCTTACTATGATGCTCAGCGGCTTCCCTAGGATGTATTCCCCCTCTAACTGGTACATAGATGGAGTTCACATTGGTTATTATGCGTCCAGATGATGTAGCAATTCCTACGCCATATGTATGCGCAGTACTTTCAATTCCTAGAACTATTAGCTCTTCGCTCAATGTATTCACCGTACTCTCTATGAACGTCTAGTTCTTCTATGTAAGAACTCTGTATAACCACATTTTCCACAGTGCCATCTTTCAATAGGCACCTTATGGTGCGCCATTACTGAACCACAACGTGGACATTTCTTATTCTTTAGCTTAATGGTTCCCTTTTTGTAATCAAACTCGTATCTTTTATGTATTTGTGCCATCTTATTCACCTCCCTTCTCAGGTGGCATGTTCCTCTTCTTAATGTGCTCCTCCTCTATTTCCTCAGCTCTTTTTGGGTCATCGTATATGTGAACTCTAGCTGTGCTAAGCCCTTGACCATACCGTGTAGCTATATTGATAACGTAGACACACTCTATGGGAGCGCTATACATCTTAGCTACTTCCTGTCTAAGTTCATAACGACGAGGAGTACCTCTTCCAATATGTGCTATTATGAGTTTAATCTCTTTTCTGCCTATTAATGGGTTATAGCGCTCCTCGAGTACCCTTATATCCCGCTCGCTCATAAGATCACCAGAGGTTCTTGCAATATATCTGAATGACTATTATAATTGTTTTGCTAGTTTACAGAGAAAATCTGAGAATGCGTTACGAACATACTGACTGACGATTACTAATACTAGGGCTTGATCTGGTTGTCCATAGAAGATGAAGGACCTATCAGGAGCAAGTATAGATAGGGATAAAGTTAGTAAGTCCTCCTCTCCATCAACTATTATTAGGCATTTGATTCTCTGATTTATAACTTTGTTAACAGCCTCTGTTAATGTATTCCACGTTTCCTTAGCTATAGTTGACCTGGGATTTGTGATAGATAACTTATTATCATACAGGGATAACACCCTACTTAGTTCTGCTTCCCTCAGTTTCCTTCTCCTAGTCTTAAAATCTATCAACGCTATGTCAGGAATTTGGCCGTAGTTTATGAAGTTTCGTGTTACAACGTCTCCTATGGTAGCCACTACTGGTGGCTTGAAATCTTCAATTAGTGTCTTAGCGTGCTTGATTGCCACCTTAGCTTCTTCAAATATAGCAATCCCTAGGGGTTTACGTACTATACTTTTGGCTCGTTCATTAAATAACAAATCTTTAGCTTTATAGTCACACATTACCACTTACCTTACCCGAAGAGCATACTTTCCTGGAGTCCTTATTCCTAACTTCTTGGCTAATATAGAGTCCTCTCTTAATATCACCGCCATTCCACTCCAGTCATCTGAGAAATCTTTAGAGCCACAATTGGGGCACATGTTAATGTTTAAAGGTACTAGCATCTTACATTTCCTGCACGCTTTGAGTGGAGCTCCAACTCTTCTGACCAAATCCTCACCTCACTATTTACTCTTTTTCTTATAGATTCTTTCTAGTTCTTTCTTTATCCACTCAATTTTACCTAGGAAAGGCTGCCTCATAGTCAAGCTAACTCGAAAACC